>Ga0335069_10006086_pt1 | contig 17595 bp, 20 predicted proteins | sample Lox_Sample_11_FD_206714 | JGI IMG/M metagenome (GOLD analysis project Ga0335069, IMG submission 206714) | Soil microbial communities from Loxahatchee National Wildlife Refuge, Florida, United States - Lox_Sample_1.1 | ecosystem: Environmental > Terrestrial > Soil > Wetlands | place: USA... | reverse complement strand
GTCAGCGGCCTCGGTTCACCTCTTGAGCATCTCCATTGATCCTGATTACGACAAACCCGCCGTGCTGCGAACTTACGCACGGGAATACGCAAGCCAGCCCGTGCCATTCCAGCGCTGGGAGTTCGCGACGGGAACGCCCGAACAGGTCCGTAAGGTGGCCGGCTTCTTCGGCCTAAGCTATTGGGACGAACGCGGCCAGATTGTGCATTCGCTGGTCACGGTCCTGATTGGTTCGGACGGGAAGGTACGCAAAGTCTACCGCGGCAACCAGTGGCAGCCCAGCGAGGTGCTGAGCGGCCTCCGGAACCCAGCCGGCAGTTAGGGCCCACTGCTGGCACCTGCACGTTCTTTGCCTTCCCGTGCATAATCGCGTACGATGAAAGTCTGCTCGTCCAACGCGGGCCGCGACTGAATCGACTGATTGCGCGCTCACCGTTCTAAGCACCTATGAGTAGTGATGTCCGAGTGCGTTTTGCGCCTTCGCCCACAGGGTATCTGCACGTGGGTGGCGCGCGCACGGCGCTTTATAACTGGCTGTTCGCACGCCATACCGGTGGCGTTCTTATTCTCCGCATCGAAGACACGGACGTCGACCGCTCCAAGCCCGAACTGACCACGGCCATCTTGGAGAGTCTCCAATGGCTCGGCCTCACCTGGGATGAAGGTCCGTTCTATCAGTCGCAGCGCCTGGACCGTTACCGGGAGCTGGCCCGGGAGCTGGAACGCACAGGTCATGCCTACCCGTGCTTCTGCACGCCCGAAGAACTCCAAGCGAAGCGGGCGCAGGCAGAAGCGGCGCACCGTCCCTGGAAGTACGACGGTGCGTGCCGCGGGCTCTCCGCGGCGGAGCGAGACCAGCGGCGAGCGGAAGGCCGGCCCGCAGCGCTTCGCTTCCGAGTACCCGACTCGGGGCAGACCAGCTTTGACGACCAGGTCTTTGGGCACATCGAAGTCGAACATCGCGACCTCGAAGATTTTGTGCTGCTGCGCTCGGACGGAAATCCCACGTACCATCTTGGCGTCGTGGCCGATGACCTCGACATGCGCGTCAGCCACGTCGTTCGCGGCGCGGACCACATTTCGAATACACCCAAGCAGATTCTGCTCTACCAGGCGATCGGAGCACCGGTGCCCGTCTTCGCCCACCTCCCGCTGATTCTCGGACCTGATAAGCAGCGTCTTTCGAAGCGTCACGGGGCGACGGCCGTGGGAGCCTATCGCGATCAGGGAATCCTGCCGGAAGCGCTGGTGAATTTTCTGGCGTTGTTAGGTTGGGCGCCTCCCGGTGGTGATAAAGAAATCGTGACCGCCGAAGAGATGATTCGCGATTTCGAACTCACGGCGGTTTCGAAGTCGAACGCGGTCTTCGATCTTGAAAAGCTAGCCTGGATGAATAGTGAATATGTGCGAGCGCTGCCGATTGAACGGTTGGCGCCTCTCGTCGAGAAAGAACTGGAAGAATCGGGGCTCGGGGTTCAGGACTCCGGGCACGGGATTCAAGATGCGGCATCTTTCAAGCAGACGTTGCTGCTCCTTCGGTCCCGGGCGCGGACGCTGAAAGACTTCACCGGCGCTTTCCGCGCGTTCTTCACGGATGACTTTGCGTACGATCCGGCCGCGGAAAAGAAGTTTTGGAAGGACCCGGCTCTCGCGACACTACTCGCTGAACTGGCCGAACGTCTCGCTGCCACGGAGCCCTTTGATGTGGCTACAACAGAAAAGGCGTTGCGCAGCCTGGCGGAGGAAAAGGGCGTGAAGGCAGGGCTGCTGATCAACGCCGCGCGCGTCGCGCTGACAGGCCAGGCGGTTGCACCAGGGCTGTTTGAGGTGATGGTGGTGCTGGGCCAGGACAGAGTCGTGACGCGGCTACGCCGGACGGCAGGTCACCTGCGGTCTAGGCTGATGCCACCCGACCCGTCGGTAAATCAGGCCTGAGCCGCCCAACATAGGGGATATTTTCTGACTCAATATCGTGAAGCAAGCCCTTCAGATTACTGATGAGTTCGTCTCCGGACAGCCCCTGTGTCCGATAATCTGGGTAGTCATTGAGGAACCCAAGAAAGTAGCCGCCGTCCCGCCAGCAGGTGAAGCTCATGCTTCTCACCTCTATGACCCTTTGACGCTGCTCACTTTCTTGCGCAGTGACTCATAGGTTTCCACGACCACGATGGCCGCCGCGATCACGGCCGCGGCAGTGGTCAGAAGCTCGCTGGTATTCTTCAAGAACTTCAGCACCTTCCACATGATCACGACCCTCCCCGTGGCAGCCACACTTCGGCCGGCAAGTCTTCATTATACCGTTCCAGACTGAGGATTGTCGCGCGCACGCCCTCCGGCAGCACGTCCAGTAATCCGCAACAACGCGGCAGGGAGAACCGCTTCTTTCCTGCGCTGCCCGGATTAAAGAAGAGCTTACCGGCGAGCACTTCCAGGCAAGGCTCGTGGCTGTGCCCGAAAATCACCACACGGCAAGTGTCCGGCAGGCTGCGCAAGAACTGTTCACAGTGCACGGCTTGCTTGCCGGTGAACGGCCAAGCCTGAGCCCATTCTCGCACCATCGACTGCGCCCGCGGGAGTTCGTGCAACATGTGAACTTCAATACCGTCGTATCGCCGCGTGAGGGTCGGCGGGAGTTCCATCGAAACCGAATCCACATTCCCGCGTACCGCCTGGACCGGAGCAATCGTCGCGATCTGGTCGAGCACTTCGCGCGGGCCCACATCGCCGGCGTGCAGTATCTCTTCTACACCCGCCAGCAGACCGGGCAGACGCCGATCGAAGTAGCCGTGCGTGTCAGAGACAACACCGATCTTCATGGCAAACAGGATACAGCAGACGGCAGACGGCCTGCAGCGGCTATGGGTCTTCACCCTGTCTGCCGGATAGCGCCCGCTGCGTGCGGCTCACTTGCCGCCAAGCGAAGTCACACCATTACGTTCTTCCGCCAGGATCTTGGCGATGGCTTCCTTGCAGGCGGAGCACGCGGGGTGGTTGATCCGGCAGGCGGCGATGCTTAGATTGCAGCCGCAGGGGCAGGGCTCCATATTCAGGCGAAAGAGAATATGGTTCCGCTGCTCTTTGGAAAGCGTGCTCGGGTCGAGGCCGGGGATTTCCGTCGCGTCGGAGGGCACGAAATTCGGCAAGTCCTTCGGGCAGTCCGCGGGAACGGGGCGAAGCGGAGCCGGCTGGAGTTTTCCGCGCGCCGGCAGCATCGCCCACACGAGCAACGCCAGCAGGCCCAGGCTAAGCGCGACGGTGACCAGTGAGCCAACGTGCCTTTTCTCCGCCGGTGCAGGAGGGGGATGGCTACTCGAACTGGATTCGCTGGAAGACAACGGGTTCCACCTGTTTCAACGGCTCGCTGCGCGGCACCACTTTCACGGTCAATGCCACCGGCACGCTGGCGGGCGGCAGGCAGGCATGGTCATTGCAGGCCTGATAGGCGAACTTGCCTTTCAGGGCGTACGATCCCGGCCGTACCGCCTTGGCCACTTCCAGCACCGCCCCTACCACCACGGCCCCCTCGTAGACGGAAAGCGAAGAATCGGAAAACGCCAGCTTCTTTAGCGTCCCTTTGGGGTAAACCACATTCTTCACGGTAATCTGGGGGATGGGATCGAGCCGGAGTTCGGTCGGAATCAGATAATCCAGCGACGGTTTATGATCGTTGATGTGATAGCCAGGGGCCACTTGAGCAACAACCGCGATCTTCAAGGGAGAATTAGCGTGAGCAGCGTCGGTCGCCGTCAACGCACGTGCCGCCACAACCGGCTTGCTTTGTGCCTGACCGAGACTTGCCGCTGCCACCAACATGACCATGCCACACAGAAGCTTCCTCATAACCTGAACGTCTCACTCCTTCGGTTTGAACTATCCTTGCTTCTTCAAGAACGTATCCAGTTGTTCCCGGGCAAGCTTGCGGCTAATGCCACAGGCACGATCGACCTGGCGGCACCTGAGCAGTGTGTACTTGCACCCGCAAGTGCACTGCTGGCTTACAAGCAGTTTCTTGAATGCGTCTTTCTGCGCCGCCGTCAGCTTGGTCAGATCAACACCGGGCACTTCCGAATCAACCTCCGCGGGATTGCCCACTTCGATCTTGTCCGCCGCAAAGACTCGTCCGGCACGTTGGAAGTCTGTGGCCTCGGCGCTCGCGCCTTCCGCCAGGAGTTGCTTGATCTCTGTCTCGAAGACGTCAACATCCGCGGCGCCGACGTGCTTGGAGTAGATACGCCCGTCGCGGCCAATCACCAGAGTCGTCGGAAGTCCGAGGACTCCACCGTAAAGCTCGCCCAACCGGTCGTTGCCGATCGCCACGGGATAATTCATCTGGAACTGCTTGTAGAAGTCAACAACGGCCGATGCGTCGGAGCTATCGTCCATCGAGATTCCGATAATCGCGAGGCCTTGGCCGCCGTAACGTTTCTGAAGCTCAACGAACCCTGGGATTTCCACGCGACACGGGCCGCACCACGTCGCCCAGAAGTCGAGCATCACGACCTTGCCGCGGTAATCCGTCAGCTTCAGAGGCTTGCCCGTAATGTCGGTCAGGGAGAATTCGGGCGCTAGGGGATGGTTGCCGCTGCTTCTCGCCTGCGTCTTCACGGTGGGTGCTATCCAGTAACGGTTCGCGACGTAGAGGCCGGTGACCAGGACGATGGCGAATAATGCCCCTGCCAGCAGCTTCAGCTTCTTCACGCCGGACTTATCCTCCAGCGGGCTCGGCACCACCGAAGGCGTTCCCGGCTGCGGAATCTCGGTCGGTTTCTGTTCTTCCACAATCCACCTCTTCCAAATTCTCTCATCCTATCGCCCGGCGCGCTTGGGGGACATGCGCCCAGCGGCCACTCGCGCGTCCGCCACCGGGCCGGTCTTACCTTGTCGGGCGTTGGCCTTTGTTGTGGCTGGGATTTCCTTCGCGTCAGAAACCTCGGACGGACTGCTTGGATGCTTGCTCCTCCAAATGAGGGCCGCGGCCACACCTCCTAATGCCAGGAGCGCAATGAATTGCGACGTCGACAGCAGATGATGGAAAACGAACCCGCGATCCTCGTCCCCACGCAGAAACTCCAGGAAGAACCGCGCCGCGGCGTAAAGGCCTACGTAGCTGAGAAAAACCTGCCCGGCGCGGCGCCGCTTGGCGAATTGCCACAGCAGGATACCGAAGATAAGAAAGGTCGCAAGTGATTCGTAGAGCTGCGTCGGATGTAGCCGGATTCCCAAGGGAACCCCTGCCACGTCGTGCGCGAAGGAACTACTGAAGATCACTCCCCAGCGTGCGTCCGTAGGCTTGCCGTAATCGCAGCCCGCGCTGAAGCAACCCAGCCGGCCGATGCTCTGGCCGACGGCCACCGCCGGCGCCAGGACGTCAGCGAGTTTCCAGAAGGACAGCTTCTGCACGCGGACGTACCACCCGACGAAAGCGAGCGCCGCGAGGAAGCCGCCGTAGAAAACACCGCCCGCCATGAGCGTCGAAAAGCTGAAGATCTCCCCGGGATTAGCGCGGTAGTAGCCCCAGTCGGATACGACCATAAGGACCTTGGCCCCCACCAGCGCCACCAGGATGATCCAAGTACAGAAGTCCAGCACCAAGCCGGGGTCAAAGCCCGCTCGGCGTCCCAGGCGCATGGCCGTGAGAACCCCTGCCAGAATCGCCAGGACCAGGAGTGCGCCGTAAGTCGGTAGATGGAACGACCCGAAATTGATCAGGATCGGATGCAAAATCTCCCCCTTCGTAACTTGCTAGCGGGCGTCCGGCAAGATACCTTGGGCCGCTCAGTCACACCCGCACTGCAAATTGGGGCACCCACTATTCTTAGATGCTTTGGCATCACAGCGAGAATCGGTTCAGGAACGAGAAGTAGCCCGATATCAACGCCAGTTTGTTGAAAGCCATCAGGATTCCCAGCGCAATCAGGAGCACACCCGAGGCTACTTCTACGGCCTGCAGGTGCTTCCGGAATCCTCCGTAGAACTTCAAAAACGTGCTGAGCCCAACGCTCGTCAGAAGGAACGGAATGGCCAGACCCGCAGAATAGATGCCCAGCAGGAACATGCCCTGCAGCACCGTCTCGCGTTGCGCTGCCAAAGCCAGAATGGCCGCCAGGATCGGCCCGATGCAGGGAGTCCATCCAAAAGCGAAAGCAAATCCCAGCAGGAACGCGCCGCCCAAGCCACGCCGCGGAGCACCCGTGTCCAGGCGCGCCTCGCGATAAAGCAGCGGAATCTTCACGAGGCCGGTCAGATGCAATCCAAAAATCACGACGACGATGCCGGCGATGAGGTTGAACGTCGTCCGCTGCGCCAGCAGGAATTTCCCTACCCAAGTCGCCGAAGCACCCAGGATCACAAAAACCAGGGAGAATCCCGCCACGAACGCCAGGGAGTTGCGCAGGACGCGATTGAGGAGTTCGCTGCTGGCCTCGGCTTTCAGGCCTTCAATCGATTCCCCGGACAGCATTGAAATGTAGCCAGGCACCAGCGGCAAAACGCAGGGCGAGAGAAAAGAGACAACACCCGCCAGGAATGCAATCGGGACGCTTAGTTCGTGGGCCATGAATTGTGGAACCCCTCAGTTAATTGGACGCGGCGTGAGCCTGGTCGGTCGAACTTTCCGCTGGGGCGTGGCAAACCGCGTGGTATTCCACCCTTGTTGTTCCTTCCAAGTCAAGTGTACCATAGCACTTTCGCGTTTCAGGTATCAGGTTCCCCGTGTCAGTTCTGTGGCATGTCCCTGGCGCCTGCATCCTGCCAACCCGGAGGCTGTCTCTTCCCTTGTTGCGTGCGATTATCTTCGATTTTGACGGCGTCATCGTCGACAGTGAACCACTGATCCTAGGCCTCACGCGGGAAATGGCCGCCCAGGAAGGATGGGAGGTTAGCGACGACGAGTATTACCGCGACTATCTCGCGCTGGACGACCGCGGCGTCATCGAGTATCTCTACGCGAGCCACGGGCAGCCGGTCAACACAGCCCGGCGCGACGAGCTGGTTGCCTGGAAGGCCCGCCGCTATCAGGACATCATCCGTGAGGGCCTGCCCGCGATGCCCGGCGCTGTCAAGTTTGTCACGGAGGTCGCGAGCCTCTATCCCCTGGCCATCGCCAGCGGCAGCTTGCGCGTGGAGATTCGGCACTTGCTGGGGAAGCTCGGCCTACTCGAAAACTTTGCCGTTTTTGCTACGGCTGATGATTGCGAGCATTCCAAACCCGATCCCGAGGTTTATCTGAAAGCTCTCGCCCGTCTCCGTGCCCTGCCCAATTTCCGCGACGAACCCTTGCAGGCGTCCGAGTGTCTGGCAATCGAAGATGCTCCGCTGGGCGTGGTGGCCGCACAGGCCGCGGGCCTCAAGTGCCTGGCGCTTGCACACAGCCGGCCCGCCGCTGAACTCCGGGCGGCAGATTGGTTCGCCGCGGAATTCGCCGATGTAGACATGAGCATGATCCGCGCGGCGTTCCGGTAATCATCCGAGCCCAGGGATCCAACTTGTTTGCTTGCCCCTAAAGAAACCGCCAAGGATCACAGAACGTAGTGACGGCAAACACCGCGGCGGCAGTCTATCAGGCACCGTCTTGTCGGCGCTCATAGAGCGCCGCTACAGCGCGCGCCGGGGGGTTGTCACACAGGGTTCTGGAAGATTCACACGATCTCGCTTCTATCGCCGCTTCACTGCTTCCTTGCAATAGAGGGAAGCAACCCGCAAGGGAAAGAGCGCTCTTGACAATCGTCCCCGTGGAAGGCCGCGGAATGCTGAATCAGCTCATCACCGGCAGAACAGACTCTTCCGGCTTGTGTTCTCGCGCGTATCGAACCATCGCCTGGAGGTTCTCGGACCGCGTGGCAGGCGGCATCTCGCACCCTGTACCCACGATGTGAGCTCGCCCACACGTCGTGTGGCACCTTCTCGACGCTTCGTATACCTGCGCGGGCGTTCCTTCCAACATATCTGCGACCGTCGAGACATTGCCGAGGATGATCCTATCAGGACCCAGAATGGCTCGTGCTGCTGCGAGGTCGGTGGGCGAATCGAGCTCGAAGATATGCACCGGCAGTCTCTTCATCTGAGAGATTAAGGGATTTGTGTTGCCACACATGTGAAGCCGCACAACCACTCCGGGGTGGGCTTTGCGGATGGATTCAACAACTCGCAGTTGACGGGGAAGGAGAAACTCGGCGTAATACCGGGGACCGATCATGCTGGCGGCCGCGTCACTCATTCCAATTGTGTCGGCTCCAGTCTGGATCTGCGCTTCTGCGTAAACGATGGCAACGTCCGCAGCGAAATCCAGCAGGTCGTTCACAAAGGGTGGGTCGTCTACGAAATCTGTCATGACATGTGTCAGCCCACGCAGCTCCTGGCCGAGGGCGAGGGGACCTTCGACCCAGCCCACAATCGAGACGTCGCCTCCGAATTCGCGGTGCATCACTTCAATGCCCTTGATCCGGTCATGCATCCTCCCACCGCCGAACGGATCCGGCAAACGAAAAGACTTGAGGCGCGATTTGTCCAGCAACGCCGCCCTCTCTTCGCAGATAGCCGGCCCCTGGTCAGGGTACCAATTGATGCTACCCTCTCCGGCAATATCGAACACCTCGCGCGCGGGGTCCGAGCAAGTCATCAGGCAGTCAATGCCGAAATCGCGTACGACTTTACATTGAGCATCTGCCATCTTCCGCCCGTCCTTGGTGTATTCGATGTAAGGAATGCCCAGATGCCTGGCAGCAAACATCATGATCATGGGCTGAACGGGCAGGTGGTCAATCGGCTTGCCGGCAATAAGCCCCCGGACTCGATCGATGGAACGCATGGCTCTTAACCCCTCTTCCCGGCCTTTGCAGACCCTAGGTATCGGGAAGCAATCGTTACCAAAATGATGGGAACGATGTCAAGCCGGCGGCGGATGCGACCGGCTGACCGCCATGCCTTGACTTCCTCCTCTGGCAGCCGTACTCTTCTGCTTTCAGGGTTTCTTGGGACAGAACAACTTCATCCTTCAGTGCTCCCTAACCGGAGGCCGCGATGAGTCTCCTGAAGATTGCCAGTACTCCTCCTGCTGTAGTGACACCGGACTCAACGGTACTGGAGGCTGTGGAAGTGATGGCCGAGCACGGCGTGGGCGCGGTCGCTGTGGTGGAACGCGATCAGTTGCGTGGCATCTTCACGGAGCGCGACGTGATGCTGCGTGTGGTTCTCCGCCGGCGCGCTCCCCATAACACGCGCGTGGGCGAGGTGATGACCTTCCCGGCCGAGACCATCACCGAAGAGACCTCCGAAGAGGACGCGCTCATTCACATGGTGGAGCGTCACGTGCGCCACCTGCCCATCCTCGGCGCCGGCAGCCAGCTTAAAGGCGTCCTCTCGGTCCGCAACCTGCTTGAGCACCGCGTGGACGAACTCGCCCGTGAACTCCATGCGCTCGACCAGTACCTGGCAAACGACGGGCCCGGCGGGTAAGCGTCCGGCGGGACCGGCCCGAGCCACACCGCATCGCGCGGAGACCTTGCCGTGCCGCGTGGCAGCGCTTCAAACTCCTAGAGATTCTCTGACGCCGGCCTATTTGCGTTCTCGAACGCCTCCCTTCCTTCCCGCACCATGAAACCCGCCATCAGCAAGGCAGCAACGGGGTCAGCCCACCACCACCCCAGCGCGCCGTTCAGCACCAAGCCCATCAAAAGCGCCACGGAGAGCGACATGCACATCAGCGTTTCGACGCTGTCGGCCGCGAGCGCGCGGCTCTGGAGTCGCCGTGCCACTCTCCGCTTCGCCACTCCCAACACAGCCATGACCAAAAGCGCTGCGATGGCCAAAACCATCCCGGGCCAACTGAACCGTGGTGCGTGCCGACGCCACAAGTCCGCGATCGCTTCGTACCCGACGTAGATCGCCAGCACCCAAAAGGTGCCGCCCACAATTCGTAGCGCCCGTCCTTCAGCTGCCTCTTGCTTGAGGCCGTGCTGCCGGAAGCGCCACAGCACCGCCAGGCCCGACACGGTCTCAATCACGCTGTCGAGCCCAAAACCCACCAGTGCGATGCTGCCGACCGCGGCTCCCGCTGCCAGTGCAATGAGCGCCTCCGCACTATTCCAGGCCACGGTGAAGTACTCAAGCCGGATCGCGCGGCGGCTGTCCAGTTCTTTCATGCCCTCTATCCTCGGCATCGCTGGATCTCTTTCTCCTAGCTCAATGTCGCGGCTTCCGTGGCTGCCGGCGCGCTCGCCGCGCGGTAGGTTTCCAACACATCAGGAAGCGTAACCACCCCTTCCAGCTTGCGGTAGTCGGCGCGGTTGACGACTGGTAGCAGCGGCCAATCGCCCAGCCGCCGCAGGGCTTCTTCCAGCGCGTGGTCGGGGTGGAGATGCGGAAGCGGTATATCCGGAAGCAAGCTGCGGAGCAAAGTGCCGTCCGGCAGCAGTGCGGCGCGGGCTCGTAGTTCGTCCTTGTCGATCCCGTACCACCTTCCCGTCTCGTCTTCAATCAGAACGAACGCTTTCGCGGAAGCATCCGTGGATGAAAGCGCCGCCTTAAGCGAATCTTCCGTGCTCAGCACGACACCGTCGTAAGGCCGCATCGCGTCTTCGACATGCAAGGCAGGCTGTTCGCGGCGCTCCTCCATCGAGGGCAAATCCATGCCATCCTGCCGCGAGAGCAGGTCGAAGAGTGGCGTGGGCTGGTAATGGCGGGAAATCAGGTAGGCGATGGCATTGGAAATCATCACCGGGAGAATGATGGAATAGTTGCCGCTAACCTCGAGCACCATGAACACGGACGTCATGGGCGCGCGCAGGAAGCCCGCAAACAGCGTTCCCATCCCCACCAACGCGTAAGCACCGACGCCGCCTGTGAGCCAGGGAAAGAAATGATGCTCGACGCCGCCCACCGCACCACCGAGCATGGCACCAATGAACAGCGCGGGCGCAAACATGCCGCCCGGCGTGCCGCTGACGAAAGAAAGGCTCGTGGCAAGAATCTTAAAGACCGCCAGCAAAGCCAGCATGCGCCAGGCGAACTCATCGTGCATCGCTTGGTCCATGAACTCGTAGCCGGCGCCCATCACCTGCGGCAACCCCAGGCCGATCACACCAATTAGCAGTCCGGCCGCGGACGGCAGAAGGTATTCGCTCCAAGCGGGGAGAACCTTCAAACGTGGCCGCACGGCGCCGATGAGCTTCACCATGGCGAGGGACGAAATTCCACCTATAACACCCAGGAGGGCGTACGCCAGCAACTCCGCAGGATGAACCAAGTGATACTCGGGGATTCGAAACAGAGGCTGCCCGCCCAGAAACCAGCGCGATACCACGACGCTTGAAACTGCCGAGAGCACCACGGCCCCCAGCACCCCGGCGGTCCATCCCCCGATCACTTCCTCGATAACAAAGAGGACGGCGGAAACCGGTGCGTTGAAAGCCGCGGCCAGGCCGGCCGCCGCCCCCACGGGCGCGATCAACCGCACTTTCTCACGCGACAGCCGCAGCCGCCGCCCCAGCGCCGAGGCAATCCCCGCACCCATCTGCAGCGACGGATCCTCCGGTCCGAGGGACTGCCCGGTCCCAATGGCCAGGGCGCAACACACGAACTTGCCGATCACTGTATTGAACGGGATGAAGCCATCGTAGATGTAGACGGCGGCTTTGGTCTGGTTGACGCCGCTGCCACGAACCCGCGGGAAGAGCTTGATCACGAGGAAAGCCACGACCAGCCCGCCGAGGATGGGCACCAACAGGATGCGCACCCACGGCGGGGTCAACGCCGAACCGAAAACGAACAGGCGCGTCGCGTCAATGGTGACACGGAAGAGCACCACGGCGAGGCCCGAAAAGAGGCCGATGATCACCGCCAGCAGAAGGAAAAGTTGCGGCTCGCGCAACGTCTCGTAGACCGGCGCCCACCGGATCCGGCCGCGCAGCCGGCTCCACCAGGAACCCGGGGAGAAGGGCGGACGTGCCGGGGAGGTTGCGGAAGGCGTGCTCACGGCCGTGTCGCCTCCTGTTGCCGCGCGATCAGCAGCAACGCCAAGTCTATCCCCTGCGGCGCGCCGCACACCTGGGAGGTTGTCTGTTCGATCTCGAAAACCTGGTCCATGACGTTGGAAAGCAAGTCGCGGTCACGCCCGAGAACGCTTTCGCGCGCCCGAGGCTGGAGGGCGGCGGCCTGCGCATAAAGTTTCTGCAAAGGATCGTCACCGGGAGCCGGCAAGCTGATTCCGCGCTGGGCGGCGCAAGCGTTGAGACGCGCCAGAGCTTGACCGAAATCCAACTGGGCGCGCCGCGCACTCTCCGGCTCACCCAACCGCCGCGCAAAAGGATCGAGATTCTGCACGGCGCGCGCCGTATCCAGCATCGCGGCAGCATTCACGAGGTGCGAATCCTGCTGCACGGCTCGTTCCAGGTAGCGCGCGGCTTCCGGGTAACGCCCCATCTGGAAGTAACACTCGCCCGCCCCGGCCAGCGCCACGGCCGAATGCGGCTGCGAGGCCAGCGCCTGGCGAAAGAGCCGCAGGGCATCGTCGTACCCACCCACCTTCACGAGCAGAGTTGCAACTCGCGCGCGCAGGTCGGCGTCGGACGGCAAATTGGCCGCGACCGCGATCAACTCCGAGCGTGCCGCCTCCGTCTGTTCAGAGTCGAGGAGGAACTGCACGAGCTCCAGCCGCACGGCCCGCCGCTTCGTTACAGGATCGCCCTCCCACTCACTGTAGACAGCATCATGGTAATAACGCGAAGCCTCAGGGATGGCGTGTTCGCGCGCCGCCAGCCGCGCCAACTCCAGATTCACGGTCCCGTTTCCCGGATCACGTTCGCGGAGGCTCAGGAGATAAGTCCGCGCCTGCGGGTTCGATCCGGTCGCTGCCAGCGCCTGCGCCAGCCGCAACTGATAGCGCGCATTGTCGCGTGCGTGGAACAGGGCGTTACGAAAATCCACCAGGGCTGCCTCGGGCCGCCCGGCTTCGAGATCCCTCTCTCCACGCTTGTTCCAGTCCCACGCCAAGCGCACTTCCCTTGCATCGTACGAGCGGACCGCGAAGCCGGTGACGACAAACAGCACGATCAGAAGGGCGAAGACCACTGCCAGGAAAGTGTCCCGCCGCAGTGACCAGAAGTAACCACGGCGCTCCGAGCAGAGAGGGCACGCCATCTCTCCCGACGGGATCACTTGTCCGCATTTTGGGCAGCGACGGTCAGATGGCATTAGCGAATGCTTTCTCCTCAGATTCCTCCGGTGCAACGGCTACTAACTAGCCCGCGGAAAAGCGGGGACTTTAGAGGTTGCGTGAAAAGTGCGCTTACGATGTCATCCTGAGCGAAGGACCTCCGCATTCGGGTTCCGAAGCAACTACCGAAGCCCTTCGTCGGCTTCGCCTCCTCAGGATGACAACTCGAAGCCCTTTTCCCCAGCCTCTTTATGCGGCTGGCCCCTCAACTCCGTTCACCCATACGGTGTAGGGGCGGACGTGCGGCCGCCCGGCTGTAAGGGCGAATGGCATTCGCCCTTAGGACAAGCCCTGCTCGCCCCGGGGCACGTATTTTTGTAGGGGCAGGGCTTGCCCTGCCCGTGGGCACCAAGGGGGTGCCCCTACAGAATCCGCTACGAAATCGCATCTATCCCAACAACACCTGGGATGTATGCGCCACCCGCCAGCCCCGTGGGCACACAGGCCCGCGGCACAAAATTCGTGCCGTGGCTCCACAGGGCCGGAAGAGACCCCTCATCTGGCCTCATCTCTCGGCCACCTTCTCCCCAGGGGAGAAGGAAACACCGTGCTACACGCGCGCCCCACGCTGGCGGATGGCATCTCCCGCAAAGGGAGAGGTCAGGGTCCACGCAGGTCTGCCCCTACCGCGCGGGTTCCTTGCAATACTGCGCGAAGATCTTCTCCATCTCCTCCAAGCGCTCGCGCTCCTTCGTCCCCAGCCGCCGAGAGAAGGATTCTGGCACGCATTGGTGCACATGGTAATGCAGGATCTCGTCGCCCGCACTCTTGAGCGCCGACTGCACGGCGGCGATCTGCGTGAGCAGTTCAACACACAGTCGAGGCTCGGCCACCATGCGCTCCAAACCCCGCACCTGGCCTTCAATCCGGTGTAGACGGAGGGTCAAGCGCCTTTGTGCGTCAGCGTTCAACATCTCGCATCCTCCCGTGACGAGCCCTGAGATATATTCCTATACCTGGTATAGGTGTAATTCGCGTAGCTGTCAAGCAACGGCGGGTGCGCGACATAGAAGTTGGAGTCGGGGCGGTCACGCCGGTAGCGCGGGCGTGCCAGGCCAGTAACCGGAATTATTGTAGTGGCGCTCTATGAGCGCCGAACCGACGGCGGTCATAGACCGCCGCTACAGTGCTCGGCGCGGGCACGAGGCCCGCGTTACGGTTCACATCCCAACTTCCGCGCCGCACACCCAGCAACCGCCCCGGATGCGCACACACCATTTGCGGAAATCCGGCACGACGCAATCGTGATTCGAGACCGGGCAAAGTGGTCGTATACTCAAACCTCAGCTCGTGTCCTGAGTCGTAGAGGGGTTAAAGAACTCCGTCAGGGTGCGGCTTCAGCCGCACCGTCGTGCGGCAGGCCTACTTTTCCTTTGGTGGCCTTCGCGGCGGGCCAGATGCCCGCCGCGAAGGCCGCGAAACAGCAAAGGGGGTGGCTTTTATCGGCATGGCTGAAGCCATGCCCTGACGGATTATTCGTCGAGCTTCTGACTCGGGATCGTCTCCTTCACCGGTGATTGTTATCATGCCCGACTCCGGAAAAGTGCTCCTGGAACTCTTTCTCATGTTTTCGTCCGGAAAACTGCTCGCCGAGGTGTGCGAGCGGCTTCGGCAACCTGCCGTGCTGGGAGAGATCCTGGCCGGAGTTCTGCTGGGTCCCTCCGTTCTGGCCCTGATTCATCCCGGCGAAATGACCCGCGGGTTGGCGGAGATCGGCGCTATCTTCCTGCTCTTCACCGTGGGGCTGGAAACGAAACCGCGCGAGTTGTTTCAGGTGGGTGGAACCGCCGTGCTGGTCGCGGTGCTGGGAGTCATCGTGCCGTTCGTCCTAGGTTTCGCTTACATGGAGCTATCCACCCATGCGCCGGTCGAATCCGTTTTTGTGGGTGCGGCGATGGTCGCGACCAGCGTGGGAATTACCGCGCGAGTGTTGGCCGACAACGGCGTGCTGACAACAAAAATGGCCCGCGTGATTCTGGGCGCCGCCGTCCTGGATGACATCCTGGGGCTGATTGTCCTGGCGGTGGTCAGCAGTCTCGCAAGCGGACATGTGAACTACCTGCAACTCGGAATCGTCTCGGGGGAAGCCGTAGGCTTCACGCTGCTGATTATCTTCCTGGGCCCGCGGATTGTTCGGAATGTCGGCCCCAGGGTCGAACGGCTGCGCACGCGCAACTCGGGGTTTATCCTCGCGGTTATCTTGTGTCTGGGGCTCTCGCTCGCTTCGGTTTACATCGGCATGGCCGCCATTATTGGGGCTTTCCTCGCAGGTCTGGCGTTGGCGGAGCGTAGCGCCGAGGCGCACTTATACGAGAACGCGCGCCCCATCATGGAATTCACTACGCCGTTCTTCTTTGTACTCCTGGGCGCGCAAATGAACTTGCAAGCCGCCGTGCAGCCGGGCGTCCTCGCCACCGCGGCCGTCATTTGCCTGCTGGCTATCGTGAGCAAGTTGATCGGCTGCGGACTGGGGGCGCTGCGTCTCGGCTGGAAACCAGCGCTGCAGATTGGTGTGGGCATGGTGCCGCGCGGCGAGGTGGGCTTGATCGTGGCCGCAGTGGGCCTGGGGCTTCACACAATTTCTGACGCCATCTACGGGGTCGTGCTGCTGATGAGCATCGTCACGACGGTCTTTGCCCCTCCCCTCCTCCGGATCCTGCTCAAGGCTCAGTGAGGCATTCGCCCTTGGGGCGAGCGCCGCTCGCCCCGGGGCACGCAGTTTTGCAGGGGCAGGGCTTGCCCTGCCCGAGGGCACCCCAAGGGGTGCCCCTACAGAATCCGCTCCGGAATCGCATCTATCCCAACCACCATGGCTGGGATGCATGCGCCGCCCCGCCCCGGCTCACCCACCCCTGGGCACACCGGCCCACGGTACAAAATCCGTGCCGTGGCTACCAACGTCGTGCCGGGCGTGGCACGGTGTAGGGGCGGACGGCGTCCGCCCTGGGCGAATGCCATTCGCCCCTACGAGCCTGTCGCGGATTAGGGCACCGCAGGCTGGACCGCCGATCGTCCTTAGTGATGGCACTGGCAGAAGCTTTCGCCCGCCGCGGGTAGTTTACCAGCCAGATAAGCAGCGACCGTCTCTTCGGCCGAGGCGGGCGCGGCGATAACAATCTCGATTCCGCTCGCGCGGAGCGCCTGCGCGGCCCGCTGGCCCATGCCCGCGCAAATCACGCGGTCGCAACCTTCCAGCGCCGAGAGAATTCCGGCATGGCTGTGCGGCTGGCTGCCATCGGAATGATGTCCGCATTCGCCCTGTCCGTGCGAGTGCGTCATGCCGTTGGCTTTCAGCTCGCGGCTCTTGATCTTGCCATCTTCAATGTCGAAGACAAGAAAACCGGCGCTTCGGCCAAAGTGTTCGGAAATCATCGTGCCGTCGTTTGTAGGTACACCAATCTTCATTTCGCTTTTCTCCTTGTTTGTATCCGTGCTGCAAGCGGCTGTCACCCTCAGCGCGCGATCTCGGCGCCGGGGTGCTCAACGCGTGTTTCTGGCGGCCGCTCCGTTTCAGCCTGCCGACCCTTCACGGCCGTCTTGGTGCGGGCTTCTCGCACAAATCGCGCCATGGATTCGGAGATGTGACCGAGGACGGTTATCCATTCTTCCAAATGCTCTTCTCCCCGGGGCGTCAGTACATAGAGCCTTCTCGCCGGTCCGCTCCCCTCGACGTCCCAGGCGGAGGTCACACAGCCATTCTTTTCGAGCTGCCGGAGCGTTCGATAAAGCGCGGAGACTTCAATCTCGGCGTCCGTCAGCGCGTGCTGGCGCAGGTCAGCCGCCAGTTCGTAGCCGTAAGAGCGTCCCTTCTCGCGTAAGAGGAAGAGCAGTACGGGCTCGACGAACCTGTAGAGGTTGCCCATGGCGCAGGTGCAGGGGTGCTGATTTCCGTGGCGTGGACAAGTGCGAAAAGGCATGTGCTTTTTTCCTCTTGCGTCAGCATAACACGTATGTGATGATAGATGCAAGTTACACTTATAGCGTGACTGCGCAGGCCACTGATATGGGAACTGGGCATGTCAGGAAAAGGACCACTACCGTGGAGGGCCAGCGACTGGCGCACCGGACGCCACAGGCGCTGCAGCGGCGCTCCATGAGCGCCGACCGAACGGCGGTCATAGACCGCCGCTACAATGCCGGAGGCCACAGGCGCTGTAGCGCCGTCCCTTAGGGCGGCACGTGCCGGGCTTCAGAGGCTGCGGAGAAACTCGAAACGAAGGCTGCCCTGAAAGGGCGCAAGTCAGTAGCCGGGGGCAACGCCCCCGGAACACGGACGTTTTGAAGCCTGACCCTGAAAGGGTCACATGGTAGTAAGTAGCTGCAAACAAAGACGCATCGACCCCTCCAGGGTCGGCTGTGCTGGAGAACGCTTTTCCGGGGGCGTT
>Ga0335069_10006084_pt1 | contig 17597 bp, 16 predicted proteins | sample Lox_Sample_11_FD_206714 | JGI IMG/M metagenome (GOLD analysis project Ga0335069, IMG submission 206714) | Soil microbial communities from Loxahatchee National Wildlife Refuge, Florida, United States - Lox_Sample_1.1 | ecosystem: Environmental > Terrestrial > Soil > Wetlands | place: USA... | reverse complement strand
CGCTTCAGCGCCGCGTCGAAGAGCCCTTCGGCTTCAAGCTTCGCGCGCAGCCGCAGGAAGCGCTCGTAGAGGGCGCCGGCCCCGCTTCGGCGCATCGCCTCCACGACGAGCTGCAGCTCGCCCCGGGCGCCGTAGACGTCGAGCCGCCCACGCACGTCGACGAGCTGGCCCTCGCCCGGCTCGAAGTCGAGTAGTCCGGCGGCGCGCCGGAAGAGCGCACAGCGCAAGGCGCCATCACCCCGTTCCGCATCCTTCAGCGTGAAGTAGCAGTGCCCGCTCGGTGCGCGCGCAAACGACGAGATCTCGCCGCGGACCACGCAGGCGCCGAAGCGCACGGCCAGCGCATCGGAGGCCGCCTGCAACAGGGCCGAGACCGTCCAGACCTGGCGCTGCGCCGTCGTCGGCGAGTTGTCCATCAGGGGTGTTCCCGAGTGTCGCAAGGATGGAGAACTCCACAGCTGACCGCGCGGTCAGCATTGTTCCGCGACACACCTCGGAAGTGACGAGCATACCTCGCAAGTGATTGTCTCATCTCACCTTTTCCATGCTTCACGGTGCAGCAGCGGCCCGGATCGGCCGAGCACACACGCGAGGACGCGGAAACGGCGGCGGTTGTCCACAACAGTGTCCACAGGAACGGTGGATGACCTGCATGGCCGGATAGGCGACTCGTGCAGCAGGTGGCTGAGGACGGCGCGAAGCGCAAACCGCGCACCTGTGCACGCGAGAAGGAGTCGAAGGCCGGAGCGGCTCGCGGATAATCGCGCGTCTGTTCTCGAGCCTCGCCGTCGAAAGGGCTGGATTGCTTTCGATCATACAAGCCGCAGGATGGCCGATCTGGCCTTTGCTCCTCTGCTCCATCGGCGCTCTCGCGCTCATCATCGAACGTCTCGCCAGCCTGCGGATCTCGCGGGTCGCGCCACCGCGCCTCCTCGACGAGGTCATCTCGGTGACGCGCGCGACGCTGCCCGGCCCCGAGGTCGTGAACAAGCTGGCCGACAACTCGATCCTCGGCACGGTGCTCGCCACCGGTCTGCGGGCCCTGATCGCGGAGCCGCGCATCTCCGCCGAAGGCCTGAAGAGCGCGTTCGAGTCGGCGGGCCGCGCCGCCGTGCACCGCATGGAGCGCTACCTCAACACGCTCGGCACCATCGCGTCGGCCGCGCCGCTGCTCGGCCTGATGGGCACGGTGATCGGGATGATCGAGATCTTCGGCTCTCAGCCGCCCACCGGCGGCAACAACCCGGCGATGCTCGCGCACGGCATCTCCGTCGCCCTCTACAACACCGCGTTCGGGCTGATGATCGCGATCCCGTCGCTGATGTTCTACCGCTACTTCCGCGGCCTCGTCGACGCCTACACGCTCGACATGGAGCAGGCGACCGACCGGCTCGTGCCGCACCTCATGCGCTTCGCGGTGCCGCGCAGCACCGCGAGTTGAGATGGGCGTCGACTTCCGCAAGCCGAAGACAGACGAGCCGGAGATCAACCTGATCCCGTTCATCGACGTGCTGCTCGTCATCCTCATCTTCCTGATGCTGTCGACGACGTACTCGAAGTTCACGGAACTGCAGATCACGCTGCCCACGGCAGACTCGGACACGCTGCGCGATCGCCCCCACGAGATCGTCGTCGGCGTCTCGGCCGACGGTCGCTACGTCGTGAACAAGAAGCCGGTCGACGGTCGCAACGTCGAATCGCTCACCGCGGAGCTTGCGGCGGCGGCCGGCGGTTCGAGCGACATGGTGGTGATCGTCTCCGCCGACGCGACGACCCCGCACCAGAGCGTCATCAACGTGATGGACGCCGCACGGCGGGCCGGCCTGGCTCGCCTCGCATTCGCGACCCAGACGTCGCAGGCTGCCGGCGCGCGCTGACGGCCCCCATGCGCGCCGCCGCGACGGAAGTCTGGCAGCGCATCGGCAGCCGGCGTGGCCTGCCCGCCTCCCTGCTGTGGCCGCTGGCGGCCGTATACGGTGCGTGCGTCGCCATCCGCGACGCGCTCTATCGCCGCGGCGTGTTGCCGACCGTGCGCCTGCCGGTGCCCGTGATCGTCGTCGGCAATCTCGTGGCGGGCGGTTCCGGCAAGACGCCGACGACGATCGCCATCGTCGAGTTGCTTCGCGGAGCCGGTCATCGGCCGGGCATCGTCTCGCGCGGGTATGGCGGCCATGCAACCGGCGTGCTCGAGGTCGAGGAGCACACGGCGCCCGCCCTCAGCGGCGATGAACCACTGCTCCTGCGGCGTCGCACGCACGCGCCGGTGCTCGTCGGCCGCGACCGCGTCGCGGCCGCGCAGGCGCTGCTCGCGCGGCACCCCGACGTCGACGTCATCCTGTCCGACGACGGACTCCAGCACCGGCGCCTCGGCCGCGACGTGCAGGTGCTGGTGTTCGACGAACGAGGCGCGGGCAACGGCTGGACGCTTCCGGCGGGGCTCTTGCGCGAGCCGCTGCCGCCGCGCATCGGCACGCGCGATCTCGTCCTCTACAACGCGTCGCGCGAGACGACGTCCCTGCCCGGGCACGTCATCGGACGGCGGCTGGCGGGCCTCGTGGAGCTCGCCGCGTGGTGGCGCGGCGAGGCGCCGACGCTCGCATCGATCATGGCGCTGCGAGGGCGACTCATCCCCGCGGCGGCCGGGATCGCGCGACCGGAGCGCTTCTTCACCGCGTTGCGCGAGGCCGGCCTTGCGATCGACCCGCTTCCCCTCGAGGATCACGCTTCGTTCACGCCGCTGCCTTGGCCAGCCGGAACGCGCGAGGTGGTCGTGACCGAGAAGGACGCCGTCAAGCTCGATGCGACTCGGACGGCGCCGACGACCGTCTGGGTGGCGGCGCTAGACTTCGAGCTGCCCGCGGCCTTCGAGGCCGACCTTCTGCGCCTTCTCGCCGGCACCGCGGCGCATCGACATGCCCACACGCCTGATTGAATTGCTCGTGTGTCCCTTGTGCAAGGGACCGCTCGAGCACCTGCGACCGCCGCTGCACGAGCGACAGGAGCTCGTCTGCCGAGCAGACCGTCTCGCCTTTCCCGTGCGGGACGGCATCCCCGTGATGCTGGAGAGCGAGGCGCGACCGCTCGATGCCGCCTCCGGCGCCGGCGACCTCGCGTGACCTTCGACGTCCTGATACCGGCCCGCCTCGCATCGAGCCGCCTGCCCGCCAAGCCTCTCGCCGACATCGGCGGCGTGCCGATGGTGGTCCGCGTCGCGCGCCGTGCCGCACGATCCGCGGCAAGACGCGTCGTCGTCGCCGCCGATCATGCCGACATCGTCGCGGCCTGCACCGAAGGAGGCGTGGAGGCGCTCCTCACCGGAAGCGCACACGCGAGCGGCAGCGACCGGTTGGCGGAAGCTTGCGCCCTGCTCGGCCTCGACGGCAGCGACGTGGTCGTCAACGTCCAGGGCGACGAGCCGTTCATCGATCCCTCGCTGATCGACGCCTGTGCCAGGCTGCTCGAAGACCGACCGGACTGCGTGATGAGCACGGCGGCCCATCCGATCGCCGATGCCGCCGAGTTCGCGGATCCGAACGTCGTCAAGGTCGTGCTCGACTGCGCCGGCCGCGCCCTCTATTTTTCGCGTGCGCCGATCCCTCACCGGCGCGATCCGGCGTCGCTTGCGCACGAGGGCGCGCTGCGCCACGTCGGCCTCTACGCGTACCGCGCCGGTTTCCTGCGCGGCTTCGCGCGCCTCGCGCCAGCGCCGCTCGAACGCACGGAAGCCCTCGAGCAACTGCGCGTGCTGTGGCACGGCGAGCGCATCGCCGTTCACGTCAGCGAGACGGCACCCGGCATCGGCATCGACACGCCGGAGGATCTCGCACGGGCGCGTGCGCTGCTCGCGACGGACCCTCGGGGTTTTGCCTGACGGCCTCGAAGCCCGGGCGCTGCCGTACGTCGGCCTATGATCCCGGTGCCGCGGCACGGGCCGTGCGACGCAAGGAACACGATGAGACTGATCCTGTTGGGCGCACCGGGAGCAGGCAAGGGCACGCAGGCCGCCTTCATCTGCAAGCGCTACGGGATCCCGCAGATCTCGACCGGCGACATGCTGCGCGCGGCCGTGAAGGCCGGCACCCCGCTGGGCCTCGCCGCGAAGAAGGTGATGGACAGCGGCAGTCTCGTCAGCGACGACATCATCATCGGCCTCGTCAAGGAGCGGATCGCGCAGCCCGACTGCGCGGGCGGCTTCCTGTTCGACGGCTTTCCCCGCACGATCCCGCAGGCCGAGGCGATGCGCAGCGCGTCCGTCAAGCTCGATTTCGTGCTCGAGATCGACGTGCCCGACGCGGCGATCGTCGAGCGCATGAGCGGCCGCCGGGTGCACGTGGCGTCGGGCCGGACCTATCACGTGACGATGAATCCGCCGAAGGTCGACGGCCGCGACGACGTGACCGGCGAGGAGCTGATCCAGCGCGTGGACGATCACGAGGAGACCGTCCTGAAGCGCCTGGCCGTGTACAAGGCGCAGACGCAGCCGCTGGTGTCGTACTACGAAGCCTGGGAGGCGACGGGTGATCCGGCTGCCCCGAAGGTGCGCCGCATCAGCGGCATCGGGACCGTCGACGAGATCACCGCCCGCGCGCTCGCCGCGCTCGCCTGAAGGAGCATCGCCATGCAGATCACCGGCAAGGTCTTCATCGTCACGGGAGGAGCCTCGGGGCTCGGCGAAGGCACGGCGCGCATGCTCGCCCGCGAGGGCGGCACGGTCGTCGTGGCCGACCTCCAGGAAGAGCGCGGCCGCAGCGTCGCAAGCGAGATCGGCGGCACGTTCGTGCGCTGCGACGTGAGCGTCGAAGCCGACGGTGCGGCTGTCGTCGCCGAAGCCGTGCGCCGTGGCAAGCTGATGGGCTTGGTCAATTGCGCCGGGATCGCACCGGCCGCGAAGACCCTCGGCAAGGACGGCGCGCATCCCCTCGCGCTGTTCGCCAAGGTGGTGACCGTGAACCTCGTCGGCAGCTTCAACATGATCCGGCTGTGCGCCGAGGCCATGGCCAAGAACGCGCCCGAGCCGACCGGCGAGCGCGGCGTGCTCATCTCCACCGCGAGCGTCGCCGCCTTCGACGGCCAGATCGGCCAGGCGGCGTACGCCGCGTCCAAGGGCGGCGTGGTCGGCATGACCCTGCCGATCGCCCGCGACCTCGCGCGCAACGGGATCCGCAACATGACGATAGCACCCGGCATCTTCGGCACGCCGATGCTGTTCTCCATGCCCAAGGAGGTGCAGGACGCGCTGGCCGCGAGCGTGCCTTTCCCGAGCCGGCTCGGCACGCCCGAGGACTATGCGAAGCTCGTGCACCAGATCGTCACCAACGACATGCTGAACGGCGAAACGATCCGCCTCGACGGCGCGATCCGCATGGCGCCGAAGTGAAGCCATGAGACGCGTCGCCTTGATGCTCCTGCCCTGGCTGCTCGCGGCCTGCGCGAGCGTCGAGGTGCGCGAAGAGCCGCGGCCGCTGCTGTCCGACGCGACCTTCGCGGCGCCCTCGCGTCCGATCGACGGCGACCGCATCTTCGACCTGAGCCCGGCCATGCGGGCCTATGTGGAAGGCGATCTCGCCAAGCGCATCAAGGAGCGCGGCATCCAGAAGGGGCTGGTGGAGGCGCTCTCGGAGCGCGGCCAGCTGCGCCTTGCCTACGACTCCGGTGGGACGCGCGACGCGGCCGACACGTTCGAGGGCCGCTCCGGCAACTGCCTGTCGCTGGTGATCATGACGGCGGCCTTCGCCAAGGCCATCGGCCTGACCGTGCGCTATCAGTCGGTCGAGATCGACGAAACCTGGAGCCGCAACGGCGGCATCTACTTCAACATCGGCCACGTCAACGTGACCCTCGGGCGCAGCCTGACGTCGCTGCGCTTCGGACAGCTGGAAACGATCCGCGACACGACCATCGACTTCCTGCCGCCCGGCGACCTTCGCGGCCAGCGCTCCCAGGACATTCCGGAGCGCCGCATCGTCGCCATGTACCTCAACAACCGCGCGGGCGAGTCGCTGGCCGCGGGCGAGGTCAACGACGCCTACTGGTGGGTGCGCGCCGCGGTGCTGCAGGATCCGGGCTTCCTCGCGCCGTACAACACGCTCGGCGTCGTCTATCGGCGCCATGGCGATCTCGCGCTCGCGGAGCGCGCGCTCCGCACGGTGCTCAAACACCAGCCCGAGAACCGTCTCGCGCTATCGAACCTCGCGATCGTCCTGAGCGACCTCGGCCGCAGGGACGAAGCTCAGGCACTGGAAGTAAAGCTCGCGCGACTGGATCCGACGCCGCCTTTCTACTGGTTCGAGCGCGGCCTGGCGGCGCTGCGCGCGCACGACAACGCGCGTGCGCGCGATTTCTTCCAGAAGGAAGTCGACCGGGCCGGCGACTACCACGAGTTCCACTTCTGGCTCGCGGTGGCGCTCGCCAACCTGGGCCAGATCGAGGATGCCCGCCGGCAGCTGAAGCTCGCCATCGAGACGAGCACCGCGCGCAGCGATCTCGATCTGTACAGCGCGAAGCTCTCGAAGCTGCAGGGCGCGACCCAGACGCACTAGGCGCGCAACGGCTTCGGCCGACTACTTCTTCGGCACACCGGCGCCGATGCTCTGGTCGAGGAACTCGAGCACCTGCGTGTAGAGATCGACGTTGTTCTCGAGGCGGCCATAGCCGTGCCCCTCCTCGTTCTTCACGATCCAGCGCACCTTCTTGCCTTGCCCTTCCAAGGCGCTGCGCATCTTTTGCGTCTGCTCGAGCGGCACCCGGATGTCGTCGGCACCGCTGTACATCAGAACCGGCGCCTTGATGCGTTCGGCGAGGTGCGCAGGCGAAACCGCGTCCATCTCGGCCGCGTCCTTGTCGGGATCACCCGCCATCGCCTTCCAGAAGCTGACGGCTTCCTCGCTGTTGGCGATGTCGCCCACCGCTGACGTCATGAACATGCGCAGGTCCGTGACGGCGAGACCGGCGATGCCGCACTTGTACTTGTCGGGCGTCTTGGCAAGTCCCATCAAGGTCGCATAACCGCCGTAGCTCGCGCCCGAAAGGCAGATGCGTTCAGGATCGGCGAATCCTTCCTTCACCGCCCAGTCGGTCACGTCTTCGATGTCCTCCTGCATCTTGCGGCCGATCTCGCGAAAGCCGCTGTAGTAGACCTTCGCGCCGAACCCCGGCGTGATCCGGAAGTTCGGCACCACCACCGCATATCCGCGCGAGGCGAGCAACTGGCCCTCGCGCGTGCCGAAGCTGCCGAAGCCCCAGAAATCCGCTCGCGCCATCGGCCCTCCGTGGATATGGATGACGGTCGGCAGCTTCTCGCCCGCCTTGCGGTCGCGAGGCAGCATGATGTAGGCGAGGATCTCGAGACCGTCGCGCGTGCGATAGAAGACCGGCTTCATCTCGACCAGCTGGTCGGGGCCAAGCCACGGCCGGCTCGCGAACAACTCCTCGAGCGTGCGCTTGTCCTCGTCGAACAGGTACCAGCGGGTCGGCCTCCGGTCGGAATAGCTGGACACGAGCAGGCGATGGCCGTCGGGTGTCCGAGCGAAGTCGTTGATGGTTCCCGGCAGCGCGGCATCGAGCGTGCGCTGGATGCGCTCATAGTCCGCATCGAGCCACACGGTCTCCCGCTTCGCGCCTTCGACGGTGATCCCGACGACGTTGCGCGTCTTGCGGTCGATGCGAAGGCGCCCGACCGCCTCCCCCTGCTCGTTCGCCCCGATGTCGTAGCGCGGATGCTGCGCGATCAGCTCGCCGCGCGTCTTCGTGCGCGGGTCGTAGCGGAACACGGCCATCGTGTCACGGCCCTCGTTCGAAGCCACCAGCAGCGTCTGGTTGTCGTCGTCGAAGTAGAGCGGATAGGTCACAGGACCCTTGGCCAGGTCGAAGCGCCACAGTTCGTGCCAGTCGTCGCGCTCGTCCGCACGGTAGGAGACGACCTGCACGCGCGTGTCCTTGACCGACGAGATCGCGACCCGCGGCAGCTGGCGCCGGTCGAGCGTCCAGTCGACCACGCGTCCGGGCCGCGTCTCGGTCATCAGCGTCTTGCGGCCGTTGCGCACGTTGACGCGGTAGACATCCAGGCTCTCGATGGAACGCTCTCGCGCCTCGGCATACACCTCCTCATCGCTGCCGGGAACCTCGTCCAGGTAGCGCAGTCCGCGGTAGATGGCGCTGTTGCTGCTCCGCAGCTGGCGGATGGTCTGCGACAGCTGGCGCGACTCGGAGCCGTCGCGCGACACCATGAAGAAGCCGCCGCCGTCGAACTGTCCCGCACCGGTCGGCGAGTTGTAGAGGCCGAGCGAATACACGAGGCGCTCATTGCCGACCCAGTGCAGTTCAATGACGTCGTAGTCGTCGAAGCCGGTCAGGAGCTTGGCCTTGCGCCCGGCGAGGTCGATGACGGCGATGTTCATCCGCCCCTTGACCGGCGTCAGCACCGCGAAGTACTGCCCGTTGGGCGAGACCTGCGGCGAGGCGTATTGCGGAGGCCGAAAGTAGTCGGCGATAGGCGGCAGCGGCGCGGCCCGCGCCGCAGAGGTGAAGGTCAGCGCGGCCAACAGCCACGCCAGCGTTTGCCAGATCGTCGTCGGGCGCATGCGTTCCATCTCCTTGGGGAACCGGTCAGGTGGAAAGCGACACGGGCGCATGCCACCCGGCCGCGGGCTGCTGGATCAGGACTTGCGCTGGCGAGCGTAGAGCGACCACAGCCGCGCGAGATCGGCGGTGCCGTCGCTGCCGCCGACAGCGCGCAAGGTCGATTGCGCCTTGGCCGCATCTCCGGCGACGAGGTAGGCCACGGCGAGATGCAGCTTCGCATCGTCGGGGCGCTTCAGGCCGCCCTTCGCCATCCCCTCCTGCATGAGGCGCAATCCCTTAGCGGCCTGCCCGTCATACACCAGGTTGAAGCCGACGTCGACGAGCGCCGTCCCGTCCTTGGCGGCCTCGGCCTGGCGCAAGTCCTCCGGCAGCGACTTGCGCTGCTCGTCGAGCCGCTTCGCGATCAGGTCGCGCAGGCGCTTCTGGCGGTCGGCCTGCGGCCCCGTGCCGAGGACCCCGGCCGCAAAACCCTTGTCGACCACCTGCTTCGCCTCGGCCGCGTACTCGGCCTGAAGCGCGAGCTGCGCCATTTCCATGTAATCGTTCGCGTTGCTCATGCTGCCGGTGGCCAGCGAGAGCCGGTAGGTGTCGAGGGCGAGGCGGTCGGAGAAGTTCGGCTTGCGCTGAAGGCGTGCCAGCAGGTCGACCCAGTACTCCTTCTTCGGGTAGTAGGTGACCAGCTTCTCCATCGCGTACACGTACGCGTTGTTGTCGTTCTGCTTGAGCGCGGCGTTCAGCAGCAGCTTCAGGCGGTCCTCCGCGGGCGGCGTGCCGGCCTTCTCGGCTGCCTGCACTTCGGTCATCAGCTCGCGCTCGGCGCCGGCGAAATCGCCGCTCAGGTACTGGCTCTGGATCAGCAAGGTGCGGATCGTCGGGCTCGTGCCGCCCTCACGAAAATAGCGCTGGCCCCACTGCGTGGCCTTGGCGTATTCGCGGTTGCGGTAGTAGCTGCCGGTGATCGACTCGATCATGCGCAGCTTGTCCGCGCCCGAGATGCGATTGGAGCCGGCAAGCGCCTCGAACGAGCGTGCGGCGGTGTCGACGTCGCCGGCGCCGGAGGCCGCCGCGATGCGCATGCGCTCGATCATGAACGTCTCGTTGGCGTTCTTCGCTCCGGCCGCATCGGCCTCCCGCACCTTCGCAAGCGCCTCCTTGTAGCGCTGCTGCTTGATGAGCTGCTCGGCCGCCTGCAACGGCTTGCCGACCTCCGGACGAAGGGCTTCCTGCCCGAGCGCGGGCCCCCCGGCGAGCGCCACCACGAGCGCCAGCGCGCCGAAGCCGCGCGCAGCCGCCCACCGGCGACTACTTGACGAACTGTTCATTGCCGACCATTCCGAGCTTCGTGACGCCGAGGCGCTGCGCCGAGGCGAGCACCATCGCGACGGACTTGTATTCGACGAGCTTGTTCGGCCGGATGTGCACCTCGGGCTGGTCGGGCTGCGCCGCTGCCTGCTGGAGCTTCACCTCCAGCGCGTGACGGTCGGGGAGCGCCTCGCCGTTCCACAGCACCGTGCCATCGAAGTCGATGTCGATGGTCACCACTTCCGGCGGCTTCAGCGGCGGCGGCGGCGTCCCGTTCGGCATGTTGAGGTTCACCGCGTGCAGCTGAACCGGGATCGTGATGATGAGCATGATCAGCAGCACCAGCATCACGTCGATCAGCGGCGTGGTGTTGATCTCGATCATCACCTCGGGTTCGCGCCCCGCACCGCCCGGGCCCACGTTCATCGCCATGTCGTTCCTCAGCCCTTCGGGGGCGGCTCGGTGATGAAGCTGATCTTCTGGATCGCCGCGCGCTGCGCGGCGAACAGGACGCGGCCCACCGACTCGTAGCGCACCTTCTCGTCACCGCGGATGTGGATCTCCGGTTGCGGCTGCATCGTCGCGATCTTCTTCATGCGCTGAAACAGGGCCTCGCTGTCGGGCACGAGAACCGCGTTCCAGTACACGTCGCCGTCCTTCGTCACCGAGATCTCGATGTTCTGGGGCTTCGTCTGGCGCGCGATGTTGGTCTCGTGCGGCAGGTTCACGGGCACGGTGTGCACGACGACGGGGATCGTGATCAGGAAGATGATCAGCAGCACCAGCATCACGTCGACGAGCGGCGTGGTGTTGATGGCCGAGACGACGTCGTCTTCGTCTTCGGAGGAGCCGACGCTCATGGCCATGGCAGGTCTCCTGCGGTCGGCCGATCAGCGCGCCGCCACGGAGGCGGCTCCGATCTTGGCGCCCATGAGCACGCCGTGCAGGTCTCCGCCGAAGCGGCGCACGGCTTCCATCGTCACCTTGTTGCGCCGCACGAGCCAGTTGTAGCCGAGCACCGCGGGCACCGCGACCGCGAGACCGATCGCCGTCATGATCAGCGCCTCGCCCACCGGACCCGCCACCTTGTCGATCGATGCCTGGCCGGCGATGCCGATGGCGGTCAGCGCGTGGTAGATGCCCCAGACGGTGCCGAACAGGCCCACGAACGGCGCGGTCGAGCCGACGGTGGCGAGGAAAGCCAGCCCGTCCTGCAGGCGGCTCTGCACGTCGTCGAGCGCCCGCTGCACGTTCATCGACACCCAGGTGCTGCGGTCGATGTTGTCGGTCAGCGCGCCCTCGTGGTGCTCGCTCGCCTCGATCCCCGTGTCGGCGATGAAGCGGAAGGCGCCCCCGTCCTTCAGCGTCTGCGAGGCGCTCGAGAGGTTCGCCGACTTGAAAAAGGTCTGCTGCGCGGTCTTCGCTTCCCGGCTGATCTTGAGGCTCTCGTACAGCTTGGTGATCAGGATGTACCAGCTGCCGAGGCTCATGATGAAGAGGATGCCGAGCGTGCCGCGCGCGACGAAGTCGCCCTGCGCCCACAGGGCGCCGAGCCCGTACGGGTTGTCGACCGTCTCCTTGGTGGTGGTGGCAGCAAGCGGCGCGGCTTCCGAAGCCGGCGCGACCGCCGGCGGGGGGGCCGCGGCGGATGCGGCGGCGGTACCCGAGGCGGCGGTGTCCTGCGCGCGCGCGATGGGGGCGCCCGTGAGCGCGACGGCGAAGAGCGCCGCCAGCAGCAGCGGCGCGAGGAAGGCGAGGATCCTGGTGGAAAAGATCATGGGTCGTCCCGATGTTGTGAGAGTTCTGATCGAGCGGCGTGCGCCTTACTCGAGCTTGTAGCTGATGGGCACCTGCACCACGACTTCGCGGCCCTGCCCCTGGCACTTGTATTCGCCGACGAGTCGGATCGCCGCGCGCGTGAAGATGGGATTCGTCGAGCGCACGGCCTTCACGTCCTTCATCTCGCCGTTCGGCGCGAGCGTGAACTGGATCAGCACCTCGCCGCGCTCGAGCCCCTGGGTCTTTGCCTCGCGGGGGAACACGGCGTCGCCCATCACGGTCTGGTAGTTCGCACAGACCACGCCGGCCGTCACGGGTGCGGGAGCTGGCGCGGGAGCGGGCGGCGCCGGCGCCGCGGGCGGTGCGACGGGCGCGATGGCGACAGGAGCCGGCGGCGGCGTCGGCGTGGTCGCGGTGATCGTCGGAGCGGGCGGCGGCGCCGCGACCTGCACCTCGGGCGGCGGGATGAAGGGCGGCGGCGGCGCCTCGAGCTTGGGCGGCGGCGGCACGACGACCTCGGGCGGGGGCGGCGGCTTGCGGATCTCCTCGATCACCTTCGTCTCGATCGGGGCGCGCACGACGTCGACGACCTTGCGCGCCAGTCCCGTGACCAGCGCATACACGACGAAAAGATGGAAGGCGACGACGACCGCGAAGCCGACGATGTGACGCCGCGGATCCGCCTGCCGCTTCGAAAAATCCATGCCCCGGGATCTCCAGTGGGTGGCCGGTGGGCCCGGCCCCGAAAGGCCGCGAGGATAGCAAAGCGCCCGCCAGCTTTTGGCCAGCGGGCAACCCCGTATGCTACTGTGACTCGCTCATGAAAAATCCGGCGCAGGCTGATCGCCTGCGCCGGAAGGTGACGTGAGCGTGCGTCGGTTGCGTCCTACTACTTGAACATGTAAGTCAGCGAACCGTAGACGAAGCGGCCGCGCGGGTCGCCGTACGTCGGGTCGTAGCCCGCCTGGAAGGACGTCTGGCCGCCAGAGTTGGTGTACGGCGGCGCACGGTTGAAGAGGTTCTTGATGCCGCCCGTCATCTTCAGGTTCTTCACGCCGAGATACTGGACCTGCGCGTCGTAGGTCTCGTAGACGCCGACCTGGCGCGGCGGGGAGCTTCCGTCCTCGAGCGTGCCGTAGAGGTCGGCGTAGCTGCTCTGCCAGTTCTGCGCCACGGTGAAGTTCCAGGGACCGGTGGCCCAGGTCGCCGACAGATAGGTCTTCAGGCGCGGCACCACGCCGCCGGTGTTGGAGTTCGCCTGCCCGATGACCGGCGAGAACGAGCCGTCGATGTTCTGGCTGTCGTACTTGTAGAAGTACGTGCCCGTGTACTCGATCGTCACGCGACCGTAGTCACCCGCCGGGATTCGGAACCGCATGTCGAAGTCCCAGCCCGACAGGTTCGTCTTGCCGACGTTGATGTTGGTCTGGCTGATCTGCGTGATCGGGCCCGGCAATTGTGGGAACGCCGGATCCACGGGACCGCGCGTGACGAGGCTGCCGTACTTGGCCAGGTCGCCCAGGATCACCGCGGCGGGGATGCCGTTGTTGATCTGGTCCTGCAGCAGGATCGAGAACCAGTCGACCGCGACCGAGACGTTGTTGATCGGCTCGAGCACGATGCCGGCGGTGAAGTTCTTCGACTTCTCCGGCTTCAGGCCCGCGTTGCCGCCGTTCAGCACCGGGAACTGCGTCGCGCAATCATTGGAGCTGCCGGTCGTCGGGCAGCGCAGCGGGTCGTTCAGGCCCGGCGGGGTGACGCCGGTCGTGTTCGGCGCGTAGAGGTCGAGCAGGCTCGGCGCCCGATAGCCCTTGCCGGCCGAAGCCCGCAGCAGCACTTCCTTCACCGGCTGATACCGCAGGCCGAGCTTCGGGTTCGTCGAGCTGCCGGTGTTCTCGTAGTGGTCGTAGCGCACCGCGACGTTGGCCTCGAAGTTCTTGAAGGCCGGGATGTTCACCTCGCCGAACAGGCCCTCGACGTTGCGGCTCTTGTCGACGGGCAGGAAGTTGCCGCCGTAGCCGGACACATCGCCAATGGCGATCTGAGAGCTGGCGTTGAAGACGTACTTCTCGCGCCGACCCTCGGCCCCGAACGCCACCGCCACCGGGCCCGCCGGCAGGTTGTAGACCTCGCGCGAGGCCTTGCCGGCCAGGCTGTCGAGCGTCGACTTGATGTTGAACGCCTCGCCGTGGAAGTCGGTGGCCAGGATCTGGTCGACCGTGGCCTGAGGGGTCGGCCCCCAGAAGTTGACGTTGCCGCTGTTCAGGATGGGCAGGACCTGCGACAGGATCGGGTAGCCGCTGATGACGTTCTCGCGCACCCGGCTCTCGGAGTGCAGGTAGTTCGCGTCCCAGTCCCATGCCGCTGCGGTGCCACGCCCGCCCAGGACGAGCCGCGGAGCATCGGCCACGTCTTCGATGTGGCGGTTGCCGGAGATGTTGTCGCGCCAGCGAACGAGGATGTCCGGAAGTGGCGCGCCGGCCGCCAATTGACTTTGGATGTAGGCGGTCGGATAGAACTGCGACCCCGGATGGATGAGGATCGTGCTCGCGCCGTTGTACGGCGCGACGTTGAAGAGCGGGTGGTTCGGCGGCAGCGCGAACTGGTCCGAGATCGGCACTGGCTGGATCGTGTTGTTCTGCCGGTTGCGGTTCCACGAGCCCTCGGCATACAGCTCGACGTTCGCGTTGAGCGCGTAGCGGCCGGAGAGCAGCAGGCTGTTGCGCTCGGCATCGGGCATCAGCTGGACCAGCGGCGACGGGTCGAAGCGGCAGCCCTTCGGCGCCAATTGGGGATCGAAGACGGCGTACGGCGGCGGGCACGCCGGCGTGCTCGGGTTGCGCGTGCCGAATGCACCCCCAACGGCGGTGATGTTGGCCGGGAACGTGTTGCCCGACGTCGTGTCGTTGATGTTGTTGAAGCCCTTGCTCGCAAACGATCGCTGTGCGCCGAAGAGCGGCTTCTCGTGCTGCCACGAGTACGTGGCCATGACGTTGAAACGATCCTTGCCGAGGTCGCCGATGCCCCACAGCAGCGAGGCGCGCGTGACGCTGGCGCCACCGTCGGTGGTATCGCCGTAGTAGCCCGTCACCTCGCCGCCGGTGTAGTCCTTGCGCAGGATGAAGTTGATGACGCCGGCGATCGCGTCGGAGCCGTACACCGCGGAGGCGCCGTCCTTCAGGATCTCGACCCGCTCCACCGCCGCGAGCGGGATGCTGTTCACGTCGACCGAGACGTTGTCGTTCGTGAAGCCGATGCCGTACGGCGCGATGCGCTTGCCGTTCAGGAGAACCAGGGTGTGCTGCGAATTCAGGCCGCGCAGCGAGACGGACGAGATGCCGCCGGTCGTGGCGCCGGACACGGACGCAGCCGGCAGCTGACCCGAGCTCGAAGCGGCGGTCACCGTGTTGAGCAGCTGCTCGACGGTGGTCGCGCCGGTCTTCTCGATCGCCTCACGCGTGATGACCTGCACCGGCAGCGCCGTTTCGGCTTCGATGCGCTTGATCGACGAGCCGGTGATCTCGACCTTCTCGAGCTGTTGTTGCGGCGGGGGCGCGGGCGGCTGCTGCTGCGCAAGCGCCGGGTTCATGCCGACGGCGGCGCTGCCGAACGCCAGCATCAGGCCCGTGCAGACCTTGGTTTTTCTGAACATGCGTTCTCCTCGTGAGACGTAGTTGATCGAATAGACCAGGCCCCCGGGTGCGCGCTTCACCCGCTTGTAATCGGGCGTCGTCCAGCCCTTGCGGCCGTGTAAATGAATTGTCACTGAGCGGAAATGAGTGCCCTCCTAGGGTTAGTCCTCGACGGTATGCGCCGCGCAACGCCGACGCGCATCTCAAAGGGTTGGGACAGCCGCAAACCAAGGCTTCATGCGGCTCTCCGGGCCGTGCGATGAATTCGCCGGGTGACTGTTTGATGAAGCGACCGCGCGATTCTCGAACCGACGGCACCTATCGGAGAAGACACGCGTTGGGCGCCAACAACAGCTATGCGCCACACCCGTTCACGGGGTGGACGTCGGCGACGTCCGGCGTCAGGAGGCCGCGACGGTCTCGGCGGAGATCGCGATGCGCGGCACGGCGTCGAGCAAGGTGCGCGTATACGGGCTGCGCGGGTCGCCCAGCACTGTGGCGGCGGGGCCGATCTCCTCGAGCCGCCCGCGCTGCATCACCGCGACGTCGTCGGCGATGTACTCGACGACGCCGATGTTGTGCGTGATGAAGAGGTACGACACGCCGACTTCCGACTGCAGCCGTCGAAGCAGGTTGAGGATCTGCGCCTGGACCGAGACGTCGAGGGCCGAGGTCGGCTCGTCGCACACGATGAGCCGCGGCTCGACGGCGAGCGCGCGCGCGATCGCGATGCGCTGGCGCTGGCCGCCGGAGAATTCGTGCGGGAATCGTCCGAGCGCATCGGGCCTGAGGCCGACCTGCTCGACCAACCGCTCGAGCCGCCCGCGGCGCGCCGCGGCGTCGAGGTCCGGGCGCAGCGCCATCAGGCCCTCCTCCAGCACTTCGAGCACGCGCATGCGCGGGTCGAGCGACGCGAACGGGTCCTGGAAGATGATCTGCACCTGGCGGCGCGCCGCGCGCAACGCCTCGCCTTGCAGCGCGAACAGGTCCTGGCCGTCGAGGCGCGCCGTGCCTTCGATGCGCGCCTGCCCACGCAGCAGTTGCACGATCGCCTTGCCGGCCGTGGTCTTGCCCGAGCCGGACTCGCCGACCAGCGCGAGCGTACGACCGGCTCCGATCGCGAAGGACATGTCGTCGACGGCGGTGAAGCTCCCGCGCACGCGCTGGAGGATTCCACCGCGGATCGGGAAGCGCACGCTGAGGTGGTCGACCGCGAGCAGCGGCGTCCCCGCGGACGGCATGGCCGGAGCAGCTCCACGCGCTGAAGGCTCCGGCTCCACGACCATTACGGGCATACCGCCTGTCTCGACGTCGCCGTTTCGGTACAGAAGGCAGCGCACCGCGTGCGCGCCGAGCGGATAGAGCTCGGGCGGTGTGTGCGGGCAGAGGTCGAAGCGGCGGTCGCAGCGGGGCGTGAAGCGACAGCCGGCAAACGGCTGGCTCAGCGCCGGCACCGTGCCCGCGATCGCGGCCAGGGCGCCGCCCCGCTTCTGCGCGTCGGGCAACGCCTGCAACAGGAGTCGCGCGTAGGGATGCTTCGGGCTGCGGAAGAAGTCGACGGCCGAGGCGACCTCGACGATCTGCCCCGCGTACATCAGCGCGACGCGATGCGCCATGCCGGAGACGACGGCGAGGTCGTGCGTGATGAGCAGCAGGCCCATGCCCTGCTGGCGCTGAAGGTCCTTCAGCAGGTCGAGGATCTGTGCCTGGATCGTCACGTCGAGCGCCGTGGTCGGCTCGTCCGCGACGAGGAAGTCGGGTTCGCACGCCAGCGTGAGCGCGATCATCACGCGCTGCTTCTGCCCACCGCTCAGGCGAAACGGATACTCGTCGATGCGCCGCTCCGGCTCGGGAATGCCCACGCGGCGCAGCCAATCGATCGCGCGTGCGCGCGCCGCGGCGCCGCGCAACTCGGTGTGGGCCTCGATCGCCTCGACGATCTGGTCGCCCACGCGCATGACCGGATTCAGGCTCGTGGCCGGCTCCTGAAAGATCATGCCGATGCGGCGGCCGCGGATCGTGCGCATGCGCGCTTCCGGGAGGCCGAAGACCTCGAGGTCGTCGAGCTCGAGCCGCCCTTCGGTGACGCGGCCGTTCTCCGGCAGCAGGCGCATGAGGGCGAGCGCCGTCATGCTCTTGCCGCAGCCCGATTCACCGACGAGCGCGAAGGTCTCGCCACGCTCGATCGAGAGCGCGAGACCGTCGATCGCGCGCACCAGGCCCGCGTCCGAATCGAGGGCGACCTTCAGGTCGTGGACCGACAGCATGGCGTCCTCAGCGCACCGCGCCCGGGCTCGGGTCCGA
>Ga0335069_10006083_pt1 | contig 17597 bp, 21 predicted proteins | sample Lox_Sample_11_FD_206714 | JGI IMG/M metagenome (GOLD analysis project Ga0335069, IMG submission 206714) | Soil microbial communities from Loxahatchee National Wildlife Refuge, Florida, United States - Lox_Sample_1.1 | ecosystem: Environmental > Terrestrial > Soil > Wetlands | place: USA... | reverse complement strand
TTGAACGGCTCGACGATTACCGCGAGTGCCACCGTCGCGAGCAGCCAGGGCAGCATCAACCTCTCTGCGGGTACGACGTCGAATCTTGCTTCGGCGTTCACATTCTCGAACTCGAATAATGTTTCGTTCGGACTCAACGCATCGACGATCACCGCGTCGGCAAACAGCTTGGCGGCCGCCGCAGGAACGCAGACGGCGACGAGCGGCACGGTTGTCTTTTCTAATTCAAATAACGTGACGTTCGGTATGTCGAACTCGTCGGTCGTGACGGCTTCGGTCACCGTCGCGTCGACGCAGGGAAGTATCAATCTTTCCGCGGGCACGACGTCGAACCTTGCTTCGGCGTTTACGTTCTCGAACTCGAACGGTGTGAGCTTTGGTCTCAACGCATCGACGATCACCGCGTCGATCGCGACGAGCCTCACGAACATCAACGTCTCGGCCGGCACGACGTCGAACAATCTCTCGGCGATCACATTCTCGAACTCCAAAAATGTCTCGTTCGGTTTGAACGGTTCGACGATCACCGCGAGTGCCACCGTCGCAAGTAGCCAGGGAAGCATCAATCTCTCCGCGGGCACGACTTCGAATTTGGCTTCGGCGTTCACGTTCTCGAACTCGAACGGCGTGAGCTTCGGCCTCAACGCGTCGACCATCACGGCCTCGATCGCGACGAGCCTGACAAACATCAACGTTAGTGCGGGCACGACGTCGAACAATCTCTCCGCAGTCGTTTTCTCGAATTCAAATAACGTTTCGTTCGGCCTGAACGGCTCAACGATCACGGCTTCTGCAGCAGCTGGATCAGGACTCGGCGCGCTCGCGGCAGGAACACAGACGGCGTCGAGTGGAACGGTTGTCTTTTCCAATTCCAACAACGTGACCTTCGGGATGACGAACTCGTCGGTCGTCACGGCTTCGGTGACCGTTGCATCGACGCAGGGGAGCATCAATCTCTCTGCGGGCACAACGTCAAACCTTGCTTCGGCGTTCACGTTCTCGAATTCGAACGGCGTGAGCTTCGGCCTCAACGCGTCGACGATCACGGCGTCGATTGCGACGAGCCTCACGAACATCAACGTCAGCGCGGGCACGACGTCGAACAATCTCTCGGCGATTACGTTTTCCAACAGCAACAATGTCTCATTCGGACTGAATGGCTCGACGATCACGGCGAGCGTCTCTGTCGCGTCGACTCAGGCGAGCATCAACTTTTCAGCCGGCACGACGTCGAACAATCTTTCGGCGGTCACGTTCTCGAACTCCAACGGCGTGAGCTTCGGCCTCAACGGAAGCACCATCACCGCATCAATCGCGCAGCAGAGCGTGTCGGCATTCAGTCAAGCCTTCGAGTTCGCGACGAACTTCAGTGCGTCGCAAGCTTCGCTCTCGCTTCAGAAGGTCTCGCTGCCGATGTACATCAGCGCGACTCAAATGGCTTTCCTCATGGACTTCGAGGGCGCCTCGAACTCCTCAGGAGCGCTCACAATCAATCACGCCGTCTACACGTTCAACGCTTCGACGGCGAGCTTGGCGAGTTCCGGGTCACGTGCGATCTCGTGGACGAGCGGCAGCGCGACGTCGGCATCGACGCAGTACGGCGGCGCGAGCGGTACGCGGTATCGAACGCTCGGCATCAACTACAGCATGACGCCGGGCGACTATCTCTTCGGGTGCTTCATCTCGACGGCCAATAACGTCACGGTCAACGTCTTTGGTCGAGCGGGAATCAGCATCGTCGGCGGCAACGTATTCGACGGCATCGGGACGTCGATGTTCTTGGATGGCACGTCCGTGTCGAGCGTCAACGCGTTCCCCGCGAGCATTGCGGCGACCAACACGAATTACGCGCGAAGCGGCGTCGCGGCTCTGCGACAGCCTGGCGTCATCCTGATCGGGACGGGTTTATAAATGGTCGACGGTAACTTTCAAGACTTCGTCGTCCTGAATCAGGACACGCTCTCGCACCTCGGGCCGCAGCTCAACCTCGGGAGTTCGACAGCGTCGACGGTTCAGATCGTCATGTCGAACTCGGCCGGCGCAGTTGCATTGCAGGCTGTGGCGACCGGCAACGCGACGCTCTTCGTTCCAGCCGCTGGTGGAACGATCGCCGTGCAGTCCAACGTCGGCATCACGGCGCTTGCCGCCGGTACGCAAACGGCTTCAAGCGGCGTCGTCGTGATGTCCAACTCAAACGGCGTGTCGTTCGGAATGTCGAACAACTCCGTCATCACGGCAAGCTATTCGCAGAGCACGTCACCGGCGGCGATCTCTGCCGGTACGACGCTCGCGTCTTCTGGGACCGTTGTTTTCTCCAACTCAAACAACGTCTCGTTCGGGCTGAACGGAAACACGGTAACAGCGTCCGCGAGCGTCGCATCGACGCAGGGCAGCATCAACGTCAGCGCCGGCACGACGTCGAACCTCGCTTCTGCTTTTACGTTTTCGAACTCAAACGGTGTCAGCTTTGGTTTGAACGCGTCGACGATCACTGCGTCTCACGCAGTCAATCTCAGCGCCGGTACGACGTCGAACAATCTTTCCGCATTCACCTTTTCGAATTCAAATAACGTTTCGTTTGGGCTCAACGGATCGACAATCACCGCGAGCGCCACGGTCGCGAGCAGCCAAGGAAGCATCAACCTTTCCGCCGGCACGACGTCAAACCTCGCCTCCGCGTTTACGTTCTCGAACTCGAACGGTGTGAGCTTCGGCTTGAACGCGTCAACGCTCACTGCGTCGATCGCGACGAGCCTGACGAACATCAACGTGTCGGCCGGCACGACGTCGAACAATCTGTCGGCGATCACATTTTCCAATTCGAACAACGTTTCGTTCGGTTTGAATGGCTCGACGATCACCGCGAGCGCCACGGTCGCGAGCAGCCAGGGAAGCATCAATCTTTCTGCTGGGACGACGTCGAACCTTGCTTCCGCTTTCACTTTCTCGAACAGCAACGGCGTGAGCTTCGGCTTGAACGCGTCGACGCTCACCGCGTCGATCGCGACGAGCCTAACGAACATCAACGTCAGTGCGGGCACGACGAGCAACAACCTCTCGGCAGTCGTCTTCTCAAATTCTAACAACGTTTCGTTCGGCCTTAATGGCTCGACGATCACGGCGTCGATGGCGGGCGGAGGAGGCGGAGGCATCGACCTTGCGGCCGGCACGCAGACGGCGACGAGCGGGACCGTCGTTTTCTCGAACTCGAACGGCGTGTCATTTGGCATGTCGAACTCGTCGGTCGTTACCGCGTCAATCGCGACGAGTCTCACGAACATCAACGTGTCGGCTGGCACGACGAGCAACAACCTCTCGGCGATCACGTTCTCGAACTCGAACGGCGTTTCGTTCGGATTGAACGGCAGCGTCATCACCGCGTCCCAGCAAAACAATGCCGTCGTCGCCGGCACGCAGACCTTCACGTCAGGCACGCTCTCGTTTGCGAACTCGAACGGCGTGACGTTTGGCATGTCGAATTCGAGCGTCATCACCGCGTCCGTCGCGACGAGCCTTTCGAACATCAACATCAGCGCAGGCACGACGAGCAACAACCTCTCGGCGATCACGTTCTCGAATTCGAACGGCGTTTCTTTCGGATTGAACGGCAGCGTCATCACCGCGTCCCAGCAATACGACAACATCATCGCCGGCACGCAGACGTTCACTGGCGGCACACTCTCGTTTGCGAACTCGAACGGCGTGACTTTCGGTATGTCGAACTCGTCGGTCGTCACAGCATCCGTTGCGACGGGCCTCTCGAACATCAACGTCAGCGCCGGCACGACGAGCAACAACCTCTCGGCGATCACGTTTTCGAACTCGAACGGCGTTTCTTTCGGATTGAACGGCAGCGTTATCACCGCATCTCAGCAAAACAATGCCGTCGTCGCTGGCACGCAGACCTTTACGTCGGGCACGCTCTCGTTTGCGAACTCGAACGGTGTGACCTTCGGCATGTCGAATTCGAGCGTCATCACGGCTTCTGTGGCTGCCGGTGGTGGTGGCGGGGTGTCGATGTCAAGCTGGAGCAATGGAGCGATCGTCACTTCATTTGTTTCGTCCAACGCATTTTTGAGCCTCGAACCCGTTGTCATTCCGTTCAATATCTCGGCGACGCGACTCATTTACGTCGCCGCGTTGTCTGCGACAGCGTCGTCGGGCGCGCTCTCGGTCAGCGTCGGTCTCTACTCGGTCAATGGCGGCTCGACAGGCAGCCTCAGCCTCGCAAGCTCCAATTCGTCTGCGCTCACGTGGACCTCGGGTGCGGCTTACAGCAGCATCAGCGGAACAAATTATCGAACACTGACTCTTGGTTCGTGGAACGTCACGCCCGGCGTTTATGTGTTCGGGATCTGGGCTCAATCGACAAACGCCGGCACGTGGACGTTTTACGGACAGCGCTCGCTCGTGAACATCGCGTCAGGATTGCAAGCTTCAATGACGAACAGCATTGTTGCGGGCTATTCCGTTTCGAGTTTTACGACAGCGATGCCGGTGTCGATCGCCGTGAGCAACACGAGCGGGTGGGTGCGGACTGGCAGTTCTGCCTTCGAGCAACCTTGGATTGCCATCCAGGGTACTTGACACGCAGTGGCTCCCCTCGTATGCGTGAATGCATAGATGGGTAAACACATGCGAGCCAGCACTACTCGGAAGGCCAAATCCAGGCGCATCGTTGCGATGCCGCTCCGGGCGCTCCGGGAAGCTGCTGGAAAAACCCAGGCGAAAATCTCCCATGCTCTCGGGAAAGACCCAGCCGAGATTTCTCGGCTTGAGCGACGAACGAACATCAAGACAGATACGCTTCGCTCCTATGCGAAGGCCGTCGGGGCGACGTGTGAGATTGCGTTCGTCTCGAAGCGCGGGCACCGCATCGTGATCAAATTATGAAGACGACGCCGAGTAAGAAGCGTCATGCTGAGGCGGGGGAGGCGGTGACGGCGTATCTGCCCAAGCCCGTCGCACGGCGTCTTCGCCAGAGATGCGTCGAACTGGAGTGCTCTCTGACGGATGCCATAACCCGCGCGGTGACGCGTTGGTTGCCAAAGGAAAAGCGGAGATGAGCAGGCGTGTTCGGGTCGCGAAGAGCGAGCCCATCGTGAAGGCGGAGAAGTCTCTTGGTTCTCCGACGGTGCGTGTCCCGAAGGCCTCCATCGGCGACGTAGTCGATCAAATTCGGTCGGCCGGCCTCGGCTTCGAGCGCGTCGAGCACATCGTCGGATCTACGTACAAAGACAGCTCCACGGTCGTGGTCATTCCAAGTCGCGGCATCATTCCGCATCAAGTCGTCGGTTCCTGGCTTTCGCTCCTTGCTCCGATGAACCAGAAGCGCGCCATCTTTTTCGCCTCGGGCCATGAAGTCGGCGAAGCGTACAACGCGATGATCGCGAACATTCTTGCGAACCCTGAGCTGTCGAAGTGGAAGTACGTGCTCACGCTCGAGGACGACAACCTTCCACCACCCGACGCGCACATTCGTCTTTTGGAGAGCATTGCGTGGGGAAACTACGACGCGGTCTCCGCGCTCTACTTCACGAAGGGCGACCAGAACATGCCCATGGCGTACGGCGATCCGGCCGAGTACGCGCGGACGCACGTGCTCGATTTCAAGCCGCGTGATGTGCGCGACGCGCTCGCCGCTGGTCAGATCATGCCGGTCAACGGGATCGCGATGGGGTGTGCGCTCTGGCGCATTGATCTCTTTCGCTCGGTCCCGCCGCCATGGTTCGTGACGGTCAACGACATCGTTCCCGGCAAAGGCGCGCAGTGCTTCACGCAAGATCTCCACTTCTGTGAGCGTGCCGTGCGCCAGGGCAAGCGGTTCGCCGTCGACATGCGCGTGAAGGTCGGTCATCTCGACATGGAATCAGGCACGATTTACTGAGGGCTCGCATGAAGAAATCGAAGAAGAAAACAGGCGTGAAAACAGTCGCCACTCCCGCACTCGTCGAGGCTTCGCCGCGGTCGCTGCTCAATCTCGATCTCGGTTGCGGTCAAAATCCGAGAGAGGGCTTCGAAGGCGTAGACCTCTACGGCGACAAGGCCAAGCACAAGGTCGACCTCTTCAAGTTTCCGTGGCCGTTCGCAGACAACTCGGTCGACGAGATCAACTCTTCGCATTTCTTGGAGCACATCCCGGCGCGTGAAGTCGAGGGGCGCGATCTTGTTTTTCCTCAGGGTGCCGCCGACCGCACAAACGTTGAGCGCTTTCTCGGCCAAGACATGCTCTTCGCCTTCATGGACGAGTGCTACCGCATCATGAAGGTCGACGCGTGGATGAACGTCGTCGTTCCGTCGGGACGTTCGTCGCGCGCGTTCTGGGATCCGACCCATCGGCGCTTCTTCCAACAAGAGACATTTTTGTACTTCAACGCCGAGTGGCGCAAGCTCAACAGCCTCGATCACTATCGCGCGAACAGCAACTTCGCCGTCGAGTGCTCGTGGTCGTGCCCGAACGAAGAGATGCTCCGCGCGGAGCCGGTACGTGCGGAACGCTTCAACACGCTCTGGAACGTGACGGTCGACTGGATCGTGAAGATGAAGAAACTTTCGCCTAACGTCGCGCCGAAATGAATCGCATCCTCATCACCGGCGGGTGCGGCTTCCTCGGTCATCACATCGTCGAACATTTCCTTCGCGCGACGGATGCCGACATCATCGTGCTCGACAAAATGACGTATGCCTCGAGCGGCTTCGATCGCTTGAGAGACATCGACGCCTTCGACGGAAAGCGCGTTCACGTGCTCGGTTGCGACATCGGTCAGCAAGTCCCCGAAGGAATTTCGCGTGAAGTCGGCGACGTCGATTACGTGGTTCATGCCGCTGCTGAGACCCACGTCGACAACTCCATCACCGATCCGCTGCCCTTTCTTCAATCAAACGTGGTGGGCACTCACCATCTGCTCTGGTGGCTCAAGTCTCGTCCGCGCGTGAAAAGAATCTTTCTCGTCAGCACGGACGAGGTCTACGGGCCGGCCTCGCTCGACGACAAAGAGAACAAGTTCGACGAACAGTCACCTTTTAGGCCCGCGAATCCGTATGCGGCCGCGAAGGCTGGAGGCGAAGCTGTCGGCATGGCGTACGCGAACACGTACGGCCTTCCCGTCACGATCATGAACACGATGAATCTCATCGGCGAGCGTCAGCACGTCGAGAAGTTCGTGCCGCTCGTGATTCGAAGGGTGCTTCGCGGTGAGCGAGTTCAGATTCATGCCGACGAAACCCGCACACGGAGCGGAACGCGTTTTTACCTCCACTGTCGAACCTTTGCGCACGCGCTCGGGTTTTTGATTGATCGAGCCGAGCATCAAGAGCGAATGCCCCGGAAGATTCATGTCTGCGGCGAGCGCGAGATCTCGAACGAGGATCTCGCGAACATGATCGCCCGTCTCGTCGGTAAACCCCTTGACTACGAACTCGTCTCGTGGCACGCGAGCCGCCCGGGCCACGATCTCGCTTATCGAATGCGTGACGATCTCATTCAGAGTCTCGGATGGAAGCGGCCCATGGGGCTCGAGCAATCGCTTGAGAAAACCGTGGCGTGGTACCTCGAACACCCGAAGTGGCTCGGGCTCTGACGCGAACTCGCGCGTCGGGCTGACTCCTTGTAGGATGAAGCTCGACAAATGGCGCGGATTGGCAATTTCGATGTCACCCTGAATCGTCAGGGGTGGTTCGACATCAACGCGGCCGATCCGCGCAACGGTCAATTCGACAAGGTAGCCATCGGCGTCGAAGGCGCGATCGAGCTGCAGCCGCCCGGCATTCCGTCAGCGTCTCAGGTCGCGAGCGGCTTCGTCATTCAAATCGTCTCGGCTGCCGGGATCCCGTCTGCGTCGGTACAGGGGGCACCGTTCGTCGCCGTCATCGTCGAGCCTCCCGGCATTGCATCTGCGAGCATCGTCGGTCCGGCGGAGAACGCGATCGTCATTCGCCCGGTCGGAATTTCTTCTGCTGAAGTCGTCGCGCCTGCGGACGTTTCCGAGAGTCTTCGGCTTCCTGGTATTCCTTCTGCCTCGGAAGTCGCGCCGAGTGAAGTCTCCGGCGCGCTCGAACCACCCGGAATCCCGACTCCGAGCGAAGTGGCAGCTGGGGAGATTGCGGCCGGCATCTCTCCCCCTGGTATTCCGAGTGCCAGTGAGGTCTCTTCGGGCGAGACTGCTCAGAATGCTTCTCCTCCCGGCATTCCTTCTGCAGAGGTCGTCGCGCCTGCGGACGTCGGACAGAGGGTCCAGCCTCCCGGCATTCCGAGCGCAGAGTCCGTGGCCGCGGGCGACGTGGCTCCCGAGCCACCGCGCTCCACGGCAGCCCATGGCGGATGGCCGGCGACCACGCGCGCTCACGATCGGCCTCCGTGGACCGTCGATCTGCAGCTCGACGCGTGGTGGCAGCTTTGGGACGAAGCGCCGAGGCCGAATTTTTGGGGAGCACCCGAGAACGACAACGCCGACTCTGTCGGCTCCGTTGGCATCTTCGATTGGGCAGCGAGCATCGATCCAAACGATCCGCTCACGCACGACGCCGGAATCATCAGGCGCCTCGGCCCGCTCGTCGCGCTCCCCCAGCAAGATTACATGGTCGCCGGAGAAATCACTTCCGAGAGTCGGTGGAAGTGGATCGCGATCGGGGCCGCCGTCGGACTCGGAGCAGCTTTCTTGCTCCGTTCAAGTCCTGCATCGTCAGCCGTGGCGCTGCCGTCGAGCGCGAAGCCCCGTTCGAGGAGACGCGCGAAGTCGTCACGTTCGCGCTGACGTATCGTCAAGTGTCGCTATCAGTTGAGATTCCTTGGAATCCTGAAGCCCTTTTGGGTAAGCGCGATGGGTTCGAGAGGCAGCGGATGTAGCTCATGCCATCAGTCCGCACCCTTGATGTTGGCGATCGGGTAAAGACGCTTGTCGACGCGAGCAATCTTCTCGGCCTCGAGGACGTCGAGAACCGGATCAAGATCCTTGTAGACGTGCGCGCACTCGTCGAGCGGGATGTGCTTGTGGTTCGAGATGATGCCTTCGATCGTCACGCCGTTGAACGAGCGCTTCACGGTCGCCATCTCCTCGTCGATGCGATCTTGCTTGTGTTCGAGCTTGCGCTTCGCGGCTCCACGCCCGAGGATTCGTCCCGATCCGTGGTTCACGGAGCATGCGGATTTGTACGCCTCGGGCAGCGGAAAGAGGATCGCGGCTCCCTCGTACATCGACCCGGGAATCAGGCATGGGTGACCCGTGTCCGCCCACCTCGTGTGGGCGAGATCGGGGTGCCCCGCTGGAAAAGCTCGCGTCGCGCCCTTACGATGCACGAAGCCGCGCTTCGTCGTTCCATCCGGAAGCACGAGCGTCTCCTCCTGCACGAGGTTATGGCTGATCTCGTAGTAGACGTGGACGTCGGCGTTGAAGACCTCGCGCGTCGCTTCTTGGATCCCGTGCACGATGATGTGACGATTCGCGACCGCGAAGTTCGCGGCCGAGTTGTGGTGCGCCCAGTATTCTTTGCCGAGAGGCTCGTCTACGCGGAGCCACGAATCTTCGCGGCGGTTCGAAGGAAGGCTGCGCACTCGCGCACCCTCGTAGAAGAAATGATTCGCGGTCTGCCATCCGTACCCACGGCTTCCGCAGTGAACCATGATGTAGACGTCCCCCGAGTCGCGGTCGCACTGCATCTCGACGAAGTGGTTTCCGCCACCGACGGAGCCGAGCTGCGGGAGCACGGCGCCGTACGCCTTGTCGATCTTCGTGAGATCGACCTCCTTTGGCACTGGGATGTACTGGCGCTCGCAGACATCGGCGCTGACCCCGATCGCCTTCGCACCAAAACGCAAGATCTCGTCGCGATCCGAAGCAGAGAATTTCGGCATGAGGGCTGGACGCGAGCTGCCGACGCCGGTCGCGATGCGCTTTTCGACCTCGGCGACCCAGCGCTGGCGCTCGTACTTGCTCTTCACGGCGCCAGCGGTGAGATCGGCACGCATGTAGAGCACGCCGCATGAGATATCGTAGCCCGAGCCGCCTTGGATGATCGTGTCTTCGGTCACGATCACGGATCCGACCGGCACGCCGTAGCCCTTGTGCGTGTCGGGCATCAGGTACGCACCGATCACGCCCTCGTATGACGCGCCGGCGTGGATCTGCTGCCAGACGTCTTCCTCCGAGGACTCGAAGAGCGATTCGGAAAGAAACGCATGCGCGTCGACCTTCATCGTCCCCGTGCGAGGGAGGACGTAGTGGTTGTCGGTGATTTTCTGAGCGGCGTATTTGAGGGACATGGGATGAAGACGTTTGCAGCGTTGGAACTCAGACAAACAGTCAGGACTCGATTTCGGCTCGCGCTTTGACGAGCTTGGCGGTCAGTTCGGCAACTTTTTCTTCTTGTGCGCGCAGGCGGTTTTCAAGGATCTTGATTCGCAAGGCGCTGGCTTCGGCTCGCGTCTTGAACGCACCGTCCCAATATTCTTGTGGCTTGCTCATGGCGCTCCACCCCACGTTGCGACCCTCGAATCGTCCATTATCAAATATCTGCCACTGATCTACGAAAGGCCGTCCGGGCGACTTGCCGTCGTCGCCGCAGACATCGGCCCATGTGGCGTCGACGAAGTAGACGGCTCGATGCTCGTCGATGCGTACTTCGTCGCTGTACGGATCGATTCGATACCAGCGTAACTCGTAGCGATCGACGGGTTCGACGGGCAGCGTGAAGGGCGGCGGTTTGATTTGGCTCATGGCTTAGCTCTTCTTGGCTCCTGCGTCATACCTTCCGCACTCGTCTACGGCCGCTGCCTCCCACGTCTTCACGAGAAGATCGTGATGTTTACTGGCTTCGATGGGCGTCGTCATGACGCGCAGATTGAGCAGCTTCTTGTCGAAGATCGCTGCGGACTCGAACTCGCGATGCGCCTTTTTGTATGTCACGATTCGGATGCCGTTTTTGAGCTTCGTCTCGATCGGAAATCCCAGTGAGTCGATCATGGACCATCCCCTCCATCGTCCTGAGCGCCGTGGCCGCGCGCTGGCGCGACTCGATGCATCGGGCATTTTCACAAATCCAACGAAGTGCGTCCGTAAGAACCAGTGCTTCTTTTCTCGTCATGGCTCTTGCGACGGAGAGGAGAGCGGCTCCTGACCGATTTTCTTCTCGGAATCGACGACCCACGTTCGACCGTGCTCGAAATCGAAAGCGAAGTGACCTTCGTATTCGGCAAGGCCGTCATTTCTGACGGGCTCGAACGTGTCTCGGGCGCACTCGATGGACGAGGGGTCAGCGATCCAATCCCAGCGGCGGTGATCGCCGCGATCGCGGACGGCGCTCAGCCGCAAGAGACGCTGAAAATCACTGCTGTAGGCTTTCTGACGACGTCGCTTTCGCGAACGCCTGCGACATTGCGAGAGCGACATTCGTAGCCAGAAGTTATAACTGCACTCGCATTTACGCAACTACCAAATCGCCCAGCAGCTCTACCCCCGCCGCCCCATTTTCCTCGGACTCGTTCGGCCCTTCGTCATGATCTTCCAGATCTCTTCTTCTTCCTCGGGCTCGAAGTCTCTGAGTAAGAAGTCATACGTCGTCACGTCTCCGGTTCGGTAATTCGGTTCGGTGTCCAACGTGAACCAATCGCCGCCACCAGAATCTGCCGCTCCTTCATGACGCAGATATTTAACGGCGGCATCCACGTACGTCTCTTCGTCCGTCGGATTGGGGTCAATGTCTTCGATGTGATCTTCGCCCCGCTCCGCGTAATCGCCGTCCTCGGCGGACTCGGGCGTGATGAGTCCGTAGAAGACTTCGATGCGACGCGGACGATCTTCTCCGAGCCTCTTACCGATGCCCGAATCCTCCACGATTTTTTGGATCTTTCGATCTGGCTTGCCGAGGAAGAGAATCTCTCCCTTGCCCGTCACCCGATAGAACGCGTGATCGTAGTTCTTTTCCCAGGCGACCACGTAGACGTCGTTTGCGACGCCCTTCCAAGATTCGACATCGAGCCCACGCTCGAGGAGCACGTCACTGAGGACGTGTGCAAGCTCTTCGGCTTTCATTCGAACGACTCAGTAGTCCTTGCCATCGTACCCAGGGCGCCTCGTGAAGCTGTAATCGCCTCCGGGCGGCGGGGCCCCCGTCAGGTGCGCGGACCCGAAGGGAGGGTGCGCGGGCCGCGGGCCGCCGAGCGGGTGATGCGGCATCACCACGAGCGGTTCATGGCCTCGGACGAGCGTCACGACGCCGTGGATGGCTGCGAGCCCGAGAAAAAAGGTGAGGTAGGGGTGATCTTCCGTGAATTTTTCGAAGGCCATGGAGCGAATGCTACCACAGCTTCTTGTAGGCGACTTCGAGGCACTTGGCCGCGTGGTCGGGCATGTTTCCGATGATGTAGATGCCTTGGCGCGTCACGTGGACGTCGGCTTCCCACTCCTTGTTCCATTCACCTTGGGTTGCCGAGCGCGAGTACCACACGTAACGGGTTACGATGAAGAAGTAGGACTCGACTCCCTTGAACTCAGAGGCGGTCCCTTCGGAGACGGTGACGAAGGATTCGGGTGTCTTGCGTGAGACATACACGTCCCAAGCATCCGACGCCCATTTTTCCCTAGCTTCGATTGAACCCGGACGCACGGCTCCGAGAAGAACGAGGCAGCGCTTGCTCAAGTGTCTGGCGACATCGCGGAAGTTCATGGCCGCCACGAGAGGTTAGCAGAACTTCACCCTGTTCGACCAATCGGAGGAATTTCGATCTTCTTCAAGTCGAGGATGATCGATGGATCCCAGACGCACCCGCTCGCGACGTCCCAGCTGTAGTACCAACGGGCTTTTCTTGAGAATCGAAGATCCCAGAAATAAGATGGATTCTCCACGCCCGCATAGTCGTTTCGCAGTCGGGACCAGTCGATGGCTGCATCGGAGAAGTCAGGATTCCCCTGGCATTGGTATCGCGTCGTGAACTCAAGGATCTCGTCTTGGCTTTGAAGCGAGAGCACGCGCTTTTTGTCGAGCGTGACTCGATAGGCGTGCTTGATGCGATCAACGGCAAAGTCTGAGTCTCGGCACCATTCGATCCATTCCCAACCAAAGGCGTACCAGAGACCTACGGGCTTGAACGTGATGTCGCTCAATTCTTTCTTCCACCAACCAGGGACTTCGCCGATCTTCGCGAGGCGTCTTCGATCGAGTGGATCAGGCCAAACAACGATCCTGTTGCGCTCGGGCGTCGTCACGTCTGCTCCGAATTCCCGTCTCGCTTTATCGTGGTGAGGGTGGTGAGGGCTGCGGCTGCGACGCCAATCTCGTGTAGAACGTCACCCGTGCAGCCGGGACCGCTCACGTGGTGAAAGAATACCTTGTCGCGGTCGGACCACGCCGCAGCCATCAGGAGAACTTTGTGCGCTGCCTCAAGACGCGTTTCGAGCAGCGCGACGTGCGACTGAAGGACGTCGCAACAGCGATGGGCGTCGTGATCCGTGCGACGGTCTTGTCCCCATGTATGCGCCTCATCCCGCTCGCGCTCCAACTCTGCGATACGGGCGAGCGCTTCGTCGAGGTCGTCGAGCACGGCTAGTGCGCCCTCGTTAGTCACTTGCCGGCCATCACCGTGACCAGCACGCACAACGCGAATATCCTCACGGACCTCCGCGCGCCACTCCTCCGTCGTCTTCATTCTTTCCGCTCCGTTCCGAGCGCGTCGTGGGCGTTGCGAGCAAGCCGCTTCGCGATATCGAACATCCGATCTACCGGATCGGCTTCCGTGTACTTCAGGTTCGTGATGTCGAACAACGCCTCCGTTGCCGTCTTGAGCTTCGCTTCGAGCCCCTGAATCGCCGCTATAGCTTGATCTAGATCGGCGGCATGTTGCTCGCGAGATAGTCGGTAGTTCGCTTCGAGCGTCGCAACGCGGTGCTGCAGAACCCCGATGCAATTGCTATCGGTATGCGGCCCGCGTTCATCCACCGTTCCACACTTCTCGCACTTCATTTCATTTTCTCTGCGTCACCGGCGTCACCGTTCAGACGTGACAAATGAGATGCGAACACGCGAAGCGATCGAGATGCACGAAGCAGGAACTTGCGATCCTCAGCGGTGCGGGCATGAATTGCCATCCCTCTGAGGTATCCAGCCCGCAAAAGGATGTTGCCGGGATCGGAATCGTGCTCGGTGATCTCGTCGTCTTTCTCTCCTTCGTCCATGAAGGCACGTCCCTTTTTGGTCAGCTGTTGATTACGCGGTCGTCGCGAATGGATTCGAGTCGTTTCTTCTGGTCCTTCGAGAGCTTCGCGTCCCAAAGAGCCAGGAACGCGTCGATAGGCTCGGTGCCTGGCTTCTCAAGAGCCTCACGCATCTCGCGATGCATCTGCTCCTCTTCAGCGTAGTCGTGACCGCGCTTCAAGGCGCGCGAAGCTCCGCGCACCGCGATCCATCGAAAGCTGATGACTGCTCCGTAGCTTCCTCCGAGGATTAGAGCGACGAGCGCGAGAATTTCGGCGCCGATCAAAGCGCGTCCCTCTCGCCACCCTCGCGTCCGGCTGGAACCCACGTCGCATCACCGATGTCGATCTTTTTCGCGGCGAGGTAGGCGAGCGTTTCGGACTTTGCGGCTTCGAGATCAAAGTAGTAGCGCGGAGAAGGATCGTTCTCGCTTCGCCAAATCGGAGCTTCGATCCCCTGATGCCACCTTCCTCGGTCGCAGTAATGAGGCCGCGCCTGAAGCCAGGCGATCAAGGTTTTATCCGAGCGTCGAAGCTCGTAGAGCGCGATCGCCGTGTTCATCGCCAAACCGTGTAGTGACGGACCTCGACGAAGGACAGCCCGGGCATCGTGGTTCCGAACGCGATGATCGTGATGAACCTGATGGGAGTCATTTCGTAGGCCTCGGGGGCGTCATCTGGAGGATGACGTTCGGATTCTGGGGAAGCATCACCGAGCCGCCCTTGTCGGCTGCGTAGTAGTAGACATCGCGAATGTAATACTCGGGGTTTCGGTGAAGCGCGGCGCCGATGGTGTCGATCTTCGCAGCTTCGGCCTGCGCCTCGGTGCGGGTCTGATCGACCCTGAGCGCAGCGGTCGCGGTCTCGGCCTTCACCTTGTCCTGGGCCGCGATGGCTGTGTCGCGGAGCACGGCCTGCGTCGCGCGGTCCGTGTTTGCGTCCGCCATCTCCTTGGGGAAAGCGAAGTTCGAGAGGTTGAGCGAGTAGACGTTGACGAGCGAGACGCCGGCTTTCTCCGGGCTGCCGCTTCCGGTGACGTCGATGGCGTCTTTGTTCTCACCCTTTGAAGGCGATCCCGAGCTTGCACCCTTCTTGATGTCGGCGTTGAACTTGTCCGTGATTTTCTTGAAGATCTCTTCGCGGTTTCCAGAGACGTCGTTTGCATTGTACTGCGCGACGGTCGCGCGAACGGCCTCACCGAGGGCGGCCCTGATGTATGTATTGTACAACTGCTTCGACGTGATCGTGAGATCGGGATCCTGCTCGACGGGGTCCTTCTCGTCGGCAGGAGCTTTCTCTTCGCTCTTGATGAGCGCTTCCTGCGTCTCTTTGCCGATGGGAGCGAGGTCCGAAAGAAGCTTCTCGACGGCCTTGTCGTCGTCACAGTTGGCGCCGTAGGAGACGTAGATGTCCATGGAGAACTGAACGTTGTCTTTGGCGAGTGCGTTCAGAGGTTCTTTGATCGTGCGGCGTGTGCAGTCGAGCATTCGCACCTCGGGATAGACGCCCGTGTAGTAGGTGCCGGGAGAAAGAACGGGTCCTTCGAAGCCCCGACCGCCCGCGTAGAAGGCGAGCACGCCGGTCTTGTCGAACATGCGCCCCTTGTGGGCTTGGGGCACCGTCTGGCTGGAGCAGCCCGTGGTGGCGAACGCGCAAACGGCGACTGCGGCGATGAGTTTGTTCATGGACGAACAAGATAAAACGACTCAAAGTCAGTTACAAGCCTGCACTCAACTTTGGAACGTTTCGATCCCCGGATCCCGCTCTTGGATCGAAACGATCCTGGCAGTGCAAAGCGAATCTCAGCGTTTGTCCCAGTCGACGAAGTCTGATTCGATGGTGTCGAGATTTGCGACCAACGTCTCAATGCTTTGAGCAGCCGAGTGAATGCTTCGACGAAGGCTTTCTTTTTCCTCGTCGAGGGGGCTCTTGTCCTTGCCGAAGGTGCGCCTGATGTAATCGCGCCATGTCCACCGCTTGCCATCGACCTCGAAGCCCTCAATCGACGCGTCCCATGACGTGAAATTGCGTAGCACGTAGCACGTGCGACCGACCAATTCTGCATCGGTCTTGACGCCGAAGAGAGCGCGGATCTCTTGCATGCAGGCTTCACGCGTGTCCGGCAGGTGCCTGCCGCCCATGGCTTGATGCATGCCGCTCACCAGTTTCACATGAATGTAGAACGTGTTTGCACGCTCGTCGTCGTATTGAACGCTGCAGATGGTGCCGGGTTCTCGATGTTTTTCTTTGATCATGGCAATTGCTGGCGCGAGAGTTCGTCGAGTTCTTTCTCGAGGTCCTCGATCTTCGCATCCATCATGCGGCGATCCATCTGGAGAACAGCAAGCGCTTGACGGATTTGAGCCACGCGATCCTCTCGGGTGTACTCGACCTTCGCAAACATGCGGCCACGGGCGTCATCGTGATCTTCTCGAGGACCCGTCATGTTCGTTCGCGATTCGACGTCCACGATGACGTGCGGGCCGCCCTTGAACCTCCGCTCGTCATGAAGAAGCGAGACTTGCAGATCCCAGCCTCCTCCCCACTTGCCTTGATCGATCTCATCGCTGAAGAGAACGTACATGTTGCCGTCACCAGGCATGGGTCTGGTGCGCGCCAACTCCAAGCCACGGCGGACAGCGTCGCGCATTGACTCTCGCACCGATTCAGGAACCTTCTCAGCGTATTCGTGGATCATTTTCACCATCGCTTCATGGTCGCACGCAACTTCGTCGCGTCCGGAGGCTCGGATGTCTTTTTGAAACTGAATTGATTTTCTTCCGGAGCTGGGGGAGCAGCGGCTGCCGCGCTCGACGGAGGAGTCGCATTCTTGTTGACGTCTTTCTTGAGGAGCGCGAGGTCCTGGATGCATGTCGATAGCTGCGGGTCCTTCTCCTTCCACCATCCGTGCCACAGGTGGCCCGAGAGCGTCATCCCGATGGTAACGCTCTCTGGGTTTCGATTCGTGAAGTGAAAGACCATCACGTAAGCGGCGGGAATACGCCAATCAGGTCCGAGTCGGAGGCCATTGAGTTCTTGCGTCGTCAGAGCGTGCGGGTCTTCACCGTGGTAGCGACGGCTGACTTCCCACATCGAAGTGCCGTCGATCTCGATGTCATCGACGAGAATGGGAAGGGCAGGCTGAAGGCCAGAGTCTTCCTCAGGCTTGTAGGCGTCTTCGTCTTCGTCCGACTCTTGCGGGCGCGCCTGGTCGCCAGGATTTTGTCCGATGTCCGCGAGCGCTCGAAGCCTCCCGGTTTCGGTTTCCAACTGCATGGACGCTTTGGCCACGTGCATGCTGTGCATGCCCGGCCAGTCGGGGGTTCTCGACATGAACGCAGAAGTTCTCGTCATGAAGCCATCGACCCCATCGAACCGCGAATCGGTGATTCGGAGGTTCGTCGCGAGGAAGCG
>Ga0335069_10006082_pt1 | contig 17598 bp, 15 predicted proteins | sample Lox_Sample_11_FD_206714 | JGI IMG/M metagenome (GOLD analysis project Ga0335069, IMG submission 206714) | Soil microbial communities from Loxahatchee National Wildlife Refuge, Florida, United States - Lox_Sample_1.1 | ecosystem: Environmental > Terrestrial > Soil > Wetlands | place: USA... | reverse complement strand
AACGGCTCGCTCATCAAAAGCGCTATGGCGTCCCGATGAATACCACAGCTTCTAACGCGAAGATCGCAGGGCGGACGTACCAAGTCGAAGCCATTCGGCGTGTCACGGAGGCTATCGAATCCGGACGCAGGTCGTTCTTGCTAGTTATGGCTACGGGGACCGGGAAAACACGCACGACAATCGCGCTCATCGATTTGCTGCTACGCGCGAAGCGTGTTCAGCGTAATGGCGGAGAGACAGGGATTCGAACCCTGGATAGAGTTTCCCCTATACACGCTTTCCAAGCGTGCGCCTTCAGCCACTCGGCCATCTCTCCGCTTGAGAAGTTGTAGACGCCGCTCGCCCTCGAGCGACCGACTGAAGCGCTGTCCTATATTGTAGCAGGCGTTTGGGTGCCTTTAGATCGTCAGATCACCAGATTATCTGATCGCCAGATGGAATTTATTCTTCCTCTTCCTTGATCTGCTGCGCCAGGTAGTTCTGGATGCCGACTTCCTGGATCATCCCCAACTGCGCTTCCAGCCAGTCGATGTGGTGCTCTTCGTCCACCAGGATGTGTTCCAGCAATTCGCGCGAGCCGCCGTCGTTGGCCGCCGAGCAGGTGTGGATGCCGTCGTTCAGGCGTTTCACCGCGTCGTATTCCACCTGCAGGTCGTTCTTGAACTGCTGCTCCACGTTCTGCCCGATGTTGATCTTGAAGTAGTCGCTCATGTTCGGCGAGCCGTCGAGATAGAGCATGCGCTCCAGCAGGATTTCAGCATGCTTCATTTCGTCAATCGACTCCTTGCGTACATAATTCGCCAGCCGCTCGTAGCCCCAGTTCTCGCACATTTCGGCATGAAGGAAATATTGGTTGATGGCCGTCAACTCCGCTTTCAAAACTTCCTGCAGCACCGCTAGAACTTTCGCATCGCCTTTCACGTGACGCTCCTAACCTTAGATTTAGGGAAAAGATGGCGCGGGAATTCTAGCAGCCAGACCCGCCCGCGAACAGCCGATTATCCGGCTGTCGGCGAGCACAACTCTGTAGCAAATAAGAGTCGATCTAACTCGCGAGTGAGGTATTTCATCTTCTGGCAACCTCGGCTCCTCCAGCAACGCTCCAAGCCACAATAGCCATTTACTGGAGGAACCCATGCCACGCCGCCCGAGCTTCTGGAAAGCCTTCGCCATGGGAGCTGCTGCCGGCACCGGAGCTGTGTTGTTGCCGCAACTGGTCGGGCGTGCGGGAGCCAGCCGCATTATCCGGCTGGAAAAGAGCGTCCAGGTCGGCCGCCCCGTTGAAGAGGTGTTCGCCGCCTGGACCGACTGGGACCGCCTTCCTCGCGCCACAGAGAACGTCTGCGATATCCGCAACTGCGGCAACCGGTCGCACTGGCGCGTGCAGGTGAACGGTCAATACCTGGAATGGGACGCGATTATCGAGCAGAACATCCCCAATCAGGCCATAGCTTGGAAATCGGTCAACGGCGTGAAACATACCGGGCGCGTTACATTCTCGCCGATCGGCAACAACACCCTGGTGTTGATCACCATGAACTACGCGCCTCCGTCACGGTTCCTGCGGCCCCTGCTCTCCCCGATGACGGGACACATGGAAGGTTTGATCGAAAAGGTCCTGCGCGACTTCAAGGCTTCTGTCGAAAGCCGGCCGCCAGAGTTGCAGGCTATGTAGCGACCCGCCGGCTGTCGCGTGGGCGTCTCGCCCACGCCGCTGGGCCTCGATCTAATCCTTGACCGGATGGTCCACCATCGCATCCTGCGGGAACGACTTCAACGCCACCTCGCGAGACTTCGCCGTCATCTTCTTGTTTTCGTCTTCCGTGTATTGCGTCAGTTTGCCGCGAAGCACGCGGTATCCTTCCGCCGCCGCGTCCTTTACATCACCGCGTTCCACTCTTCCCTCGAACTCGAAGTACACACCGTGAACCGTCCGCGTCGTGAACCGAATGTGGTTGCCCTTCAGCTCGCCATCTTTAAACGTGTGATCGAGAAAGGCTCCCTTGTCGCCCGACGAATCTCCGTAACGCGAAATGAACCCCGTCACGCGCGAGCCTTCTTCCACGTTGATCTGCACAAACTCCCCTTCCTGCTGGAAGCTGTACATCCCCGAGATGTCGTCGCCCGCCGCCGCACTCTTCGCAGGAGCAGCAGTCTGCGCCACACAACCCAATCCCACCACTAGTAAGAGAGCAAGTATCTTTTTCATGAAAGGACTCCGTCGCCGCACCGCATGATCCGTGTTTCAAACATTCAGATGGCCAGATAACCAGATAACCAGATAACTTCAACTCTCATTATCTCCTAAAGTTGCAGGCCGCCATTCCCTACCAGTCACTGGCCCGAAGGACTACGCCGTTCGCCTCAGATTCCACCCCGCAACGCTGGGCTATAATCCAAGTACACGAGCTTCTCTGGTGTTTTAATGGACCTCCGCCCCGGCGAAAGTAACACTATCCTGCCCCCCTCCGCGGAACCAGAGTTGCGCCTGCTCACCGAGCTGCGTCCCTGGCGCCAGGTCTTCTTCGAGAATCTCTTCGACACGCTCCTTCGCCGCCGCCAGCCGCGCGCTTGGTCCAATTCCCCGCCCGGCAAGTTCTGGCCCGACGTCTTCGTTCCCACCGGGATCCCGTGGTTTCGCATGACCGAGTCCGGCATCCTGCACGTACTCGCCGTGCTCATGCTGGTGACCTTCACGCACCTGTTTCTCAGTCTCGAACAGGCGAACAAACCCCATTTGCAGCAGCAGACTCCGCTTCATTACCAAGTCTCCGAGTACCTGCCGCCGATGAACACCGGCAGCCCGCCGGCGCCGAAGCCGCGCAAGGGCGACCCGTTGCTCGCCAAGCAGAAGATCATCTCCCTGCCGCGCAACCCTGACAACTACGAGCAGACCATCGTCTCGCCGGTGAACGTCAAGCTGCCTACCAACATCCCGCTACCCAATGTCGTCGCGTGGACTCCTGTCCCCGGGCCGCCGTCGGCCTCCGCCTTGCGGACTAAGTTATCCGTGCCGCAGCTGCCCGCGAGCGTAATTCCACCGCCGCCCGATCAGCAGGACTTCGCCCGCAAGAGCCTTCCCGACGTCGCCGCGAAGATCATCGGACCGGCACCGGACGCGCAACAGCTCAACTCGAACCGCAAACTCGACACCTCCACCAGCGTCATTGGCCCGCCGCCCACCGACGACGCCAAACTGCGCACGCCGCGCGCTATTTTGGCTGTAACGCCATCGGTAATCGAGCCGCCGCCCGATGCCAACGTCTCGCGCAACCTCGGAGCCATGAACGTCGGCAAGCTTTCGCCCGCCGTAGCAGCGCCGAAGCTTGAGGTCGCCGACCAGCGTGCGGCTCCGCCCACATCGGGCACGGGGGCGAATGGTGGTGCGGCCGGCACAGCAGGGTCCACCGCGGCAGCGCCTCCGCCCGTTCCCGAGCAGGGTGCGCTGAACAACGGCCCGCTTGGCGGACAGCTCATCGCCCTCAACCTTCACCCAGCGAACGTCGCCCCGCTTAGCGTTCCACCCGGACGCCGCGAGGGCGAATTCGCCGCCGGCCCCGAAGGCAAACCCGGAGCCGCGGGCACTCCCGACATTAAGGCCGGAGGCACCGGCACCGGCGGCACTGGCCATGGCGCCAGCGGTCCCGGGAATGGCAAAAGCGATCTCCCCACCGGCATCGAGATCGGCACCGCTCCTGGCGCGCCTCCGCCGGGCTCGGTGGTCGTCGCCGGCTCCCCGGCCAAAGCCAGGCCCAACTTTAACGACGCTGCGCGCGCCGTCATGATGGCCTCCGCGCACCCGCCGCGCATTGGCGACTTCCCTCCCGAGACTTCCACGCACGTCCCCGACGAGCCGAAGATCGAAGACAAAATCTTCAGCGGCAAAAAGTATTACTCCATGACGCTGAATATGCCGAACCTCGCTTCCGCTGGAGGCAGCTGGATCATCCGCTTCGCCCAACTCGACAACGACAAGTCCGTCGGCGAACTCACCGCGCCGGTCGCCACCATCAAGGTTGACCCGGCTTACCCCGCCGAACTCATCCGCAACGGCGTCGAAGGCAGCGTGGTTCTCTACGCGGTGATTCATAAGGACGGTACGGTCGGCGAAGTGAGAGTCCTGCGCGGACTGCAGGGCCGGCTCGACGAAAACGCTCGCATCGCTCTTCTGCGCTGGAAGTTCCGGCCCGGCACCAAAAATGGCCAGGCCATCGACCTCGAAGCCGTCGTCCAGATCCCCTACAAAGCCGCCCGCATCGAGTACTAGTTTTTCCTTTCAACTTTCTTTGTGTGCTCTGTGTTCTCGACGCAGCCGCTGTCTCCACCGAATCCCAAGGGAAACGCCTTTCAATGGACAATAGCCTGCAAACAATATCCAATTCTTCCTTTGGACGTGTCGAAATCGCGGCCTCTTCCACGTCGTGTCTACGAGGAGAAGAACCATGCAATACCTGCTCTTGATCTATAGTCCCGAATCCGACCTCGAAAAGCTGACCCCTGCCGAGCGCGACGCCATCCTCAAGGAGTACAGCGCCTTCACCCAGAGCATCGCCAAGTGCGGGCACCTCCGCGGCGGCAACGAGCTCAACTCTACGAAGACGGCCAGCACCATGCGCGTGCGCGACGGCCAACATCTCGTCTCCGACGGCCCCTTCGCCGAAACCAAGGAACAGCTCGGGGGTTACTACCTTGTCGAAGCCAAAGATCAGGATGAAGCGCTCTCCATCGCCGCGCGGATCCCGTCAGCCCGTTTCGGCTGCATCGAGGTCCGCCCCATCATTCCACATGACATACCTCAATGATAGGCGTCAGAAATGCGGAACCGGGCGCCCTCGCCCGGTCAGGCGGAGCGAAGCTCCGCTGCTCTAACGGGAGCGATATATTGAAACCGTACCGCTGAGCATTAATCCCAGATTGCTTGACCCGGCCCCTTTTAGCATGAAAGACTTCGCCCCCACTCCCGGAGACCACCATGCAACGACTGAACTATCCGGCCATCATCGTCGCCGGAACCGCCTACTGGCTGATTCAGGCCGTCTGGTACACCGTCCTCAGCGCACAATGGATCGCCGCTTCCGGCGTGAACCCGGCCGATGCCCCCAAGGGCGGCGCAGCCATGGCCATACCGTTCGTCGGCTCTTTCGTTTGCGACGTCATCGTTGCCTGGGCGCTCGCCTGGGTCCTCACCCGCACGGGACGCACCACCGCCCTCGCTGGGGCTGTCAGCGGCGCCGCCCTCTCCATCGGCTTTCTCGCCACTGGCTTGCTGACCAACTACCTGTTTGAAGGACGTCCGCGCGCTCTCTTCTACATCAACGCCGGGTGTGCTTTGATCGGGATGGCGGTTGCGGGAGCGATCGTGGGGGCGTGGCAGAAGCGCAAAGCTTCGATCGCGTAGTTAATGTATCACAACCGAATACTTATGCTATCATTGTGTTCGGAGGTACTCGCCTTCGTGCCGCAATCCAAAGTGGTAACGCTGCGCCTCGATCCTAAGCTGGCAAAGCAATTAGACAAACTCGCTGACGCCTCCCAGCGAAGCCGCTCCTTCCTGATCGCCGAGGCCATCCGAGAGTACGTCTCTTTGAATGAATGGCAGATCGAGGAGATAAAGAAGGGCGTTGAGGAAGCTGATCGCGGGGACTTCGCCTCCTCGGCAGAAGTTGAACGAGTCTTCAAGAAATGGAAGCGGCGTGCAAGTTAAGTGGCTTCGCCGGGCACTCGAGAATCTGGAAGCAGAGTTTGAGTATGTGGCTGCCGATAATCCTCAGGCCGCATCGCGTCTCGTGTCCGAGATCGAGAACGCCGTTTTGAATCTCGCTGATTTCCCGGCGATGGGGCGCGCCGGGCGCGTGGTGGGAACGCGCGAGTTAGTGGTTCCGGGCACGCCGTACATCATTCCTTATCGTGTGCGTGGGGGCGCAGTCGAGATTCTCCGCGTCTTTCACGCGCGGCGGCGGTGGCCTACGTCAACGCGGGATGGGCTTTAACGGCTAAATCGGATCGTGGCCGAGGTTGTGAAGGCGATATTCCAACTGGTACTGGCCGCAGTCGCATTCGTCGACGAATAGAAATTTCTTGCCCGATTTGTATTTCCAAATCATTTGATGATGCTGCTGAGTTGCGTCCATTGTTTGGGGAACCTGGACGATTTCGTCTGCAGGGCCCTCCACGATATAGATCCGTCCGCGGTCGGTCTTCCATCCCGGGCGGGGATCGGCAAAATGTATGTTGGAGTACGCGATGCGCCGGTAGTGCTCTTCCTTAAACTCATTCTCCGGGGTTCCGGGTGTGGGGTCGCGGCGCAGCCAGAATTGTTCGATGAAGTGATCGCGCTCTTCGTCGCTGGTGAGGTGCTCGTAGGCCGCTCGCTCTTCGGGAGTGATGATGTAGACCACATCCTGGTCGAGCCAATGTTGGTAGGCTCTTTCCGGAATCCAGTGGCCGAAAGCCTTGGGCTGAGGTTTAGAGGCCGTGTCCTGAGCAAAGCAAGGGAGAACCAGAACAAACAGGAAGACGAGGGACCCGGAGAGATAAATTCTGAAAGTTGTCGAGTTCATCATTTCGAAAAACTCCAAGACCAGCGGCGCGACTGAAGTCGCGCCCTTTCAAAGCGTCTAGCTTTGGACTCCCGCCGTCTTCCGGAAGACGATCACTTCGCTGCACAGGAAGTTCGCCACCGAGCAGCAGCCGATCGCGATGATGTTCGCCATCATGTAAGGGAAATTTTCAACGCCGACCAGGAACTTCATGATCACCACGTTGCCGACGATCGAGATCATCCCCGTCGTCAGGTTGAAGCGCAGCAGCCGCTTGCCGACTTCGTTGTAGTGAAGGCTGGCGCGATCGCGCCAGGTAAATTTTTCGTGCCAGGCAAAATTGTGGAGGACGGCCGCTTCTACCGCCAACACGGTCGCCGGCAGGTAGTCGAGCCCGAACCCTGATTTAAGCAGCGGTAGCATCGTCAGTTGCACGCACATTCCGAGCAAGCCCACCGCGTGGAACTTAACCCAGCGCTGCAACAACGCGAGCCACCCGCCTGCGCGGATGACAACCTTCATGAAAGCCTTTCTTCCCGATATAAGACCACTGTATGCCGAATGGTCGTTGTCACCAGCATGAAGAACATGCCTATGCTGGCGATCACTCCCCCAATGTCAAACAGGGGGTAAACTGTCCCTAGAAAATGTACATGAGGCTTCCAGAGTAACGCAAGGTTGCCGATTCCCAGAATGATACGGATCTCAGTCGGGCCGAAGAAGAGATGGCTGAGGTTGAACTTGCCGACGCAATAGGTTGCGAGGTAGGTTTCGATGGAAAGCATCAGGAAGGCCATCAGCAAGACCATGGCGACCATGGGAGACATGTAGCCGGAGAGGGCGAGTCCGACGCAGAGGAAGACGGCTCCGAAGCTGTCGATGATGTGGTCCACGTAAAAGCCGTACCGCGGGCGCTGGCGGTTGCGAAAACGTGCGAGGGTGCCGTCGAGGCTGTCGCCGAACCAATTCAATGCGAGGAAGACGGTCCCGACGATGAGCCAGCGGTTGTCATATCCAGCGAGCGCGTAGCAGGCCCCTACGCCAAATTGCGCCGCGAATCCGAGCAGCGTCAGGTGATCCGAATTCACCCACAATGGCATCCGTGCCGCCAGCCACCGCAACGCCTTCTTCTCTGCTCCCGTCACCAGCGTGTTCTGCACCCGCTGCGCATTCTGGAACTCCAGCAATGTCAGCTCCTTCTTGGAAAATTGCGCCGCCGCCCCGCCACCCATATCACTGAATGGAACTTCGACTTCGTTTGCCCGGCTTGCCATACCCCACCTCAACTCGTTAAGAGCCGGGATCTGATGGTGCTCCACCTCTCCCGTCTTTGGGAGATGTGGGTTCGCCAATCCAATCCCGGCCCAGCCGCTACGTCGGCCTCAACTTGCGCCAGAATCGGGTAAATCGCAATGCACCGCACCTCCAACCGATCCCAATTCGAGATCACCAGCTAAGTTGTTTGATTTCTGTGAATTGACCGGACTTGTCATCTGGAGAAACTCGAAAAGGTTGGGAAACTGATGGAAGGCGACGCCCTCGTCGATCACCTGATATCCAGATACTCAGATATCCAGATTGACTGTGTTACCTTTCTTCCCATGTCCCGCGCGCTGCTGGTCATTGACGTCCAGAACGAGTACTTCGTCGGTAAACTGCCCATCACCTACCCGGAGAATTCGCTCCCCAACATACTTCGCGTCATCGACTCCGCCAACGTCGCTGGTGTCCCCGTCATTGTTATCCAGCACGCCGCTCCGCAAGCCGACAGTACCGTGTTCCGCAAAGGCAGTCTCGAATGGCAGCTTCGCCCGGAAGTCGCCGTCCGCCCTCGCGCCGCGCTCATCCACAAATCGCTCCCCGGCAGTTTCACCGGCACCGATCTGGAGACCTGGCTCCGCGACCACCAAATTGATACCATCGCTATCGTCGGCTACATGACCCAGATGTGCTGCGACACGACCGCGCGCCAGGCGCTCCACCAGGGATTTAAGGTCGAATTCCTCTCCGACGCTACCGGCACCCTCGACGTCACTAACGCCGCCGGTACAGTCACCGCCGAAGAACTGCATCGCGCGATTCTCGTAACGCAGCAGATGCGTTTCAGCGAGGTCTTAACCGCCGATCAATGGATCGCGCGCATCGCGGCCTCAAAATAGCTATCGTTACCAAGGTCTGTGTTCGTTCGCGATGAGAATCTTTCGATAGTTCCTGCTATCCTGCGTTTCAATCCAGGTAGTGGAGGCAGGTATTGTCGGAAGTACAGGCTCCCGCAGCACAGGCTCCGTCTGTCCCCAGCAACGGAAACGGCAATCACGCTTCAACCACAGCTGTTCCCACGCGTAAAATAACCATCAACACCGCTGCCCTCGTCCATGCTTTGGTTAACGTGGAGGGCGCCAGCGACCTGGTTTTCTCACCCGGGCGGCCGCCGCAGGTCGAACTCCATGGCAAACTCACGCCGCTGAACATCGACGGCCTTCCCATGCTGTCGCCCGATCACACCGCCCAGATCGCGAAAGACCTCATCGGCTCCGATGAGCATGCCGTCGAAACCCTGAAGCGAACCGGTTCCTGCGATCTCTCGTACTCGCTGCCCCAGCGCGCCCGTTTCCGCGTCAACGTCTTCAAACAGCGCAACACTCACGCCATCGTCATGCGCGTAATTCCGCATTACATTCCCACGCTGGAGGAGTTGAAGCTTCCGCCCGAATTGCGGAGGGTCGCGAACCTGAAGAACGGCATCGTGCTGGTCACCGGGCCGACAGGATCAGGGAAGTCCTCCACTCTGGCCGCCATGGTGGACCTCATCAACTCCACCCGCGCCGATCACATCATCACCATCGAAGATCCGATCGAGTTCCTGCACACGCACAAGATGGGGACGGTTCACCAGCGTGAGCTGTATTCCGATACCGACAGCTTCGCCAGCGCACTCCGCGCCGCTCTGCGCCAGGCGCCGAAAGTAATTCTTGTCGGCGAGATGCGCGACCGCGAAACCATCGAGATCGCGCTCACCGCCGCCGAAACCGGCCACCTCGTCTTCTCCACCCTGCACACCATCGACGCTTCGAAGACCGTCGAGCGCATCATCGGCGTCTTCCCGACCAGCGATCAGCAGGCAATCCGAACTCGCCTCGCCGCTTCCTTTCGTTACTTCATTTCTCAGCGCCTGCTGCCCCGCCGCGATACCAAGGGCCGCGTCGCCATCATCGAAATTTTGAAGTCCACCATGCGCACTCGCGAGTACATCGAGCGCGGCGAAGCCGAAGGCAAGTCGCTGCTCGATGCCATGCGCGACGGCGACCAGGAAGGTATGCAGGAGTTCGACAACGAACTCGAACGCGCTGTCCACCTCGGCGTGATCACCCGGCAGGATGCGCTAACTTACGCCACCAACTCCGGCAACATGGCCTTGCGTCTTTCAGAAGTGGACGAGGACGAGATCGCCATCGCCGGACCCGAACTGCTCTACCAGCACCTCATGCAAGAGCAGATCGAGGTCGAGCGGTAAACAACCACAGTGGGTAGTGGGTAGTTGCTAGCGGTTAGCGGCTGGGGGGTTGGAAAACAGAATTTGGGAGTTCAATCGACTGACCCGGATTTCTACCCACTAACTACCACCCACTAACCACTATTCACTATTCACTGCCTTACAGCACACCGGATCGGTTCTCCGTTCACCCCAACCTGTGACTCGAATCACAGCCTTTGTGACCACTAACACGCACGATGAGTCAGCATGTCAAGTGCCGACCCATCGCTGCCCAACGACTCCGGGGAAGACGAGCTGTCCCTGCTGATGGACCTTGTCCGCCAGTCGCAGGACGCAGTCCTGTTGCCCAGCGGAGCTTTCCTCTTCCAGGAAGGTGAGCCTTGTCGCGGCGCTTATTACGTTGAACAAGGAGAACTGGAGCTGGTGCTTACCTCCGGCGAGCGCCGGATACCCGTTGGCTGGGCCAAGCCGGGCAATCTGCTCGGCATGTCATCGGTGGTTGTCGGTTGCGACTACCAGTGCAGCGCCATCGCGGCCTCGGACGCTAAAGCCATCTTCCTTTCCACAGAGATCATCACCACCTACCTGCGGCAGCATCCTGAGACGTGCCTTATCACCGTCCAGATGCTCGGTTCCGAACTGCTCGACCTCTCCTCCAACATCATCCGCCCCATGCGACTGCAGCCGCGCTACCCCAAGCAGAACGGTTAGCGGGCAGACGCGGTGTCGAGCGTGGGAACGTGGAGGGCAGAGCGCCGCCACCACAGGATCCCTCCCGCGATCACCAGGCAGATCGAAATCGCCTGCGTCCCCGTCATCGCACCGCCGAACAGCGAGCCGCGATCCGGGTCATCTCGAATGAACTCGATGAAGTACCGCGCCACGCCATACAGGAACAGGTACGCGCCGATCACCTCGCCCTCGAATTTCTTGTGGCGCAACAGCGTTAGCAGGATAAGAAAATTAACGAACTCGATCGCCGATTCGAAGAGCTGTGTCGGCTCAATCGGTCGGTTCAATGGCGTGCCGCTGATCGACGCCGCCAGCGGATTGGTGAACGTTACGCCCCACCAGTGATTCGTAGGTTTGCCGTAGCAGCAACCGGCGGCGAAGCACCCGATGCGCCCGATCGCATGTCCCAGCGCCAGCCCCGGCGCGAATGTGTCACAAGTCCGAAGCGCCGGCATTTGGTGCTTGCGCATGTAGTACGCCGCCGTCGCCAGCGCGGCAATCACGCCGCCGTAGAACACGCCTCCCGCCTGCATCATCTGCAGGCTGAAGATGTCTCCCGGATGCGCCGCATACCAGTTGAAGTCGTTGATGATCAGCAGCACCTTGGCGCCGACAATCGCCATCAGCACCACCAACACGCCCAGATTCCAGGCGTCGTCGGGGTTGATCCTTTGCGATCGCGCCAGCTTGGTGGTGACCACCAGGCCCGTCAATACTCCCAACGCAACCAGAAACCCGTACGTGGGAAGGGCGAAACGTCCAAGATGGAAGAGTTGCGGGAACACTTGCTCTTTGGATGACTTAAGCTCGATTTAGCCGCAAATTAGCTGCCACAAATAGTGTAGCAGGGCTGGCATTGCGACCCAGTACGCCTGTGCCTTAACACTCACGTTGTATCCGAGCCAGGGCATCGGGCACACGCAACCTTGGCGGGAGTTGCTGGCATCGAATTAGGTTCACTTTGACGGTAAGCCCCCAGGGGCGTTGCGAGAACCAAATCCGTAAGCAACACATCCCAGTTTCTGAAAACACTAGTCCGACTGCCCAGAGGCGATGTACCTCCCTATGAACGTGGCACCAAGATCGTCTTCGAGAGCGATTGAAAACGATCCCTTCTTCACCGCGGTCCGCAGCGAATTAGCTCAACTGATGCGCAACCGCGACTGGGCCGCCACTCCCCTCGGCCCTGTCTCGACCTGGCCGCAGAGCCTGCGTACGGCCGTCAGCCTGATGCTGAACTCGCAACATCCCATGTGGATCGGCTGGGGCCCGGAAGCGACCTTCCTCTACAACGACGCTTACATCCAGGTCCTGAGCCGAGCCAAGCATCCCTGGGCGCTCGGTCGCCCCTTCTCCGAAGTTTGGGCGGAGATCTGGGATGTCTGCGGGCCCCTGTCGCGCATGGTATTCGAACGTGGCGAAGCCTCATTTCAGGACGACGTTCGCCTTTTCATGAACCGCGGCGACTACCTCGAGGAAACCTACTACTCGTTTTCCTACAGTCCCATTTACGACGAATCCGGCAAAGTCGGCGGCCTCTTCTGCCCCTCCGCCGAAGTCACCTCGAAAGTTCTCAACGCGCGCCGGCTGCGCACGCTTTCTGAACTCTCTGCCAACGCATTCGTGGAAAGAAATGTCGAAGCTGCCTGCGCCTCCGCTGCCGCCACCCTCGCCAAGAATCCCGACGACGTTCCTTTCGCTCTCCTCTACGTGCTCTCCGCCGACGGGAGCACCATGTGCCTCGAGCGAACGACAGGTCTGACCTCGCGGACCGATGGCTTCGGCGCGAACTCCTTTCGGCTCGACACCTCCGACGCGCGCGCGCAGTCGCTTCCGGTGGCCGAAGTGGCAATCGGCGGCCAGCCGCAAACCGTCTCCGTGGCTCACATCGCGGGTCTTCCTCTAGGTCCAGCCGGTCAACCGGTAACCGAAGCCCTTATCCTTCCCGTCAAGTCGCGCGGAGAAGAGCGCAGCATCGGCATCCTTGTCGCCGCCGTAAATCCCACGCGCAAGATCGACGACGAATACCGCACTTTTTATGAGCTGATCGCCGGGCACGTCGCTACCGCCATCGCCAACGCCCGCACCTATCAGGAAGAGCGCAAGCGCGCCGAGGCGCTTGCCGAGCTCGATCGCGCCAAGACCATTTTCTTCAGCAACATCAGTCACGAATTCCGCACCCCTCTAACGCTGATGTTAGGGCCGATCGAATCCGCGATCGCCCGCGATGGGCAACCGCCGGGGCAGAAGCAGGAACTCGAGCTTCTTCACCGCAACGCCCTCCGCATGATGAAGCTGGTAAATGCGCTGCTCGATTTCTCGCGCATCGAAGCCGGGCGCATGTCCGCGAAATTCGGGCCTGTCGACCTCGCCGCCGTCACCGCCGACCTGGCCAGCGTCTTCCGGTCCGCCGCGGAAAAGGCCGGCTTGCGATTCCACGTCGAGTGCCAACTTGTCACCGGCTCCGTTTATGTGGATCGCGAGATGTGGGAGAAGATCGTCCTCAACCTTGTCTCCAACGCCTTCAAGTCCACCTTCGAGGGCAGTATTACCCTTACCCTCCGCCAGTCCGGCGATTCGGCAGAACTGGTCGTCTCCGACACCGGAACCGGAATCCCCGAAGACGAAATTCCGCACCTGTTCGAACGTTTCCGCCGCATTGAAGGCGCTCGCCGCCGCACCAACGAGGGCAGCGGCATCGGCCTGGCCCTCGTGCACGAGTTGGTCGAAATGCACTCCGGCTCCATCTCCGTGCAGAGCGAGTTGGGTGTCGGCACTGCTTTCACGGTTCGCATCCCACTGGGCAGCGCTCACCTTCCGGCACAACATATTTCCGAAGCGCGTTCGGTGGCGCCGACGAATGCGGCGGCATACGTACAGGAAGCGTTGGGCTGGCTGCCTGAAGTTTCAGCTCATGCGCTGCCCTCCGACGACCTGAGCCAGTCTATCGAAACGCCTATCGGGCCCGCCGCCGGCACCGTTTTGCTCGCCGATGACAACCTCGACATGCGGCAGTATGTCGAACGCCTGCTGTCGCCGCGCTTCTTCGTCAAGACCGCCTCCAATGGAAGAGAGGCGCTGGAAATGGCGACTGCCGATCGTCCCGACCTGATTCTCACCGACGTCATGATGCCGGAAATGGACGGGTTCCAGTTGCTTGCCGCTCTGCGCAGCCATCCGGCAACCAGCGGCCTGCCCGTGATCATGCTGTCGGCGCGTGCTGGAGAGGAGTCGCGCGTCGAAGGCTTGGCAGCCGGCGCTGACGATTACCTCGTGAAGCCGTTCACCGCTCGCGAACTCCTCGCTCGGGTGGAGTCGCACATCAAGATGGCACAATTCCGCCGCGAGGCAATGGAACACGAACGCGAGTTGGAGCAGGCTGTCGAGCATGCACGTAACTCCGCCGCCGAAGCTGTGGAGCACATCTCCGACGGATTCTGGACCTACGACTCCGAGTGGCGCATTACCTACATGAACTCGGCCGCTGAAGCAATTTCGCGAAAACCGCGCAGCGAACAGATCGGGCGCACGGTTTGGGAACTTTTTCCCGATGTTCTGGAAACGGAATTCGAGATTCAGTTCCGGCGAGCGATGGGCGAACGGCAGATCGTGGAATTCGAGTCGCTTTTCCAACCTTGGCAGCGGTGGTATCGCCACCGTTTGTATCCCACACCCGACGGCGGACTCGCCGTCTATATACGCGACTCCACTGACGCTCGCCTCACCGAGCAGGCGCTGCGGCGCGCCGAGCAACTCGCTGCTGCCGGTAAACTTGCCGCCAGCATCTCGCACGAGATCAACAACCCTCTGGAAGCCGTCACTAACCTGCTCTTTCTCGCGCGCAGCGCGCCCGAGTTGTCGGCCGAAACTCGCGATCAATTGGAAATCGCCGACCACGAGTTACAACGGCTCTCGCACATCGCGCGGACGAGTCTGAAGTTCTATCGCCAGTCGAGCGCTCCCTCCACGATCGTGGTGCGCGACCTGGTCGAGTCGGTGTTGATGGTGTTTCGCGCACGCATAACCGGCGCCAGCGTCGAGGTTCGTCGGAATTTCCGCGAAGCGCCTCCCCTTCGTTGCTTTCCGGGAGAGCTTCAGCAGGTCCTCACCAACCTCATTTCTAATGCGCTCGACGCTGTTGGAACCCATGGGACGCTGTTGGTGTCGTTGCACGCGAGCCACGGAGGCAAGCAATGGAGTCGCCCGGGTGTACGCATCACCATCGCCGATACCGGTTCCGGCATGACTGCCGCTACCCGCGCCCGCCTCTTCGAGCCTTTCTTCACCACCAAAACCGAAACCGGCACCGGCCTGGGACTCTGGGTCACAAAAGGCATCGTAGAGAAGCACCACGGCACCATCCACGTGATGAGCGCTCCCGGCAAAGGGACAGCGATGTCAGTCTTCTTCCCGTTCGACGGCATCCCCCAATAATTACCGGGAACAGTTTGCAGGCTGCCCCATCCTCGCCTTCTTTCGGCGAGGGGGTAATTGAATTCGAAACACGTCCACAGATTCTTGGTTTTTCTCTTTTTTCGCGCGTCCCGCAACCGTTCAACCCACTATCAGCGCCCCCTGGACCACCACCGGCCGCTTCTGGCCGACAACTGAAAACTGACAACCTGGCGTACTGATAAACTGCCTTTCTCGCTTTGAGAACGTGCTTGTCAAGACCAAAAAACTGTCACTTTTCCCCGTAACTGACTCGTTACAAAGGAAATAAAATATTTTGCAGATGTGGCCAGTCAGGTGGACCCAAAAGCGTACTCTGTAAGTAGAGTAGAAAAAGGGAAAAATCCTAGGCACTTTTCCCTCAAGTACGCTCTGCGGCCGAAACTTACGCCTTAAGAAAGCGTCAGCCCATCGGCCCCGGCGATCTGGATCGCAAAGGTAGCGGGAATTGGGCGGGTCAGCAGGAGTGGAATCCTCCCCGCCCTACCCCAAAGGACAAGTTGTCAGTCCTCAGTTGTCAGCAATCCGTTATTAGCCGGTTCTCGGTCTTGATTTAACTGAGAGAACTGAAAACCAAAACTAACTGCTGTTAGCTGAAAGCTATTAGCTTTTTCCGCTAACTCCATTGTCATGAAGGTTTTACGTGTAACTCTCTGATTCTAAGGATTTTACAAAACTATCTATCTGTAAGTTGCTGATTCTAATAATTCGACAGGGGGGTACCCCCCCAGATAGCCAGATATTCAGACAAGCAGATAAACTGCTGGCCTGTTCATCTAATCGGTCTGATGAACTGAAACACTGACGAACTGGTGAGCTAACTCGACGGCCGCGCCCTCCGTCTATCCATCAGCGCCCAATGACTGAATGCTGTCTACTAAAAAGGAGAAGAGCGCGGACAAAGCCGCGCTCTCTGACTCTTTACCGTGTGATTGATTACAGCTTGCAGCACACCGCCTTGGTCTCCGTATAGAGTTCCAGGACGTCATGCCCCATCTCGCGGCCCCAGCCGGATTCCTTGTATCCGCCGAAAGGCATGGCTGCGTCGAACACGTTGTAGCAGTTGACCCACACCGTGCCGGCGCGCAACTCGGCCGCCATCGTGTGCGCCTTGGCGATGTCCTTCGTCCACACTGCCGCCGCCAGGCCATATGGGTTGTTGTTGGCGCGCTCGACCACGTCGTCGGTGCGTTCGAACGGAATGGCTGCGACCACGGGTCCGAAGATTTCCTCCTTCACGCACTTCATGTTCTCGTTGGTGTTAACGAGGACGGTAGGCTCAACGAAATAGCCCTGGTCGCCGTGACGCTTGCCGCCCACGACAGCCTTGGCGCCTTCACTGAAGCCGGATTCGAGATAGCCGGTGACGCGAGCAAGCTGCTCGTCGCTGACCAGCGGTCCCATCTGCGTGTTGGGATCCATGCCGGGTCCGAGCGTGATTTTCTTCGCCTGCTCGGCCACGCCCTCGACGACTTCGTCGAACGCGTCCTTCTCGACATAGAGACGCGAGCCGGCGCAGCAACACTGGCCGTGGTTGAAGAAGATTCCCATCGCCGCCCCAGGAATGGCCTTCTTCATGTCGGCATCTTTGAAGACGATGTTTGGCGATTTGCCGCCCAGTTCGAGCGACACTTTCTTCAGGTTGCCGGCCGCAGCTTTCACGATCAACTTGCCAACTTCCGTTGAGCCGGTGAAGGCAACTTTATCGACGTCATTGTGCGCCGCCAGCGCGGCGCCGGCGGTTTCGCCATAGCCGGGAACAACGTTCACGACGCCTTCCGGGAAGCCCGCTTCCTGGATAAGTTCGCCTAGGCGCAGCGCCGAAAGCGGAGTCTGCTCGGCCGGCTTGAGAATGACGCAGCAACCGGCGGCGAGCGCCGGACCGAGCTTCCACGCCGCCATCAGCAGCGGGAAATTCCAGGGAATGATCTGCGCGACCACGCCGACCGGTTCACGCAAGGTGTAGGCGAGGAAGTTGCCGGCGATCGGGATGGTGTTGCCTTCGATCTTGGTCGCCCATCCCGCCATGTAACGGAAGAGATCGACGGCGAGCGGGACATCGGCCACGCGCGCCACGGAAACGGGCTTGCCGTTATCGAGCGATTCGAGTTGCGCGAATTCCTCGAGATTTTTTTCCAGCAGGTCGCCGAGTTTCCAGATCAGGCGGCCGCGCTCGGAGGCGGTCATCTTGCGCCACGGGCCTTTGTCGAACGCCCGGCGCGAGGAGCGTACGGCAAGATCGACGTCTGCCTTGTCGCCCTCAGCGATGTGCGCCATCGGCTTGCCGGTGGAAGGATCGTAAGTCGGGAAGGTTTTGCCGGAAACTGCGTCCACCCACTTGCCGTCGATCAACATCTTGCGCGGCTTGGCGATGAATTG
>Ga0335069_10006081_pt1 | contig 17598 bp, 12 predicted proteins | sample Lox_Sample_11_FD_206714 | JGI IMG/M metagenome (GOLD analysis project Ga0335069, IMG submission 206714) | Soil microbial communities from Loxahatchee National Wildlife Refuge, Florida, United States - Lox_Sample_1.1 | ecosystem: Environmental > Terrestrial > Soil > Wetlands | place: USA... | reverse complement strand
GCGAGGTCGCGGCCCGCGAGGTGCGCGAGGAGGCGGGCCTCCTGGTCCGGCCGGTGCGGCTCCTGGCGGTCCTCGACAAGCACAAGCACCCCCACCCGCCGCAGCTGGCCCACGTGTACAAGATCATCTTCCTTTGCCAGCCGACCGGCGGCACCCTCCGGGCCAGCGCCGAGACCCCGGGGGTGGCCTGGTTCGCCCGCCAGGACCTCCCGCCCCTCTCCCTGGACCGGGTGCTGCCCGCCCAGGTGGAGCGGCTCTTCCAGCTGGCCGAGCAGCCGGGCGCGCCGGCGGATTTCGACTAGCGCGGCGGGCTGGCGGTTGACCCCGTCGAAGGGTTGCAATAACAATCGTTGACCTTGAAAGAATCGTCCCACCTCGCGCCGGAGCGCCCCATCGGATTGCTGGCCGCGCTGGTGGCGCGGTCGGTCCGGCAGTTCGTAGCCGCCCAGGCCGAGCCGCTGGGCCTCTCCATCCAGCAGTTCTGGGCCATCGTGGCCGTGGCCGAGAACGCCTGCTCCTCCCAGGCCGAGCTGGCCGCCCGCCTCCACGTGGACGAGGCCACCGCCTGCCGCGTGGTGCGCGCCCTAGGCGAGGCGAGCCTGGTGGCCACCTCCCGCGACCCGGACGACCGGCGGCGAGTCCGGCTGAGCCTGGCGCCGGGCGGCGAGGCGCTGGCCCGGCGCCTGGTCCCGGTGGCCCGCGAGGTGCGCGGGGTCATCGACTCCGCCCTCACCGCCGAGGAGCGCGCCGCCGCCCGCGCCTCCCTGGGCAAGGTCCTGGCTCGGCTGGCCACCCTCATCGAGGGGTCCAGCGCGCGCGCGTCGAGCGTCGAGCCCTTGCCGTCGAGGATCCGACCCGCCGCGCCTCCGTCGTCCCCGGCCAGGCCCCGGGGAAGAGGCTCGCTCCACTCCCCCATCCCCGGAAGAGGTTCGTCGTGAAACTCAGCACCTGTACCCCGCTCCTGCTGCTCGCTGCCGCGCCGGCCTGCCACAAGGAGGTCGCGCCACGCCAGCGGCCTCCCCCGGCCGTCACCAGCGCCTCGGTATGGGTCCGCGACGTGCCGGTGGAGATCCGCTCTCCGGTGGACCTTCGCCCCATCCTGCAGGCGGACGTGGGAGCCAAGGCGCTCGGCTACCTGGACGCGGTGCTCGTCGATCGCGGCGACCGGGTCCGTCGGGGGCAGCTCCTCGCCGTGGTCCGGCCCTCGGACCTCCCCGACCAGCTCGCCGCCGCCCGGGGGGCCCTGGCCCAGACCCAGGCGGCGGTCACCCTGGCGCGCGCCAACCGGGACCGGGCGCACCAGCTGGCCCCCACCGGGTTCGTCTCCCAGCAGGAGCTCCAGCAGGACGACAGCGCCCTCGAGGCGTCCGAGGCGTCGCTGGCCGCCGCCCAGGCGAACGTGGGCGCCCTGGCCGTGCGCTTGGGCGAGATGCGCATCGAGTCTCCCCTCGACGGATACGTGTCGGTCCGCCGCCTCGACCCCGGCGCCCTGGTGGGGCCCAGCTCGGGCTCGAGCGCCATCCTGACCGTGGCCCGCCTCGACGTGCTGCGGGTCTTCGTGCCGGTGAACGAACGCGATGTCTCCCGGCTCCGGCTGGGGCAGGACGCCCACCTGGAGGTGGACGCCCTCCCCGGCCGTAGCTTCCAGGGGAAGGTGGTGCGGGTCTCGCCCGCCTTCGACCCGGTGGCGCGCACGCTGGACGCCGAGATCCAGCTGCCCAACGCCGATGGCCTGCTGCGCCCGGGGATGTACGGCCGCGCCGGCATCGTGACCGATATCCACCGCGGCGCGGTGGTGGTGCCCGCCTCGGCGGTACAGTTCTCGAACGGGAAGGACTACGTCTTCGTCCTCACCGACCTCGCCCCCTCCGCGGCAGACCCGACCGGCTCCGCGGCGCCCGCCGGCGCATCTTCCCCCGCGGGGAGCAAGGGCGCGGCCAAGCCCGCCGCCCAGGCTCCGATGAGCGCCCACGTGAAGCGGGTCCAGTTCCAGCCCGGCGTCGACGGCGGGGACTGGATCGAGGCGCTCACCGGCCTCAAGCCCGGGGACGAGATCGTCACCGCCGGCATGGACGTGCTGTCGGATGGGGTGGCGGTCCGCTCCTTCAGGAACCTCGACGCGTTCACGGGGCGACCGGCGGTCACCGCCAGCGCTCCCTAGACAGGATCCAGCGCCATGTGGCTCACGCGCCTCGCCCTGAGGAATCCCATCTTCATCCTCATGATGTCGCTCATGACGGTGGCGCTGGGTTGGGTGTCGCTCACCCGGCTCTCCGTCGACCTCTTTCCCAACATCGACATCCCGCTGGTCCAGGTCGCGACCTTCTACACCGGCGCCGGCCCCGTCGACATCGAGAAGTCGATCACCGTCCCCATCGAGCGGGCCGTCTCCTCCTCGCCGGGCGTCGATCGCGTCGAGAGCACCTCCAAGCAGGGCATCTCGGTGGTCCGGGTCTGGTTCCAGTACGGGACCAACCTCGACAACGCCCAGTTCGACGTGGCCCAGCGGGTGGGTCAGATCCTCGTCTCGCTCCCTCCCGGGATCCAGCAACCCTTCGTGGTCAAGGTCGACATCACCGGCATTCCGGTGGTCCAGGTGGCCATCAACGGGGAAGGGCTGGACGAGAAGGAGCTCTACGACATCGCCTACAACACCATCGAGCCGCAGATCGAGCGCATCCCCGGGGTGGCCAGCGCCAGCGTCGGCGGCGGCAAGATCCGCGAGATCGACGTCAAGGTGCAGCGGGACGCCCTGCGCGCCCGCGGCCTCGGCATCCTCGACGTGCTGAGCGCGGTCAACCGCTCCAACCTGCTCTTTCCCTCCGGCGACCTGCGCACCACCACCACCGACTACAACGTCTTCTCCAACACCTCCTTCGGCGAGGCGCGCCCGGTCCGCGACGTGGTGGTGCGGCCGTCCCTCGACGGCTCCAGCCAGCCGGTGCGGATCTCCGACATCGCCCAGGTCGACGACGGCAGCGCCGACCAGACCGAGATCGTGCGGGTGAACGGCGAGCGAGGCGTCTTCCTGCGGGTGCTCAAGCAGCCCGGCGCCAACACCGTGTCGGTGGTGGACACGGTCCGCAAGGCCATCGCCAACCTCCGCGGGGTCCCGCCCAACGTCCACCTGGCCATCGCCTTCGACCAGTCGACCTACATCCGGGCCGCCATCGGCTCCCTGGAGCACGAGGCGGTCACCGGCGGCCTCTTGGCGGTCGCCGTCATCCTCGTCTTCCTGGTCTCGCTCTCCGCGACCGGGATCATCGCCGTGGCCATCCCCCTCTCCATCATCGCCACCTTCGTGCTGCTGTTCTTCACCGGCGAGACGCTCAACGTCTTCACCCTGGGTGGCCTGGCCCTCGGGGTGGGCCGGCTGGTGGACGACTCCATCGTGGAGCTGGAGAACATCCACCGACACCTGGCCCTGGGCCAGGACCGCCGCGTGGCGGTCCTGAACGCCGCCCAGGAGGTGGCCATGCCCATCTTCGTCTCCACGGTGACGACCATCGTGGTCTTCTTCCCGGTGGTCTTCCTGGCCGGGGTGGCGAAGAACCTCTTCCTCCCGCTGGCCCTCACCATCGCCTTCGCGCTCATCATGAGCTTCCTCGTGTCCCGCACCGTGACCCCCATCCTCTGCCTCAAGTACCTGCGCGCCGAGGAGACCGGGAAGGGGCACCGCGTCAGCCGATGGGTCACCCGCCGCTTCACGCAGCTCGATGAGGGCTACGCCCAGGCGCTGCGCTGGGTGTTGCGCCACCGGCTCCTGGTGGTGGGCGTGATCGTGGTGGGCTGCATCGGCACCTTCGTGGTGCTGAAGACCCGGGTGGGGACCGAGTTCTTCCCCGACACCGACGAGAGCCAGTTCTCCATCGCCTACAAGACCCCCATCGGAACCCGGGTGGATCGCACCGAGGTCATCACCGCCCGGATCGAGGGCACCATCCAGCGGGTACTGGGGGGGGAGAAGGGCAAGGAGGGGCAGCCGGTGATCCGCACGGTGATCTCCGACTCCGGCCTGCCGGTGGGTCGTTCCGGCATGTACAGCCAGAACACCGGCCCGCACTCCGCCAACCTGAACGTCAACCTCATCCCCAAGACCCGGCGCAACTCCAGCGACGAGGAGCTCGCCGATCGCGTGCGGCAGGCGGTCTTCCGGGAGTTCCCCGGGACCCAGGCCTACTTCTTCGTGGGCGGAATCGTGAAGCGCATCCTCAACTTCGGGTCGCCCGCCCCGGTCGACGTGGAGATCGTGGGATACGACCTGGAGGCCGGAGGCGACTACGCCAAGCAGCTGGCCTCGCGGCTGCGCGCCCTCTCCGACGAGAAGGGGGATCCCCTGCTCACCGACGTCCAGGTCTCCCGTGAGGAGAACTACCCGGAGCTGGACGTGTCGGTCGATCGGGAGAAGGCGGGACGCCTCGGCCTCAACGAGAGCGACGTGGCCCAGACCGTGCTCACCAGCCTGGCCGGGACCACGCAGTTCTCGCCCATTCCCTACATCGACGCCAAGACCGGGAACCAGTACTACATCAACGTGCGCCTGGACGACGCCTACCGCAGCCGGGTCCAGGACCTCTCCGACATCTTCATGCGCTCGTCCACGGGCTCGGTGGTCAACCTGGCCAACATCGCCATCGTGAAGCGCGGTTCCGGGCCGGTCACCATCAACCGCAAGTACCTGCAGCGCATCATCGACGTCACCGCCAACGTCGCGCCAGGGAAGGACCTGGGGAGCGTGAGCGTGGCGGCCCAACGGGTGGTGGACGAGTTGCCGAAGCCCGACGGCTTCACCGCCACCCTGGGAGGTCAGACCGCGGCGCAGAAGGAGGCCTTCGGCGGCCTGGCCTTCGCCGCCCTGCTGGCCGTCGCGCTCGTGTACATGATCCTCGCCTCCCAGTTCAAGTCGCTGGTCGACCCGCTGGTGATCATGTTCTCGGTGCCGCTGGGCATCGCCGGCGTCTACGTGGCCCTCTGGCTCACCGGGACCACGCTCTCGGTGAACAGCTTCATGGGCATCATCATGATGGTGGGCATCGTGGTCTCGAACGGAGTGCTGCTGGTTGACTTCGCGCGGGTCCTGCAGTCGCGCGGGCAGCCGCTGATCGAGGCGACGGTGCTGGCCGGCAAGACCCGGCTCCGCCCCATCCTCATGACCACCATCGCCACCATCTTCGGGCTGTTCCCCATGGCCATGGGGTTCGGCGAGGGCAGCGAGACGAACCTCCCCTTGGCGCGAGCGGTGATCGGCGGGCTCACCGTCTCCACGGTCTTCACCCTGTTCCTCATCCCCTGCCTGTACACCTGGCTGGAGCGGTTCTCGAAGAGGTCCCACCTCCTCGACGGTCCTCCCATCGATCTGGCGGACGGCACCACGCCCAACACATCCCCCTGATCCCACACCATGCGCTCAACGCCCGTCCTCTGCGGTCTCCTGCTGGCGACCGCCACCCGCGCGCAGGATCCTGCCCCCCTGGCCTCCGTCGACTTCGACGAGGCGGTGCGGCTCGCCAGCCAGCGCTCCGTGCCGGTGGAGGTGGCGGCCGAGGAGGTCAACCGCACCGAGGCCCTCCTGGCCGAGACCAGGGCCTCGGCCCTGCCGCTGGTCTCCGCCAACGGCACCTGGACCCGCATCGATCACGCCCGGACCGCCACCGCCCTGGTCCCAGCCTCCCCGACCCCCCCGCCCTGGGAGGTCAGGCCCGCCACGGTGGTCGCCGTCCCCCAGATCATCGAGAACGGAAACCTGGCCGTGTCGGTGCCGCTGCTGGCGCCCTCGCGCTGGTACCAGTGGTCCCACGCCGCCGACCAGGCGGGCATCGCCCGGGCCAGCGAGATCGACGTCAGGCGCCAGGTCGCCATCGTCGCCGCCCGGGCCTACCTCACCATCATCGCCCAGAAGCGGCTCATCGACGTCTCGCAGCGGGCGGTGTCGAACGCGGCCGCCCACTACGACTACGCCCACGTCCGGCACCTGGGCGGCATCGGGAATGCCCTGGACGAGGCCCGCGCCGACCAGCAGCTCGCCACATCCCAGGCACAGTTCGAGAACGCCGTGGCCGGGCTGGTGCGCGCCCAGGAGGCGCTCGCCATCGCGGTCGGTTCCCCCACCCCCCTCGACGCGCGCGCCGAGCCCGACCTGGGCGGCGGGCCGACCTCGCCGGAGGAGGGAATCTCGAGCGCCGAGGAGGGCCGCACCGACATCCTCCTCGCCCGCGAGCGCTCGGCGGCCGCGCACCGGGTGGCCGCGGACAGCTGGGCCGACTGGATGCCGACCCTGAGCCTCAATGCCCTCGCCTACCTGCAGGACCCGGCCACCTCCACCACGCCCAACCGCGGCTGGCAGGCCCAGCTCGTCCTCTCCTTCCCGCTCTACGAGGGCGGCCTGCGGCGCGGTCAGCAGGGCGAGCGCGACGCCCTCGAGGCCGAGGCGAGGATCGTGCTCCAGGGCACGCTCGACCAGGCCCGGTCCGACGTGCGCTCGGCCTACTCCAACCTGGATCACGCCCTGGCAGCCCTGGAGCAGACCCGGCGCGCCGCCGACCGCGCCCGCACCGCGCTCACCATCGTGGAGGAGGCCTTCAAGGCCGGAGCCACCACCAGCCTGGACGTGACCGACGCCGAGCGCACCGCCCGCGACGCCGACAGCGCCGCGGTCATCGCCGAGGACGCGGTGCGCCAGTCCCGCCTCGACCTGCTCAGCGCCGTCGGCCGCTTCCCGGGGCCTTAGCGCCCCGATCAGGCTGCCCGCACCACCACCCCGGTGGCCGTCTCGGCCATGACGTACTCCGGGTGCAGGCGCTCCGCCGAGCGGAGCGCCCACTCGCGGTCGAAGAGCACCACCGGCCGGTCGCGCACGTCCAGGACCACCATCCCCTCCACCGCGGCGGCCAGCGCCTCCAGGTCCAGGGGGCGACCGTCGGCCCGCGAGGGCCAGCGGGCCAGCTGGTAGGGCGCCGGCTCCAGCGCCACCTCCACCCCGTACTCCGAGTGGAGCCGGTACTGGGTCACCTCGAACTGCAGCCGCCCCAGCGCCCCCAGCACCAGATCGCCGGCCCGGCCCTCGGGGGGGCGGTAGAGCTGGATGGTCCCCTCCTGCGCCAGCTGGGTGAGCCCCAGGGTGAACTGCTTGCGCCGCATGGGGTCGGTGAGGAGCAGCCGGGTGAAGTGCTCGGGGGCGAAGCTGGGGATGCCCTCGAAGGCGAAGCGGGAGCCGCCGGTGAGGGTGTCGCCGATCTCCAGGCTGCCCGGGTCGTGGACACCGACCACGTCGCCGGCGAACCCTTCCTCCACCAGGCTGCGCTCGCGGGCCAGGAACTGGGTGGGGTTGGCCAGCCGCAGCTCCTTGCCGGTGCGGACGTGGTGGACCTTCATCCCCCGGACCATCCGGCCCGAGCAGATGCGGACGAAGGCCACCCGGTCGCGATGCGCCCGGTCCATGTTCGCCTGGATCTTGAAGACGAAGCCGGAGAACTCCTCGCGGGTGGGGGCGATGGGGCCCTGGTCGGAGAGGCGCGCAGCGGGCGGCGGCATGAGCTCGCAGAAGGTCTCGAGGAAGGGCTCCAGGCCGAAGTTGTTGATGGCGCTGCCGAAGAACATGGGCGAGAGCTCGCCGGCCAAGAACCGCTCCCGGTCGAAGCCGTCCCCGGCCGCCTCCAGGAGCTCGGCGTCGCCCCGCAGGCGCTCGTAGCCCGCCGGGTCGAGCTCCTCGCGCACGGCCGGATCGTCCAGCCCGGTCACCTCCACCGGCGGCCGCTCCGCCCCGACCGTGGCCGAGGAGAGCGCATGGGCCGCGTCGAAGAGGTACACGCGGCGGGCCAGGCGGTGGTACACGCCGCGGAAGGTGCCGCCCCGGAACACCGGCCAGGTGACGGGGAAGACCCCGATGCCCAGCACGCTCTCCACCTCGCCCACCAGGTCGAAGGCGTCCCGGCCCGGGCGATCCATCTTGTTCACCAGGGTGAAGATGGGGATGGCCCGCTGGCGGCAGACCCGGAACAGCTTGCGGGTCTGGGCCTCGACGCCCTTGGCGCAGTCGAGCAGCATCACCGCCCCGTCCACCGCGTGGAGGGTCCGGTAGGTGTCCTCGCTGAAGTCCGCGTGCCCGGGCGTGTCCAGGAGGTTCATCTGGTAGCCGCGGTAGGGGAACTGCAGCACGCTGGTGGTGATGGAGATGCCGCGCTCCCGCTCCATCTCCATCCAGTCGGAGACGGCGCTGGAGCGGCCGCGCTTGGCCCGGACCGCGCCGGCCAGCTGGATGACCCCGCCGTAGAGCAGGAGCTTCTCGGTGAGGGTGGTCTTGCCCGCGTCCGGGTGGGAGATGATGGCGAAGGTCCGCCGGCGCTGGATCTCGTGGGCGCTCATGGTCCTCGGGGAAGGGCGCGGACGCAGGGACTTAGCATCAACCCCGGCGGCGCGCCATCCCGCGGCGCCGCGGCGCGCCCGGCCCGGGCTCCTTCCCCAGCAGCGAGGCGGCCCGGGGCTCTCCGCGGCGAGCCGCCGAGAGCAGGAAGGGGGCCGCCCGCTCCCGGTCCCGCGGCGCCCCCAGGCTGCCCCACCAGTAGGCCTGGCCCACCAGGGCCGCCGCGGCGGCGTGCCCCCGGGCCGCGGCCCGGCGGAACCAGCGCAGCGCCGCGGCCCGGTCGCGCGGGACACCCACCCCGTCGCGCAGGCTCTTCCCCAGCTCGTACATGGCCGCCGGCAGGCCCTCCCCGGCGGCGCGGCGCTGCAGCCGCACCGCCTCCGGGCGGTCCCGATCGACCCCCTCCCCGTGCTGGAGGGCGGCCGCCAGGCCCAGCATGGCCCGGGCGTGGCCGCGCGCCGCCGCGGCGCGGAACAGCTCCCCCGCGGCCCTGAGGTCGCGCCGCCCTCCCCGCCCGTCCCGGAGCATCTCCGCCAGCGAGGTCTGTGCCTCGGCCGACCCGGCCCCGGCTGCCGCCGCGAAGGCGCGCCGCGCTGCCTCGTGGTCGCGGGGCGGGTCGCGGTCCAGGGAGCGGGCCAGGGCCAGCGCGGCACGCGCCTCGCCCTTCCTCATGCGCCCCCGGAGGACGGCCCGGCGCGCCAGGAGCTCGGCCCGTTCGCTCACGCCGGGGATGGTGCCACGGACGGACGGGCCTCGCGACTTCGCCGCCCGAGCCCGGCGCGGACGGGGCGCGAGGCGCCCGCCCTCCCCTGCCCCTCACTTCTGCCCGTAGTAGGCGTCCTTCCCGTGCTTCCGCTCGAAGTGCTTGCGGATGAGGCTCGGGGGGAGGCGGGCGGCGGCGGGGTGGAGGGTGTGGGTGACGAAGGCCATGCGGGCCAGCTCCTCCAGCACCGCGGCGTTGTAGACCGCCTTCTCCACCGTCTCACCCCAGGTGAACGGACCGTGCCCGGCCACCAGCACCATGGGGACGTGGAGCGGGTCGCGGTTGCGGAAGCACTCCAGGATCTGGTGCCCGGTCTCCACCTCGTAGTCGCGCTCCACCGCCTCGTCGCTCATCACCGCGGTGCAGGGCACGTCCTCGGCCAGGTGGTCGGCGTGGGTGGTCCCGAAGATGGGGATGGGCATCCGCGCCTGGGCCCAGCCGGTGGCGTAGGTGGAGTGGGTGTGGACCATGCCGCCCACCCCCTTGAAGGCCCGGTAGAGGACCAGGTGGGTGGGGGTGTCTGAGGAGGGGCGGAGCTTCCCCTCCACCGTCTTGCCGGCCAGGTCCAGCACCACCAGGTCGTCGACGCCGAGCTTGTCGTAGTCCACCCCGCTGGGCTTGATGACCATGACCCCTCGGGCGGCGTCGAAGGCCGAGGCGTTCCCGAAGGTGTAGATGGCCAGGCCGCGCCTGGGGATCTCCTGGTTGGCGGCCCAGACCCGCTCCTTCAGCTCCCGGTAGGGCGAGGCCATGGCCTACCGCCCCACCCGGAAGGCGGCGTCGTTCCAGAAGAGCTCGTTGCGGAGCGCGTGCAGGTCGGTGTCCTTGCCGATGCGCACGAACTCGAGCCCCGTCATCCGGGCGAAGTCCTCCCACTCCCCGGCGGTCACGCCCTGGCAGAAGGCGGCATGGTGGGCGCCGCCGGCCAGGATCCAGGCCTCGCAGCCGCGCTGGAAGTCGGGCCTGGGGATCCACACGGCCCGGGCCACCGGGAGCTTGGGCATGGGCTGGTCGGGCCTGACCACGTCCAGCTCGTTGGCGATGAGGCGCATCCGGCCGCCCATGTCCACCAGGCTGGCGTTCACCGCCGGGCCGGTGCGGGCGTCGAACACCAGCCGGGCCGGGTCGGCCTTGCCGCCGATGCCCAGGGGGTGGACCTCCAGCGACGGTTGGGCATCGGCGATGGAGGGGCACACCTCCAGCATGTGGGCGCCCAGCACCTTCTCCTGCCCCTTCACCAGATGGTAGGTGTAGTCCTCCATGAAGGAGGCACCGCCCGGGCGCCCGGCGGAGATGACCTTGGCCAGCCGCACCAGCGCCGCCGTCTTCCAGTCGCCCTCGGCGCCGAACCCGTAGCCCTCGGCCATGAGCCGCTGGCAGGCCAGGCCGGGGAGCTGGGTCAGGCCGTACAGGTCCTCGAAGGTGGTGGTGAACGCCCTGAACCCGCCCTTCTCCAGGAGGGCCCGCAGGGCGATCTCCTGGCGGGCGGCATCGCGCAGGCTCTCGCGCTTCCCCCCGCCCTTCCTCACCGCCGGGGCCAGGGCGTAGAGGCCCTCGTACTGCTGCACCAGCCGGTCGACCTCGGCGTCCGTGACCTCGGCCACGCGCTTGGCCAGCGCGCCCACCGGGTAGCCATTGATGGACCAGCCCAGCTGGATCTGCGCCTCGACCCGGTCGCCGCCGGTGACCGCCACCTCGCGCATGTTGGTGCCGCCGAAGCGGGCGATCTTGAGCGACTGGCACTCGGCCAGGGCCCGGGCCACCCGCGCCCAGCTGCCCAGCGCCTCCTGGACATCGGGATCCTGCCAGTAGCCCACCACGATCTTGCGGTTCATGCGCAGGCGGGCGCCGATGAACCCGTACTCCCGGTCGCCGTGGGCGGCCTGGTTCAGGTTCATGAAGTCCATGTCGATGTTGGCCCAGGGCAGCTCGCGGTTGTACTGGGTGTGGAGGTGGGCCAGCGGCTTCTGCAGCCGGGTCAGGCCGGCGATCCACATCTTGGCCGGGGAGAAGGTGTGCATCCAGGTGACGATCCCGATGCACTCGGGCGCCGAGTTGGCGGCCTGGCACACCTCGCGGATGGCGTCGGGCCCGGTGAGCACCGGCTTCCACACCAGCTTGACCGGGAGCTTCCCGGACCTGCCGATGGTCTCGACGATCTCCTGCGAGTTCTTGGCGACCTGGCGGAGGGTCTCCTCGCCGTAGAGATGCTGGCTGCCGGTCAGGAACCAGACTTCCGCCTTCTCGTTCTCGATCATGTGCTTCCTCGCGTTTCCTCTCTCCGCGTCGGCCTGGGAAACCCCGACATCAGGACCTCGGGCTCCCCTGCAGACTCGGCGATCTAAGCGCCCTGCGAGCGGCGCGCATCCCTCTGCTCCCTCACCTCGCAACGCTCGCCAGGGCCGCGCCCATGATGGTCTCCTGGCTGGCCTGGCCCCGGTCGAGCACAGCCTTGGCCCTCCCCTCGTGCATCACCAGCACCCGGTCCGACAGGGCGAGGATCTCGGGCAGCTCCGAGGAGATGAGCAGGATGGCCACCCCCCGGTCGGCCAGCTCGGCCACGATCCGGTGCACCTCGGCCTTGGCGGCAACGTCGATGCCGCGGGTGGGCTCGTCCAGCACCAGGATGCGGGGCTTGGTGGCCAGCCACTTGGCGATGACCACCTTCTGCTGGTTGCCGCCGGAGAGGTTCTTCACCGCCTGCTCCCGGCCGGCCACCTTGATGCGCAGCGCCTTCACGAACTCGTCGGTGACCGCGTTCTCCTTGCGGCGCGAGAGAAAGGCGCGGAACCGCTTCACCAGGCCGTGGATGGCCATGGTGAGGTTCTCGCGGACCGACATGGGCAGGACCAGCGCCTGGACCTTGCGGTCCTCGGGGACGAACCCGATGCCGGCCGCCACCGCTTCGCTCGGGTTCCGGATGCGCGCCTCGCGCCCTTCGATCAGGATCCGGCCACCCTGCCGGCGATCGGCGCCCAGCAGCAGCCGGGCCATCTCGGTGCGCCCGGAGCCGATGAGCCCGGCCACCCCCAGGATCTCCCCCTTGCGGAGGGAGAAGCTCACGTCGTGGACCATCCCGCCCGAGAGCCCTTCGACCCGCAGCAGCTCCTCCCCCGGCGCGCTGGTGCGATGCTCGGTGGCGAACGAGCCGAGATCGCGCCCCACCATGAGCGAGATGAGCTGATCGATGCTCCCCTTGCTGGACTCGAACCCGCCCGCGTTCTGGCCATCGCGGAGCACCACGATGCGGTCGGTGATCTGGAAGACCTCGTTGAGCTTGTGGGAGATGAACACCACCGAGGTGCCGCGGGCCTTCAGCTCGCGGATGACGCGGAAGAGCCGGTCGGTCTCCTTGTCGGAGAGCGACGAGGTCGGCTCGTCCATCACCAGCAGCTTCACGTTGGTGAGGAGCGCCTTGCCGATCTCGATCATCTGCTGCACGGCGGTCGAGAACCGGCGCACCTCCACCCCCAGGTCGATCTGCACGCCCAGGTGGTCGAACAGCTCCCGCGCCTTCCTGCGCATGGCCGGGTAGTCGAGGAAGCCGCTCTTCCGGTAGAGCTCCCGCCCCAGGAACAGGTTGTCGACCGGCTTCAGGTTGGGACAGTTGTTGAGCTCCTGGAAGATGAGCGAGATGCCGGCCTGCTGCGCCTCCTGGATGGTGCGGAAGGCGACCGGCTTCCCCTCCCAGACCACCTGGCCGGCATCGGCGTGGTAGACGCCGGCCAGGACCTTCATGAGGGTGGACTTGCCGGCGCCATTCTCGCCGAGGAGGCCCACCACCTCCCCCTGCTCGACCGAGAAGCTCACCCGGTCCAGCGCCCGCACGCCGGGGAAGGTCTTCGTGATCCCCGCCATGTCCAGCAGGGCTGCCATCGGGTCAGGTCCTCTTGGTCTTCACGTCGAGGACGGCGGCCAGGACGATCACCACGCCGATGATGGAGATGTGCCAGTAGGGGCTGACCCGCATCAGCACCAGGCCGTTGCGGAGCACGGCCATGATGCAGGCGCCGATGACCACGCCCAGCACGCTCCCCGAGCCGCCCGCCAGCGAGGTCCCGCCGATCACCGCCGCGGCGATGGCGTCGAGCTCCCAGCCGGTCCCGGTGTCGGGCTGGGCCGAGCTGAAGCGGGAGACCAGGATGATGCCGGAGACGGCGGCGCAGGCCGAGGAGATCATGTAGAGCGCGAACTTGATCCGGTCGACGTCGATGCCCGACAGGAAGGTCGCCTGCTCGTTGCCGCCGATGGCGTAGGTGCGCCTGCCGAAGGCCGTGTAGGTGAGCACCACGTGGGCGATCACCGCGATGACCAAGCCGATCCAGACCGGGACGGGGACGAAGAGGAAGTCGCCCTGCGCCACCCACAGGAAGGACTTGGGGATGGCGGTGATGGGCCAGCCCTTGGTCAGCCCCAGCACGTTGCCGTGGGCGAACTGCAGCATGCCCAGGGTGGCAATGAACGGGGGGACCTTCACGAAGGCGATGAGGGACCCGTTGATGGCCCCCATGGCCACCCCGGCCAGGATCCCGAACAGCACCGCCAGCGCCGGGTTCACCCCCAGGCTCATGGCCCAGGCGGCGGCCACGCCCGACCAGCCCATGATCGAGCCCACCGAGAGGTCGATGCCGCCGGTGAGGATCACGAACAGCTCGCCCAGGGCCACGATGGCCACGAATGCGACCTGCCGCGACACCTGGAACAGGTTGGTCCCGGAGATGAAGCGCGGCGCGATCACCCCGATCACCACCATCATGATCAGGAGGGCGAGCAGGATCGCCGACTCCTTGGTCCTGAGGAGCGATGCGCCCAGGCTTCGCCCTCCAGCGCTTGCAGTCGCGTCCATGGGGATCGGCCTCGCCCTCGGCGGGAGAAGGGGCGGCGGCCCGGCGGGCCGCCGCCTCGGTACGGTGCCCTGGGGCGTCTACTTGGCGAACTCCTTCTTCATCTCGTCCATGTAGCTGCCGACGTTGTCCTTGGTGACGAAGAGGACGCCGGTGTCGGTGACCTTGGGGAGCTTCTTGCCCTTGGTGGCGTCGAGCAGCGCCTCGACCGAGAGCCAGCCCATCTTGAAGGTCTTCTGGACCAGGCAGAAGGCCACGGTGCCGTCCCGGATGCCCTCGAGCGTGTCCTTCAGGTCGTCGAAGCCGGCCAGCAGGATCTTGCCCGCCTTGCCCTGCTGCTTGAGGACCTGGGCGGCCGCCGGGGCGCCCTCGGCCGAGACGGAGAAGATGGCGGTGACGTCCGGGTAGGTCTGGAGCACGGCCTCGGTCTTGTTCATGGAGATGTTGAAGTCGCCCTGCTCGTCGACGACCTCGAGCACCTTGATGCCGGGGGACTTGGCCAGCGCGGCCTTGAACCCCTTGGTGCGGAGGTTCAGGTTGGTCGCGCCCAGGCCGCCCTGGAGGATGACGATGTTGCCCTTGCCCTTCATGAGCTCGGCCATCTTCTTGCCCGCGGCCACCCCGGCGCTCTCGTTGTCGGTGCCGATGTACTCCAGGGCGGCGGAGGAGGGGGCGGGGGCGTCGAAGGTGATCACCTTGATCCCGGCCTTGGTGGCGTCGGCGATCACCGGCACCAGCCCGGCGTCGTCGAGGGCGGAGATGGCGATGCCGTCCACGTGCTGGGCGATCAGGTCCTCGATCACCTTCACCTGGAGGGGAAGCTCGAACTTCTGCGGGTCGACCTTGTCGACCTTGACGCCGTACTTCTGGGCCGCGGCCTTGAAGCCCTCGTAGCAGGGCTCGTAGTAGGGGTGAACGCCCTTCGGCACCATCACGAAGGTCTTCTCGGCGGCATTGGCGACGACGGGGGCGAGCGCCGCAACCAGCAGCAGCGCGCGGACGAGCTTGGTCTTCATCTCGGCAGTCTCCCTAATTGCGGTTCTGTTGTGTGCACGGAGCCTGAGCGCGCCGGACACGGACCGGACGCCACAGGGGCTTTCGCCAGGTGTCGCAGTGTGAACGTTCACATGGACCCTGTCAAGCCTGCTATACTGCACGTACGTGATGGCTTGGCGCAGCGTGTCGCGGTGAGCCCGGATCGCGCGCCGAGGCCGTCCACACGGGTGAATCATCGATGAGCTTGTCTCGTCCGAAGACCGGGAAGCGTCGCCCTGCGGTCATGGAGGACGTGGCCGAGCTGTCCGGCGTCTCCCACCAGACCGTCTCCCGGGTGCTGCACGACAGCCCCCACGTGCGGCCGGACACGCGCGAGCGCGTCCTCGCCGCCATGCGCCAGCTCGACTACCGCCCCAACACCGTGGCCCAGGCACTGGTCACCGGGCGGTCGAAGACGCTGGGCGTGGTGAGCTACGACACCACCCTCTACGGCCCGGCCTCCACCCTGCTCGGCATCGAGCACGCCGCCCACGACGCCGGCTACGTGCTCTCCATGACCAGCCTGCGCTCGCTCAACCGGCCCACGGTGATCGCCGCGGTGCAGCGGCTGCGCGACCAGGGTGTCGACGGCGTGGTGGTGATCGCCCCGCTTCGCGCCGGCGTCGACGCCCTCCGCCACCTCCGCGCCGACTTCCCGGTGGTGGCGGTCGAGGCCGGCCCGGACGACTCCATCCCGGTGGCCACCGTGGATCAGGTGGCCGGCGCGGCGGCCGCCACCCGCCACCTGCTCGACCTGGGGCACAAGACCGTCTGGCACGTGGCCGGCCCGGCCGAGTGGAAGGAGGCGGAGGAGCGCATCGAGGGCTGGCGCACGACCCTCAAGGCCGCCGGCGCGCCGGTCCCGCCCTTCCTGCGCGGGGACTGGACGGCGCGCTCGGGATACGAGCTGGGGCGGACGCTGGTCCAGGAGGCGGAGGCCACGGCGGTCTTCGTGGCCAACGACCAGATGGCGCTGGGCCTGTTGCGGCTCCTGCACGAGAGCGGCAAGGCGGTGCCGCGCGATCTCAGCATCGTGGGGTTCGACGACATCCCCGAGGCCGCCTACTTCGTGCCCCCGCTCACCACCGTGCGGCAGGACTTCGGCGAGCTCGGTCGCCGCTGCCTCCACATCCTCCTGGCCCGCGTCGAGGGCGCCTCCGGCGCCACGCGGGTGGTGGTGGCGCCGGAGCTGGTGGTGCGGGCCTCGACCGCCGCAGCGCGTCGTTGACCCGGCCTCTGTTGTGAGCGCTCACAATTGCGCCCCTCACCAGGGTGCCGGGCGGTAGTCCTTGAAGAACAGGCCGGTGGCGTGGCGCCCGGTCGAGAACCCCTCCAGGATGGGCGCCACCACCCGGGCCGCGCCGTCCAAGACGTCGAGGGGCGGAGCGAAGGCGTGCTCCTCGGCCTTGCGCGCCGCCAGGTGGGCCGGGTCCTCGTCCGTGACCCAGCCGGTGTCCACGGCGTTGAGGTGGATGCCGTCGCGGAGCAGGTCGGGCGCGCTGGTCCGCACCGCCATGTTGAGCGCCGCCTTGGCCATGTTGGTGTGCGGGTGCCGGTCGGTCTTGTGCTCCCGGTAGAACTGCCCCTCCATGGCCGAGACCATCACCACGTGCTTGGCGGGATCGCCGCTGGTGGCGGTGCCGGGAGGGGCGCGACGCTCCCGGAGCATGAGCTCCTGGAGCCGCGCCGCCATGACGAAGGGGGCGGCGGCGTTCACCAGCAGCACCTCGAGCAGCTCGATGGTGGGCACCTCCTGGAGGCGGAGCCGCCAGGAGTTGTGGGCGCGAAGGTCCACCTGCTGCAGGTCCAGGTCGAGCACGCCGCGGGGGAAGAGCTCCAGGGCGTCGGCCCCGGGGAGGAGCAGGTCGGCCTCGCTGGCCGCCTGGGTGAGGAGCGCCGGACGCTCCACGCCGGCCGCCGTCCCCGCGGCCAGCCGGGCGCGGAGCGCCTCGTAGCCGCTGCAGAGCGCCCGCTCGGCCGCCGGCCGCCGCTCCGGCGGAGAGAGCTCGCCCTCGAGCAGGTGGCCGTAGAAGCCGGGCGGCCGGCGCACGGTCTGGCAGGCGTTGTGGACCTGGAAGTCCAGCCGCGGCAGCGTGGCGGAGAGGTGGCGGCAGAGCCGCTCCACGCTGGGCGTGTGGCGCAGGTCGATGCCGTAGATGGAGAGCCGTTCCCGCCAGTCGGCGAAGTCCGGCTCCCGCGCGTAGCGGGCGGCCGCGTCGCGGGGGAATCGGGTCAGGCAGACCAGGCGGCAGCCGCAGCGGAGCAGGAGCAGCGCCGCCTGGTAGCCGATCTTCACCCGCGCGCCGGTGACCAGCGCCACCCTGCCCCGCAGGTCGGCGGTGGCGGCGCGCCGGGCGTGGTTCTCGTCGCCGCAGCGCGGGCAGAGCTGGTCGTAGAAGTGGTGGACCCGCCGGTAGGGGACCTTGCAGACGTAGCACTTGCGGGGGACGCCCAGCTCAGGGCCCCCGCCCTCCTCCGCCGCCGCCGCGCTCCCCGCCGCCACGGCCGGCGGAGGCGGCGCGGGCAGCGCCGGCGAGGGCCGGGCCGCGCGGATCCCGGTGCCGCGCCGCAGCGCGCCGTCGCGGGCCTTCTGCGCC
>Ga0335069_10006080_pt1 | contig 17599 bp, 16 predicted proteins | sample Lox_Sample_11_FD_206714 | JGI IMG/M metagenome (GOLD analysis project Ga0335069, IMG submission 206714) | Soil microbial communities from Loxahatchee National Wildlife Refuge, Florida, United States - Lox_Sample_1.1 | ecosystem: Environmental > Terrestrial > Soil > Wetlands | place: USA... | reverse complement strand
CGACCGCTTGGGCGTGCCCGAATCATGGGTCAGGAACGAAGAGCGCCGCGGGCGCATCCCCGGCGTTCGGCTCGGAAAATATGTCCGCTTCCGGGCCTCGGAAATCGAGCGAATTCTCGCCGAACGGGTGCGCAAATGAGCCTAACCTTTCGCGCACTTTTGCCTAGCGCCCAAACGTTGAGAGCGGCGCGCGTACCACGATAGAGGTCTGCGCGAGATAGACGCGATGGCAAGGATTCGAAAGTTTCACGTCGCGAGTTGCAGCGGCACCAAATGCGAGTGCTCGTGGGAGCTCGACTACCGGCCTTTGGGCGTTCGCGGGCCACGCCAACGCCTGCGGTTCAGAACGCACAAGCAGGCCGAGCAGTTTCTGAGCGAAACGCAACATCGGGTCACTCGCGGCGAATACATCGACCCGGCCAAGATTCCGAAATTCGGCGAGGTCGCCGAGGAATGGTATCTGAGCAAACTTTATCGCCGCCCGTCCCACGTCGCGAATCTACGATCGCGGCTGGACAAGCATTTGACGCCCATCTTCGGCACGCGGCGCTTGGACGCAGTCGGGGCGGCAGACCTTGAAAGGCTTCGCGACGTAATGCGGCAGAAAGGCTACGCGGTGAGCACTATCAATCACGTCCTGCGAATCGCGGGCGCCGTCTTCAAGTTCGCGGTCAGGCGCGGCTACTGCGCCTCGAATCCACTCGACCGGGTCGAATGCGCCCAGAAGGCAGCGGTGGAAATGACTGGGGATGACGTCCGTCTCGACGAGCCAATCACCGCCGACAATGTTCTCAATCCCGCCGAGATTCGCCGATTATTGGATGCGGCGAATCCCGGCTTCGACCGCACGCTTTTTCTGACCGCGTTTGTTACCGGAGCACGCGAGGGGGAACTGCTTGCGCTCAGGTGGACGGATCTCGAATTGCCCAAGGGTGGTACTGGACGCATGTGCATCAGGCGCTCGCTATCATGGGCTCACGCGAAGGGTGAAGCGGGGCGACCACGCTTTTTCCCGCCCAAGACGAAAGCCGGACTTCGCTTGATTCAGATCCCCGCCGAGCTAGTAGCAGCCCTAAAGCGGTGGAGGCTTCAGTGCGCGCCATCGCCCGACGGGCTGGTCTTTCCACGCGAAGACGGACAGCCAATGTACCGCGAACGGTTACTTCGGAAGGCCTTCTATCCAGCGCTGTCGCGCGCACGCCTGCGCCGCGTGACGTTCCACTCGCTGCGGCATAGTTGCGCCTCGGCAATGATCGCCGCAGGCGCTCCAGTCACCGAGGTCCAGCATCAACTCGGCCACAGTAATCCGGCGATCACGCTGGGTGTTTACAGCCATTGGTTCCAAGGCGCCACGGGTGGCGGTGCGGTTGAGCGGCTCGCAGCGATGGTTTTGGGAGCGCCGAATTCGGAAGTTTCAGGAATGTGGGCAGTTTGTGGTCAGTTTGACCATGTGGAACCCGCTGCGTCTAACACGATTGCTTGAGAAACCCTTTAAATTCCAATAGCTTGGGCGCCGTGCGCCCGTAGCTCAACTGGACAGAGCATCGGACTTCGGATCCGAGGGTTGGGGGTTCGACTCCCTTCGGGCGCGCCATCAAACTGTCGGCGGCACCGCCGATCAGACCGGATGCGATGGCACGTAGGTGAATCGGGTCTTAATCTTAAGAAAAGGCGTTTCCAGCCATCGATAGGACGCCGCCGCCATCGCCACGGTGAGAACGAACGCGGTCGCGGCGTAAACAAAATACATCAGCAGTCCCATCAGCGGCGCGCCCGATCCGCTTGGCGCCCACGCCAGCACGCCTTCGAACATCAGAAGCCGTGTCGTGAGAATCGCCAGGCCGTGGTAGACGTACAGTCCGCACGAAATCGCCCCCAAGTACTGCAGCCATTCATTCAACATGAAGCGTGCGCCCGCCTTTCCCGCGCCGATGGACGCGAGCATGAGCGCACCATTTCCGAATGCGAGCGCGGGATATGCGATCGATACATTCACTGCAGTTTGCGTCAGCGAGTAGAAGTCGAAGAAATAGACCGCCGAGAACCACGCACTCAGGCCGCCGATCACCAGCAAAGCCCGAATGGGGAGCCGCAATTCCGGCAGCCCGGTTGTCGCAATCGCCGCAATTAAAATCCCCACTCCGAACATGTCAAGGTCGGCGAGAGTATTGATCCATAACGGGCCGGTATTGCCGAGCTTGACCCACACGATGCGCGAGATGAATGCGACCGCGATCATCGTCCATCCGGAGATCAACAGGCGGCGCCGCGATCCGTTTCCAACCAGCCACGGCACCAGCATGTAGAAATGAAACTCGACGCTGACCGTCCACAGCGGGCCGATGATGTAATTCCAGATGGGCAACTCGGACTGGAAAAATCGGGAATTGCCCATAAAGAACATCATCGACAAAAGGTAGCCGGGCGTCACGTCGAAATAGTTACTGTACGACGAAAGCAAAAATATGATCGCGATAAAAATGTAATACAGCGGTGCGATTCGCAGGAATCTCCGCGTGTAGAACGCCATCGCATCGACGCGCCCCTTCTTGGCCGCTTCCTTGAGCAGCAGCGTCGTGTTCAGGTAGCCGCTGACCGTCATCAACAGAGCGGCGCCGAAGCTTGGCGCGATCACAAGGCTGCGGATGACGCCGGGCTTCCACAGAATCAGGGGAGTGAGCGGCAAGTGCCAGATGAACACGCCGAAAAATGAAAAAAACCGCAGCGGATCGAGCTCTGGAACGTAAAATCTCGGTGCGGATGCCTTTGGATTCGCGGGTGTGCGATCGGATTCGGCCTGCGAGGATTGCGGCGAAACTGCCATGCGATGAGCTTTTATCATGGCACGATTGGCGCGGCCAATCCGCTCGCGCTTTCGCGCGACGGCCTTCGATGCTACCCCTTGAGACTGGCGATGGCATCGATTCGGAAATGCGACGTACTAATCGCCGGCGCGGGTCCCGCCGGACTGGCAACCGCGCTGTTTCTTTTGCGCGAGCATCCCGAGTTTGCCGGGCGGATCGTCGTGCTCGAAAAATCGCGGCATCCGCGATTCAAGGTATGCGCGGGCGGACTGATTCCGAAAGTAATTCTGGCGCTGGCGGAACTCGGCATCCCGCTTGAGGTTCCTTCCGCGCAAGTACTCAATGGCGACGCTCGCACATCGGCCGGCGATGTCGACTTTTCCGGCGGCGGAGAACCGCTTTGCACCGTCATTCGCCGCGACGATTTCGACGCCATGCTGGCGCGGCGCGCCATCGCGGCGGGCGCGGAAATCGCCGAGCACTCTCGCGTGCTCAACGTCAGTCAGGACGCCGAGCGCGTTTCTGTCGAGACCAGCCAGGGCATTTTCGATGCTGGGGTTCTGGTGGGTGCGGATGGCTCCGGCAGCCGCGTGCGCCGCGCGATTTTCGGCGGAGGCAAGGAAAGCCTGGGACGCGGGCTGATGACAGACATTCCCGCCGACCCCGATACCGCGCGGGAATTCGCGCAGCAAGGCTACCGCTTCGATTTCCGGTGCGTCGGCCGCGGGATCAGGGGCTATTCATGGTCGTTTCCATGCATCATCGGCGGCCGGCCGCATCTCAACGTCGGAATCTACGATCAGCGCCCTCGCGAGTTCGGTGAGACGGGCGGTGAGCAGGCGCGAATGTTGTCGGAACTCGCCGATGCGTTTCCTGAGTTGCAGCTGAACGCGCTCACCCATCGCGGGATGAGTTGGCGCGCGTTTCCGATCCGATGGTTCAATGCGAACGATCGCTATGCCGACGGACGCGCGATATTGGCGGGAGATGCGGCGGGATGCGATCCGATGATGGGGGAGGGGATTTCATGTGCATTCGAGCATGGCAAGTTGGCAGCGCGCGCAATCGCGCGGTTTCTTGCCGGCGATCGGCCGGCGCTCGTTGCATACGATTCCGCGCTGCACAGCGGCGTGGCGGGGCGCAAACTCAGGAAGCTTGCGTTTGCGGCGCGGCACTTCTACGGACCGCATAGCCGATGGTTTTTTCGGCTTGCGATGGTGAGCCGACGCGCCCGCGAAATCGGTATCGATTGGTCCAACGGTGCTCATCACCTCGACGAGCTGCCAGTATCGACGCTTCTGGCACGATGGGCCTGGTCGGTTCTATTCAGAACTTCTGTACGGTAACATTATTGAAGCATCCGGCGGCGGAGTAGGGCGCGTGGCGGGGCGGCGAAAGGCGGCATCAAAAAGAACTGCGCGTGGTCGGCGCAAGAGCCGGCTCAGCATTTTGATGCTGCTCGGGCTTGCCATGCTAATCGCGGGATTTCTGACGCGAAGAACCGCAATGCCTTGGGCGTACGATCGCCTGGCGCATCGGCCGCCCGCCGGTGGCGATCTGAAGTAACAAGCGCGATGGCGCCGACGACGCAAATTGCCGATGACATGGGCTTTCGGCTGGAGCTGAAACATCCGCCGCAGCGCGTCGTGTCGCTGGTGCCGAGCTGGACCGAGACATTGTTTGCGTTCGGACTCAACTCGGAAGTAGTCGGCGTGACCAAGTACTGCGTCGAGCCTGACGATTCGGTGAAAGCGGTTCCGAAGGTCGGCGGCACAAAGAATCCCGATGTTCGCGCAATTGCGGAGTTGGCTCCCGAATTGGTGATCGCCAATGCGGAGGAGAACCGCCGCGAGGATATCGAGCGCATCCGCGCGGCAGGAATACCGGTATTCACCACCTATCCGCGCACGGTTCCGGGAGCGGTCGATTCGATTCTCCGGCTCGGACGCGTACTGGGGCGCCAATCCGCCGCAGCCGAAATGGCGCGCCGAATCACGCTATGCGTCAGCGAAATCGAGGCTGGATTGGGCGTATGGGCAAAGCTCCGGCTGCGCGTGTTCTGCCCGATCTGGAAAAATCCCTGGATGTCCTTCAATGCCGACACCTACGCGCATGACGTGCTGAGAATGCTCGGCTACAACAACATCTATGCGTCGGCCGGCGAGCGTTATCTGTCCACCACCGTTGAGGACGCCCTGTCACGTCGTCCAGATATCGTTGTGTTGCCCGATGAGCCTTATCAGTTCGACGCGGGTGACGTCGGTGAGCTTAAGGCGATGTTGCCGCCGGCGCTCGGACGGCGGATGCTTATAGTCAGCGGCCGCGACCTTCATTGGTACGGCGCCCACATGGTGCGGGGCTTGAAGGCACTGGCCACAACAATGGGACGAGTACGCGCCGCGCTCCTGTAGGGATGTGCGGCGTTCCAAGGCAGCAATGATGAATATGCTTATGAAATCCAGATTATGCACAGCCATGACCGTCGCGGCGCTTGCGCTGATGCTTGGCGGACGCATATCCGTGCCATGGCGTACCGCGAATGCCGAATGCGGACCACTGCAAATCGCGCAGGATGATTCGCAGGACAATGCAAACGCCGGCGATCAGCCCGACGCCAACCAGAATCAAGCCGACTCCGACAATCAGAACGATCAGGACCAGGACCAGAATCAGCCGGACGCCGGCGACTCGAACAATCAGGATCAACAGCAGGACGATCAGTCATCCGACAATTCGCAGGACAACTCGGACCAAACCGAGCAGCCCGGCGACCAGCCGCAGCAATAAGCAGTTCAGATTGCGGGAGCGTGCCGCGCGGTGCGCGCCGCGAGTACGAAGGCGCCGGCTGCGAATGCGATGGCGATCACGATGGACACGCCCATCGGCGCTATCGCCGCGCCGGCCGCACCGGGTGCCGCCAGATAGAGCGCTTGCCTGAGCGCACCCATTGCGTAGCTGAGCGGATTAATTCGCATCGTCCATTGCAGCCACCCGGGCGCGCCCGCGATCGGAAAAAACGCGCCCGACAGCATCCAGATCGGGATCAGAATCAGGTTCATGATCGCGTGGAAGCCCTGCGTCGATTCGATGCGCCATGCGATGATGAGTCCGATGCTGGTGAGAGCGAACGCGATCACCGCCATCATTACGGCGGTCATAACGATCGCGCCGAAATCGAGCCGGATACCCGCCAGCGGCGCCAATATCAGAAAAACCAACCCCTGCATCAGCGCCAGCGTGGTGCCGCCCAGTGCCTGACCGAACACGATCGTGGAGCGCGAGATTGGCGCAGCCAAGACTCCCTGCAGAAATCCTGCATGGCGATCCTCGACGGTTGAGATCGTTGCGAAGATGGCTGTGAAGAGCAGCACCAGCACGATTACACCGGGGTAAAAATATTGCGAGTAGCCGACCTCGGCTGGCATCCCGCTCGGGCGAAACGACGCCCCCAGTCCCGCGCCGAGCAGCAGCCAGAATACGAGCGGCTGAAGGACGGCGCCGGTCACACGCGATCGCTGGCGGAAGAATCGCCGGATTTCGCGCGTCCACAGGGCGCCTGCCTGCATGATGATTTCGTTCACGTTCGGCGGTTACTCCTCGCTTGCGGGCGCATCGGCGAAAAAGCGATGGCCGGTCAGATGAACAAACACATCCTCGAGTGTCGGTTTGCCGAACGATATCGATTGAATGTCATCGGGGAATGCCTCAACCAGATCGCGCACCAGCTCGTGGCCCCGCGCACGCTCGATGCGAATTGCGCCGTCGACGATCCGGCCGGCAACCTGGAAACGCTGCTGAATCTTGCGCTGGAGGATTTCAGGAACGCCGGCATAAACCACCACTATGTCGCCGCCGACCCGGGCCTTGAGTTCGGCCGGCGGCGCGATCGCGGCGATACGCCCCTGATGCAGCAGGCCGATGCGATCGCAGCGCTGCGCCTCTTCCATATGATGCGTAGTCAGGATGACGGTTACGCCATCGTTGTCGCGCAAGCGTACCAAGTGATCTGAAAATTCGCGCCGGGCGGCGGGGTCCAGGCCCGCGCTGGGTTCGTCGAGGATCAGCAACTCGGGCTGGTGAAGGAGCGCCTTGGCCAGTTCGACGCGGCGCCGCAATCCACCCGAGAGTGTTTCGACCAAATCGTTGCGCCGATCGCCCAAGCCCATTCGATCGATTACCGCCCCGATTCGATCTTTCAGGCTGGCGCCGCCGATGCCGAAAAGGTGGCCGTGGCAAGCGAGGTTTTCATTCACGGTCAGTTTTCCATCGAGGCTGGGATGCTGAAACACAACGCCCAAGCGGCGCCGGACCGCGATCGTTTCGCCCGCCAAGTCATGCCCAAGTACACTGACCCGGCCCGACTGAAGGGGAACCAGAGTTGAAAGCAACTTGAAAAGTGTCGTCTTGCCGCCGCCGTTGGGACCCAGAAACCCAAAAATCTCACCACGTACGATTGTGAAGCTGACCTCGTCGAGCGCCTTTCGCTCGCCGTAGGAAAAGCTGATCCCCTCGGCGTCGATAGCGGTGGGGGCCGGCGATGCTGCTGCGGCCACTCTTGGGTTTGCTGCTGCGGATGCACTCATCGAAATGCCTTTACGGCTCGCCCAAGCCGCCGGCCGGCCGCTCGGATGCTTCCGGCAATCCCATCTCCGCGCGGTGCCATCCGTTGTTGAAGGCAGCCGAACGCTCGGCGCCATTGCCGTGGTCGGAAGCAGCGCCGACGAAATCGTCGCCGGTCAGCTGGTAATATTGCGTAATCTGGTCGGGATCGAGGCGCGGAAGCCCCAATCGTTGGACCGAATAGCCGGCGAATTGATCGGCGGCCAGTTCTTTATTTTTCACCGGTACGTCCGCCGAGCCGGGATCGAGGTCGCCATGCGCTTCATGGCCCAGTTCGTGGGCAAAGATTGCGTACAGCATCGAGCGGGTTGCGTTTGGATCGTTGATGCTCATCCACTTCTGCAGGAGCATGTTCAAGTATTTTTCGTTGTAAAAGATACAACCGCCGGTGGCGGCATGCGGGCTCACCGACATCGGAGTTTCATAAATCTTGAAATCGGTTCCCCACATGCCATTCAATTCCGACATAATCGACTGGTATTGTTCGCTCGCCGGTTGCGCCGGCTCGCCGCATTTGACGCTTACGCCGTAACTGGACGCAGCCGCCGCTCCTGCCGCCGGGGCGGCTGGCCTGCCAATCGTCGCGGGCGGGGCGGCCTGCTGAGCGGGAACACGCTTCACGACCTCCCAATCGTCCTGAGCGCGAGCCGTCCTGACGCCGCCAATAAACGCGACTGCCGAAATTGCGGCGACCGCGGCTACGCGCCAGCAGCGCGCAGTATAATGGCATGGTGTTCCGATCGTGCCCATTACCGTTATGTACCATTTGTGCGCGGGCTGGGCGAAGAGCTCTGCGGGGCGTTCATCGGATGCGCTGTGGCCCAGCGTGATTTCCGGAATTACACCGTGATCCAGCGCGATCGCGAATTAGCCATTGCAATTACATAACGGATCAACTTAAGAACTGGTGAGAACCGTCGAATTGCAATGCGAATTTGACGGACCAAGGCCGCGCTTATGACGCTTAGTCCCGCACGCCGGTTTCTGATCGCAATCGGCGGCCTCTGTACGCTGCTTGCGGCGGGAACAGCCGGATATATCGCAATCGAGGGGATGACTCCCCTTGATGCGTTGTACATGTCGGTCATCACGCTCTCGACCGTCGGCTTTCGTGAAGTTCAGCCGCTCGACAGCGCGGGCAAAATTTTCACCATTTTTTTGATTATTTCAGGGGTCGGGACCGCGGTTTATCTGCTCACGGCGGCCGCCGAACTCGTGGTCGAAGGACAACTGCGCGAATTTTTGGGAGCGACTGCGATGCAACGCAAGATTCATCAGTTGGAAGGCCATGTAATCGTATGCGGTTTCGGACGCTTTGGGCGGGTCGTGACCGAAGAATTGCTGCGGCATAAGGTTCCGGTGGTTGTGGTGGATCCTGAGCCCGCGCTGAAGGAGGACATCGAACGACTCGGCGTTCTGCATCTGTCGGCTTCGGCGCTCGAGGATCAGGTTCTGGAAGACGCCGGTGTCGGAGCGGCCCGCGCGCTGGTCGCGGCAACCGGCTCCGACGCCGACAACGTGTACATTGTGCTGTCGGCGCGGGAGAAAAATGCGTCACTTAAGATTCACGCGCGCGGTGAGTCCGAAGGCGGCCTGCGCAGATTGCGGCTTGCGGGAGCCGATCAGGTGGTGTCCGCATATCAGCGCGGAGGGATGCGAATAGCATCCACGATCCTGCGCCCCACGGTCGTCGATTTTCTTGAGCTTGCGCAACCGGGCCGCGGCGATGAAATCGACTTGGAGGAGATTCGCGTGGAGGAACGCAGCCAAGCCGTCGGCCGGACAATTGAAGTAATCGAGCGTGATAATCAAAAGCTTCGAATCATCGCGCTCAAACACGGCAACGAACCGATTTTGATCATCCCGGGCCAGGCTATTGTGGTCCGTTCCGGCGACCATTTGGTTGCAATCGGCGATCGCGCAAGCTTAAGACGCTTGGCAGAAGCCGTCTCGGATTGATCGCCAAGAGTCGTTCCGCGCGCATGATATTGAGTCATGCGCTCAGGCGCGCCGATGTAGCCAAGCGATGCAATTCATCGTGTTTCCTTTGGCGCCATAAAGGTAAAGATCGATCGAATTTGCACAATCGAACGGCAGATTTTGCGGGCACGAAACCTGCACGAACTTGCAGTTAATTTATTCCACAAACCGCATGGACAACGAGACTCAAATCCGCGACATTATGGCGCTATGATTCGGACGTCTTCCGAATTGCTTCAGCGGCGCTATTCCGGCTGGTGGTGCTGCTCGGATCGGCCGGACCATCGATCCGCCTTGCTGCCAACTACGAAATTTTTTCATCGCGCCACTATGAGGAGTTCGGGGTGCTTGCGACCTCGTCTGGAAGGCAATTGATATTCACCCTCAAGCATCAAGGGTACGAAACAACCGTTCAGGAGGAGGATGGTAATGAAAACATTTTTTTCGAGTAAGAAAGGAGCCGGCGCTTGGGTGGGCATGCTGGGCGTGGCAGTTGTGACCGCATCGCTAATGGCCGGTTGTTCGACCACGGTCGAAAGCCAGCCTGAAGCTGCGAAAGCGCTGGCAGCAGGTGGTCCGCTGCCGCCGGCAGTGACGGGATTTTTCGGACCCGATTCGTCCAAATTGACGCCGGGACCCGAGGGTGGCGCGGCGCTGGCATATGTCAATCCGAACGCGAACTGGGGCCAATACACGAATATCTATCTGAAGCCGGTTGAGTTCTGGGCGGCCGATGATTCCAAGGTTTCGCAGGCCGACCAGCAGATGCTGACGTCATACTTTTTCAATTCGCTGCAAACCAATCTCGCTAAGAGCTTTACCATCGTAAATCAGAAGGGACCCAACACCATCACTTTGCGGGTGGCCCTGATGGATGCGACCACGGCGACCCCCGGGCTCCGCAGCATCTCGGTGATCGTGCCGCAGGCGCGGGTACTAAACGGATTACAATCGCTGGCCACCGGCAGCTATGCGTTCGTCGGCTCGGCCGAAGCTGAAATGAAGGCAACCGATTCGATGAACGATGACCTGCTGGCGGCAGCGGTCGATCAGCGCGCGGGCGGAATGGGCATCAAAGGCGCGGCATCATTTCAGTGGGGCGATGCGGAGAACGTGATGGATTACTGGTCGCAGAAAATCACCAACCGCCTGCTCCAACTACAGGGAAAGCCGGTGGTGGCTCAATAACCGCATACGGGCCGCATGGTATTGCACGTTTAATGGCACGATGCGGTGCAGTGGAATAAGTGCGCCGTACGACGGAGAGCCTGGTTCCGAGGAAGGTCTATATGAAGATCAAAAGGGTTCTAACTGCATTCTTGGTGCTGATGGTCGCCGGAATTGCGCTCGGAAACACACCTGCGGTGGCGCAAGAGTATACGGGGGTTCCGGGATCTCCGAGCGCGACCGTATTTCCGGATTCGAAGATCCTGCCTCCGCCGGCTCCGAAGTTCGGTGGCGTGATTAAGCGCAATGCCGCTCAATCCAAGCCGTGGTGGCCGCCGCAGATCGTGCCGCCCAAGGGCGCGCCTAACGTCGTGTTGATCATGACCGACGACACGGGATTCGGCGCCGGCAGTACGTTCGGGGGCGTCATCCCGATGCCGACACTCGATCGATTGGCTCAGATGGGGTTGCGCTACACCAACATGAACTCCACCGCGCTATGCTCGCCAAGTCGCGCCGCGCTCATCACCGGTCGAAACCATCATTCGGCCGGCTTCGGTGTGGTCTCCGAACAGGCAACCGGATTCCCCGGCTACGACAGCATCCTTCCGAAGGACACCGCGACAGTCGGAGCCATTTTGCGCGATAACGGCTACGCAACATCGTGGTTCGGCAAGGATCACAACACGCCGAATTTCCAGGCGAGCCAGGCCGGACCGTTCGAGCAATGGCCGACCGGGATGGGATTCGACTACTTCTACGGTTTCGTCGGCGGTGACAGCAGCCAATGGCAGCCGAATCTGTTCCGCAATACCACGGCGATTTACCCATACCTTGGCCATCCCGGCTGGAATTTGGTTACCGGCATGGCGGACGACGCAATCAATTGGGTGAACCAGCTGAACGAGATCAGTCCTGACAAGCCATTTTTCCTCTATTACGTTCCGGGAGCGACTCATGCGCCGCATCATCCGACCCAGGAATGGATTGACAAGATTCATTCGATGCATCTGTTCGACAAGGGCTGGAACGCGCTTCGCGACCAAATCTTCGCCAACCAGAAGAAGCTCGGTGTAATTCCGCAGGACGCCAAACTTACGCCATGGCCCGACAACCTGCTTAAGCAGTGGGACGCGCTCACCCCTGATGAGAGGAAGCTGTTCATCCGCCAGGCGGAGGTCTACGCCGCCTATCTAACGTATACCGACCACGAGATCGGGCGCGTGCTTCAGTCGATCGATGACATGGGGAAGCTCGATAACACCCTTGTCATTTACATCGTTGGCGACAACGGCAGCAGTGCGGAAGGCTCAGTCATCGGAACTCCAAATGAGGTCGCCTCGCTGCAGGGGGTAGACGTACCGGTCGATGTCCAGTTGAAATATTTCTACGATCTTTGGGGCTCGGATCTTACCTACCCGCACATGGCGGTCGGGTGGACGTGGGCATTCGATACTCCGTTTTCATGGACCAAGCAGATCGCGTCGCACTTTGGCGGCGTACGCCAGGGTACGGTGATCGCGTGGCCCAACCGGATCAAGGATGTCGGCGGAATTCGAAACCAGTTTCATCATTTCATCGATGTCGTGCCGACCATTCTTGATGTTGCCGGAATTCCACAGCCCACGGTCGTCGATGGCGTCAAGCAACGGCCGATCGAGGGTGTCAGCATGGGCTATACTTTCGATCAGGCGAACGCCGATGCTCCGTCGCATCATCACACCCAGTATTTCGAAATGATGGCGGACCGCGCGCTGTATCATGACGGATGGATCGCCAGCACCAAGGTCATCCGTCCGCCTTGGGTTACTGTCGGGCCGGTGAACACGGATCCTGCGAACAATGTGACGTGGGAACTGTACAACGTAACGAAGGACTGGACTCAGTACGATGACGTTGCGGCAAAATATCCGAAAAAGCTGCACGAATTGCAGGATATGTTCTGGAAGGAGGCCGTGAAGTATCGGGTGCTGCCGCTGGATGCATCCGTCGCAACGCGTGTGATTGTACCCAAGCCGAGCCTCGCTGCCGGCAGGACGACGTTCACCTATCGCGGCAAGATTACCGGCATCCCTCCGGGCGATGCTCCGAGCCTGCTTAATACTTCGTACACGATTACCGCCGAGGTCGAGATTCCTCCCGGCGGCGCCGAAGGAATGATTAACACCAACGGCGGCCGGTTCGGTGGGTACGGATTTTATCTCCTCAAGGGCAAGCCGGTCTTCACTTGGGATCTGCTCGACCTCAAGCGCATTCGATGGGAAGGACCGGAGGCGCTGTCACCGGGACCGCATACTCTGGAATTCGATTTCAAATACGACGGCCTGGGCTTCGGCACTTTGGCCTTCAACAACGTCAGCGGTTTGGGCCGCAGTGGTACCGGGACACTGATCGTGGACGGAAAAGCGGTCGCGACCCAGAAGATGGAGCGAACTATTCCGATTCTCCTGCAGTGGGATGAAACTTTCGATGTCGGCGCCGATACTGGGACGTCCGTGGACGACGAGGATTATGAAGTTCCGTTCGAGTTCACAGGTAAACTCAAGAAGCTCACGCTGGCAATCGATCGGCCCGTTCTGACGCCCGCCGACATCAAGTTGCTGGAGGAAGAGGGACACCGCGACAACCGGGCGAGCGAGTAGGACGTGGAATTTCGTACCGCGCTGGGTTTGCGAAGTATGATGGTAGTCATCAAGGGAGAGCATCAATGGCATTAGCTATCGGTCGAATGCGGAACGCATGCATCCTGGTGGCCGCGATCGCCTTGGCTGGTTGCGCTCAGCATGCGCAGCCACCGGCGAGCGCGCAGCAAAAGGTGGCGGAGTGCGGCCAGTCCGGGCTCGTTGCTCAGCCAACACCGTCAGGAATTGCACCAGTTCCGATGATGGAGCAGCCGGCGCTCGACCTGCTCAAGAAAATGAGCAACACGCTCGCCGATTCCAAAGCGTTCACCGTTCGGTCGCGCAGCACGGCGGAGGTGCCGGCAAAAACCGGCCAGTACGTCACGCTGTTCGGCACCTCGGATGTCATCCTGGAGAAGCCGAACAAACTATACGTCCACGTTACAGGCGAGGTGCCGAATTTCGACTTCTACTACGACGGGAAGCAGGTCACCGCATACGCGCCGAAGAACAATGTCTACTCCGTAATCGGCGCGCCACCCACGATCGACGCGACGCTGGATTTTGTCGAAGCCAAGACAGGGATTCATTTTCCATCGGCCTACGTGATGTCCACGGATCCCTACGACACTCTGACCAAAGGCGTGACCAGTGCCTTTGTCGTCGGCTCGGATACGGTGGATGGTGTCCCGTGCAAACATCTGGCATTTAGGGTGCCGGGAGCCAACTGGGAAATTTGGATCGAATCAAACGAGAATGCATTGCCGCGCCGGCTGGCGGTGACCTACACCAAAGTGAGAAACTTTCCCCGAGCGCTCGTTGAGTATTCGCGATGGCATCTGCTGCCGAAAGTGCCGGCGGGACGCTTTGTGTTCAAGAAGCCGCATGACGCGAAACAGATCGAGTTCCGTGCTCGTGACCTGCGGAAGTCTCAGTAGGAAAACCTGGCGGGAGTTGGTTGATCATGTTCCCGAAAAGATTTTACAAAATTTCGGCTTGTCTGATTTTCGGGCTGGCGGTCTCATTCGCGACGCGCGCATGGGCTGGAGGGCGGTTTGGGGGCGGCTCCGGCTCATTTGAAGGATCGCGTGGCTCGGCTGAATGGGGCGGCGGTTCGGGCTCGTTTGAAGGGCATAACGGTTCCGGCGAGTGGAACAACGGCTCGGGGTCATACGAAGGTTCGCGGGGATCTGCGGAATGGAGCAACGGTTCCGGTTCTTTTGAAGGGCGCGCAGGCTCAGCCGAGTGGAACGATGGGTCAGGCTCCGCTGAAGGCGCTCGCGGCTCCGCAGAATGGGGCGGCGGATCGGGTTCGGCGGAAGGGTATCGTGGATCCGGCGAATGGAACAACGGCTCCGGCTCGTTCGAAGGGCGCGGCGGCTCGGCGGAATGGGGAAATGGCTCCGGCTCTTATGAAGGAGCACGCGGATCAGGTGAATGGAGCGGCGGCGCCAACCAGGGCGTCAGCGGCTCAGGCACCTGGGTTGTGCAGTAATTGTTCCGGATGAAAGTGAACCGGGCACCGACGATGGAGACACAAGGTGATTAAATGCTTCTTGCTCGCGGCAGCTACGACGATTTTCGCAGCCGGATGCTTCTCGCAATCCCAATTTTTGGATAGCAACCAGTATGCCGCGATTCAGACTGCGCTCAGCCGCGGACAATTCGACCTGAACTGTCAGTCGGCAACCGCGGTTCTCCTGTCGCGTGAGGTGGTTGAGCCCGCCCTGCAGGGGCCGTGGGTGAATGGCGTCATGCGTGCGGAATACACGGTGGGCGTGCGAGGATGCCAGCGGCATAAGACCTATGTCGTCGTATGCCCGCAGGGCGGCGACGGATGCTTTGCCGCCGGCCCGGGCCGGTTTATCCGCGAGCAGTAGGCCTGCGACACGGGTTTCGATTCGAAGCAGTGCGCCGAACAAGAAGTTGCGCTAACCACAAAGACGCCGAACGCGCGCAAGGGTTTCGTGTCGAGCTTGATCGCGCGGCTCCGTCAGCTAATTTTCTGGAATTGTGAGATAATTTTACGGCGCCCCCTTAGCTCAGATGGATAGAGCACAGGATTCCTAAGCTTGTACAGCCCATTTTCCGAGGTCAGGTCAGATCAGATTATGTAGGAAAATCAAGGTATTTTCAGTTTAGAACATCATCTCAGACCGCACCAAAAAAGCCGGAAGTGGGCACTAAGTGGGCAGTAACTCTGAGACTGAAATCATAACTTGCAGTAGTTTGTACATCGATCCAAAGCGAGATCAGATCACCACAGACCACATGACGCAGGCGTCACAAAAATTCCCGGCGCGCCGGCGTCACGTCAGATCATTTCAACAAATCGAAATCGTTCTTCTGAATCGCGCCGCGAAAATCTAATCGCGGCTCGCCTCCACATTTCAGTACCGTACTAATTTCGCCGCGATCGTTCTCACGCGCGATGCGATTTTTCGCCGCTGGCAAGGAACTTGCTCAAGCGAGAAAGCCATCGAACCGCACAGTGATGTGCAAGTTCGAAATTTTTACGGTGAGCAGATCGCATGGAGAGCAATGTCACCCTGGAAGGGAACGCATACGTCGAAGCGCGCCGCGAGTGGGACGAGCGGTACGCCGATCTCGTTCTCGGAAAACGCAACTGGCAGATCGCGGCGGGCGGCCTGTTAATTGTCGCTCTGATTCTCGCGGGCGGCATCGCCTGGCTCGCGAATCGGAGCCGCTACATTCCATACGTCGTCGAGGTGGACAAGCTCGGCTACGCGCTGACCGTTCCGCAAGCGTTGTCGCCGAAGAACGAGCCGGACGACACCGCGCGGATGAAGCGGTACGAGGTCGCCGCGTTCATCCGCAATGCCCGCTCGGTCAGCAGCGATCCGCAGGTCGAGCACGGGATGCTCAACTCTTTGCTCGCGCACGCGCGCGGCGCGGCGGATCGCTTTCTGGACGAGTATTACCACTCCGGCAACTTCGACCATAACCCGTTCAAGATCGCCGAGAAGGAGACCGTCTCGGTCCAAGTCGATTCGATCCTCCAACTGTCGCCGACGAGCTACCAGGTCCGCTGGACCGAGACGCGCCGCGACCTGAACGGCGCGGCGGACGGCGCGCCGACGCATTGGGAAGGCGTCCTCCAGACCGAAATCATTCCGCCCAACTCCGAAGACGCGATCGTCAGCAACCCGCTCGGCTTTTACGTGACACAGATCAGCTGGACCGGCCAACAAGGCTGAAAAGAGGAGTAGCCATGAAACGCATTTCGATTGCAGGAACATTGACGCTGGCGCTCGCACTCGCGACGACTTTAACGAGTTGCGCGAACGTTCAGCCAACGGAACCGCCGCCGCTCAATCTCGTAACCGAGGCGGCGCCGGAAGCCGAGGCGGCTCCCCCGCCGCCGACCGGCGCTGAACTGCTCGCGCAGCAGCCGCCGCAGGTCCAAGAGGCCGTCAGGGATCATCAGCAGGACGGCCAATGGCCGACCTACAAGAGCGCCGAACTGGTTCTCTATCCGTTCGGCGGGGAACCGGAGCCGGTCGTCGAATGCCGGCCGCTCCATACGACCGACATCCAACTCCAACCGGGCGAGACGATCACCGACGTTGCGATGGGAGACACGGAGCGCTGGATGGCGACGCCCGCGGCCTCCGGCGATCCGCGCGCAGCCGTCCCGCATCTCGCGGTCAAGCCGCAGATCGCCGGGATCGAGACCAACCTGACCATCTACACGACCAAGCACATCTACCACATGATGCTCCGCTCGCGCGCCGGCCACGCGATGCAGGAGGTCGAGTTCTATTACCCGGCAGAGTTGCTTGCCGCGATGAAGGCGGCCGACGCGGCGGCCTCCAAGGCGAAGCTGGCCGCGCGCGTTCCATCCGACCATTCGCTCGGCATCGTGAAGGTCAGCGCAGTCGATCCCGCGCAACTGGACTTCGCCTACAAGGTCAGCGGCGAGAGCGTTCCGTGGAAGCCGATCCGAGCCTTTGACGACGGCTCGCGCGTGTTCATCCAAATGCCCGCCGGAATGAAGACCAGCGAGGCCCCCGCGCTGCTCATCAACGCCGGGAGCGGGACGCAGATGGTCAACTACCGGGTCAATGGCGACTACTACGTCGTCGATCGGTTGTTCAACGAAGCCATCCTCATCAGCGGCGTGGGCCGGGACCAGGACCGCATCACCATCAGCTATGCGGGCGGAGCGAGGTAACTGTCATGGCGACCGAAGATTCGATCCAGAAACAGGAAGCGCCGGAGCACGAGCATTCGGGCGGCGGACGGTTCAACCGCCGGCTTGGGATTGGCGTAATCGCCCTCGCGATGGCAGGCGGCGTGGCGCTCATGTACGGCGTGCAATCGTCAGGCACCGGCGCAGGCACGGCGAAGCAGAAGCTTATCGACGATCCGAACGCCGACGCCCGC
>Ga0335069_10006079_pt1 | contig 17601 bp, 18 predicted proteins | sample Lox_Sample_11_FD_206714 | JGI IMG/M metagenome (GOLD analysis project Ga0335069, IMG submission 206714) | Soil microbial communities from Loxahatchee National Wildlife Refuge, Florida, United States - Lox_Sample_1.1 | ecosystem: Environmental > Terrestrial > Soil > Wetlands | place: USA... | reverse complement strand
TGACAACTGGAACTTCCAGGTTTAGAACCAGTGAGAGACGATTCAGTCGTCACTTTGTAACACGATGCACGTAGGCATCATTGGGCTCGGGACATGGCTTCCTCCCACCTCGGTCTCCGCGGCAGACCTCGCGCGGATCACCGCGATCCCGGAGGAGGTAATCGCGCAGAAGTTCGGAATCAAGAAGAAGCCGGTCGCGGGCCCGGCGGACACCACCGCGGTCATGGGTCTCGAGGCCGCCAGGCGCGCCCTGGCGGACGCGGGGATCAGCGGATCCGAGGTGGACCTCGTGATCTGGTGCGGCGCCCAGCACAAGGATTACCCCTGCTGGCTGGCTGGCCTCTACGTCGCGGAAAAGATCGGCGCCCGCTCCGCGTGGAGCTTCGACATGGAGGCCATGTGCGGCTCCATGATGGCCGCCCTGGACGTTGCCAAGTCCCTCATCGTTGCCCGCGGGGACCTGGGAACGGTGCTGCTGGTGTCCGGCTACCGCAACAACGACCTGATCGATCCCAGGGAACCCACCACCCGCTTCATGCTGGACATCGGCTCGGGCGCCGCCGCCGTGGTGCTCCGCCGCAACGCCGGGCGCAACGCGGTGCTCGCCTCCGCGTTCCGCGGAGACGGCTCGTTCTCCGAGCTGTGCGTGGTGCCGGTCCTGGGCGCACGCTCCTGGCCTCCTTCCGCGGGTGACGAGGCACGCGCGCACTTCGTGGTTCCGGACGAAGAGACGTTCAAGCAGAAGCTCAACGACCTGACGCTGCCCAATTTCTACGCCGTCATCCGCGAAGCAATGGAACGCTCCCGCCGCGAGGGAACGGGAATCGACTACCTCGCCATCCTCCACTTCAAGCGCAGCGCGCACGAGGCGGTGCTCAAGGAGCTCGGCCTCGGCGCGCAGAACACCACCTACCTGGACGACTACGGCCACCTTGGTCAGAACGACCAGGTGCTCTCCATACAGCTCGGGCTGGCCGCGGGGAAGATCCGTGACGGATCCACCGTTGTGGCGGTCGGCGCGGGTCTCGGCTTCGTGTGGGCCGCCACCGTGATCGCGTGGGGACCGTTCGAGGAATAAGGAGCGGAGGATGCGGCTGCAATCGAAGGTGTGCGTGGTGACCGGCGGGGCGAGGGGGATCGGACGGGGGATCGTGGAGACGTTCTCCCGCGAGGGGGCCGGGCGCGTGTGGGCGCTGGACGTCAACGGCGCGGAGCTCGCCGAGCTCGAGAAGGTGGCGCCGTCGGTGCGCGGGATGGCCGTGGACGTGACGGACTCGGCGGCGGTGAACGCCGCGGTAGATCGGGTGACGTCGGAATCCGGCCGCATCGATGTGCTCGTGAACAACGCGGGCATCACGCGGGACGCGCTCATCCAGAAGATGACGGATGCCGAGTGGGCCGCCGTGCTGGCGGTGAACTTGAACGGCGTATTCTACATGACGCGCGCCGTCGCGCCGCTCATGATGGAGGCCGGAACGGGCTCGGTGATCAGCATCGGCTCCATCGTGGGGCTGGACGGGAACATCGGCCAGAGCAACTACGCGGCCACCAAGGCCGCGGTGGTTTCCATGACCAGGGGGTGGGCCAGGGAGTTCGCGCGAAAGGGCGCGAAGGTCCGCGTCAACGCGGTCTCGCCGGGGTACACGCGCACGCCCATGATCGCCACGGTTCCGGAAAAGGTCCTCCAGCCCATCATCGCGCGGACGCCGCTGGGACGGCTCGCGGAAATCCAGGACATCGCCAACGCCGTGCTGTTCCTGGCGAGCGACGAGGCCGCGTTCATCACCGGCCAGGTGTTGCGCGTGGACGGGGGGCTGGTGCTGTGACCGTGCGCGGGGAGGTTTCGCAGTAGTGCTGGTGCGGGGCCGCGTGGCGGCCCGGAGGGAACGCCGTGGAACGAACGGCTTCAAGGAGGTCTCGCATGAGGAAGGTGGTAGTGCTCGCCGCAGGGCTGGTCCTGCTGGCGGCGTCCGCGTTCGGGCAGAACGTCATCAAGCTGGGAGCCAACTGGCCCCTGGCGGACGTGAGCGGGTTGGAGTGTTCCAAGGCGGCCCAGCTGGCCGTGGACGAGATCAACAGGGCCGGCGGCGTCCTGGGAAGGCAGCTGCAGCTCATCGTCGTGGATGACGAGGGCAAGGGGGACAAGGGTGTGGCGGCCATCGAGAAGCTCGCCACCGTGGACAAGGTGGACGTCCTGCTGGGAGGCATCGCCTCCGGCGTGGCGGCGGCGCAGGTGCCGACCATGAAGAAGTACCAGATCGTCACGGTGGCGACCGGGGCGGCGGCCAGCAGCGTGGTGGAAAAAGCCCTCGGGCCCAGCCCGGACTCGGACTGGTACTTCCACCTGCACCCGTGGGACTACAACCAGGGCCAGAGCTACCTGGACGGTTGGGATGCCATCCAGAAGAAGTACCCCAACGTGAAGATCAGCCGCATCTTCCTGGCCTACGAGGAGGGGGCGTTCGGCAAGTCTTCCTTCTCGGCCTCCCAGGCGCTGTTCGGGAGCCGCTACACGTTCGACGGCGCCTCCTTCAAGAGCGCGCTCCAGGGCGGCTCCGACTACTCGGCGGTCCTCGAGGCGGCCAAGGAGTTCAAGCCGGACCTGTTCATCTGGGCCGGCTACGCGCAGGATGCGCTCCCGCTGCTGGAGCAGTCCAAGGCCATGAAGTTCTCTCCCCCGATCTACCTGGGGGCGCCTCCGGCGTGGCCCGTGGACATGGGCAAGTCCCCACTCGCGGAGAACATCATGCTCTACGGCATGTGGGCCCCGTCCATCAACGACATCAGCCCCGTGAGCAGGAAGTTCTACAACGCGTACCTCGCGGCCTACGCCACACCGCCGACGAGCTACTTTGGCGCCCTCTCGTACAGCGCGGTGTACATCATCGCGGATGCGATCAAGCGCGCCGGCGGCACCGACAAGGGGAAGCTGATCGCTGCCCTGGAGGCGACCCGCTACCAGTCTCCGCTGGGGGAGACCATCACGTTCTCTCCCTCCAACCTGATCAAGCACCAGGGGATCAAGAACCAGAAGATCCTGCAGTGGCAGAACGGTACGCAGCAGGTCATCTGGCCGTTCGAGGTCCAGTCCAAGGCGCTGGTGTACCCGCTGCCGGCCTGGAAGTAGATCCGGGGACAGTCGCGCGCACCCAGGGTCCGGCCGCCAGGGCGGCCGGACCCGTTGCGGTGAGGGGCGGAGGGCAGGGGTGACGGGGTGACGGGGACCAGCGGCAGGCTCAGGAATGCGCTCACCTGGATGGCGATTTTCGTTGTCGCCGCGGCCGGCATCCTGGCGTGGAAACCCTCCGCGCTCATCTACGGTGTGCAGCGGGCCGGGCTCTATGCCGCGGTGGCCATACCCATGGCGCTGGTGCTGGGGATCGTGCACATCGTGAACCTCGCCCATGGCGAGTTCATGATGATCGCCGCCTACGCGGCCTACTTTGCGGCACGGTTGCTGGGGCTGGACCCGTTCCTCGCCCTCCTTCCCGTGGCCCTCGTCATGGCCGGCTTCGGGCTGGCCGTGTACCTGGCCACGGTCAAGCACGCGATGAAAGCTCCCGAGCTCAACCAGCTCATCCTCACGTTCGGAATCGCCATCGCCTTGAGCCAGTCGGTCAACCTCGCGTTCACCTCCCAGTCCTGGAAGCTCTCCCTGGCCTACGTCTCGGCTTCCGCCACGGTCGGTGAGCTCTCCTTCGGCGTCTTCGACTTCGTCTACGCGGGCATCGCCATCATCCTGGCCGTGGGGCTGCGGCTCTTCCTCACGCGTACGAGGTTCGGCAAGGCCGCGCTCGCCGTGGGAGAAAACCCTCGCGGCGCGGCTATCGTGGGCATCAACGTGGACCGCACGTACGCCCTGGTGTTCGCCCTTTCCGTGGCGCTGGTGGGGGCGGTGGGCTCGGTCTTTCTCGCCCGCCAGGCCATCTTCCCCAACGTGGGGGGGCCCTACACCATGAAGTCCTTCTGCCTGGTGGCGATGGCCGGCGTCGGAAACATCACCGGCGTGCTGTTCTGCAGTCTCGCCCTGGGGCTCTCCGAGAGCCTGATCAACAGCATCCGCGGGTACGCGGGGTGGTCCAACATCGTCTTCTTCCTGATCATCATTGTCACCATCCTCGTACGCTCGCTTCGGGAGCGGAAATCGTGAGCCGGGCCGTCCGCTGGATCGTGCCGGTCGTGGCCCTGGCCGTGGCGGCCCTCTTTCCGCTTGCCGCCGGGCCGTACCCGCTCGCGGTGGCGCGCAGCGTGCTCACCTACATGGCCCTGGCGATGAGCTGGGACCTGCTCTTGCGGTCCGGGCAGATCTCCTTCGGGATCGCCGGCTTTTTCGGGATCGGCGCCTACACCGCTGCCCTCTCCGCGCTGCACCTGGGGCTCCCCCCCGTGCTGTCCATCGTTGCCGCGGGGGTGGTCGCCGCGGCGCTGGCCGCGGTGCTGGGCCTCGTCATCCTGCGCCTGCGGACGGTCTACTTTGCGATCACGACCCTCGCGCTGGCAGAGATCTTTCGCGTCATCATGCAGAACGGCGGTGACGCGAGCGGCGGGCCCGAGGGGCTGGTGATGCCGAGCCTGATCTTCAACGGCGAGGCAAAGGCGCTGTACTGGACTTCCCTTGCGGCCGTGCTGCTCTCCGGCACCGTGTCGGCCCTGTTCCAGCGCTCCCGGGCGCGGTTGGCGCTCACCGCAATCCGCAACAACGAGCTCTCCGCGCGCTCCAGCGGCATCCACATCTTCACCTGGCTCATGATCGCCTTCGTCAGCAGCTCCTTCCTCCAGGGCATCGTCGGCGGCATCCAGCTCCAGGAATACGGGTTTGCCTCGCCGGACTCGGTATTCGACTCCTACTACACGCTCCTTCCGCTGGCGATGGCACTGCTGGGGGGCACGTACAGCACCCCGGGCCCGGTGGTCGGCGCGCTGCTCCTCGGGGTGGCCGCGGAATACCTGAAGCTGAAGATCCCCTACGGCCACCTGGTGGTCTACGGGATCATCATCGTGCTCGTGATCCTGCTCATGCCCCGCGGGCTGTACGGCGTTTACCGCGGGCAGGTGAAGGCGTGGGCCGGGCGACCGGGAGTCGACCGTGGCTGACCTGGAAGTGACCGGGCTTGGCCGTCGTTTCGGAGGGCTGGTTGCCCTCCAGAACGTTTCCTTCTCTCTGTCGCGGGGGGAGATCCTGGGTATCATAGGTCCCAACGGTGCGGGGAAAACAACGTTCATCAACCTGGTCACGGGCGTCTACGCGCCCACGAGCGGTTGCATTCGTTTCAAGGACCGGGACATCACCCGGATGCCCGCGCACCAGCGTGCACGCGCCGGCATATCCCGTACGTTTCAGATCATTCATCCCCTGGAGAGCCTGAACGTGCTGGAGAACGTCATGCTGGGCTTTCTCTTCTGCCGTCGGATGCGGCAGGCAGAGGCCCGGCGGGCCGCGGAAGTCCTCTGCCGCTCCCTGGGACTGGAGGGCCTGGGCAGGGACGTCGCGCAGATCACGATGCTCGAGCTCAAGAAGATGGAGATCGCGCACGCCCTGGCCACACACCCGTCCATCCTGTTCCTGGACGAGGTCATGGCGGGCTTGAACGTGGACGAGACGCGGGACCTCGTGGCCCTCGTGCGGGGGATCGCGCGGGAGCGAGGCATTGGCGTCGGCGTGGTGGAGCACGTGATGAGCGTGATTCGGGACCTCACCCACCGCGTCATCGTGCTGGAGGCCGGTGAGATCATCGCTTCGGGCCCGTACGAGAGCGTGGCTCGAGACCCACGCGTGATCGCCGCGTACCTGGGAAAGGAAACCGCTGGAGGGGGCGCCTGATGCTCCAGGTCACCGGGCTGCGCTGCGGCTACGGCCGCCTGGCGGTGCTCAACGACGTGAGCATCACCGTGGGCGCGGAGTCGGTGGGTCTCTTCGGGCCCAACGGTGCGGGCAAGACCACCCTGATCAACGCGATCATGGGGATCGTGCGGCCCCTGGAGGGCGCAATCGAATCTGAGGGGATGGACCTCACGCGCATGCGCACGTTCGAGATCGCGCGGACGGGAATCGCGCTGGTCCCGCAGGAGCGGGAGCTGTTCCCGGGCCTCTCGGTGGCGGACAACCTCGAACTGGGGGCCGCCTACCTTCCGCGCGCGCGGGGAAGAGCCGCTTCCCAGCTCGAGGTGGTGCTCGAGCTCTTTCCCGTCCTGAAGCAGCGCTACCGCCAGGCGGTGGGCACGATGTCCGGCGGGCAGCAGCGCATGGTGGCCATCGGTCGCGCCCTGATGGCCAGTCCGAGGCTGCTCGTCCTGGACGAGCCGTCCCTCGGGCTGCAGCCCTCCATCGTCTCGGAGGTTTTCGAAACCCTCGCCCTGATCAAGCAAGGTGTTTCCATCCTCGTGACCGAGCAGAACGTCCGGGAAAGCCTCCGCGCCATCGACCGCGGCTACGTCCTGGAAAACGGCGGCGTGGCGCTGCAGGATACGGCAAACGGGCTTGCCTCCAACCCGCACGTGATCCGCTCCTACCTGGGGATCTGACCATGCCGTGCATGGAGAGGAACGGCGTTCGAATCCAGTACGAGCTCACCGGTTCGGGAAATGAGACCGCGGCCTTCCTCAACGGCATCGCGATGTCCATCCCGCACTGGGAGCCGGTGACCGAGCGCCTGGCGGCCACGATGCGGTGCCTGTGCCACGATTTCCGCGGCCAGTTGCGAAGCCCCCAGTCCACGCTGCCCGGAGCACCGATCCGGCTGCAGGATCACGTGGACGATCTGCGCGGGCTGCTGCGGCACGTCGGCGTGGAAAGGGTGCACCTGGTGGGAACTTCGTACGGGGCGGAGGTGGCCCTTCTATTTGCCGCGACCAACCCGAGGCAGACCGCCAGCCTCGCGGTCATCGACGGCGCCAGCGAGCTGGATCCGCTTCTGCGCGCCGCCGCGGAGGGCTGGCGGGCGGCGGCGCTGTGCGATCCGGTGGTCTTCTACCGCACGATGATCCCGTGGAACTACTCCGCGGGATGGCTCGCGGAGAATCGTGAGAGGCTGCAGCACCGAGAGCAATCCATCTCCTCGCTGCCCCGCGGGTATTTCGAGGATTTCGCCGCGTTGTGCGATTCGTTTCTCGCGCTGGACCTCACGCCGAGCCTGGGCGCGATCCGTTGTCCGACGCTCGTCCTGGTCGGGGAGTACGACATCCTCAAACCGGCTCGGTTTGCCCGGATCATACAGCAGGGTATTGCCGGCTCACGAATGGAGACGATCGCGGGGGCCGGCCACGCGGTCGTGATCGAGAAACCGCTGGAGGCCGCGCGACGGCTCGAAGCCTTCCTGGGTGCCGTCGCAGCGGGGCAGGGCGCATGAACGAGGCCGGCGCGCAGATCGTGGTTCGCGGCACCAGGATCGTCTACGCGGAGCGAGGCGAGGGGAGGCCCGTGGTCTGCCTCCACGGCAACACGGGCTCGCGGCGATGGTTCGAGCGCGTGATGGAGGCCACGGGTTGCCGCGTGATCGCGCCCGATCTCCCTGGCTTCGGAGAATCGGAGGCGCTGCCGGACGCGCCGGACATCGCACGCTATGCGGACGCGGCGGCAGATTTCATCCACGCCTTGCGCCTCACGGGGACGGTACTGGTCGGGCACTCCCTCGGGGGAGCCGTCGCGATGTCCGTCGCCGTCCGCTCCCCCGACCTGCTGGGCGGCCTCGTACTGGTGGACTCGGCGCCCCCGTCCGGGTTCCCGACGCCGGAGGCCCGCCACCCGCTGATCGAGCGGATGCGCACGGACCGGGAGCTCCTGGCAGCGGCCCTGAGGGCCACGGTGCCCGCGCTGGGAGACGAGCAGTTCTTCTCCCGGCTGGTAGACGACGCGACACGCATGGCGCGGCCAGCATGGATCGGCAACGCACTCGCGCTGGGTGCGTTCTCCTGCGTCCGCGAATGTGGCGTGTTCTCGAAACCGGTGCTCGTGGTGTGGGGCCGCCGCGACGTGATCGTCACCGAGGAAATGGCGCGCGAAACCGCGCAGGCGTTTCCGCGCGGCAGGTTCATGGTGCTGGACCACGTGGGACACTCGCCCCCGGTGGAGGATCCGCCCGGATTCGTTCGCGCACTGGTGTCGTTTGTCGGGAGCCTGGAGAGGGAAGCGGAAGGCTGCGGAAAGGAACGGTCATGAGCAGGGTGAGCATCATCGGGGCATCCAACACGAAGTTTGGAAGCTTCGTCAGGAAGAACCGGGAGACCGGGGAGGTGACGGACGTCGCGACCGTGTACGACCTCATGCTGGAGGCCGGGCGCGGCGCGCTGCGGGATGCCGGTATTTCCGGCCGCGAGGTGGATGGGGTCTGGGTCGGAAGCTGCGCACCGGGCCTTTTTGCCAACCAGGAGCACCTGGCCGCCATGGCTCCCGAGATCGATCCGGAGGGACTTCGCTTCAAGCCCATGACCCGGTGCGAGGATGCCTGCGCGTCGGGGTCCGTTGCGCTCTACAACGCGGTGTACGCGGTGGAGTCGGGGAGGGCAAAGACGGCGCTCGTGGTGGGCGTGGAGAAGATGAACCTCCTGGACACCCACGGGGTGACCCACGCTCTCGCCACGTGCTCGTACTGGCCGGAGGAGGGGGCGCGGGCGGTCACGTTTCCCTGCCTTTTCGCGGAATACGCCACGGGGTACGCCGCCCACTACGGCCTCTCCGCGGAGCTTTTTTCGAGCATGTTGGCCTCCGTTTCCGCCCTTGGCTACCGCAACGGGCTGGACAACCCGTTGGCGCACTTCGGCAAGGGAGGACCGGCCGACCGCGCGGGCCTGGTGACCGAGGCGGCCATCCTGGCGCTTCCGGAGGAGAAGAACCCCGTCATCGCGGAGCCGCTGCGGCTGCACGATTGCTCTCTCATCTCCGACGGCGCCGCGGCGGTGGTGATCATGAGAAGTGACCTTGCCGCGGCGAGGAACGGCAGGTCCGTGCGGATCGCCGGCATCGGGCACGTGAACGAGCGGATGCCGCTGTCACTTCGGCCCAACCTCTACGAGCTGATCGCGGCAAAGGAAGCGGTCCGCCAGGCCTTTGCCGAGGCCGGGGTCGGGATCTCGCAGGTCGACGTCGCGGAGGTCCACGACTGCTTCACCATCAACCAGCTCCTGTGCACCGAGGCGCTGGGCCTTTCCGCGGATGGGTGCGCCGGCTACGACTACCGGGATGGCAGGTTCGGGCGGGACGATGACCACTGCTGCGTGAACCTGTCCGGGGGGCTCAAGGCCAAGGGACACCCCGTGGGCGCCACCGGCGTTTCCATGCACGCGCTGCTGTACAAGCAGCTCCTCGGCGAGCCCTGGGGAGCTTCCCCGGCCCGCAGGCCCCCCGCCGTCGGCGTGTCTCTCAACGTGGGCGGGTCCGGCGTGACCAACTGCGTCACGGTGCTGCGCCGCGAGAGATGAGGTCCAGCAGTCGACCAGGTGCGCTCCCTCCGGGTGGACCCGACTCCGAGTTCGAACTCCGCCTCGCGTCTCCTGTTTTGTGACGGCAAATAGACACGCCGCTTGACACGTCGACGCCGGGGAATAGAATGGGTGCTCGTACTGGGATCTTCCTTCGCCTGGCCCGATCGTCCTGAAACGAATCACACGCCACCTGGGAAAACCTCGGCTTACACCTGTCCAAAGGAGACGTACGACTACCATGCTGAACAACCGCAGAGTCCTGGTGTGCCTTGCCGCGTGCGCCGCGGCGGCGCTGGTGGCTTCCTGCTCGGCAGCGCCTTCCAAGTGGAAAGACGGCGCCTGGCAGGGCAAGGCCGAAGGGGCCCACGGCGATGTCGTCCTGACCGTCACCGTGGAGCGAGGGAAGATCAAGGCCATCACCGTTGACCAGCAGCAGGAGGCCTCCGGCGTATCCGACGCGGCCTTCGAGCGCGTCCCACGGGAAATCATCCAGAAGCAGTCCACGAACGTGGACGCCGTATCCGGCGCTTCGCTCTCATCCAAGGCGATCATGGCCGCGGCCGACGACGCGTTGGCCAAGGCCACCAAGTAGGAGGAACAACATGAGGATCACAACAAGGCTGGCCGCTCTGGCGGCCGCGGTCGCGCTTGCGGCTGCCCTTGCGGGCTGCGCAGGCGGGAAGACGTACGACGTGGTCGTGGTCGGAAGCGGCGGGGCGGGCATCGCGGCGGCCATCGAGGCCGCGGAGGCGGGCGCGAAGGTCGCGGTGCTGGAGAAGCTTCCCATGGTGGGCGGCAGCACGCTGCTCTCCGGCGGGTACGTCTACGGCACCGGCTCGGCCATGCAGAAGAAGCTCGGCATCCAGGATTCTCCGGACGCCCTGGCGCAGTACTGGAGTGACCGGGCAGGCGGGCAGGTGGACCAGGCCCAGCTCAAGCTGGTGGCGGAGAAATCGGGGGAAACCATCGACTGGCTGGTCGGCATGGGCGTGAAGTTCAACAACCCGGTTGCCGCGGGCACCAGCCCCGTGCTGCGTTCGCACCAGACCTCGAATGGCGGCGTCGGGATCATCAACCCCATGAAGGCTTACGCGGACTCCAGGAAAGTCGAGTTCTTCATGGAGACCAGCGCCACCAAGCTGCTTACCAACGGCAAGGGCGCGGTCACCGGGGTCGCGGCGAAGACCAAGGACGGGAAGACCATCGAATTCCACGCAAAGTCCGTGGTGCTGGCAACGGGCGGTTTCGACCGGAGCCCGGACCTCGAGGCCAAGCTGACACCGGATTACCAGACGCCCAACACGTTCGTGGCGGTGGGGAACAAGGGAGACGGCCTTCTCATGGCGCAGGCGGTGGGCGCGGCACTCGAGGGACACGGCGGGGTCATCGGCTTCCGCGGAGTGCCCGGCGTCACCGCGCTGGACAACCCGGTCGGCGGCCTGATCTGGGTCCCCAGCCTCTACGTGAACAAGGAAGGCAAGCGCTTCGTCAACGAGAGCGCGGACTACCCCGTGTTCCACCAGGAGCTTAACAAGCAGACGGAAAAGACTTCGTTCCTGATCTTCGACGCGGCCACCTACCAGCCCGCGTTGGACAAGGCGGTCGCGGACGGCAAGGCCTACACCGCTGATTCGCTGGTTGCGCTGGCCTCCGCGGCCGGCATCGACGCGAAGAACCTGGCGGCCACCGTGGCCGAGTACAACGCCATGATCAGGAAGGGCAAGGATACGCAGTTCGGCAAGAGCCTCAAGGGCCTCCCGCCCGTGGCCAAGCCGAAGTTCTACGCCCTGCAGGTGGTTGCGGCCACCCTCGGGACCATGACCGGCCTCAAGATCGACCTGGACACTCACGTCCTGGATGCCAAGGGTCAGCCCATCCCGGGCCTGTATGCCGCCGGCGAGGTCGCCAACGGCGGGTTCTTCAACCAGGTGTACCCGGCCTCCGGCACCTCCATCCAGATGAGCGTGACCTTCGGAAGGATTGCCGGAAAGACGGCAGCAGCCGCCGCGCTGAAGAAGTAACTTCCCGAGCCCGGACCCTGCACGGTTGACCGCCCCGCGAGGGGCGGTCTTCTTTTTCCGGGTCAGTGCCGACGGCAGGCCCGGATGGCCTCCGGGGGACGCGAACGTCCCGGCCTTTCCAACGGCCGCCGAACCGCGTACCTTTTCGGCAGATCCTGTTGCCGAGGAAGGAGAACTCGTGAGATCAACCGTGTTTGGACTGTGCCTGCTCCTGCCAGCGCTCGCCGGCTTCGGGCAGGCGGCCTCATCCGCACCCTCCGCGCCAGCCGTTCCGCAGGGAGCGGACGGAATCGCGCTGGTCGCGATCCATGCCGCGGGGGACAGCTTCACCATGGGAGACGGCACTTTCGGGCCGGGTTTGAAAGAGACTCTCAGCTCCGATTTCTACATGTCGAAGTTCCCCGTCACCAACGCGCAGTTTGGTGCCTTCGTGTCCGGCGGGGGATACACTGCCCACGAATGGTGGACGGACCACGGATGGGAGTGGAAGGGGCGCAAGAGCCAGCCGGCGAACTGGGGCGACCGGTCCTTCAATGCCCCGCAGCAGCCCGTAGTGGGCGTGAGCTGGTACGAGGCGGTGGCGTTCTGCAACTGGCTCTCCGCCCAGGAGGGCCTGGCCCCGGCCTACGACAAGAGCGGCCGTGCGGATCCGTCCGCGAGCGGCTACCGCCTCCCCACCGAGGTGGAGTGGGAATACGCGGCTGCCAAGGGCGGCCCGGGGGAGACCCGTCGGGTGTACCCGTGGGGTGACACCTGGGACGCGTCTCTCGCCGTGTCCAGCGTGCGCCCCGCCCGTGCTACCAGGACCGCCAATGTCGGGAGCAGGAGCCCGCAGGGTGATACGCCCCAGGGGCTGGCCGACATGGCGGGCAACGTCTGGGAGTGGTGCACGGACAACTACGAGGGCAACGAGACGATGAGCGCTTCGGACGCGTCGGACCGCTACTACTTCCAGGGGGACTCCATGGGACAGGCGTTCGTCCTGCGTGGAGGCGCCTGGGTCATCGATTGGCCCAACGCCATGCGAACATCGTTTCGAAAGTTCAGCAGCCCCCCGGGGTACCGCTACAACGTGTTCGGGTTCCGCGTGGTCCGTCGTTGACCGTCACGCGCGCGCCCCGCCCGCTGCAGCTTCCGGCCGTTTTTTTTGTGGCCGTTTTCCGCTCCGTTGATCATCATATGCGGTATACTGGTGACGGAATCGTTACCGCACCCGGTGGCGGATACGCAGGGGGAGCTCGAGATGAGGAAGCGTTCAGGGTGGGGGCTGCTCGCGGTGATTTTCTTCTTCGCCGGCGTCGGGTTCGCGGGAGCGGCGGTGGTGTACTCCGCCGGGTCGTACTTCGACAAGGGCGTTTCCCTGGCGTGCTACTGGAAGGGGGCGGAGCGCGTGGATCTCCCCGGGGACGGGTCCCACGCGGCCGGGGCGCTTTCGATTTTCGTTTCCGCGGGCTCGGTGTACTCGGCGGGCTACTACTCGGACGGCCAGAAAGAGATCCCGTGCCTGTGGACCGGCATCAAGAAGGCCGACCTCTCCGGAGACGGGAAGCACAACGGCCGCGCGACCTCGGTGTTCGTCTCGGGAAAAGAGGTGTACGTCGCCGGCTACTGGTCTGACGGAAACAAGGAGACACCCTGCTACTGGAACGGCGCCAAGCGCACCGACCTGCCCGCTGCAACGGCGGGCGGCGGCGAAGCCCTTTCCATCTACGTCGCAGCGGGCGTGGTGTACGTGGCAGGCTACTCGGAGTCGCCGCAGGGAAAGGCCCCCTGCTACTGGGCAGGCGTCAAGCGGACCGACCTGCCGCGCAACACCCAGGTTCCCGGCAACGGCGCCGCCAATGCCATTTTCGTGGCCAAGGGCACCGTGTACACGGGCGGATACGTCGCGGACGTGGACCGCGACACTCCCTGCTTCTGGGCTGACACCAAGCGCACGGACCTGGCCGTGGACAAGGCCACGGCCCTGGAGAGCTACAACGGGTACGCCAACGCGATCTATGTCGCGGGCACCGTGGTCTACGCCGCGGGCCTCACGCAGAAGAGCGTGGTGAAGGATTCGGATCCCGTCTACGAGCCGTGCTACTGGACCGGCACCAGGAAGACCGATCTGCCCGGGGACGGGACGCACAAGGGCGGGGTGTATGCCCTGCACGTTTCCGGCGGGGTGGTGTACACGGGGGGATTCTACTCCAACGGCACGCGCGAGATCGCCTGCTACTGGAACGGGGCCAAGCGCGTCGACCTCAAGGGCGGAAGCGACGATTCCGCCGTCTACTCCATCTTCGTCCAGTAGGCCCTACGTCCCGCCCGTGGCCTTCCGGGGCGCGGGACGAGCCTCCACTTTTTTTGGCTCGCGAACCGGCCAGGCATCCTCCCGGTCCACTTTCCAGTTATGCAGGAAGCGCCGGGCAAAGAATGCCGGGTCATCCGCCGTTGCCCCGGTCTCGCGGTAGTCCGAGTAGAGGTAGTGACGGTTGAGGATCGGGGCGCAGGAGTACTGCGCCAGGTAGACCCTGCGCATGCGCGACGTGGTGTTGGCGCCGCTTCGATGCAGCGTCTGGCTGGAAAACACCGCCACGCTGCCCGCCGGCACGAATACCGGATCCCCGGGGTCCGGCCCCTCGTAGCCGATCCGGTCATTGGTCGCGGGGTCCACGCGGTGCTGCAGCCAGCCCTTGTGCGGCATCCGCGTCTGCGGCAGCACGTAGATGGTCCCGTTTTCCTCGGTCATATCGTCCAGGGCCAGCCACACCGAGACGTACGGGGGACAATCCGGGGCGAACCAGCCGCCGTCCTGGTGCCACGAGAAGGTCATCCCGACCTCGGCGCCCTTGATCACGAACTGCTCCTGGAACAGGTACGCGTCCGGCCCGATGGTGGCCCGGCAGATGTCTGCCATCAGGTCGCTGAAGAGGTAGCCCTTCAGGATCTCGCTGTGGTCGTGGTACAGGGAGATGAAGTAGCGCTTGTCCAGGTGGTTGATGTCCCAGACTTCAACGCCGGCCTTTCGCATGGCCGAGTCGAACACGTCCTTGAACCGCATGGCCTCGTCCTGGACGCCGCGCAGCATCGCGGCCGGCAGCGCTCGCTCCAGGATGAAGAAGCCTTCCCGTCGGTACTGCTCCTTGTGAGTCTCCGTGACCAGGCTCATCGCGGTTCTCCTTTCCCATCGGCTGGGTGAAAGGTGCGAAATGGCGCGTCGGCCGTCAAATGCGGCCGCCGGGGCCCGCGCAGCGGGCACACCGGCCGGCAGCCAGGTACCGCCGGCCGGCAGCCAGGTACCGCCGGCCGGCAGCCAGGTACCGCCGGCCGGACGGCTTGCCTCCGCACCCCGCTTCGGGCGATCATGCGGTCCTCGGACGAACTGACGGATGACATCAATCGGCGAGATCTTTCGGCAGTGGATCGGTTGGGGATGGGCCGCGGCGCTCCTGGTGTGGGTGGCGGGATCCGCCGTGATCCTGACGGCGGTGCAGCGCTACTTCCTGGAGCGCACCGGCAGCCGCCGCATCACCATCGTCGTATTCGTCATCTGGAGCCTCGCGGTGATCGGCGCGGCGGCGCGCTGGTTCGGGTTCGGCGCACCCGCCGGCGGCTGAGCCTACCTTCCTTCGACCAGGAGCGGGCGGGTGTCGGGAGACTCGGACAACATCCCCGCCAGGGAAGCCGCCTCCAGGTCCCGCTTCCCCAGCGGCGGGACGTGAAATCGCTCCTCCACCAGTCGCAGGATCGACGTGAAGTCGTAGGTGGTATGGTCGACGAAGCCCGCGCGGGCGTAGGGGGACAGCACCAGCGCCGGGACCCGCGGCCCCAGGGGCACGCCGTCCCGGGTGGGAGGCGGCACGTGATCGTAGAACCCGCCGTACTCGTCCCAGGTCACCACCAACACCGTGTGCATCCAGGCGCTGCTCTTCATCAGCGCGTTGGCAATCGCGGTGACGTACCACATGCCGACTCGCGGGTCCGTGAGCGGGTGCTCGCTCTCTTCGCCGCTGGGGAAGATCCACGCCACTGACGGCAGTGACCCGTTGCGGAGGTCCGCGAACAACGCAGAGGTCATCGCCAGCCGACCGGGCGGACTTCGGAGGGAAGGAAAACCCGCGAGGGGGTTGAGCGGGCCAAATTCGAGCGGGTCACGCTGGCCGACGTAGCACTTCCAGGAGACGCCTGCCCGCTCGAGCGCGTCCGGCAGCGACGTGAAACGAAACGCCCCGGACGGAGGCCGTCCGACGTTGCGGGTGACCCCGGGGGACTGTCCTGCCACCACGAACAGGTGGTTCGGCAGCGTCGGACCGGCGAACGAGCTGAAGAAGCGGTCTGCCAGCGCAAACCGCCGGGCATACTCCCAGTAGTTGGGGATGTCTCGATCATCGTAGTAGCCCAGGGGCAGCGGCCCGCCTGCCACGTGGACGAAGCGGTCCATCCTTCCACCGTTGGTGGCCGCCCGTGCGGCCGCGGCGGAGTGGGGAGGGTTTGCCGTGACGGCCTGTTCGAGGTGGAACGGGGCCACTCCCTCCGTCACCAGCCCCGGCGGGAAGCCGTCCGCACCCGGGAAAGTGCCGAAATAGTTGTCGAAGCTGTGGTTCTCCTGCATCAGGATCAGCACGTGCGTGATGCCCGGACCCACCTGGTGCTCGGCGTCGGGTCCGGGGTCGGGTCCGGGTGCAGGCTGGGGCCACGCCGCTCCCCCGATGCGCTGCAGCGTATCCGCCACCAGCAGGCCGTTTCGAAACGTCCCCGAGACCCGGACGCGGACCCCGGCCTGGATCTCCGCAGAGTTCGGCGCCGCGGGGAGCACGCAGTACAGGGTCTCGGTGCGCTCGTCCTCGAGCGTGAGCATATCCCCGGTGCGATCGAGAACCGTCCCAGTGACGCCTGCCGTGCGGGCTTCCAGCCCGCGGGAGGCCTCGAGGATGGAGCCGGCAAGCTGGCTGTTGAACAGGGACGCGCACGACACCAGTACGACCGCGGCCATGCCGCATCCCAGGACCGCGGCAGCCGTTGCGCGCCTTCGAGGGCCGGCCCTCACCGGGGACTCACGGTGCATGAATCCGGCGCCGGGGATCCTGGCGGTAGAACGCCGAGAGCAGCCGGTAGACCTCGGCATACTCCCGCGCGAGCACCGAAGGCTGCTCGAAGAAGTACTCGCTGGTGACGGCGAAGAACTCCCCGTCGTTCTCCACGGCGTAGGGGTCGATGCTCAATCCGCGCTTGCGGCGGCCTGCCTTGCGGGTGAGGTCCTGGAAGGCAGCCGCGAACACGGTGGACCATTCCCGGGGGTCCATCCCGGGGTGCAGCGAGGGCCGCCCGTTCACCTCTCCATCCTGCTGGTCCAGGCGGTGGGCTGCCTCGTGGATGATGACGTTGTACCCGTCTCCCCAGCCGGAGGCCTCCACGTCTTTCCAGGACAGCAGCACCGGTCCGCTGTCCCATGACTCACCGCTGTTGTCCTCGTCCCATTCGTGCACCACGCCCGCCGCGTCGAAAGACGTGTGCTCTTCCACGAACACGTCGGGGACCACGACCACCGTCTTCCAGTTGTCGTACCACTCCATTCCCAGGTTGAGGATGGGCAGGCACGCCTGCACGGCGATCACCTCCCGCATGGAGGGGTCCAGCTCCAGCCCGTCCGCGCCCTCGAACTGCTTTTCGTGGATGAACACCGTGGAGAGCGCTCGAAGAGATTCCAGCTCGTCCTTGCGAAGCCCGGACAGGATGGGGTGATCTTCCACCAGCCATCGCCAGGTGTCGGCGGGCAGGAGGTGGTCCTTCAGGATACGTCGCCGACGAATACCGCGGAAAATCCCCATGGTGACAACAGCCCCGGTGACGGTACTGCCCCCACGCGCGCACCGTCAACCGAGCCTTGCAGGGGCTGCAAAGGCGTCGATCGGGTTGCGGCGGCAACGGTGGTCGGGGAACAAGCCTTGCGCGCGGGGAGGGCTCGAGGCCGTCACCCGCGGTCCAGCCGGGATAGAGCGCCCGATGGGAATCGAACCCACTGTCATGAAGAACGCGCTCCGGCCTTGCACGCAGGTCCGGGAGAGTCACGCCCGTTGAACAACCCCTACCAGGGTGGTCACACTATGTCCGTGTGTCCGCCAGGGCACCCGCGCGATCCGGATCCGCGGCCACACGAGGAAGGAGTACTTGGCCGGTA
>Ga0335069_10006078_pt1 | contig 17606 bp, 8 predicted proteins | sample Lox_Sample_11_FD_206714 | JGI IMG/M metagenome (GOLD analysis project Ga0335069, IMG submission 206714) | Soil microbial communities from Loxahatchee National Wildlife Refuge, Florida, United States - Lox_Sample_1.1 | ecosystem: Environmental > Terrestrial > Soil > Wetlands | place: USA: Florida... | reverse complement strand
GAACGTGTTGTTGGTTTGAATTTGCGGGTATGTGAGGTTGAAATTCGATGCGACATAGGGGTTGTTGTCCGCGGTAGGGCCGCAACAAGGAAGTGCGGTAAGGCCCTTCAACGCCGCTGCCGTTACGCTAAGCGGACCCGGGATCTGGTTGTTGGGGAAGGGGGTCCGGAAATAGGGCCCCGGACTATGGGGGGGGTTGGGGTCAACCCCGGTTCCGGTGGATTTGGGATCGTAAATGATGATGGGGGCGTCACCGTTATTGGGGTCTATCGCATTGCTCAGGTCGCCTTGCCACATTGCCGCGGTGGGGACATATGGTTCAAGCGGTCCCCCGGAACGCGCTTGCTGCCGCAGGCCTTCATAGTCGAAAAACCAAAAAGCCTTGTCTTTTCCGTTGTAGATGTGTGGTATGTAGACAGGCCCACTGATGTACCCGCCGAACTCATTGCGGATTAGCTTGGGTTGGGTAAACCCCGTGGTCGGGTCGGTGCGCAGCCGCGCCACGCCGATAACGGAATTGTCGCGCAAGTATTCGTAACCCGCGCCGTGCAGTTGGTTGGTGCCACTCCGTGTGGCCATGACCACGGTGGCGGGCTGTGCGAAGCGCGCGTCTGAACCCACCGTATCAATGCGGAATTCCTGGATGGTTTCGATCCCGGGCTGTGTGGTGACCATACCGCCGCCGAAGCGGTTTACCAGCGTGGCCCCATCCATGTTGATGTCGAGGGATCCGACTTTCATGCCGTTAACGCGGGCCCCACCCGCCCCGCTTTCAACGCCGGGAGTCAGGTTGAACAAGCCGCCGATCTGCCGCCCGTTCAAGGGGAGATCGCGAATCTGGCTGGACTCCTTGACGTCGCCCACCGCGCCGCTTTGGGTTTCAATCAGCGCCGCGGCTCCCGTAACCTCCACTACCGTCTTGCTGCTTCCCACTTTCAGGCTGGGATTGACCACCGCGGTCTGGCCGACGGCGAGGGTGAAGGTGCCGACCCACTGCTCGAAGCCTTCTTTTTGAACTTCTATCTTGTATTGGCCAATGGGTACGGCGCCGAAGTAATAGAGTCCCACATCAGAACTCTGCGCCTTGTTGACGACACCTGTCTCGGTGTTCGTGAGTGTCACATTTGCGTTCGGAACGATCGCCTGGCTTAAGTCCGTGACCGTTCCGGTTACCTTTCCTTGCCCGATCTGGGCACGTGACAAAGGAACTGCCAGAATGAACGCAACCAGGCACACGCCCAGAAGCACAACAAGCCGCGCTGTCGTTGAGTTGCTATTCGATGATTCACGATGATGCATATTCATATCCCCGTTTCCCCATCCTCTCTCGGTGGATGACCCTCTATGATCCGACGCGTGAGCCGTGCAACCTTATCCAGAGATACAAGCGATCCTCCGCCCGGTGAAATGAGCGGAAGAAGTAAGCGTATTCAGTTATAAACAAAACAGACTACCGCCCACCTTGAATACGCCAAGTGATGGGGGAAAGTCAAGGGAAAATAATGAAACTAAAAGAAAGCTTGGACTCGGTCAATATGTCCATGTTCGTAAGCCCATCGGTGAGGAGAGTCCTTGGTTAGTGGAGCAAAGGCCCTGAGGTGGATGAACGGCTGTTGAGGCGGGTGGAATCCAGCGGAGGCCGTAAAGAAGGCGGCCTCCGCCGGAGTGCGAGGTGGTTTTAGAATTCCACGCGCAGTGAGAGCTGGATCTGGCGCGGGTCGTTCAATCCCCCGGTTGAGGTGACCGACTGCAGTGAAATATCCTGCAGCCCGGTGCTGGTGTTGGGCGGCGGATCGTTGGGGTGGTTGAAAGCGTTGAAGAAGTCAGCCGCAAAGCGCATGTCGAACCTCTCGCCGATCTTGAAGTGTTTGTAGAGGGAGAGGTCAACGTTCCACGCTCCGGGTCCAATGAAGTTATTGCGCGGCGCGGGGTTATAGAAGCCGCTGAACGGCGCGTTGTAGCACGACCCATCCGCCAGCGTCACCGCAAGCTGTCCGAGGTAGTCGCCCGAGCAGTTGGGGCCGGCTTCGCGCGCGACCGCGGGGACGGGAGTTCCTTTGATGTTGTAGGCATTCGCGACGTTGAAGTTGCCGGCATACCATTGGCGGTAGTTATCATTGCTGCCGGAGATGTTGAAGGTGGCCCGTTGCGAGGAGGGAATGCGGATCGGGCCGGGCTGGACCAAGGCGGGATTGACCCCCATCCACAATCCACTGTTCCAGATGCCGATGGTGGCTACCTGCCACCCACCTACCAGGTAGTCGAGCGGCTTCGATACGTCGTGGCCGAAATGCTTGCCCCTTCCGAAGGGAAGATCGTAGATGCCGTTGAACCCGATATGGCTGGGAGGGATGCTGACGTAGTTGGAGTAAGTTAACCGGAGGCGTTGTTTGTAACTGACGTTGGGTTCACCGAGCAGTTCATAAAACTCGGGAACCGTGGCTCCGCCGCCTCCCCCCAGGGTGCCGTTGCCGTTGCCGCCGCCCACCGAGGTGTTCCCGTCGCTGAAGCCGCTGGGGTCTGTGGTGGTCATGGCACGCACGAAAGTATAGAACATCTGGAAAGCCACGCCGTTGGCAAACGTCCGGTGGAGTTCCACCTGGAAGGAATGGTCGCGAGAGTAGCCGGTGTGGTTGAGGCCATACAGGCTCCATTGGGGCACCGGGGCCAGAAGGTTGGCAGGGCTAGGTGGCAACATTCCGGTGCGCACTGCGTAGTTGTACTTCGGCTCCTCATCGTTCACGGCATACTGCTGCTCCAGGTTCCCGCCATAGGTTCCGATATAGCTCAGCCGCAAGCCGGTGTGGTAGGGGAGTTCGTGCTCCACCGTGAGGTTCCAGGTTTGCTGGCGTTCGTCGTTCCAGTTGGGCCCGTCCCACGTGGTTGCGCCGTTACCATAGGGTTGCACATTGTTGGAAGGGTTGTTGATGTCAACCGTAGCCGTCGGCAGGTAATCGGTGGGTGCGGGAGCGACCGCCAGCGGGTACAAGCCGAAGTAGGGGCCAGTCGGGCCTCCGGGAACGGCCGGGTTGTTATAGGGATTGTTCTGGAACCGCAGGTTCAGGGGCGGGTTCGTCCGGGTGGATTGGAGGATGAGGGCCAGCGGCATGGCCACGTAGTAGATTCCATACGACCCTCGGACGACGGTATTGTGATTAATCTGATAGGCAATCCCCACGCGCGGGGCGAAGTCATGGTAAATCGAGCGGAAGAGGTTGGATGGGTAGCCCACGGAATTGGCCGTCGCATAAGCCAACCCCGCATTCGACCAGGATTGGATCACAGAAGCCGGCGTCCCGAGAGAGTTGATGTTGACGTTGCCGGGAGTCAGGACTCCCCAGGGCTGATTGGGAACCCCGAACTGGAAATTTTGCGGGTTGTAGGGCACGGTGAGGCGATCCCGCGCTTCCGTATAGGGCGTCCAATGATCCCAGCGCAAGCCCAGGTTGAGGGTGAGGCGCGGGCTCATCTTGATCTTGTCCTGGAAGTATAGGCCTTCCTCGGTTTGGCGGAAGTAGAAATATCCCCGGTTGTACTGGTTCGAGAGATAGTTCGGCAGCCCCAGCAGAAGTTCGGCAAATCCGCTTCCGGTGTCGGGGTAGGAGGTCAAGTCTTTAACGTCGAACAGAGCCGTGTACGCCGGGCCCCAATTATGAGAACCCTGGGCTTGCTGTAATTCCGCCACGTAGTTCTGTTCATAGCGGCCGCGGAATCCGAACTGGAAGGTATGTTTGCCGCGCGTCCAGGTGACATTGTCCTCTACGGTTTCGCTGGTGAGGTGTTGCAGGTGGTTGTTATCCGAATCCCATCCGAAGTAGGAGCCGGATGCTTCACTGGTATACATGGTGGGCCATCCGGTCACGCCGAAGGGATTGGGCAAGCCGAGTTTGGAGGGCCAATCGGTGAAGTCGGCCAGGGTTCCGTAGTGGTTGGGATCGCGCAGCACTCCCACCAGCAGTTCGTTCAACCAGGTGGGGGAGATAGTCCGGTTGTAATTCACTCCCACATTGTAATTGACGAAGTTATCCGCGCTGCTTCCCATACCGGAGGCGGGGTCGGCGGGGTTGGCGAAGTAACCGCCCTCGATCGCCGAATTCGACAGGCTCTTGGTAAACCGTACCGACAGCCGGTCTTTATCCGTGATGTTCTGGTCCCACTTCACGGTGTAATTGTTGACGGACTGGGTGCTGGGATAAGTGGAAGTGAAATTCGGCCCTACAAAAGGATTGGTGCTGTTGGTGGGGGCCGCAGTGAGGGACTTCAGAACCGCCGCCGTCTGTTCCAGGGGCCCGGGAATCTGATTGTTAGGGAAGGGAGTACGCTGGAACGTCACGGGGTTGGTCGTCGTCGGGTCATAGACGGTGATGGGCGAGTAACCAAGGGGGCACCCCGTTCCCGAGCACGGGATATTCACGTTCACCAGGTTGCTCAAATCACCCTGCCAGTCGGCCGCCGTCGGGACGGTGGGGAACAAGGGCGAGGAGCGTGCGCGGGAACGCAAGCCCTCGTAATCAAAGAACCAGAAGGCCTTGTCCTTTCCATTCCAGATATGCGGAATGTAGACAGGGCCGCTGATGTAGCCGCCGAACTCGTTCCGGATCAGCAAGGGTAATTGGAAGGCTGAACCGACAGGGTCGGTGCGCAGCCGCGTGGCGCCGATGACCGAGTTGTCGCGTAGGTATTCGTAGCCGGCGCCGTGCAGTTGATTGGTGCCGCTGCGGGAGGCCATGACGACGGTGGAGGGTTGGTCGAACCTGGCCTCGGAGCCCACCGTATCGATGCGAAACTCCTGGACGGTCTCAATCCCGGGCTGCACCCGGACCATGCCCCCGCCAAAGCGGTCCACCATGGTCACACCGTCCATGTTGATGTCGAGGGAGCCCACTTTCATGCCGTTCACGCGGGCGCCCCCTGAGCCGCTCTCAACCCCGGGGGTTAAGCCGAAAAGCTCCCCCACTTGGCGGCCGTTCAAGGGGAGATCCCGGATTTGGGCGGATTCCTTGACGTCCGACACAGCGCCGTTCTGCGTTTCAATCGGCGCCGCGGCCCCGGTGACTTCCACGATGGTGGTGGTGCTTCCCACCTTCAGGGCGACATTCACCACCGCGTTCTGGCCGACGGCCAGAGTGAATGTTCCGACCCAGGTCTCAAAGCCACCTTTCTCGACGGTGATCTTGTAGGGGCCGATGGGGACCGCGCCGAAGTAATAGATTCCCACATCTGAACTCTGTCCTTTCGTTGTAACGCCCGTTTCCACATGGGTGAGTGTCACATTCGCGTTGGGAACGATGGCCTGGCTCAGGTCGGTGACGGTCCCGGTGACGGTTCCCTGGCCGGTTTGCCCCAGCAGGGGAACGGTAAGCAGGAACCCCCCGAGGCATAGGCCAAGAAAGGTGAAAATCCTGGCGAAAGTCGAACTTCTCCGTGCCGATTCAAGACGAGCCCAATTCATAACTCTTTCACCATCCTCTCTCCATGGTTGACCCTTGCTTGATCCGACGCGCCAATCGTGCAGTAAAGGAAGGGATGCTCTCCCCGGCCATTTCTTCTGATTTGGCCGAGCCTTGTCCTGTTTTCGCTGAGAGAGACTGCCCCACCGCTTAAATACGCCAAGGAGGACAGAAAGTCAAGGGAAAAAGAAGGAAACCAAAAGAAAGGAAACTCAAGGGATAGGGCCGGTCAGCGCCTTTGGGCCTCGGCAGAACCTGACTTATTGTCTGATTTCTTGCAGGGGGCGCGCGTTTGCCGCGCTACGTTCCCTCAAGTCGCGTCAAAGGCCGCTTACTCGGAATTCCCCCTGCGCGACTTGTCCACTCACGAGATCGTGCGCCGTCACCTTCCACTGTCCCTTGGGATCGTTACAGGCAAGGTGTATACGCTCGTGGTGCGTGTCGGACTCCATCTTCACGTTCCGCGAGTACAAGTCGTACATCTCACCGCCCGGCGCGGTAAATTCCAGGCGGATGACGCGGCATGTTCCCTCCGGAAGCAGGGCTTCGGTTTGCAGGGAGACCACCAGGGGGGAGCCGGCCTTGATCTCCTCCGGAACCTCCACCCGCAACGCCGGCACGGGCTTGGATGCGCGCGTCAGGACCAGCGGGCTCCAGGCATCGAGCAGAAGTTCGACCTTTGCTGTTTCACCCAAATCACGCTTGCCGCGGAGGTCGTAAGTGGGCAGGGCCGAAGGCCACGTCAGCGTGATCTTCGCGTCTTTCTCAAGGTGGGAGTTATCAATGCTTCCCGCCCACTCCCGCTCCGTCAGCGTGGGCATGCTCCCCCAGCCGCCATCGTCGAACTGGGGATTGCGGAACACCGCCACGTGCTCGAAGGCGCCGTTGGCGAAGCGCACCACTTCGGTTCCCGGCAGGCGCTGGCCGGCGGCGTCCAGGGCGCGAATGACCGGAGCAACCTGCGCCAGCCCCAGGATCTGTTCCACAACGTTTGGCAAGCTCGTCGCCGGATTCGATTGCAGCCGGTCGTAGGGATAGCTGCCGGTTTCGACATTCATGAACACGGCCTTTCCCTTGCCGAAACCGTTCACGATGAGCAGGGGCACCCCTCCGCTTTGCGCCAGCGCTTTGCCAGTGGTCACGCTCAGGGTTTCATCGCCCACCAGCAGGCTGAGCTTCTGGCCCTTGAAACGGAGGGATTCCCAATCCTCCACGCCGTTGACCTCCGCTCCCTTGGCCTGGCCTTTTCCGTGGGTAACGCCGAATACCTCATCGAGCTGGCCTCGGCCCAGGTCGCGCCCGTGTTCGTTCATGGTTGCCGCGCGGTAATCGGCCACCAGCACGCCGCCGGCGTTGACGAATTCCCGCATCTGCTCGGCTTCCTGCGCGCTGAGCGCCAGTGATTGCGGCAGGATGAGGACCTTGTACTCGCCCCTGCCGAGCTTTCCTTCCTCCACTTGGCGCCTTCCCACGAATTCATATTGCAAGCCCAGGTCTTCAATCACCTTCGTCCATGAATTGCGGACCGCGATGAAGTGGCTGTTATGGTCACCCCCGCTGCGCAAGGGCCAATCGCGCGCGTTGGCCACATTATCAAGCAGCCAATGGACCTGCATGGAAGGTTGGGAGAAGTGGATGGCGATACCATCGTGCAGGCGGCGGCTTGAGAAAATGAGCTTGCCGATGCCCTGGTGGAGTTCCTTGAAAGCTGCCGCAAAGGTCTCCGCCGCCGGGGTGAGTTCGCGTGTCTTCTCATCCACGAAGGCATAATCCGGAAGGTTCGCGTCCCAGATCAGCGAACCCCGATGTTGGTGGAACAGTCCCCACCAGATGGGCTGCGGGGCACGCTTCTGGTAGCGGCGATCCTCTTCGGTAATAGGCGCGCCAGGCTTGTGATTGAAGCCATGGGTCGAGACCATGATGACGCGGGGGTTGAGCGACCGGATCACTTCCACATTGTTGCTGCCGTTGTAAGGTTCAATCACGTCCACGACCTTGACCACGTTTTCGTAGTTGTACCAGCCAAAAGGAAACGGCGATTGCCCGCCCTCGGTGGCGCACCGCGCGTGGGGATCTTCCCCCTGACAGGTGGCCCGGGCGCGCCCGATGGCGTCGGCAAAGGTCTGGTCCATGAAGTTGCGGAAGTCGCACCACGGCGAGACATTCCAGCTTTCCGTGGACCGGACTTGGGAGATCTCCTGGTGATACCGCTTCACGATACCGATGACCTCGGTCCAGGACTTGAATCCCGCGGGGTGCTGCTCGGCTCCCCAACCGGTATGCGTTCCCCAGCGTTCATTGGCCTTCTGGATGGGTCCCAGCCGAGCGCTCAGGGCTTCCTCCGTGAGATCCGGGAAGGAGCGTGTGTCTCGGATCAAGGCCAGGAGGGGTTCCCACTGTTCGCTTTCGGAAGTCCCATGCCGCGGGGAGGGGAAGCTGGTCCCCCAGGCTTTGTTCACCCCCGCCAGGCCGCCGTATTTCACTTGCAACGCCGCCACCGCCACCCTGTCGAAAGCGGCGTCAGTGGTGGTGTAATCGATAAGCAGGTTGCGCTTGGCCCACTCTTCGCCGTTGCGCAGGCTCTCGTCATCGAAGTGTGTCGGCTCGCCCGCCTCCCATTCTCGCGACATCGCGCCGACGTGCCCGTACAGTTTGCGCAAATACTCCGCGAACTTGATGGTGCAAAAAGTCGAGTGGCAGAAATCATTGGGGCGAATCTGGTCGCCCTGCCCCAGCTCATCGGCAATGTTGTAGAAGAGCGGGCGGAAGGCGCGGTGCAGCCGCACGTAACGAACCAAGTGGTCGTTCACGTATTCGTCGGTCTTGGGATCGTTGATGCAGGGCTTGCGCACCCACAGGTCGAGGTTATTGCGATCGAGCATGACCTGGTGCAATAACCCCCGCCACAGCGGCTGGTCCTTGTGGTAAATGGCGAATACTTCCCACATGAGCTGTTCGACGTAAAAATTGAAGTTGTTGTCTAGCACCGGGTCGGTGACTTCCTTGTAAGCGATAGTTCCATCGATGCCGGCCTGCCGGAGCCGATCATAAAACCCGTTGGGGTAGTGCGCCCAACTGATGGCGTGGTAGTCGTCCCAGTCCCGGGGCGCGGGGGACAGCATGAATTGCGCGCCCACCGCCTGCTCGACGCCGTTTACCCAAATGCGAATCCAGTTGCGATAAGTGAAGCCCGGATCGAGACCGAAGTCGAATTTCTGCGGCGCCACGCCGGATGGGGACCCCGGCAATCCCTTCTCTGCCACGATCCGCCCGAAACTATCGAGCCAGCGAACCACAACCGGCCCGCCGGGGGGAGTGCGAAACTGCACCTGGCCTTCCACCACAGTGCCCGCATCGTAAAGCATCTTGTCCAGGGTGACGCTTGCAGCCACGGAAGACGTGCCTGCCGCAGCTTCGTCCTGCGCGATACTTGGCGCATAACCCCCCGCCATGGCCCCCGCCATCGGGGCGGCCACCGCGGCGCGCAAGAAATTCCGGCGTGAAGAAAAGCGGTTGTTGTTCATGACTCCCTCTGGTGGCGATGTGTGGCGCCCATTTTGTTCCGTATCTTTTTACTGTGAATCATTTCGGATGTCAAAAGGATAAGTTTCGAGAGGTTACAAACGAGAGGTTACAAAGCCCTTGCAACCCCATTTAAAGGATGATAGGAATTCTCCTAATCCGGGTGGTGCTGCCGCGTTCCACCCCAAGGTTTGGTGTTACGCGCAGGGCCACTTGGGGGGTTGCATTCATGGGGCAAGTGGGACGCGGACCCTATGCTCCTTGGCCCACGCTTCCCAAGCGCACCTGAGTGTCGCCGTAATTCTCTTAAAACGGAGGAAGAAACATGACGAGGAAACGGAAACATCTCAGTTTCTGGTTGGGCCCGGTCGCTTTCTTCGTGTTGCAGGCGCCGCTGAGCGCTGCAACCCTCCACGTCGGACCCGGGCAGGCTTATTCCGCTCCCTGCGCCGCCATTGCCGCGGCTTCCACCGGAGACACCATCCTGATCGATCCGGTTCTTTATATGAACGACACCTGCGAATGGAAAACCAACAACCTTAAGTTGATCGGCGTCCCGGGACCCAACGGCGAGAGACCACACATCGATGATTCGGGCTTGACGGATACGCCCACCACGCGCCACCTCGCCTACCATAAAGGAATCTGGGTTCCGGACGCCAATGACACCCTGGTGGCCAACATCGAATTCTCGGGGGCGAAGCTTTCCAATGATGATGGAGCCAACGGCACCGCCATTCGAATCGACGGTGTGAACATCACCATTTTACATTGCTATTTTCACGACAATCAGGATGGGCTTCTGGAAAGCAACGTGGCGGGCAGCAAGGTGGTGATCAAATACTCTGAGTTCTATCGAAACGGCGTCAGTGACCCGGGCTCGGCGGGTTACGGGCAAACGCACAATCTCTACATCGGGCACTGCGCTACCTTGGAATTCGCCTTTAATTATTCTCACGAGGCCAAAGTCGGCCATCTGCTCAAGTCGCGCGCCAGGGTGAACTACATTCTCTACAACCGGCTCACCGGCGAGGCCGGCAGCGACAGCTATGAGATTGACCTGCCCAACGGTGGCACATCCTACGTCATCGGCAATCTCGTCGAGAAGGGACCCAATTCGCAGAACGATGGCACGAGTCTCGCCTACATGGAGGAAGGCGCCAACGCCTCCAATCCCGGCCACGACCTCTATGTGGTGAGCAACGACTTTGTCGACCTTGATCCCCACCCCATAACCTTCGTCAACATCGGTTCCGCCGGCACCACGCCGGCCGTGCTCCAGAATGATATTTTTTATGCAGTTTATGGGTCCGGAACCCCCACCAGCCAGGCGAACGCGATCTTGAAAACGAATTTTTCGGGGGACCCTCTCTTCACGAATCTCCGGAAGTATGATTACCAACTGGAAATGGGATCGCCGGCCATCAACGACGGGTCGGAACCGGGCGTGGTCAACGGTTTTGATTTGCAACCCAAGTTCGAGTACGTTCAACCCACTTGCGGTCAGTCGCGCTTTACCGTGGGCATCATCGACATTGGCGCCTACGAGTTGGGCGGCGGCGGCCCCATGCTGGATTGCCGTTGAATGCTCCCCGGCGGCCGCTAATTCGACGGCGAGAGCAGAATGACCGTGGCCTTGCCGTGCCGGGGGACGCTTAATGTCAGAGTGTCCCCCTGGCGCTGGGGTTCGATTGGCCAACTCTGATTGAGATCGATGGCCGTGGCACGGACGTTCTTCATTCGCTCGGCATCCGGAAGACGGCAGGTGACTTGAAGGTTCGCATCCGAGTTATCAACCTTGCGCAGGTGCCGCCAGGCCGAGACCATGGTGATCATCACGGAGCCATCTTTCAGTCGGAAAATGTTGCCCTCCGTGAAGGGCGGCAGCTCCAGGGCCTCGGGGTAAAAGATCCACTTCTTGCCGCGTAGGCGATCGATGAAGGGGTGATATTTCCGCACCAAGTCCGAGGTCTGCGACGCTTCCTCCGCGGCCGGCGTTCCGCCGTGGGGGCTGATGGTGATCACGTCGGAGTAGAACATGCCGTAATGCAGGCAATGCAGGAAGAGCAGTTCCGGGTCGCGCGTGCCGCCGCCGGAGAGAATCATGACGTGGCGATTCAGCCCCAGGTAACTTTGCGCGGCAATCCAGCCGGGGTTCTCTTCTTCCGTCACGTCTTCGCTGGACATGATTCCGTCCACTCCCCAGCACGCCGCGAGCGTGGTGGGCTTGTTCGCCGTCACGCACATGCTCTTATTGTGCAGAAGCGGGGCCACGTGCAGCCGCATCATGCGGTTGTACATGAACTCGGGATAATAGGCGGGTTTGTTGTTGACCATGGTAATGCCATCGTCGTGGGCAAAATCAAACAGGTAGCTGCGGCCGTAGACGTCCCAGAAGAAACCGGCGATGGCGGGATAAGCGCTCACCATGGCCTCGGCCTGTTGCATCATGTGCTTGCCAAAGGGCGAGGCGGGATCGGAATTCATCAGGAAGCAGGCGCGGTGGTCCGGGTATTCCGTGGCGCGAAAGGCTCCCAGGGGCTTGCCGGATTCCGCGCGCGCAATACTCTCCGGAAATGCCTCCTGCGCGTACCAGTACTCGGCCTCGGTGGTGTTGTAATAGATAAAGGTTCCCACGCCATACTGCCGCGCGAGAGTGGCGTGGGCGGCGATCTTCTCCCGCGTCAGGGTGGTGCCGGGATTGGGGTGCGACTCGCACGACCAGCTCTTGACGGAAGGCTCGGGAATCATCAATCCGTAACGGGGGAAATGCCCGTGCAGTTCCTCCCAGCGGTTTCCCTGCTCGCGCAGCCCCGCATATACCCGGTTGACATCCGCCTCGGTAAGCGAATCCCTCATCCACTCGTTGCCGGAAGCGTACACCCCGTCCCAGGCATCAAACGTAGACTGAGGATCGAAGTACTCTTGATATCGCGAATAAACCCAACCCAACGCCGGTCGCCAATCCGCTGGGTGGACGGAGATCAGCAAACCCGTTTCCAGGTCGCGCCCATCGCGAATGCCCAGGTATTCGTGGCTGACCTGGAAGTAAGGCCGCTCGCGCGGTGGATACTGGCGTGAGTTCCAATGAAAATCCGACTCCGCGTCGGTGTTGTTGAGGAAGCGGGCGCGCACGCAGGGGATCTCAATGGGCAGGGTGAAGGAGATGGCCCGCTTCTTTTCGCGTGAGTAGAACACCGTCATGGGGATGTTGGTGCGCCATTCCGGCTCTCCCACCGGCCCGCCGATGGATTGTCCATACTCAATGGCAAAGGGGAGATAGGGCTTTACCGTGAAGGGCGCCTCTGCAATCGGCGCCCAGCCGGCGAAGTTGCGCAAAGGCAGGGGAGCTGCCTGGATGACGCGCACGGTGCGGTCCGGGCCCGCATCCTTCTTGATGCGCACGTCCCAGCGCAGGTGGTCGGCCGTAACGCGGAAAGTCTGCCAGACGGAGAATTCCGCGCCGGGATATTTCTTACGGAAGGTGAGAGAAACGCCGGCGGGGGTGGACTTGACATCGGGTGCATCAATGGCATAGTCCATTTCCAAATCGGAGAAGCGTTGGCTTCGCAGTTCGTCGATGAGGATCAGGCCGCCGATCCGCGACTCCAGCGCATAGGGGGCGCCGAGTTCCTTCGGCCACTTTTCGCCTTCGGTCGCCTGGTGGCAGTAATCCTCGCCGCTGACCTTGTCAATGAGGCGCTGGATGGTCCCGGTGCGCGTACTGACCGCGACTTCCAGGGTGGCGTTGCTGCTGATCCAGAGGTCACCTTCGTTTCTCCAAGCGGGCTTGGCCGCTGCGGACTCATCGCCGAGCGCAACCGCCTTTGTCGTTGCCCAGTGGGCCGTCTTTAGTCCATGGCCATAGCTTAATGTCGTGACCGCCCCGGCCTTGCGCATAAAATCCCGTCGCGTGATTCTGTTCATGGTTCTAATGTCCCTCCTCAGCGGGCGATGAGTTTATACCGAAGCCGGTAGGTCGCTCAATAACCACAAATCCTGCGCCGCTTGCTTGCCTCAGGCTGTGCGTGATGGCTCTCGGCGCGAGGAACTAATGAATTCAACCGCTTTATCTGTGCTGCTTCATCTGTGCCTGTCGGTACGGTTTATTGGGTGCACACTTGCTGTGTACAGGAGGGCGTCAATGGGCACGCTGAGAGTCGGTATCCGGGAAGCGCGGCAGCGTCTGCGCCTGCTTCTTGAGCGAGTCCAAGCCGGCGATGAAATTGTAGTTCTGCGACGGGGTATTGAGGTAGGAAGAATTGTTCGCCCGAAACGAAAAGGCGCCTCACTCCCTGACTTGAGTGAAGACCTGCTTACTCCCCCAACACCTGCACCATGTAAGTCCGCTCCAGGGGGCCGTCGTATTCCATGAAGTAGATGGTCTGGCGGGAGCCGCGCACGATCTTGCCATCTTCAATGGGGAAGGAACATTGGATTCCCCCCAAAATGCTTTTCAGGTGGGTCTCGGCATTGAAGCCGACACGGCCGTCGAAGTCGAGATAGCGCCGGTGGTGGTAGTTCTCATCCTCAGGCAGCAGGCGGGCGAAATGAGTGAGGATATCCTCCTCCAGGCAAGGAAGCCCTTCTGTGACCAGCAGGCCGGAGGAGGTGTGGCAGGTCATCACGTTCACCAGCCCGTTCTTCACTCCGCTCTTCGCCACCAGTTCGTCCACGCGCGGGGTGATATCAATGGCTTCCTCCGCCTTGCGGCTTTGGACCTTCACTTTTTCCAGTTTGATGATCATCGGAGCTGTCTCCTGGAGGATCGATGCCGCCTTGTGATGCCGACACGGACTGGGCGGGGTGCATCTGTAGGGCCCAGCAGCGCTGGGCCGGGCCGAGCGCTGCTCGGCCCTACATCCCGATTCCCAACAACTTCTCCGCATTCGTGCGCAGGATCTTCTCCTCGCAAGCTTCCGTCAGTCCCAGCGACTTGACGGCCTTCACCATGTTCTTGATTTCCACGCGCGGGTAATTTGAGCCGAATACGATCTGATTGCGCAGGCTGCGCTCCAGGAGCGTAATGGGCATCTGCTGGCGGAAGTGGAACTGGAAGAACTCGATGGGGCCATCGTAGTAGAAGCAGGACGTATCCAAAAAAACGTTCGGATATTTCAAGGCCAACGCATTCGTGTCCCACACCCACGGCCATCCCCAATGCGCCAGCACAAAGTTCAATTTGGGGAAACGGCGAATCGCCGGCTCGAGCAAAAGCGGCTGTCCCTGCGCCAGAGGCGTTCCCGGAGCCCAGCTCATGCCGGTGTGGATGAGCGCCGGAATGCCCAGCGCGGCGGCGGCTTCGTAAACCTCGAACACCCTGGGATCGTTGAGATCGAAATCCTGAAGCGCCGCGTCCAGCTTCAGGCCCTTCAGGCCCAACCCCTTGATGGCGGCCTCGAGTTCCTTCGCCGCGCCGGGTTGCAAGGGGTCGACGCTGGCAAATCCAATGAAGCGTTTGGAAATGGCGCAGAGTTCCGCCACCTGTTCGTGGCTTGAGACGGCCAGGCCCCGCGCCCGCGCACAGGCGATAGGCAGGAGCACGGCTTTCTCGATTCCCGCCACGTCCATTTGCAGGAAGAAGGTCTCCAGCGGCTGGAGGTTGTTGCCGATCTGAAAGACCTCGCGCGCCATGCGGGTGTAATCGGGATACTTTTCCGCAAACTCGCGAATAAGGACAGGGTGAGTGTGAAAATCGATCATAGCTTTTGGCCCTTAATCCCGGCGGGGAAACTGCTTAGCATAGTAGGCGCGGTCGCGGAACGCTTCCGTGCCGCCGGGTCGCGTGGTGGAGAAAGCGCCGGCGGCGTTCCCCTGCGCCAGGCATTCTCCCAGATCCGCGCCGCGCACATAGGCATGCAGGAAGCCCGCGTCAAAGCTATCGCCCGCGCCTACGGGGTCGATGGCCTTGACGGACAGGGCAGGACAGTGAACCGAACCTGACGGCCCGCATACCATGGCTCCTTGCGGGCCCATTTTCACCGCCAGCACGGGCACCCGTTGCTTCAGCGCGGCGACGGCGGCGTCCAAATCGTCGGTCCGCGCGATCTTTTTCGCCTCCCGCTCGTTGGGAAGAAAAACGTCCACGAATTGGAGAACCTCCAGCAAATCGTTCTCCCAGCGATCTTCCGGGTCGTCGTTAGTGTCGAGCGACGTCGAAAGTCCTCGCTGCTTCATGAACCGGAACACCTCAGCAATGCGGGGCCGCAAGGCGCGATGCAGGAAGAAGGAAGACAGATGGAAGTGCTTTGCATCCGCGAGGTATTCTAGGTTCAAGTCCTCGAAACACATCTCCAGCATGGTGCCGGGATAGGTCAGGATGTTGCGGAAGCCGGGGCGCGGCAGGAGCACCGTCAATCCGGTGCTGGTAGGGCCTGCCACCCTGCGCACTTGCGAAACGTCTACACCGCCCTCCGCCAGGCGCGTTATGGCAATTTCGCCGAGGGGATCCACTCCGATCCGCGAAATGAAGCCCACCTTGCTTCCCAACACTGCCAGGTTGTGCGCGAAGATTGCCGAAGAACTGCCCAGGGTCAGCGCCAAGCCATCCGCCATCAACTCGCGTTCGGGGTCGAGTTGCGGCGGCAAACCGTACAGGATCAGGTCGAGATTCAACTCGCCGACCACGGTGGCATCAAATCGGGGCATGGCTTGAGCGTCTTAGTCGTTATCCAGAATTACCGCCCGCGAAAGATTACGCGGGGAATCAATGTCGTACCCCTTTTTGAGACCGGTGTAAAGACCCAACAATTGCAGAGGTATCAGGTAGCCGACCTGCCGCACGCACTCGGGAGCGTCGAGGTGCAGTTCCAGGAGGAAATCGGCGTTTTGCTTCGTGACCTCATCGGCCTGATTGGCAATCACCAGGGTAGTGGCCCCTAGCGCCTTCATCTCCTCCAACACCTTGCGTTCCTCTTCGTAGCCGGTTTCGGAGAGCAGGAAAGTAATCAGGGTCTCAGGCCCGACGATAGCTTTGGGGCCATGGCGGAATTCGAGGGTGTGGAAGACCTGCGCGTATGAGCAGGACATCTCCTTCACCTTGAGCTGGCCCTCCGAGGCGATACCGAATAGCGGGCCCTGAGCAAGGAAAACGTAATCGGCGAAGGCGTGGCTTTCCACGAACTGCTGAATTCTCGGGTTGACGGAATCCAGAACCCCCTGCATCCGGCCGGGAATCCGGCGCAGGCCTTCGGCCGTTTCCCGCGCATTCGCAACCTGCGCCGCCAGAGCTTGTGCCCCCAGGAGCATGGAGGAAAAGGAGCGCGTCATGACCACGCTCTTCTCATCCGCCGGAAGAAGGTACAGCGTGTTGCTGGAGAGTTTATCCAGCGGCTGTTGCTGCGCGCAACTGATCGCCAGGGTGCGGATGTCCCTTTGCTTTTCCAGGTAGTCGGCGGCCCGCACCACTTCGGAAGAATTCCCCGACCGCGAAACCAGAAAAGGCTGGCAACTGGCATGGCCATTCAACACCAAACCGGGGAAGAGGAGCAGTTCCGATGCCGGAATGGCACGCGCCGGCCTGCCGGTAATCATTTGCCAACTGGCCGCCGCAGATTGCGAGATGTAGTAACTGGATCCACAACCAATGAACAGGCTGTGCGCGTCCAAGGGGATTCTGGCGGCGAGCGTTTCGAGTTGCTTGCTTTTCTCAAAGGCTTCGAAGCACGCTTTCCAGCAATGCGGCTCCGAGAATATCTCGGAGCGGGTGTTTGCCCCGCGGACGTTGGCGACGACGGTCATAAAGGGTTCTCCATCAGTAATCCCAGCAGCACCCTCAATGGGAAGTGTGGGTTCTGCCGTAAGGCTTACATTATTTTTCCTTTTACTACATTTCGATTCGAGTGTCAAAGAAAAGTATTCAAAAGTTCTTTCGAATAGAATTCGCAATTTGCCGGAGGGCTTCCGCAGGCTTCCAATCCTTGACTTGGCGGGGGGCCGGGTGGAAGCTGTTTCCACCGCGCGAGCCCGGGCGTACTAATCCTTGCCCCCGCACTTTCCAGTGCGTCTATACAGGACGACATAAGTTCCTGCGCATTGCCCGTAGCGGCGCTCTCTGCGCGCCCGGATTGTAGCGTCGATCTCCGATCGACGGCGGCGGTCTGAGACCGCCGCTACGACCGAATGCGCAAGCATTTATGTCGCTCTGTATAGATGAGTGCCCTCACGGCGCCGGTGCACTTCCGGGTCGCTGATAAATGGATTTCCCCCCCAGATAAGTCTGTTCCACTTGAATGTCCTTAACTTCGTCCGTAGGGCAAGTCATGATATCGCGATCCAGGACGATGAAATCCGCCAGCTTCCCCGCCTCCAACGACCCCTTCTGGTGTTCCTCGAAGGTCAGGAAAGCGTTGTTAATGGTGTAGAGGCGGATGGCCTGAGCACGTGTAAGGCGCTGTTCGGGGTGCAGCGGCTGGTCGGTCCAACGCGGCTGGCGGGTCAAAGTAATCCACATACCCAGAAAGGGATTGTAGGGATTGATGGACCGGAGGCTTCCGATCTTCTGCATGTGGTCCGAACCGCCGCCCACGGTTACACCACGCTCAAAGAGGGTTTGATAAGGCTGGAAATAGGTCATGCGTTCATCGCCAAACTGCTTGCGCAGAGTGGCGCCGTCCAGATAAAGCCAGTCCGGTT
>Ga0335069_10006077_pt1 | contig 17607 bp, 10 predicted proteins | sample Lox_Sample_11_FD_206714 | JGI IMG/M metagenome (GOLD analysis project Ga0335069, IMG submission 206714) | Soil microbial communities from Loxahatchee National Wildlife Refuge, Florida, United States - Lox_Sample_1.1 | ecosystem: Environmental > Terrestrial > Soil > Wetlands | place: USA... | reverse complement strand
CGATACACGGGAATATGCGGTACGGACGTGCACATTTACGAGTGGGACGAATGGGCACAAAAGACGATTCCCGTGCCAATGGCAATCGGCCATGAGTTTGTGGGCGAGATTGTCGCGGTAGGATCGAACGTCAACGATTTCTTTCCAGGCGATATTGTGAGCGGCGAAGGCCACGTTGTCTGTGGCCGGTGCCGGAATTGCCTGGCGGGCAGACGCCATCTGTGCGCTTCGACGAAGGGCGTGGGCGTGAATCGTCCCGGCGCTTTTGCCGAGCTCATTGCCCTCCCGATGGCGAACATTTGGCGCCACCATGCGGGAGTGAACCAGGAAGTGGCGGCGATATTCGATCCATTTGGAAACGCCGTGCACACGGCGCTCGCCTTTCCGGTTCTGGGTGAGGACGTGCTCATCACCGGAGCGGGCCCGATCGGCATCATGTCCATACCGGTGGTGAAGCATGCGGGCGCGAGACACGTGGTGATAACGGACCTGAATCCATTCCGGCTCGATCTTGCCCGGAAGATGGGCGCCACGCTGGCCGTGAATCCAAATGAGACGCCGCTCAAGGATGTCCAGAAGCAACTGAAGATGACCGAAGGATTCGATGTCGGGCTGGAGATGTCGGGGAGCCCTCAAGCGCTGGGTGAAATGATCGCAAACATGAGCCATGGCGCGAAGATTGCCATACTTGGAATCCCGGCGAAGAACACACCCATGGACTGGCGCCCGGTGATCTTCAACATGCTCACGATCAGAGGCATCTATGGGCGCGAAATGTACGAGACCTGGTACAAGATGTCGGTCCTGCTCGACGCCGGACTGGATATCTCGCCCGTGATTACCCACAGATTCCCATACCATGAGTTTCAACAGGGCTTTGATGCAATGACGTCAGGCCAGGCCGGGAAGGTCGTCCTGGACTGGACGGACATCAGGTCGTGATGAGCCGGGAATCAGAAGTCGAAATCGCCATCGATGCGCCACAGCCGGCCGACGGAGTTATAGAAGGTTCCATAGTTGGGCGAGGCAACGTACTCCTGGACATCGCGCGGGTTGGAATGGTTGAGCACGTTGAAGATGCTTAGCCCGGCCCGAAACTGAATGCGGTGCTCGCGGAAGGTGAAGTCGACCGGATACTGCAACTTCGTGTCAAGCGCAAGGAATGTGGGGAAGTTCCCAGCGCGATTTTCTGCGCCGATGTAGTTCCAATCGCGGTCGATTCGCGAGTAGGGGAATCCCGTGTGGACATCGAGGATTGGAATGAAGTCAAGCTTGTGCGGCAATCCAATGATGTCCCAGAAGAGGCCGCGATCGGGCGCGTTGGATGAAAGCGGGCCGTACTGGTTGGGGCGGATGAGCGGATAAGGGTAGTTGCCGAAGAAGCGGTTGTAATCGTTGAGATCGCCATAGGCGCGCGAGTGAACGTAGCTGGCAAACACCGTCGTGCGTTCCGTGGCGCGCCACCGCAGGATGGCGAGGAATTCGCGATACTGCTGGCGGCCGGAGTTGAGCAGGAGAAGGCTGGCGTTTCCGGCAGCGGGCTGTACAGGATCGACGTAGAATTCACGGGATGCGTGGCGCTCTTCATATCCAAGACGAAGGAGCAGATCGCGGCGCAGCTCCCGATCGAGCTGGAGCGTCCATCCAAGGCTGAACGGGACATATAACGAGTGGGGAGCGACATGGGAGAAGGTCGCCGGACGGCCAGCGACGGTGATTCCATCTGCCGCATAGTTCGTCACGTCCTGGGCCGGAAACCGATCAAAGACGGCGACATTGATCGGAATCTTGTCGAAAAAGACGCCAAATCCCCCGCGAACGGCTGTGCGGCTGTCGCTCGAGGGCGCAAAGACGAAGCCGATGCGCGGAGCAACGTTGACGCGCGAGGCGGAGAGGCTGACGTGTTCCATGCGCAGGCCAATATCCAAGGACAGGCGGGGATGGAGTTGCCAGTTGTCCTGCGCAAAGAAGGCGAAATCGTTGGTTGAGGCTTGCGATTGGAGCGCAGAGGAGTAGCTGATTCTGCTGCTGAGCGTGCCGTCGTCACGCAGTATCTGGATGGGAAAGTTCGCGACCTGCCCTTGATAGGTGGAGTGGGCCCAGGAATACCCGAGGATCGGAAGGTGACGGCCGGCATCTTCGATCGGACGCATATGAAAGGCCTGGGACCACTGATAGAGCTTCGTGTTCCTTTGCTGCTGCTCAAAGTAGCTGCCTGCGTTCTGCTCGGGCAAGAGAATCATCTCTCCTGTCTGGGTAGCGGGATAAACGCGAGCGTCGAGACGCTTGGAGGAAAAGAGGCTTTGGACGAAGCCTCCATCGGCCAGAATCCAGCGATGGGTGAGCGAGAGAAAGTAGTCGCGCTGCCGATCGTTCGCGGTCACCGGTTGAGGATTGAAGGTATTGATGTTTGCGTAGCGTGTGTCCTGGGGGTCGAGAGCGAATACCGTCGTGAATCGGTGGCTGGCAGAAGGGCTCCAATCGAGCTGGAAATAGGTGTTGATCTTCTCGACCACGCGCACGTTGTTGGGATCGGGAAGTGATGGCACGGTGACAGTGTCGTAGCCATAGCCGATCGACTGGAAGATCCAGACTTTGCCTTTCTCAATGGGACCGGCAAAGGTCAGGTGGGGCGAGGCACTTTCGACACCGTGGGTCTGGCGGTGGTTGATCCAGCGAAAGCGCGGAACGGGATCTTCGAAGAGCCACTTCCACTCGTCTGTGCCGCCGCGCGTGTCGACGTTGACCACGCCACTGGCGAACTGGCCATACTCCGATGAGAAGGGGTTCGAGAGCACCTGGACGGAGTGAACTGCCACCGCGGGAAGACTCAACGCGGGTTGGCCTGTGAAGGTGTCAGTGACACTCGCTGAATTCACGAGTGTATTCGTCTGATTGGTCCTTCCCCCCTTGATGCGAATCAGGCCGTCGAGACCGCGGACGACTCCGGGAAGCAAAGGCAGGGCGTCCTGAAAGTCCTGGTTTCGCTGGACGAGAGACTTGAGAGTGCTTTCGTTCAAGGTGGGGGTGCCGCCCGAGCTGGAGGAGAGGTCGACCCCGGATTCCTCGGCGGAAACGGTGACCGACTCAGACTGTTGTTTTGGCATCAATTGAAAGTCGATTCGTAATGCACTGATTGCGTCGATGGTGAGCTGCCGAGTGATCGGTTCAAACCCCGAGAGCATGACGGAGATCTCGTATTTTCCGCAAGCGACGCCCCCGAAGGCATAAGTCCCGAGGCGATCGGAGACGGTGGCGGTTTCATTCTTTGTGTCGAGGTTTCGCAGGGTCACCCGTACATTGGGCCACACTGCCTGCACGTGGTCAGAACCAACATTGAAGATGACTCCGGAGAGGTTGACCGTCTTCGCCTGCAAAGCAGGCGCAAAAAGCAGCGCGATGACCAAGGCCACAAAAAGCCGGTTCGCGTGCGGTGCCGATTTCTCAGACTTGCAGGGGCTTCGCAGATACATCGCATGACCCTCTGCAGCAACGCTCGGGCAATCGTTGAGAGCTGTCTCAGAGTTTCCGTTGCCTGTCCGGCATCCTGAACGGCGGCACTTTCACGAGGAAATGCCACTTGAGAGCGTCGCCTCCAGATACAGCGACTCTGAAACCGCCATAGCCGGGAGTCTCTTCGCAGGTGCAGCAAGGCGCTGCCTGCGGTCATTGTGTCACCCGCCAAGCGCGACGCACAAGTGAGGCACTGGGCATTCCCACAACGAAGCGGGACTCGGGTCTTAGCGGGAACGGAACCGCGGGCGGGCGGCTTGCGTAACGATTTGAGTACAGGCAACAAACTCGCTCTCCCGCCGACGGTCTATTCCCCAACCAGATTGCTTGTTGGCCTGATCTGGAGCCATTCGCGCCAGGCTTCTCAGTGCGAGGCGTGGTGGCGGAAAACGGGGAAACTCATGAGCACAGTCAATCTGGTTGCCGCACCTTCGGCCTCTCCGGACAAGGTCGCACCAAGCTACAACTACGCAATGGGCTATCTGAAGGCGATAATCGTCGCCCTGGTTGTCGCCCACCATGCCGTACTGGCCTATCATCCTGCGGCGCCGCCGATTCCTGCGTCACTCCTTTTACAGCCGCGCGTATGGCAGACGTACCCGATTGTCGACAGCCATCGTGCGGTCTGGGCGGCGATCTTCGCCACGTTCAATGACATCTTCATGATGGCGCTGATGTTCTTCGTTTCGGGACTGTTTGTGTGGAAGAGCCTGAAGCGCAAGGGAGGAGCGGCCTATCTGAGGGATCGCTGGTTGCGGCTTGGGCTGCCTTTCATCGTGGTGGCGGGGACGATTGCTCCCATGTCGTACTACCCCACCTATCTGCAGATCGCCGGGCACGGGGGCTTTGGCGATTTCGTGCGCGACTGGGTGGCGCTTGGACGCTGGTCCGCAGGTCCGGTCTGGTTTACGTGGGTGCTGCTCGTGTTTGATTGTGCCGTTGTGTTGCTGTACAGTCTGACGCCGGGTTGGGGTGAGGCGATTGGACGCCTCACACGGAGTGCCTCGAGGCATCCGCAGCGATTTGCGGGGCGATTGATTGCGGTGACCGCCGCCGTTTACTTTCCCGTGGCGCTGGTTGCGGGCCCGTTCAACTGGGCATCGTGGGGGCCGTTCTGGTTTCAGACAAGCCGTATCCTGCTGTACTTCGTTTATTTTGTCGTTGGAGTTGGAGTGGGCGCATGGGGGCTGGAACGCGGTTTGACCGCGCCCGACGGACAACTCGCCAGGCACTGGCGCTTGTGGATCAGATGGGCGGTGCTGGCGTTCTTCGCCTTTGCAACAGCGCTTCAGGCCGCCGTGAGCCATTCAATTCCTCAGAATTGGCAGGAAGGATTACGGAGCTGGAGCTGGCTGGCCGCCCTCGCGCTGTTCGCGGTCTCCTGTGCCGCTTCAAGCTTCGCGTTCCTCGCGATATTCATCCGCTTTGCGAATAAGAGACATCCCCTGGTTGATAGCCTGAACAGAAATTCGTATGGAATCTTCCTGGTCCATTTCGTTTTCGTGAGCTGGCTCGGATATTTGATGCTCGATTTCGCATTGCCTGCGATCGTGAAGTTCGCATTTGTCTTTGCGGGCGCTCTCGCGCTCAGCTGGGGAACGACTATCTGCATCCGGCGGATTCCGGGCGTGGCAAGGTTCGTATAAGGGGCGTCTCCCGGAAGACGGCGGGGTTGCGGAGGCTCATTTGCCATCGCCTCGCTTATAAGTGGTTGAGTCCAGACCAACTGTGAGAACTAACAGTTGCATTCGAGTGGGGGAATCCGACAGGCTGATCTTTGCGCGGAGGATGATGATGCACAAGAGAACTCTGGCATTACTGCTCGTGCTGATGAGCGCTTTGCCTGCGACTGCCGGAAGCAAGCAAAAGGGGACGGCGAAACTCGACGACCTGCAGACCGCCGGCACGACGGACAAGGAAAACAAGAACCAGATATACGATTTCCTCTTCGATACCGGCGGAAACCGGTACAGGTGCCGGACCGGCCGCAAGACTGAACTGAAGGCGACGGACTATGTTGTCGGAAATGACGTCAAGTTCGAGATCGACGGGGACAAGGTCAAGCTGAAGTCGATGGCGGGAAAAGAGACGAAATGCACGATCGTTCGCGTCGAGGCAGTTGGGGCTGAACAGGCGCCTGCTGCGAAATAGCGCTGGATGCGCCGATGATGAGACGACCAGCCTGAGGCCCTGTCAGTCTGATCAGGACGGAAAGAGCGAACCGGTAGCCTGCGGCACCGGCGAAACTCGCGGGCGGCGTCGCGCGGGTTGTTGCGGGCTGGGAGTGCCGCCGAGCATGCCAGCGATCTCACGCAATTCGGCGCGTGCCCTGCCCAGGGTGGCGGTGACAGTATCACGTTCCTTTCCGGGCCCGGGTTCGGCAGTGGGTGCAGGTGCAGGAGACTCGGAGCGGCGAGCCTGGCTGAGCGCATGACGAGCACCGGAGAGAGTGTAGCCTTCCCCGTAGACAAGGCGCTTGATTTCAAGCGCAATCTCGACGTCGCGCCTGCGATAAAGGCGCTGGCCGGTTCCACTTTTGTTGGGTTTGAGCTGCGGGAATTGCGACTCCCAGAAGCGGAGCACGTATGCCTCGACCTTGCAGATACGCGCAACGTCTCCGATCTTGAAGTAGAGACGGTCAGGGATAGTCGGTGATTCAACGGCGCGCTTCGGGGACGGATGCGATGCCATATCAATACGGAGAACGCACAATCCCTTGCGGGCGCGACTCCTTAGACGCAGTATAGGCCACTCTTTGCGATACCTGTGAAGCAAAAAACAGGCTGCAGAATGCTCTCCAGCCCCGGCGGTCTCATCGCCGGCTTCAGGATATCCGGCATCTATACCCCGGCTGACGCGGGTTCGGGGCTAAGCGGGCGCTCGACTGCGCTGCGGACGGGTGAGTTTGGCGGCGCAGCGCGGAGATACTGCACAGGCCAGCTTGCGGTTTCGCCGAGAGCGGCCGCGGCATGCAACGGCCAGTAGGGATCGCGCAGCATCTCGCGGGCAAGAAAGACCATGTCGGCCTTGCCGGAGGCCACGATTTCATTGGCCTGCGCGGGATCGGTAATCATGCCGACCGCTGCCGTGGGAATGCCTGCCTCGGAACGAATCCGGGAGGCGAATGGAACCTGGAAGCCGGGACCGACTGGAATGCGGGCATCGGGGACCTGGCCACCGGAGGATACGTCAATGAGATCGACGCCATGATCGCGCAGGCGGCTGGCGAGTTCCACAGCCTCATCGGCAGACCATCCTCCCTCGGCCCAATCCGTAGCCGAAATTCGGACGAACATCGGCAGATGATTGGGCCACTCGGCACGGACGGCGTCAACGACCTCGAGCAGCAGGCGAATGCGGTTGTCAAAGCAGCCACCGTAGGCATCGTTGCGCCGATTCGCAAGCGGAGAAAGGAATTCGTGGAGCAGGTAGCCATGCGCGGCGTGGATTTCCACAAAGTCGAATCCCGCAGCCTGGGCCCTGCATGCAGCCCGGGCAAAAGCGTTCGCGACCGCGTTGATTCCCGACTGGTCCAGCGGCCGTGGTGTGTCGTACTTCGGGGAAAATGCTACGGGGCTGGGGCCGACCGTCTGCCAACGGCCTTCCTCGGGAGTGAGCAGGCGCTCGCCGCCAAACGGGGCTGACATGCTTCCCTTGCGGCCGGCATGCGCCAACTGAATGCCGGCGCGAACGCCCTGGGCATGAATGAAGCCGGCAATCTGGCGAAGGCGCGGGATATGCTCGTCCTTCCAGATACCGAGATCGGCAGACGAGATGCGCCCCTCCGGCAGGACGGCGGAGGCTTCAATCATGACGAGGCCGGGACCGCCCTGCGCGCGGGCTCCGAGGTGGACGAGATGCCAGTCAGTAGCGAAGCCATCGCTGGACGAATACTGGCACATGGGCGAGACACCGATGCGGTTGGCGAATGTGACAGAACGAAGCTGTAAAGGCGCAAAGAGGGGTTGGCTCATGAGGTTCCGGCTCAGAAGAAATGAAAACTCACGCTAAAGGATGCGCGAGGCGGGCAAAAAGACGCAGGCTATTGCTTTTTGAGGACGGCGGTTCCCTTCTCGTCGCCGAGATCGCGCTCTCGAGCCAGGGTCGGCTGAACTCGCCGGGGTACACTTGTGAGTCTGGTAATTCTGCAAAGACGAGGCATCGCTTTCTATGGCAAGAGTTCGATTTGGCTTGTTGGGTCTGGTGGCTTGCACGATGGCGTGGATGGCCCCTGTTGCGTCGGCCCAGTGGAATCCCCCGAATCCGGTGGAGAGCTTTGAGAGACAGGGGCGCGCGCTTGAGGTAAAGCAAAAGGACGGCGTGCTCCGACTGGAGGTGAATGCGGCCGATGTATTGCACGTGACTTACGAGCCGCTGCAGCCGGTGAAAGAGGTTCGACCGCCGGATAATGTCGTGATCAAGCACGATTGGCCGGCCACGAGCTTCGATGTGAGCTCAGACGCAAAGTCGATCACGCTGACCACAGCGAAATTGAATGCAGTGATCGAACGGGAGAGCGGGGCGCTCAGTTTTGCCGGGAAAGACGGCGTGCCGTTGACAACGGATAGCTACCGCTCGCTGAAGCCTGTGGAGGTGAACGGCGAGAAGACTTTTCATGCGGAGACGTACTTCAGGATCTATGGGTCGCATGAAGGGCTCTACGGCCTGGGGCAACACCAGGCCGGGGTATGGAACTACCGCGGCGAGACGGTGGACCTCTCGCAGGAGAACACCAACATCGCCATCCCCCTGATGGTGTCGACGAATGGCTACGGGATCTTCTGGAACAACGCTTCGCGCAGCCGGGTGAACAACCGGTTTGTGCACATGCTGTACCTGAGCGCGGAAACCGCCGATCGCGTGGACTACTACTTTATTTATGGTCCCGAAGCAGACCAGATCATCGGCCGGTATCGCGAACTGACGGGCGAGGTTCCGTTGTTTGGGCGCTGGGCATACGGCTTCTGGCAGTGCAAGAACAAGTATCAGTCGCAGCAGGATCTCGAGACGGTTGCGGCGAAGTACCGGGCGCTGCATATTCCGGTGGACAACATCGTGCAGGACTGGTTCTGGTGGGTCACGATGGGCGAGATGAAGTGGAACGAGAAGTATCCCGACCCGCAAGGCCTGATCCACAAACTGCACGACGAGCACTTTCACCTGATGGTTTCGATCTGGCCGTACTTCAGGCCGGGCAGTCCGGTATACGACGAGTTTGACAAGAAGGGATGGTTCATAGCGAAGACCAAAGTGGGCGGATTCCATCCACTGGGCCAGGCGCTATATGACGCGACCGATCCTGATGCGCGGAAACAGTACTGGGGGAATGTGAACGCGGCACTCTTTCAGAAGGGCGTAGATGCATGGTGGCTCGACACCGATGAGCCGGAGACGGAAGGACGCGAAGATAACATCCTCGTCGATCACAAGCTCCATGTCGGCTCCGGGACGCGTTATGCGAATACGTACCCCTTGTTTCACTCGGGCGGAGTGTCGGAGGGCCAGCAGGCTGCTTCGGACAAGAAGCGGGTCTTCATTCTGTCGCGTTCGGCATATGCGGGATCGCAGCGATACGGCGTAACGGCGTGGTCCGGTGACGTGCTGAGCGACTGGGTGACGTTCGCGCGGCAGATCCCGGCAGGATTGAATTACTCGATCTCAGGCATGCCATACTGGACGACGGACATTGGGGGATTCATCTCGGGCGGGAACCTAAATGATCCGAATTTCCGCGAGCTGTTTGTGCGCTGGTTTCAGTTTGGAGCATTCTCGCCGGTCTTCCGCGTACATGGGACGCGTTTGCCGGATGAGAACGAGTTGTGGTCGTATGGACCCGATGCGCAGAAGATCCTGGTGGACTATGACACGCTGCGCTACCGGCTGTTGCCCTATATCTACTCGCAGGCGTGGCAGGTGACAAACGACCACGGCACGCTGATGCGACCGCTGGTGATGGACTGGCGCGACGATGTGGAAGCACAGAACACGGGCGACGAGTATATGTTTGGGCCCGCGATCCTGGTGAGTCCGGTGACGAGCCAGGGTGCGACAACCAGATCGGTGTACCTGCCGAAGGCGACCTGGTACGACTTCTGGACGGGCGAGAAGGTGGAAGGCGGCAAGCGGATCGAGGCAGATGCGCCGCTCGAGAAGATGCCCCTGTTTGTGCGCTCCGGATCGATTGTGCCCATGGGGCCGGCGATGGAGTGGTCCACCGAGAAGCCGGCGGACCCGATTGAACTGCGCATCTACACCGGGGTCGACGGCGACTTCACCCTGTATGAAGACGAGAACGATGGCTACAACTACGCGAAGGGAGCGCATGCAACCATTGGGTTGCACTGGAACGACGCAGCAAAGACGCTGACGATCGGAGCACGCGAAGGAAGCTTCCCCGGCATGGTCTCGCAGCATACGTTCAAGGTCGTGTTGGTTGGGAACGGCCACGGAACCGGAATCGGCGAAGCGACTACGGTGGAGAAGGCGGTGACGTATGGCGGAGAAAGGGCGGCAGTAAGCTTCTAGGACGGAGCCGCAGGCCGTTCACAAAATGAATCGAGGGACCGAGATGCAGGTCCTTCGACTCCCTATGCTGCGCTCCGGTCGATCAGGATGACACGACTGCTTTGATGCGGACTCTTGGAATCGGGCACTAGCCGCCGTCTTCCGACGGCTGACAGAACTCGAGCATTGTGGAGACGAGCGAGAGAGGCAGTCCGACCACGTTGAAGTAACAGCCTTCAATGCGTGGAATCCAGCGGGCGGCGCGTCCCTGAATGGCGTAGGCCCCCGCCTTGTCCATCGGCTCGCCGGTAGCGATATAGGAATCGATTTCATCGTCGGAAAGGGCGAGAAAGCGCACTCCGGTGACTTCGGCTGCGACCTCGGCGGATTGAGCGGTAACCACAGCGACGCCCGTGATCACCTGGTGCGTGCGGCCTGACAAAAGCCGAAGCATGCGCGCGGCATCCGCCTCGCTTTCGGGCTTGCCGAGGATCTGGTTGTCGAGCGTGACGGTTGTGTCTGCCCCAAGAACCACCACCTGCAGTCGGGTCGGATCTCTGGATGAGAGTTGAGAAAAGACGGCTTCAGCCTTTTCGCGCGCGAGCCGGGTGACATAGGCGATCGGGTCCTCGCCGGGACGGGGATCCTCCGGGATGTGCGCCGGCTCGACATCAAAGGTGAAGCCCGCCTGCGTGAGCAGTTCGCGACGGCGAGGCGAAGCGGAGGCAAGAACGAGTCGCATGGACAATGGTCAGGGCGATTCCAGAGTTTTCGTGTCCTTGCGGAGATCGTGGAAGGTGGCACTTTCTTAAAGAGAAAGCCACTTCAGGACATCGCTTCCGGGATACATCAACTCTGAAATCGCCATAGTAGTCAGTGATCAGTAGTCAGTGTACAAGCCGGTGATCGGATAGGGCGTGTACGATCAGATGCACGATGGCATTCTCCGATCTGGATCTTGCGAAAAGACTGGAAGCGGCGGAGGGATATGCCTGCGTGCAGTTTGCCGAGGCGCGGGCGAGGGTGTTTCCCGAGAGCGGTTCAGAGTGGATTGCCATCGGTGACGCGGTCGCGGTGTTTGACGGGATCGACGCGCCGACGACGCAGAGTTTCGGGCTGGGGATCTTTGAGCCGCTGACAGCCGGGACGCTCGAAAGAGTTGAGCAATTCTTCTTTGATCGCAACACGGCGACGATGCACGAGATGTGCCCCCTGGCGGGTGTGGCGGCATTGGAATTGCTGTGCGAACGCGGCTATCGGCCGATCGAAGTCAGCAACGTAATGTACCGCGGGGTGGAGCGGCCGGCAACGGGCCATCCGGCAAATGTCCATGTGCGTGTGGTTCGGCCGGATGAGGCACAGCTTTGGGGGAAGATCAGCGCCCGGGGATGGACACATGAGCACGCGGAGTTGCAGGAGTTCGTTGAGCAGATGGGGGTAATCTCTGTGGCGCGCAAGGACAGCCCGTGTTTCCTGGCCGAGATTGACGGAAAGCCGGGAGCCGCGGGCGCGATGTGCATTCATGAGGGCGTCGCGCTCTTCGCGGGAGCGGCAACGGTTCCTGAACTGAGACGGCGGGGCCTGCAGGCGGCGCTCCTTCAGGCACGGATGAAGCACGCATTCGAACTCGGATGCGACCTGGCCATGATGGTGGCCGAGGCTGGCAGCAATTCGCAGCGTAACGCAGAGCGCGAGGGGTTTCGGGTCGCGTATACGCGGATCAAGTGGAAGCTGGCGCAGTAGAACGAATCAGCAGGCGGCCGTTGATGAAAAGAGATTCCTGCCCCTGCGACAGGAAAACGTCGCAAGAACTCGCGATGCGGATCTAGATGGTCAGTCCTGTCTCGACACCGCCGGGCGTGGCCAATCCCCAGGCCATGGCGGGGGTGTTGTGGGCGAATCCGAATCTGCCGTCGGGTCCGAGCAGGATGATGCCGCCGTGGCCGCCGAGTCTGTTATAGAGATAGCTGATCGCATCCCGCGCGGCGAATTCCGGCGCTGCACCTGCGGCCACCCGGTCCGTGGCCCACTTTCCGAGGACGAGTTTCATGATCGGCTCGCCCCATCCGGTGAGCGAGACGGCCGCCGAGAGGTTGTCGGCATAGCAACCGCAGCCGATCAGGGACGAGTCGCCGACGCGACCCGGAGTCTTGTTAAGCGTGCCGCCGGTCGAGGTGCCCGCGGCCAGGTTGCCGTAGAAGTCGAGGGCCACGGCTCCGACGGTATCGTGCGAGCCGAAGCTGTGGGGATGGGCGGTCTCCGGTCCCTTGTCGTCGATGATCCCCGAAAAAGTCGCGTCTGCCAGACCGGCTGCCTGGCGGGCCTGCGCGCCGGCGAGCCTCACGCGCTCGCGTTCAAGCACAAGATCGGAGTTATCAACAAGCTTCATGCCGTGGGACGCCGCGAACGCTTCAGCGCCTGCGCCAACGAAGTACACGTGCGGACTCTGTTCAAGCACCAGCCGGGCAGCGTGGATGGGGTTGCGAAGCCGCTCGACGCAGGCCACTCCGCCTGCCTTCATGCGGCCGCCGTCCATCAGCAGGGCGTCGAGTTGCACGCGTCCGTCGGAGGTGAGAAAGCTGCCCCGTCCGGCGTCGAAAGTGGGATTGTCTTCCATCACGGTGACGGCCGCTTCGACAGCGTCGAGCGCCGATCCGCCGCGCGACAGGGTTTCGTAGCCGGCATCGAGCGCATTGCGCACGCCAGTCTCGTGCGCGGCAGCCGCATCGGGAGGAATGGCCCAGGCACCGCCGTGCACGAGAAGAGTGGGGGTGTGAGTGGCTGACATGGTCACCCGCTATGGTAGTGCATCCGGAAGCTCGACGGAGTTGCAGATAATTATGCGTGTCCTCGCTATCCTGAAAACATTCAGACGATCGCGAATCCGAGGGTGCGACCGAAGCCCTCCTGTGCCGACGCGAGTGAAATGCGATGGATTGAGTGCAGAGGGAATCTTGCCGAAGCCTCGCAGGGTCCTGTCACTCGCGGAGAACAACTTTACATCCAAGGCTCAACCAGTGAATTCATCGAGGAAGCAACGGAAGCCCGTAGCAGGGACCCCGAAGCTGAAGAAGGCCGCCGCGAAAGAGCTGTCGAAAAACAGCGGCCATCTGGCGAGGTCCATTCTGGATAACTCTACACGGGAGGAGTTGAAGAAAATCCAATTCCTCTGCGACCTGGCAGGCGATTCCGCGGGGCCAGACGGGGGCCCGCGCAAACGCCGGAGTGTTGCCCTGGATCTGGCGGCGGAACCACCATGGCGTCCCGAACCGACAGGTCAGGACGAAGAGACGGCCGGCGGCATTCCGGAAGACGGCGGCGAGCAGTATTCTTAGAGCGATTTAAGGGAGATGTCCTTTCGAACGCGAGGCGGGTCGCCGCTCCCTGGTGATTCCGCCCCAACGACGAAAGCCTGTCGTCGAGGACCCCGGGGGGCGCCCACCCCAACGACGAAAGCCTGTCGTCGGGGACCCCGGGGGGGGGGCGCGACGACTCAAGGACATCGGCTTCGGGATACCGCAACCCAGGAATCGCTGTAGCGTACCCTGCCAAGAACCGGTATTGGCAACGTCAAAAGGAAAAACGGCGGAAGACCTTGAGCCCGTGCGGACGGATAACGCTGCGCGGGCTTGATGTCATAGACAAAGGAAGAGACACGCATGAAGCTCCAGTGGGACTTGTGGTTTCGCATTGCAAAATGGGTTGGGACGGGCCTGGCCGCGACGGCATTGACCTGGATCGCATGTGCACAAGGGGTCAGCACAACGACGGTTCAGGGAACGTTGTACCTGGCGAATGGCAAACCCGGATCCGGCAGCCTGCAACTCAGCTGGCCTGCGTTCACAACTTCGGACAACCGTGCAGTTGCGGCGGGCCGCATGAGTGCCGCGATCGGACAGGACGGGAACCTCAGCGTGAATCTCGCCCCCAACCTCGGGTCGAACCCGGCGGGCCTTTACTATACCGTCGTGTTTCACCTGAGCGACGGCACCACGAGCACCGAGTACTGGGTTGTTCCTCCGGCAGACCAGGTAAGCATCGCGCAGGTTCGCGCGCAGGTGATGCCGGCTGCCCAGGCTGTACAGGCCGTGAGCAAAGCGTATGTTGATCAGGCGATTCAGTCAGTCAGCCAGGGCTCACTGACGTCCACTGGAGGGTCCTTGACGGGGCCGCTCTACCTCAATGGCGATCCGACGGTTCCGCTTCAGGCCGCTGACAAGCGTTATGTGGATGCCATGACGCTGAACATGGCCTCGCTGTCGACGACGCAGGCACAGAGCTTCACCGGACCGGTGAACACCCCGTCGATCAAGGCCAGCGTGAACACCGAAATCTTCGTTCAAGCGACGCCGTACAACGCTTACTGCGACGGAGTACATGACGACAATGTTGCGATTGCGGCAGCTCTCTCTGACGCTGCGGGGCAAGGCAGGGCTGTGGCATTTCCGGCGGGCACCTGCCTGACCAGCACGATCACCAACTACCTTGGGCAGAGCTTTCACGGTGCGGGCAAGCTGCTGACGAGAATTGTTGGGAAGCCGGGGCAGGATGTATTTCAGGGGCCGAATGCGCCGGGTACAGCGTACCTGCAAGACACCGACATTCACGACCTTTCCATCATCACCGACAACACGGTGAATGCAGCGGCGACAGCTGGGGGCGGCAACAACACGTTCCCGAATCGCATCTCCGGCACATCGGGCGGCGGTGGCACCATCGGCGGGGCGATCATTCCTCTGACGAATCCACCCGCGATTGGCCCGGAGGTATTCGGACCTGGAACCTACGGCTGCACCGAGACGAGCATCACTGCAGGCACGAATGTATTGAACTGCACGGGGGGTGACCCGCAGTGGGATACTCTCGGCGACGGCGTGATCGGGCTGCCCATCACAGTGAACGGTGCCGGGACAAGCGGCGGGAACCTGACCACGACCATCACCGGATACACGCATACGAGTCTCACGCTGGCTGGCAACGCGTCCACGACGCCGCCATCGACTGCGGGCGGCAGCTTTGGCGGGACGACCTTTGCGCCACCGTGGTATTTCGGCAACTGCGGGATTGCGATGCCACTGGACGATTATTCGTGGCTGATAGCCGGGCCGATTCGCATGCACCTGAAGAACGTGGCCTTCGGCAATATCGGCTCCCCGGATCCGCGCGCCAATCATACCTGCGGGATGTGGATTCAGGCACAGTGGTACAACCCGCAGCTCGAGGGCGTTGACGTTGAGAACATGTATGGCGGCATCATCGAGGCGCTGCCGCTGCTTCACTCCTACACGCCGTTCCTGTGGAGTCCAGACACAGCTACCTATAAAGACTTGAATTTCGTTGGCGACACTCTGCCGATGGTGACCTACAACGGCAGCGGCCGCGTGTTTGACGGCATCAGCATCTACGGCGGGGAACGGCTTTTCACTTACGGGCTGTTTCAGCTTTTGTCGAATGGAGCGGGAGCCAACGCTGTCTCGCACATCAATGGGATGTTCTTTGAGTGTTTCAGCCCAAATTCAGGTGAGGTTTCGCGATACTCGGGGATTGTCGGCATGGGCGCGGGGCCGAGTGCGGACTCCTGTTCAGGACCGGCCCATAATGTTGGCTGGTACGCCAACGGAAGCCATACGGACGGAACAGCGCTTAACAACCTCAATATTTACGGCAACGGCAACACTTTCAAACACACAAACGAAGGTGTAGTCGGGCAGGGGCTTACCACGGTCAATGACTATGGGCAGGGTCTCACGAATTCCGTTGAGGGCGAAACAGGAAACGATCTTGTTTATACGAACCGCGTCCGCGAACCTCTGAACAAGCTCGATGGGAGCTTCCTTCTTGGAAACTCCACGACTCCGTACACAAGCGCGAATGAACTGCTGTCGCCGTGCAGCGAGTGGAACTTCGCGTCAGTTAATGGAGCAGGCTGCACCAACGATCCCAATGGAACGGAGATCACGAGGAGCTATCTGCATCTTACTTCGGCCACCTATGCAAATGGCTGGGATACGTTTGGCGCGTCCGGGCACGGGCAAGGGCCGACCAACAAGCCCTGGCATATCGGAGACCGCCTACCAAAGGCGAAGACGACATTCGTAGCAATTGCGAAGTGCAATGTAAGCTGCACGCACTACATTCAGATTTTCGATGTAACAACATCGAGCGTGCTGGCGAATAAGCAGGTCACCTTCGGAACGGACTGGACGATCCAGACGTTGTCGGTGGATTTATCCGGCACTTCGGTGGGTGACAATATCGGGCTGCTTGTTCCCTCCGGTTACGGATTGTGGCAGAGCGGGATGACGGATGAGTGGCTGGCTTTGTATGCGTTCGCGCCCGTGAACACAGACGTGTTGTCGCAGATTCCTGCGGCCACCAATGCAGCGCTGGCAGCTCCTCCGGCGATTGGCTCGAGCACGCCGAATATCGTGAATGCAACCACTGTGAATGCGACGACCGCTGTGAATACAGCCGCTTTGACGGCCACCGGAAACACAGTCATCGGAAGCGGCACGTCTGGCTCGATGCCCTCTCTTTCCTGCGACGCAAACAGCTATTGCGGCTGGCAGCTCATCAACGGAGGAACTCGCTACTGGTATCTGGGCGTTGAACAGACCTCGCACGACTTCATCCTGCTCGACAACGGGGGTCACTCCGTTTTCAACATTCCGCCAAATACAGTGCCCTCGGACGCACTTGGAGGGAACGCCAACGGTCTGACCACCATCACGCAGAGCACCTCAGACAACAGCACAAGTATTGCGACAACTGCGTTTGTAAAGGGCAACCTGCCGCTGACGGGGACGACCGCAAGCATCGGCGGATCGGCGCTGACTGCGGGCAACTGCGCCAGCGCGAACGTGACCGCAACGGGCGCGACAACGAGCATGGCGGTTGAAGCAACCCCGGCAACCGACCCCGGCGACCAGTTCTTCTGGAAGGCTTATGTATCGAGCTCAAACACCGTGACGGTGAAGGTGTGCACGGACCTTGCGGCTGGTGGCACGCCGACGGCAAGCACGTACAACGTGAGGGTAATTCGATAGCGTGTCGACCAAGCGACTTGGAACGCAAATGCCAAGAAGCGAGCGAGAGCCGTTTGCCCCTGAAAACCTGACAGGCGAAGATCTGCTCCATTTCGGAAAGATTCTGGACCATCGGCCTGCGAGCCTGGGCGGAGATACGATTGCGATGATGCTTGCCGCGCACCTGCTGAAGGTGAGGACTCGCGGCGGAACAACGCGGGCTCTCGTGGCCAACGAGGTACAGCGGGCATTCGACGAGAGGCGCGGCGAGAAGAACATCGTGCTCAAGGCGCGGCAACTGGGACTCACCACCTGGGCTGCCGCGCGGTTCTTCCTGAAGACCATCACGCAACCCGGCACACTGACGCTGCAGGTTGCGCATACGCAGGAGTCTGCTGAGGAGATCTTCCGGATCGTCCACCGGTATGTGGAGTGGATGCCGGAGACGCTGCGGCGAGGCTTTCTGAGAACTTCGCGAGCCAATGCACGGCAGATTGTCTTCCCGAAACTCGATTCGCAGTACCGTGTGGTTTCGGCAGGAGAGAAGAACGCGGGACGTGGACTG
>Ga0335069_10006076_pt1 | contig 17610 bp, 18 predicted proteins | sample Lox_Sample_11_FD_206714 | JGI IMG/M metagenome (GOLD analysis project Ga0335069, IMG submission 206714) | Soil microbial communities from Loxahatchee National Wildlife Refuge, Florida, United States - Lox_Sample_1.1 | ecosystem: Environmental > Terrestrial > Soil > Wetlands | place: USA... | reverse complement strand
CCGCCCAAAAGGTCGTCGTCCTGGCGCGGCTCAGGCTCTTTCTGGTACAATGGCATATCACAGATATGCTTCATAAGATTGTTGATCTCGTCCTCATAGTGTTCCTTGCCTGGCCCATGCTTCGCGAAGCTCACATGAATGAAAGCCTCCTGAAGTAGCACGGGGTCCTTTGTCTGTTTATATGCTGCAAAAGCCGCTTTGGCGCAGACATATTCCGAGCGGGCTGTCGGGCTGGAATTTAGCTTTTCTGCCGCTTCAAGAACATCGGAGCCTGCATGCCCCAAATCGATCTTTTTTTCGAGATCGTCAAGCATGTACTTCCTGTTTGGGTCGCCGTCTGTAATCGCCCTTGATGTAGCTGCCATAATTGCAATCAGTTTGCGAAAACCTTAAGAATCAATCACGGAAGCTTACTTTTTATATAGTGTCATATGCCTTTGCCGAATTCCTTCTTTATCGCATGGAGCTGTTGCTCATGCTCGGGGAGCTGCCTTGCGAGTGCCGCAAGCTGCTTTTCAAGTCGCAGGACCTTCCTCTTCGAGAATTTCAGCGAGGCCCGTCCCATCTGGAACTCGTACTTGGCGTTCTCGATCTCCTTCTCGAGGCGGCGGATCTCCGAATGTATGTCCATTTTCTTATTATGGCATGAGATGATAAAATAGATTAAATCAAACGAGCTTGATGTCCAAGTCAGCGACCTGAAAGACGGCCCCGTCCACCGAGCTTACGGTGAGCACGTTGTAGCCTACATTGAGCTTGTCCTTTGGCACCCTGAATTCAAAGCCTGTGTCCTGCGAGACTGCCGCGAAGTCCGTGAATGTCGTCCCCTGCGAGTTCGCGATCTTCACCGAGAGGCCGCCAGGGGTTGCGACGCGCACAGCATCAAACCTTATGTCCATCTCGTCGAATGTGTTGTTGTCCGCCTCGGTCAGGTTGATCGGCGTCTGTAGGATGTCGTTCTTCTGGCCGTAGTAGTATATCGATATCACGCCGGTCCCTGAAAAAGCCGAGTCGTTCGCTGACTGGAGGCTCAGCGCGTTCTGCCCTTGCTGCAGGTCCGGCCTGATTATCTCAAAAGACACTGCGCTTGGCGGGCGCGCGTCGAACACCGTCCTTTGGTTCAGGACAGCCTTGAGCTCGCCAACATTCTGGTTCAAGGAGAGATCGACCTTGCCTGTCGCGAAGTTCGGGACCTCCTGATCCAGGTTGAAAACATAATTTGCGCCCTTTGCGGTGTAGCCCTCGGCCTCGATGCGAAGGTTTTGTATTTCGTAGACGTTCGGGGCCCAGATCTGCCATCCCGAGCTGGCTGCAGCCATCGTAATGACCATGTCCTTGCTCAAAAGCGCGTTGTCCACGTGGAATACGTAATCGCCGGGCTCAAGCACGCGCGAATCCACTACCTGGCCGTTGATCTTGGTGACAAGCGGCCCAAGGCCGTTCGACTTCGTGACAGTGAAGTCTATGTCCATCTTCGACGGGTTGTCAAGCGTGATTGCCTGCTTCTCCTCGTTTGTGGCAAACAGCACCCCGCTCTGGAGCGTGACGTTGCCAAAGTCGGCCTCCTGCGCCTGCCTCAGGTTGCTCGAGTCAAACGAGAACGAGAGCGTGCGCAGCTGGAGGAAACTTTCCGGACCAACCGGCATCGCAGTCGAGAGGTTGACCACGGATATTTCCTGAGCGCCAACTGCCTTGCCTGTCGGAGCTGTATTCAGATTGAACACCGCGAAAAGCACAGCTAGAATAATCAGGCCTGCCACCAGGAAAATCGTGAACTCGTCCTTGCCATCTGCCATAGTCATTACCTAACAGTAAATACAATAGAAAGGCTTAAAAAGGTTCCCATCGGCCCAAAGGCCGATGGTAGTTATCGGGCTACGTTATAGCGTGCTGTAATATCACTTTCTTTCTGGATCCCGGCAAGCTTCGCTTTGCCGAGACGAACCGAGGTTCGAATCTAAAATTTTACAAAAAGTTTAATCAAAATACTATAATGCGGAGGGGCGGATTCGAACCGCCGAACGGACTAACCGACAAGATAACCCAATATGCGGTTGTTACTGATTAACCGCATAGGCTAGTTCTTGAGTATCGCAGTCATCCAAACTTCTTTGAAAAGAAGTTTGATCAAGAAACTTCTTCTCGACCGAGTTTTGTCCTGACTCAAGATGGCCCTTGCGCCTGAGACCGCAGGACGTGCTTTGCACGCCGATGCATTGACCAGGCTTGGCTACCTCCGCTTGAGCGATAGATTGAATCCTAAGCTTTTATTCTCACATTTTATGGCAGGAAAATTCATCTTGCGCAGCAGCGCTTTGTACATTCCTCGATGCTCAGATTTCCCTCTGCGCCATTGCATACTTCCAGAAAACCTAGAGAAATTCCCGGCAATACTACAAGCAATAAAACGATGACGACAACAGCAACTGATATCAGAAACTTGACTTGCTTGTTTACCGTGACATTCCGCGAAAAAATCTATATCTAGCTTCCCATGTTCTGCAAATCCCGCTTCAACTCGACCAGTTGCTGCTGCAATTCTGAGAGCGAGGATTCGATATGCCTGACTTCTGATTCGCCCTGCGTGAGCGGAGTGGTCATGCCTCTTGGCCTTAGAAGCTCGGTGTCTATTTCTATTACGGACTTCTCGAGCCTCTGCACCGTGACCTTGAGGACGTTCAGGGCGTCGCTCCGAATCGATTCGACCTCCTGCATTATCGAGAAGATGTCCTTCACGCTAGAGACGAACAGCTTCATCTCCTGCAGGCCTGAGAGAAGCTCGCGGTACTTCTCGACCTTGACAAACAACGGGGCCCCGATCTCGGGGGGCTTTGCCTCCTGTATGGGCATGAGATCCTCTGGCATAGGCTCCTCGACAATATCGGCCTCCGGCTCGGGCTGTATCTCGTCGACGAGCCTCTTGATGTCCTCCATGTCCTTCTTTTTTCCCTTGGGCTGCCTGTCCTTCTTGAAGAGCATAATATCAAGTAAGCATTGCATTTCCCTGCTTAAATAAATTCTTCGGGAAGAGCGCGCACGCGCTATTTAATCTTTATTTTCAAAGAAATATCACGGCTTTAGAAGCGCTTGTAGTCTAGCGGTAGGATACAACCTTGCCAAGGTTGCGACCCGGGTTCAAATCCCGGCAGGCGCATATGAATGATTCGAACCCCCGGGTTCGCGTCCGATTGAGCCAAAGGCTCAATCGGCGCCCCGCATAAGCTTTGCTTCTGCGAGGAATCCCGGCAGTACAACTGAGGGGATTTGCCGAACAAAAAATGGCCGCCGACTACGCCCAGCGAAAAGCGCGACTTATCGAGGAAATGAGACATTATAGCAAGCAGGCCGTTGATTTGGGGCTTGCTCGTCTTGAATTAATTCAGAGATACATCGTGCTATAAAAATAATAATAGGAAATGAAAGAAAAAAATCCTAAACTTTCATCTTCTTGACGTATCTCTTCGATACGTCGGCCACCGCGTCCTTCAGTCCCAGGCCAAGCGCTATCGCGACTCCCAGCCCCACTGATGCTATTATGACCAGCAGGATGTTGCTGATGAGTGCCGACGAGATCCCAAGGATAGGCAATGCCAGCGCAATCGACACGTAGAGGACAAAGAAGAATAGCACCTTGCCCACGAGCGTGCCGTAGAGCGTCGGGCCCTTGTTTATGTGCGCCCTGATGTACTCAGCTAGCACATAGCCCACTATCAGGATCACGGCTGCCCCGATAATTCTTGGTATGAAGGCTTGCACCTCAGCTATCCACAACGCCAGTGATGCTATTCCAAGCACCTGCGTGGAGAGAGCTGCGGAGATGAACGCCAGGTAGACCCACCATCTTGCGATCACAGAGAACAGCATGCTTAGGCTTATTGCCGGCTTGTGACTCTCGGACACGTAGTAATCGAGCTTCACCTTATCAAGGACCTCTTTCACGACGCGCCCCAGTATCTTGCCGACCACAAGACCTATGACCAACAGTATCACTGCGCTCACAAGAGACGGCAGAAAACTAACTGCGCCTGCTGTAAGGTTGGCCAAGATGTCGACCAGTACCATTTTGCGATCTCCTCCATATACGCAACCGGGCCCAAACAAAATGCCCGGACTGCTATATTGTCATTGGCTCAGGCCGTTAATAAAGGTTTTATTACGCCTGAATTACGAAGAAATTACGACAATATCTCATGCGCCAATACAGATTTTTTGAGCCTGTTTATCTTACGCGTCAAAAATTTGGAGTTTTAAATGTTGGGATCAAACATAACATCATCTGAGCCGGCGTCGCATAACCTGGCAGTGCACCAGTCTCGAACAAGCTTCTTCAAAAAAGAAGTTTAATCAAGAAAGGGACAACTGGCGTCCTTCGGACTTGCAGGTTCAAATCCTGCCGCCGGCGCTCTTCTTTATTTCAGTCTTCGGTTTGTGTATCTTTTTATTGCTTGCCTGCCTACTTCTTAATCAAGCTGGCGTGGCAGAATGCTTGAAGCGAAGCTTCCTGCCTGCAATCTGGCAAATGCGCTCGCCTTGTCTTGAATGGGGCCAAGAGCGAGTGGGCTCAGTTCGAGGATAACATAGATCCTTGAGAGCAATCCCACGCAGGTTCAAATCCTGCCGCCAGCGCTTCAATTCGTTTCTGCTGCACACGAATTCAAGAACAAGAAATTTCTTTATGCATTCATCCGATGTATCTCGTGAAGGACCGATCGGCATCAGGGAGCACGAACTCGTCGCTTTCGATGCGCTCTTTGCCTGATCTTGCAAAAAGCTTCCCATGGAGCATGACTGCCGGCGAGAGCAGCGAGGCAACGCGGAAGATGTAGGGCTTCGCGCTCCTGATCTTCGGCTCGAGCTTGCGCATGTCGGCCTTCCTGCCCTTGCTCATGACCGCTATTGCTGCTGTCGCGAGGCAAGAATCTATATCCTCGTTGCGTATCTTCTTCTGCGAAACATAATATTTCAGGACGCTGCTGGCAAAGCTGTCCTCCCGGACCTGCTTTGCTATGAACTTCGACATCTTCCTGAAGGCCTTCCTGTCGTTCTTCGCGATTTCCAATATCGGCTTGTTTTTCTCGAGGGATTTTATGACGGATCCGACGAATTCGACCATTTCAAGAGCCATTTTTTCCTTTTCAGCCACCGAAACCTTCAGCGAGAGCTTGTCGCAGTGCCTGTAGATGTCCAGGAGGAATTTCTGGTACAGCACCTCGTTGACATCGAGGAAATCTTTCATGAAAATTATTTTGCCTAAAAACTATTTATAGAGAAATCAATTACGAGGCCAATACGAGAGCAGAAGAAGGCAGCTGCCGCAGAATGGTTCGCGAAAAATCGGACAACGTTTTGTCATTTTTTCTCTTCAATAATTTCAAGCCGCGGTTTTATCTTTATGTGAAGATAGTTCGGCTCGGCGCCTTGGGGATGCATGTCGTTGTAACTTCCCGGAGATGGCGTGTCCTTGAATGTGTAAACCATGTTTTTTGCAAATGTTTCTCTTGCACGGACCAATTTCCACGTATTGCTGGAAAAATACTTGTCAAGAATGGCGTTTACATCGTCCGGCTGTTTGAAAGTATCGTATTTTTCGCCGTCAAGAAATCCCCACTGGCTTCGCCAGCCCCAAAAAGGCCACGGAATGCTCTTAGAATATGAATTGCAATAAGAAACCTCATAATTCTGCGCAAGCAATTTTTTGACTTCTGTCCTTTCCTGCTCCATAAATCAAATATTACCAAAAAGAATTAAAACAGATTCATCACTGACCGGATCAAAGCCCATGAAGGCATCGTTAAGACGCCAGTGCATGACATAGTCACGCACCTGGGGTGCTCTCCGATCAGCAATGCTACTTGCGAGGTGCAAATTTAAAGCTTAGAATCCTCGATGCCTCCGGATACGATTTTGACTTCGGATTGCCATGATCGATGACGTCCTGAAGCGTGACAATCCTCTTTTCCAGCAGGCTTTTTATTTCGTCCTCGTCGCATCGCAGGATCGTCACCGGGAACAATCCACATTGATTGGAGAGCTTCTCCAGGGAATAGTTGCCCCCGCTTCTCCATCCCGTGAGGCGGATGCCCATCCCTCCCGCGTACTGTATCGCATGGCCCGAGAATTTGTTGTTTGTCACGATCCACGAAACCGAGAATGTTTTGCGCTTTGCGTTGATGTCCTGCATGCGCGCCTCCACCTGGAGGCATGTCCCAAGGCCGGTGAACCTGTGCAGGTTCTTGTGGTGCTTGCATTCGACAAGCGCAGTCTCGCTGCTGCGGCTTGCCACGACATCCACTTCGTGCTCGACACATTTTCCCTTTATCAGGACGTTGAGCGATGTCCTATAGCCTTGATTATCAAGAAGCTTTTTTGTGTACACCTCGAAGCTGGCTGGATCAAGCATGGAGATGGCCTCCCTGAGGCGCAGCAAATAAGAGCTTCTCTCGCTTCTGGCATCAAGTTCCTTCTGAAGAATCCTGTAGATCTCGTGCGTCGAGATGCCGTCAAACAGCTTCTTCTCGACGTCCTTCCCGATTTTCTCGGACAGCGCCCTTGACAGGCCCGAGCGCAGGCATGTCTCCACTATCTTCTGCCTTCTGAATTCCTGCCGGGTTCCGTCAGCCTTCACGACATACATGACACATAGAATATTGGATCCCAAGACTAAATATTTTGGCATGCATGAGAATCTGGGCTGCAGCATGTTTTTCCCGACCACTGAAGAGCGGATCAAAAAGATGGAGAAGCGCATCGGCGAGATCGAGAGGCAGATGAACAGGAGCCTCGAGAGCATGAACGAGGCGCTGCTGACGATGACAGACATAATCTCGAAGCTCAATGACGAGAACGGGAAATTCAAGAAGGAGGGGCAGATGCTGTCAAGCAGCCAGAAGAAGGTCGAGAAGGAGATCCGCGATATCGGGGTGAAAAAGGAGATCAAGGAGAACGTCGTGGAGCCTGTCAAGGCCGCGATCAAGGAGAACATGAATTTTGTCCAGGAAGTTGCATACGAGGGCCTACCTACAATGAACTCGCTCGCAAGGCTCGTCGAAGCGCAGGGGGAGATACGCCTCCAGGACGCTGCATCGAGACTGAGGGTCCACGAACTCCAGGCCGAGAAATGGGCCACGCAACTCAAGGAGCAAAAAATAGTGGCTATAACAGATAAGAACAAAAAAAGATACCTCTCGTATATAAAGCCGGCGAAAAAGTGATACTAATGGCGATGAGACTCGACTGCGAGATAATTTCACAGGACTACCTGCCCGCGCTCAGGTCAGCCCTTGCGAAGGAGCTCTCCAACGGCGGCATGAGCCAGAAGTCGGTGGCAGATGCGCTTGGCACAAGCCAGCCAGCCGTCTCTCAATACCTCAGGGATCTGCGCGGCGCAAAGAATCATTTCACAAGCGACCAGGAGCTGCTGCAGATGCTGCAAGAGATCTGCAGAAAAATAAGCGAGAAGGAGATCGACTCTGAAGGCCTAAAGAAAGAGATGCTCGCGATCTGCCAATTCGCCTTGAAGAAGAAAACAGCTGTATGATTGCGTCACCGCAATCATGATTTCTCCCTGAAACATCTCGACATCAAAGCGGTGAAAATGCCTGCAAGAAGCGGAAGGAACAGCCTGTAGAACTCGAGGACGATCCAGACACCCAAGGCCGTGAACACCGGCAGCCACCTGAAATATGCGCTAAAAATCGGGGACGACATTGCGGAATCAACCTGCTGGCTGATCTGTGCATCGATGCTCGGCTGATCCACGCCAGGCGGGAGGCTCGCCCTTACAATCGAGGATATGCTGTCATGAAGGTCTGTCCTGAACTCGGACTGGTATGACGGCAAGGCGGATAGGACTGCGACAAAAATTCCCAGGGCAACAAATATATTGAGGACAAATTGCGCCCTGCCCACAGAATGCGTTCCTGTCCTGAAGCTCACCCACTTTTTCAATTCCTTCGCATAGTTTTCCGAGAGCTTGAAAACCAAATAATAGGAAATGACGATGCCAAGCGCCAGAAAAGCCGAGGCAATTGTCACGCCAATGATTATAAAGGAGATGACTGCTCCGGCAAGCGAGACAACCATCCCATTTTTTGCCTCATGCGACCTTGTTCTCCAGATTGCCGCGAACGAAAACGAAAGGGTCAGAAAAACGAGGCCCAGCGTAACGCCAAGGAAATAATTCGACACCGATATCAAGGCGTCAATCGTGCCGAGACCGCCTGTCTGGATTATGGCAAGTCTCAGAACCACACCTATCTGGTTCACAAAAGTGATTACCGAAAAGCCGCTTTGCCTCAGGCAAAAGACCGCTATGATCAGGCTTGTCGCCATGCCCGCCAGAAGAACAATCTCACTTTTTTGCGTCTTTTTTGTCAAAGAAGCTCTCCTCTTTCCTGCTCTTCTTTATCTTCTTCCTCATTTTCTTAAGGAACGTATCCTTGGTTTTTCCGGGCAGCCACCCGCCGCTTGTAAAGCCATCCTCCTTCTGCGGCCTTAACATGAAATACAAGACAGCGGCTGAAATGCCAACAGATGCCGCAACCACCAGCATAAATGTGTAGTCGACGCCGCCTTGCTCAGGCTGGACCTGGAATGCCGTGCTGATGTCGCCAAGCAGCTCCTGGATCTCCAACACCGCGTCATTGAACTCCTTGTATCTCCCCTGGTCCAGAAGAGACTGCGCGTCCATTATCCTGGCAGATGTGAAATTTATCAGGTTGCTGATCTTCTTTTGCTGGACCTCGTCGTATCGATCCCTCTGCGCATCGAAGCGCTGCCTGAATCCGTCAAGCTGGTCGACATAGCTCGCCAATGTCGGCTTGTACTGGGTCTCGATCGTGACGTTTGTTGGCAGGACATTCAGATCGAAGCTCTTTGCATCAGAGGTGTTTCCCGAAGAGGCGTTAATCACTACTGTATAATTTCCAAGCGATGCATTGGGCGGCAGAGCAACCAAAAACACAAACGATGCATTTGATTGCGGGTAGAGGATCTGAACAACAGAAGGCAAAAGAGTGAACCATGCTCCCGGGGCTCCGTGAACAGATATCGAGACATTCCTCAGCGTGACGTTTCCGTTCGTCAGGTTCACGGATGACGTTAGATTATCCCCTTGATACATTGTTTCCGATCTTGGATACGATACCATCCTTATCGAAGACACGTTGGATGAACCAACTATTGAAAATCCCGACCCGGACGACGATGAGGAAGAGGACGATGAAGCAGAAGAGCACGCCCCTGCAGAGCAGTTCTGCGCGCCGCACTGCACCGGATCCGACCAGGAACCCGAAGAGCAGCTCCTGTAAGCAGTATCGTTTATGCAGTACGCGCTGCCTGACGATGTGTTGTCATGGCCTATGAGCGGCCCCAGGTAATGCGCACAATCTGTCTGCGATGCAGGCGCACACCATCCAGCAGATCCCGAAACGCTCTCCCCGTCATAGTCGACCAGGCATTTGTAATTGACCGAATCGATGCAATCAAGCGTGGAATTGCACGCCTCAACAGTGGATCCATGGAATCCTGTCACAAAATACACGATCCCGGAATTTCCTGCAATTATATTTCCAGTCTGCTCGGCAAAAGCAACTGGTGTAAGAAGAAAAATGAATGCCAAAGCAAGCGTCTTGAACATGCCTATCACTAATTATACCGACCTGAACAAAATTCCATATGCAGCCCCCCAGGAGGATGACGAGGGCGTACCTCCCGGAATCACCATCTGGAGCAGGATGTTGTATGACGACAAGCTATTGCAGCAATTTTGCACAGACAACTGCTGGTCATAGCCGTTCGTGACGTTGATGTATGTCGAAGCATTGGATGAATCTAAAAGCGTAGAGTAATTCAACGTCCCGTTCGTGAGGCTCATGGTCTGCCCCGCGTTGTTCGTCCAATCCGTCAGCTTGAACTGCACACTTCCGGAAACGTTTGCATTGAAGAGGAGTGTCATGTTGAATTCCCAGTAATCGGTACCGTTCGCCAGCGCAGCGCTCTTCGAGGCGATCACGCTAGTTACATTCAGCAGATGAATCGTCGAGACTGTGGTATTTGTACCGATCACATCGGAATTCACGAGCCTGAGGTTGCTGCCAGTCAGGGTTGAATTGAACTGGGCAGCAGGCACTGCGGACGACGATGTATTAGCAGTGAAGTTGATCACAACAGGCAACATGAATCCTGTCGTGTAGTTGACATCTATTTTTCCGGATGTCTGGTTGAATGCAACAGTCAGGGCGTTGTCAATAAGCGTGGTGGAGTTTTTGAGGAAGCTGCCACCGTGCCTGACCTCGTTCACTGCAGTGATGGCATACTGCGCGGGGATAGCAATGGATATGTTGTTGAACGCCTCCCTCCCGGTGGGGACCAGCGTATAGATGAACTGCTGGTCGCTCACATTGGTGTCCGCATATAGAGGCGTGACCGAGGCTGTTGCATGCACGTCATCGACCAGCACGCTGACGTTTGACGCGGCAATTGTCGCGTTGCTGCCCTGGTCCACCGCGACTGCAGATAAATTCAATGTGATGTTGTCATGCAGGGCCGACGAGGCGTTGACAAAAACCGCGATCTGGATGGTTGCGTTCGATGCTGTGGTCAGGTTGATGGAGGCGTTGATCGGCACAGCGCTGCTTGCCGCCAAGGAGGAACCGATGACCCCAGAGGAGTTGATGACATATACCTGCATCACATCGGAAAAGTTCCTGCCCAGGGTTATGTTCAGGCCAGATATGCTCACGCTGCCGACAGTAGCGTTAAGCGTTATGTTCCAGACGGGAAACGTGACATTGGTATTGGCATAATAACTTGTCTGCAGCCCCGTTGCCGTGAGGTTTCCGGATGCAAAGGCAGGGCCTGAGAGCAAAACCAAGACTAATAGGAACGCAAGCTTCATATGTATCAATAAACTATCGGCGCGCTCGAAATATAAAGTTTATAATGGCATGTAATTTCTTTGTAATGTTCCCGGCTAAGCTATTTTAACATCGGCCAAAAATATTAGTATGGCTTTGAGGAAATCCACGAAGAAGGCCCAAGCCTCCATGGAGTACATGATGCTCTTTAGCTTCAGCCTCATCATAGTGGGCATTCTGTGGCTCCTGGCCGGATCAAATGTCGAGGACTCCCAGTGGAGCCTCCAGCTAGCATATGCCAAAAACTCCCTGACCAAGATCTCCGACACGGCAAACGCGGTTTACATCCAGGGCAGCCCGGCACAGATGCAGATAAGCGTCGATTTTCCCGACGACGTCAATGCCGTCTACATACAGAACAATTCCATAACACTGGAGCTCACGTGGAAAGGCATCCTGAGAAACGTCACTTCCTATTCAATAGCAAACATGACCGGCAGCATAAACACAGGCCCCGGAAGGCACTCGATATCTGTCCAGAGCGGCAATCCGATACAACTGTCAGAGTCCTGATACCATGAGGGCGCAAGTCTCGATGGAATATATAGCGTTTATCGGCGTAATGCTTGTGCTCTTCGCTCTCGCCTCTTATGCGGCACTTAGCGCCAACAACAGCGTCCAGGACGAGAACGACGTGGCCGACGCACGAAACATAGCCTATCTTGCTGCGCAAGAGATAAACGTGGCGGTTGAAGTCGGGGACGGATATTCGCATACGTTTGCAATGCCACAGACGCTTGGGAGCGGATACATCTATAATGTAACATTTTCTCCCGACCGCTTCGTCTACGTATTCTGGGGCAGCAATTACTCGTACTCTTTGCCAACAATCGCATCAAGCATAAGCGGAAATTTTTCAAAGGGCGCGAACACGATCCGCAACTCGAACGGGGTGATTTCCATTGGTTAGAATGCGAAAGGGCCAAATCACCTCGGGGGATTTCATGATAAGCATAGCAATTTTTCTTGCCATTGTCGCCCTCGTGATTCCAGTGTACATGCAGATGACGGAAAACAGGCAGGAAAATAACTTCATGGAAGACATGCAGGCGCGTGTATTTCTGGTCGCGGACATGCTGACGAAAACGCAGGGGTCGCCGCAGGGCTGGAACGCCACCAATGTCACAAGCATCGGACTGGCAGACCAAAGCGGAAAGGTGAACCTGACAAAAGTCCGCAACCTGATCAAAATGGGCAGCAATGCGAAGGCGTACCTTGGCATGCAGGGCCTTGAATTCAACCTGACGTTTCGCAGCAGCAGTTACAGGGAAATGACCGGAGTTGTCCAGAGCCCGGCGGCATATTTTTATTTCAGCGACAGCGATATGCTGGATAGGATAAACAATTCCGGCCTGGCATGGGACCTTTACTACGCGGGATCTGGAAGCCCTGTCACAGACGCGGCCAATGTCTACACCGGAAATGCGATAGCCCTCTATTCCAAGCTCATGGGAAATTCCAGCCTTTACAGGACAATAATATTTGAAAGCCCCGGGATTTCCCAGGCTCAGGTTGACACAGGCATGCTCAGGGAATTTCTGCGCAATGGCGGGGTCCTGGTATTCGAAGGCGATCCACAACTGGTGGTTCCTGGATTTTCCATGCACTCTGGAAGCGACAGCAACTCCACTGGCCTGCTAAAAGATACGTCGTATTTTGACGGCCAGTCAAACAGCCAGGCTGTGTTCTCAAACGGAAACAATTATGTCATCGCCGTTCCTGGCGATGCCGCCTTAGGCACGATAATATCAGATCCGCGCGTCCCTGGATCTGCATTCGCAGGCACGTGGAACTACAGCAACGGAAAGATATATTACATCGCCGACATGAACGGCACTATAGGTGGCATGCCGCTGAAATCAAGCGAAAACATCATAGGCATGAAGGCCGAGATATCCACGGGTCCCCTGACCAACGCATTCGCGCACACAAGGCCCGTCATGTTCGATACTGACCTTAACAGCATCGGGTCGATGACACTGGTGATTGGCAGATGAGAGGCGTACTGTTCACTATTGACGCAATGATAGCGCTTCTCATAGTTGCAGCAACTGTCCCGCTTGTGATCTCATTCTACACAAGCGCCGATCCCTCGAACCAAGCGCTGAGTTCCGAGGCCGACAGCACAATCGGAACGCTTTCCGAGCTGACTGTAAGGAACGTGCTGAAGGAGCCCGTGATCCACGACCTGTACAACCAGAGCATCATAAGCGACAGCGATCTCGACAGGCCGGTCATGGACATCATCATAGAAATGTGGGCATCAAACGACACGGCCAACCTGACCAGGGCACAGAACATCACGAAAAGCCTGCTTGGCACAGTGGTACCGTCCAACTACCAGCTTGCGCTGTCTCTGGAGAATGAGACCTTCTATAATACAGGCGGCTTTGCTCTTCAGACATCTGCAGTCGGCAGACGCGTCGCATCAGGATTCATGAAGGGCAGGAGCTCTTCAGGATACATCGCAAGCGTATTTCTCACATCCATAGGTGGCAGATCGGCGAATTCATACTACTACTTCGGCGGATTTGTCGGCGAGGGCAACATCAGCGTCTACATGAACAACATACCAAACGGATCGACGATCACGAGCCTCTACATGGAACTGGATGTAGGAAGCAACTTCACGTTCCTCGTCAACAACCAGAACTGCGGGACATACAATATCACGACAGGCCTGTTCAACGCAACCATAAACAGCAGCTGCATCAGCTTCATACAGCCGGGTGCGCAGAACACATTCAACTTCACCTTCAACACCAACGTCACGACAAACTACATCGGAGGAGGGTACATGCGCGTCTCCTACACGACAAACCAGCTGCTTCCCATAGACATGAACACGACCAGGGTGGCATTTCCCGGGATCAACGGGATAATAAACTATTTTGATTCGTTCTATGCAAACGGGAACATATCCACAATGGAGCTGAGGATGCATTTTGTAAACAACTACACGACTTTCGTGAACGTCGGCAACACCACCATATTCGTCTCCGCAGGAAACGCCTCTGGAGCGAATGCAACCGTTACAAATGCGCAGCTCTTGGCCCTTCTCAACTACACCAATCTCAGCATGAAAACTGTCCCGTTGCGCATAGGTCTGGCTGTCTCCAACCAGACCCAGCTCGGCGACGGGAACGCCGATGTCATACTGATAACAGACACATCAGGGAGCATGAACTACAATTTCACATGCGACAGCGGATGCCCCAACGGCGTAACGAGGAACTGCACAAACCCCAGCCTCTACAACCTCAGCACCTCCAGGATCAGCCTGGCAAAATGCCTGGACACCGATTTTGTCGATATAATCTTGAACAACACAGGAAACCGCGTGGGCCTGGTTGCCTTTTCAACTGATGCCACAGACTATGTGGACCTCACCAGCAACGCGACCCTGCTGCACGATTCCATAAACTCGTATTCTTCAAGCGGCTCGACATGCATATCATGCGCCATAAACGAGGCCTACTCGATCCTTCTCGCCCACAACGACACGGGGCGGAAGAGGTTCGTGGTGACGATGACAGACGGCGTTGCAAACGTGAGGGCGGTGAACACGTGCAACGATCTTTATTCAGAAACATACAACAACATCACCTTCGCAGGATCGGGCACAGGGCAGATATTCACGCGCAATTCGACTTCATGGAATCCTTTTGCTCTTCCCTCATCGAACACGATATAATCCCTCAACTCGACATTTGCTCTGGCTGTGGGGAGCTCGGGCAGGATACTGAAATGGAACGGCAGCTCGTGGTCGAACATGACGTCGCCCACTTCTAACACGATCTACGGAGTGGACATCTACAACGGGACCTATGCGCTGGCCGTGGACAGCTCGGGGAGGGTGCTGCGATGGAACGGCACGTCCTGGTCAATCAATGCAACAATCGCCAATTCACCCACGCTCTATTCCGTAAGCATACTGAACCAGACATATGCATTCATAGCAGGCGTGAGGTCTAATACAGGACGCATATACAACACGACCAACGGCGGTTCCGTATGGTCGCTGAACTACAGTTCAGGCACCGCATACAGGGGAATCATCTTCTTCAACACGACGCTGGCATTTGCCGTCGGAAACGACGGCATCATCAGCCAGTGGAACTCCACCAAATGGGTCGACATATCCTCCCCGGTAGCAGACGACATCTACAGGATAAGGAAATTCAACAGCACTCTCATGTATGCTGTAGGTGGATACAACGGAAATTCCGTGATAATAAAATTCAACGGAACGAACTGGACAAGCGTTTACGATATGCCAGCAGATTCCCTACAGGACGTGGCCATTCTCAACAATACTTCCTACGCAGTCGGCCAGGGCGCGACGCTCATCGAGTACAACTCGACGTGGAACCAGACGTTCAACATGCCCGCAGCCTACCAGGGAAACCTGACAACAGGCACAACATGCACCGCTGACATCGACGCCTGCACGCAGCCGAACTCCTATCCCGCGCTCAACGCAAACTACAGCTCGTGCAGGGTCCATGGAGGGTTCAATGCAACAGTCCACTCGATTGGATTTGGTCCCGTCGCAACGTGCAGCTTCGCGTCCAACACGCTCATGGCGATAGCCAACTGCGGCAACGGCAGCTACTATTCAAGCAGCAACACGTCGCAACTGCAGATAATATATTCCACCCTCGCGCAGAACATCATCGCGCAATCATATTCCAACCAAACCGTGTACATCCAGGGAAACTTCTCGTCACTGCTTTACCCGGATTCTTATCTTGAAATAAACTATACCAGGAATTCATCCACCCCGTACCAGGAGATATCAACCGATGTCGAGACCGACAAATTCGACTGCAACAAGACACTCTTCGTGCCCAGCCAGTTCACCATCCAGGACATGAGGGTCACCTCATACTCGGGGCCGCTGTGGACAACCATAGCAGCAGTCAACAACAGCATGACAAGAGGCGCATGGAACAACACGTTCATGCTATCATCTTTCGGCAAGCAGTTCCAGATGCTGGGCGATCCGTTTGACGTAAACATCCCGATTGGCATGATCAGCCCCGGCCAGAACAACTCGATAGCAGTTTATCTCGGCGAAAACTCCACCAACCAGCAATCTTCATGCCCGCAAAACAGCACCATCATTTACACGGCATTCTTCAAGGCCTCGGTGCCATACGGCCTAGTGTTCTCGGGCCTTAGCGGGGGCGTAGTGCGCGTCTATTATGACATTAACCACGACGGAATACCGGACGGATACACCGACCTGGTCTACGGAAGCAGCCTGCCCAACTTCAATGCGACTGTGCGAACAGTCGACCAGCTCAATGCAACAGGAAACGCGCTCGACGATGCATTGCTGCGGCTCTTCCAGTCCCTCGACTATACACCTACTGGATCAGGGCCCGCAGGATCCTCGAGCAACCCGATAGATGTCGAACTCAACGGAGTTGACATCCAGACAACGGATGTCGGCAATATACCATTCCAATGGGGGCCCATAGACATTCGACTGGACGTGAAGGTATGAAGGGAATATTCTATTCAACCATAGCAGTGCTGTTCATAGCACCGCTGATCCTGATGGCCCTGTCCGACCTGTCGACATCGCAGACAGCCTCGGACAGCATGCAGACCAAGATCGCGGGGGACAAGCTGGCCTCGTTCTCAAGCTCAATCGACAACGACCTTCCGCGGGCCGTGGCGATCATGGCCAGCAATGCGCTCACGCAGGCTGTTGTATACCAGGAGAATACAGGAAAGCCCATTAACGATTCCGGCGCCCTGCTCAGGGAGATCATATCAAACGGGACCATATACGGCAGCGGATCCGCAAGCTCATTCACGATCAGCTCATGGGCATACCAGCTCCAGAACGAGGGGCAGCTCTACGGATTCCAGACAAGCGTTCAAGTGACCAACCTGAGCTTTATCGAGCTGGACAGCTATGACATCGGCATCAACGTCCAGATTGCCGTGAATGCATCGTATGCCTTCCAGAACATGAGGCTATATCGTATCTACAACTCGACAATAGCAGTTCCCATAAAAGGCTTCGACGACCCTCTCTACACGCTCCAGACAAACGGGGTGATAAAAAGGAGCATACTTGTGCCTTCCATGAACATATCAGGACCCTCGGCATTCGACAACGCAACATCAGGTGGTTTCTACATGCCGTCCAACAGCGGCCCTGGATTCCTGGACCGGATGGAGGGGAGGCTGAGGCCATCGGGAAAGTACAACTCCACCCAGGCCGGCCTCGAATCCGTCGCATACCTTCCTGTCCTTCAGGCGAACGGCTTTTCAATAAAGGAGTCGCAAAGCGACATCGATTACATGTATTTTGACAACAGCACATACAGCGGGAACCATGTGAACCAGTCGAGCTATTCGTGGCTTGTGATCGACGCCGTGCACGGCGCAACCTACAATCTTACGCTCGTATAGCAGCCCTGCAGAACGCTTGAAAACATAAATACCCGCTTTCATATATCAGTAATGTGATGCTATGGTAATGGCCAAGAAAAAGGCGAAGAAGGTTTCTCCTCTGAAGGCTGTCTCTAACATACTCGGACGGCACAATCCCGGGAAGGAAAAAAAGCCGAAAGAGGCCAACGAGAAGGCAAAAAAACCGTCAAAAATCACTGCTGGAAAAAATCCCAAGCAGGTTCTCCATGACATTTACTTCAGCAAGAAATCCCAGGAGAAG
>Ga0335069_10006075_pt1 | contig 17611 bp, 6 predicted proteins | sample Lox_Sample_11_FD_206714 | JGI IMG/M metagenome (GOLD analysis project Ga0335069, IMG submission 206714) | Soil microbial communities from Loxahatchee National Wildlife Refuge, Florida, United States - Lox_Sample_1.1 | ecosystem: Environmental > Terrestrial > Soil > Wetlands | place: USA: Florida... | reverse complement strand
GCCCCTGCACGACCGGGATCGCGGCGACGAGCACCGGTGCGGTCGATCGCACGATCCCGCCATCCTCGCGGGCGATCCGGTGCGAGACGCCGTCGATCTCGACGAGCAGGCTCGCGCCCTGCAGTGAGGTCAGCGTCCGATACGTGCGACCCGCGACGGTGAGCGTCCCCTCGTGCGCATTGACCGCATCGGCGACGACGTGCGCCTCGGTTCCGTCCAGCCGCACGCGGTAGCGATTCGGGCCTTCGTGAGCGACCGCGAGGCGATAGGCATGCCCGCAGTGACGGAGCTCGATCGTGCGTTCCGGCTCCGCGCTCGACTGCGGGCGCCCGCGCCGGGCGAACGCGAAGAAGCGCGCGCGATCGATCGCCGTCTCGGCATCGGCCAGCGCGATCGCCGCCTGGACGAGCGCGATGTTGGCGTGGCGCACGGGCAGCAGCTCGCCGTCGCGCGCCGCGCGGTCGAGCCAGCGCGTGTCGAAGTTCCCGGACCGCAGCTCGTCGCTCGAGAGCAGCTCGAGCAGGAAGCCCTGGTTCGTCGTGCCGCCGTCGACCACGATCGTCGTCTCGGCGAGGGCGCGCCGCAGCCGCGCCAGGGCCTCGGCGCGGGCGCGCCCGTGAGCGATGACCTTGGCGATCATCGAGTCGAACGCCGCGGGGATCATGTCGCCCTCGGCGATGCCGGCGTCGATCCGCAGACCCGGACCGGTCGGCAGCCGCATGAGCAGGATGCGGCCCGGCGTCGGGACGAACCCCCGGGCGGGGTCCTCTGCGTTCAGGCGCGCCTCGACCGCCCAGCCGTTCGGCGCCGGCGGCTCGCCCTCGAGCCGGCCTCCGGCCGCGACGTGCAGTTGCAGCTTCACGAGGTCCAGGCCGGTGGTGACCTCCGTCACGGGGTGCTCGACCTGCAGCCGCGCGTTGACCTCCATGAACGAGAACCGGCCGGTCGCAGGCTCATAGAGGAACTCAACCGTGCCGGTGTTGCGATAGCCGGCGCTGCGCGCGAGGCGCACGGCCGCGTCCATGATCTCCCGCTCGACCCGCGGTGCGAGCGCCGTCGACCCGCTCTCTTCGATCACCTTCTGGTTGCGGCGCTGGCACGTGCAGTCGCGCAGGCCGACCGCCCAGACGGCGCCGTGCGCGTCCGCGATCACCTGCACCTCGATGTGGCGCGCCGGCGCGATCACCGCCTCCATCAGCAGCGTCCCATCGCCGACGGCGTCGAGCGCCTCGGCGCGCGCACTGCGCAGCGCGGCGGGCAGCTCGTCGGCAAGCTCGACCCGGCGGATGCCTCGGCCGCCGCCGCCGGCCGAGGCCTTGATCAGCAGCGGGAACCCGATCCGCTCGGCGTGGCGGGCGGCGTCCAACTCGCTCTCCACAGGACCGCCGCTCCACGGTGCGACCGGTATGCCGACGGACTCCGCCAGGCGCTTGGCGGCGATCTTGTCGCCGAGCGCGCGCATGACCGCGCTCGGCGGCCCGATGAAGACGATGCCGAGCCGCTCGCAGAGCTCGACGAACCCCGGATGCTCGGCAACGAATCCCCAGCCCACCCAGACCGCGTCCGCCCGGGCGGCGGTCAGCGTCCTCTCGAGCGCCCCGTGGTCGAGGTAGCCCGCGACCGGGTAGGCCTCGTCGGCATGGCGGACGAAGAGGGCGTGACGCTCATCCTCGGTATAGAGCGCGATCACCGTCAACGGCTCGTCGAGCTCGCGCACGGCGTGGATGAGCCGCATTGCGGGCTCGCCTCGATTGACGACCGCGATGCGGCCGAAGCCTCGCCGGGCGGCGGGGGTCATGCCATCGCCGCGCGAATCGGTGCGAGCACGCCCTCGTCGATCTCCCCCGGCAGGCGGGTCGTGCGATAGCCCTCGAGCCGGAGCCGCACGTGACCGGCCTCATCGACGACATCGGCGTCGCTGCTGCCGTCCGCATGCGGCGTGACGACTGCGTACAGGGGCCCGTCGCCGCCGTCGCCGTCGAATCTGAGCACGCGGTCGATGTGGGTCGGGAGCGCCATCCGCCCGGCGGTGCCGAGCTCGTAGATGCCGGCGGTCTGGAAGCAGAGCTCGATCAGGCGCGGATCGACCGCGAGCGGACGCGTCGGCGGCTCGTTGTCCGCCGGCAGGCCGTCCGCGAGCCGCCCGACGACGTCGCCGTTGACGCGCCAGGCGCGCTCGAGCACCTGGTAGGCGGGGCCGTGGAAGTACACGCGGTAGACGTCGTCGTGCCCGACCCCGCCCGCGCCCGGCGGATGGGGCTCGTGCGGCGCCGGCGCCGCCGTTGGTGCGACAGGGTCCAGGACGACGCGGCCCGTGAAGTGCACCGTCTCCTGCTCCTCGCCGGTCGCGAGCGTCCGCCGCCCGCTCAGTGCGCACTCCGCGACCACGCCCCCGGGATCGCCGGTCAGCACCGCGCGCACCTCGAACGACCGGGGCTCGTCACGGTAGAACTTGAACGGTGCGCGCAGCTCGACGTCCTCGAGCGCGGTGACCGTGAAGCCCGGCAGCATGACCGCCGCCGCCTCTGCGAAGGCCTCGATGCCCATCACCCCGGGGAGGACCGCAATGCCCTCGATTCGGTGGTGATCGAGGAAGGGTTGACGGCTGGGATCGAGCTCGGACTCGATCCGCAGTCCGCCGTACACCGTCATGCCCGCGATCCTCCCGGTCATCGGCCCGGCCTCTGCGAGCGCGGCCGTGCGCGCCACGTCGAGCCCTCCGGCCTCGTCGGCCTCCGCGAGCAGCAGGCCCAGCGATCCGGCGACGAGCACCTCGCTGCCGTCGCCGGCGGCCGTCAGCTCGCGGCGGACGACCGGGATCCCAACGTCGGGCGGCAGCATGTCGATGCCCGCCAGCGCCATCATCTTCGGGATCGACCCGCGGCTCGCCATGCCGATCTGAGCCCACGCCGTCCAGTCGATCGCGATGCCGCGCACTCCGCGGGCGCGCAGACTCGCCACGCTCTTGCACAGCAGGTCGTTGGCCGCCGCGTAGTCCGTCTGCCCGGCGTTCCCGAAGCGCCCCGCAATCGACGAGAACACGACGGCGCTGCCGATCTCGTCGAGCGCCTCGAGCACGTGGAACCACCCGAGCGCCTTGACGTCGAAGACGAGGTCGTACTCCGCCTGCGGCTTGTCCGGCAGGAAGTGCGAGATCTCGAGCCCCGCGCAGTGCAGCAGGACGTCCACGCGACCCGTCGGACACGCCGCGGCGACCGCGGCGGCATCGGTCAGGTCGACCTGATGCCAGATCGCCGCGGCGCCGGCGCGTTCGACCGCCGCGATCGCGTCCTGGGCGGCGCACGCGCGCTCGAGGCGGCCGAGCTCGCGCTCGACGAGCTTCGGCGTGGGACGCTCGCCCGCTGCGCGGATGCGGTCGGCGATCGCGCGCTTCAGGCCGTCCTTGTCCGCCCTGAACGCCGCGATGTCGGGATCGGTGGGATCGGGAGCCGGCGCGAGGTCGAGCAGGTGGAAGGTCCCGCCGCCGGCCGCCGCCGCGAGGTCGGCGGTGATCGCCGAGACGATCGACCCGGCCGCCCCCGTGATCAGGAACGTCATGTCCGGGCTCAGCGGCGTCCCGGGCTCGGCGTGGCGTTCGGCGAGCCCGACGGCCCAGCGCAGGTCGCCCGCATGACCGACCTCGACCACGGCCGGATCGCGCAGCGTCTCGTCGATCAGCGTTCGGGCGATCGTCGCCGGGTCCGCGTCCGCCTCGAAATCCACGGCCTTGATGACGGCTCCCTCGCGTTCGCGAGCGAGCGCCTTCGTGAACCCGGTGACGGCGCCTCCGAGCACAGACGCCGGTCCTGACGGGCCGTAGCCGTGCATGCCGCCGAGCCTGGTCGCGGCGATCAGGAACGCCTCCGGCGCGACGCCGCGCATCGTCTCCGCGAGGCGCTTGACACGCGCGCCGAGCGCCGCGGCGACATCGGAGAGGTCATCCGGGTCGAGCGCCGCCAGCCAGTAGACACCGTCGACGGGGCCACTCGTGACGATCTCTGCCCCGTGCTCGGCCAGCAGGGCGCGCAGCTGCGCCCCCGCGCCTCCTTCGTCGTCGACGACGAGCACCCGGCCGAGGCGCGCCGACGTCGCGGCGCACAGCTCGAGCGCCGGACGCAGCACGGGCACCGGCACGCGGCGCGGGAAGTGCTGGTCCTCGGGCACCGGCTCGGCCGCCACCGGCGACGCCGCGGCCACCGGCCCACCGCCACCGGCACGCTCCAACACGAACGCCACGACGTGATTGAGCGTCGGGTAATCACGCAACTTCAGCGCATCGTCACGCTCGATCCCGTACTCCTCGCGAATCGCCGCGAACACCTCCGCCTGCTTGACCGTGTCGATCCCCAGATCCGCCTCCAGATCAAGCTCGGGATCCAGCATGTCCGCCGGATACCCCGTCTCCGACCCCACGATCTCCAACACCCGCCCCAACACCACATCCGCCGACAACCCCACCGACCCGGCCGGCTCGGCCGCCACCGGCGACGCCGCGGCCACCGGCCCACCGCCACCGGCACGCTCCAACACGAACGCCACGACGTGATTGAGCGTCGGGTAATCACGCAACTTCAGCGCATCGTCACGCTCGATCCCGTACTCCTCGCGAATCGCCGCGAACACCTCCGCCTGCTTGACCGTGTCGATCCCCAGATCCGCCTCCAGATCAAGCTCGGGATCCAGCATGTCCGCCGGATACCCCGTCTCCGACCCCACGATCTCCAACACCCGCCCCAACACCACATCCGCCGACAACCCCACCGACCCGGCCGGCTCGGCCGCCACCGGCGACGCCGCGGCCACCGGCCCACCGCCACCGGACACCTGCTCCGCCGTGACCGGAGCCGTGACGGGCTGCGCGGGCACCGAGGGTGGCCCGTCCAGAGCGGCCGCCCGCGGGTCGGCCACGCGCAGCCGCCGGTGATCGACCTCGAGCCGCGGCTCGTCCTCGCCGCTTACCCGCACGAGCCACGCGCGCCAGGTCGCGCGGTCGGCCACCCGGTAGTCGAAGCCGAGCTCGTCCGGATGCCGGCGCCGTTCGTCTGCGGCGGGACACCACCGCAGCAGGAGCATCGAGACCTGCGAACCGAATCCCGCCGCCAGGCGCAGCGCGTAGCGGATCGGATGCGCGCCGCCCTTCGAGAGGTTCAGCTCTCCGAGCTCGGGGTCCGGCTCGCGGAAGTTCGGCACCGGCGGCACGATCCCCGTCTCGAGCGCCTTGACGGCGACGACGTCCTCGATGCCGACGCCCATGGGATGGCCGGTGAAGCCCTTGGTGTTCGTGATCAGGACGTCGCCGGCGCGATCGTGGAAGACCGCGCGCAGCGCGTGAATCTCCGCCGAGGCGCTTCCCCCGCGCGCGGGTGTGTAGGTTTCGTGCGAGACGAACAGGGTCGACGCCGCGTCGGCGGCCCGGTCGTAGCCTCGCCGCTCGGCCTGCGCCACGAGACCCTCCATGACGTCGCCGATGTGCTCGACGTCCAGGCGTGTGCCGTGGAACGCGCTGTTCGCGGTTGCCGCGCCGAGGACCTCGCAGATCGGCGTCAGCCCGCGATCGCGCGCAGCCCCGGCGCTCTCGACGACGAGCGCGGCGGCGCCCATCCCGAGCAGCATCCCGTGCCGGCGCTGGTCGAACGGCAGCGCCGCGTGCTCGACGTCCTCATCGGTCGCAGCCGCGCCTGAGGCCAGGAACCCGCCCCCGACCCACGGCAGCAGCTCGTCGGACGTCGCGTCATCGGCGGCGATCACGATCACACGGCTGCACCGACCCGCGCGGATCCAGTCCTCGGCCAGCGCCACGGCCTGCGTGGTCGAGGCACAGGCCGCATTGACCTGGGTGTTCGGTCCGCGTGCACCGATCAGCTCGGCGAACTGCGAGTGCCCCATCGACAGGATGCGGAACAGGAAGCGCCGGTCGAACTCGAACGGATGCGCGTCGATCTGCGCGCGCAGCTCGTGCATGCGGTGTTCGAGCTCGGCGGCGAGTGGCCCGGACCCGGCGCGCTCGCGAAGCGATTCGAGCGCGGCGAGCTGCTCGCGGCGCGCACGGTCGGCCCAGTAGCGGTCGAGGTCCGTAGCGAGCTCCTCGAGCCCGGGGAACGCCGAGGCGAAGATGACGCCGGTGTCGTCGCGCAGCTCCGCCGGGAGCGCCCATCCGACCGGCAGCCGGGTGCCCTTCGTCGTCGTCCGATATCGCGCAACGAGCGGAATGCCGGCGTCACGCAGCGCGTCGAGACCGGCCGCGATCGCAAGCTGCGTGTCGCGACCGAGCGCCGGGATGCGATCGGCGTCGACCGCGAACTCGGCGTGCAGGTCGAAGTCCCCGCCGCGCGCCGCGAGCTTGATGACGTTCGCGACGTCGTCGATCTCCTCGAAGCCGGCGCTGCCATCGTCGCCTTTCACGAGGCGCGTGATGTGCCGCTCGAGCAGCTCATGACGCAGCCGGGACGGGATCACGTCGATCAGCTGCTCGCCGTCGAGGATGCGGGCGACGTTCGTGTCGTCGAACATCCGCTCTGTGCCCGGCAGGCCGAGCGATGCGCCGGTGATCACGACCGGCTCGTCGTCGACCGCGGGCGTCGCGGGCGCGGGTGCGCCGTGCCCGGCCGCGTAGAGGCCGGCGAGCCCCTGGTTGAACGACATGACGTCTCCCTGCTTGGGGTGGTTGGTGTTCAGGCACATCGCGTCCTCACCGAGCACGTCGGCGGCGAACGTCTGCAGGGCACGCTTGGGACCGCACTCGACGAACGTGCGCGCGCCCAGGGACCGCAGCGTGCGCAGCCCGTCGACGAACTGCACGGGCGCCGCGACCTGACGCCCGAGGATGTCGATCATCGCGTCGATGTCCCCGTCGGGGTACGGGCGCGCGTCGACGTTGGCGATCACCGGGATCCGGGCGGGCCGGAGGTGCAGCCGCCGCAGCGTCGCGCGCAGCGGCTCGCTCGCGGGCGCCACGATCTGCGTGTGGAACGCATGGCTGACCGGGATCCGGACGGCGGTGCGCCCGCGTTCGGTGAGAATCCGCACCGCCTCCTCGACCGGTGCCGTCGCGCCACCGATCACGAGCTGGCTCGTCGAGTTCACGTTCGCGACGACCGCGTAGCCGTCGACCGACGCGAGCACCTGCTCGACCTCCTCGAGTGTCGCGCCGACGGCTGCCATCGCACCGTTGTCCGCGACGGACAGGGCCGCCATCTCGTGCCCGCGGGCGCTGACGGCCTCGAGCGCCTCCTCGAAGGACAGCGCGCCCGCCGCGACGAGCGCGCCGTACTCACCGAGCGAGTGGCCGATCACGAGGTCAGGCTCGATGCCGTAGGCCGCGAGCAGCTGCTGGATCGCGTGGTCGACTGCGAGCACCGCGGGCTGCGTGATCTCCGTGCGCATGAGCTCCGCGGTGGCCGCGGCGACCGCGGCCTCGTCGTCGGGATCGACGAAGATCACATCGGTGAGCGCGCGTCCGCCGAGCAGCGGCCGCATGACCGCGTCGGCGCGGTCGAAGACGTCGCGCACGATCGGCTCGCGCGCGCGGAGCGTCCTGAGCATGTTCGGGTACTGCGACCCCTGGCCGGTGAACAGGAAGGCGATCTTGCCGGGGGGGCCGGAGCCACGGAACACGCCCCTCGCCCTCAGCGGCACCCACATCGCCGGCGCGCCGAAGGCCTTCAGGGCCTGCGCGCCCTTGACGGCGAGGTCGGCGGCGTCCTCGAAGTCGATCGCGATTCGCTCGCGCGCGGTGAGCGCCTCGGGGGAGGGGGCGGCGGGTGTGGGCGCCTCGCCCGCGCTCGCGGCATCGACCGCTGCGCGCAGCGCCCGCTCGAGCGCCGTGACGTCCGGGGCGCCCAGGACGAGCAGCCCGCGCAGCGGCGCTCGCGGGGCGGCAGCCGGCGCCGCGCCGGCGCCCGTGCGTGCTGCCGGCACGTCTGCCGTCACTGCGAAGCTCGTGCGCTCCGCCGCGGCGTGCCGACCGGGCACGTACTCCTCGAGCACCGCGTGGAAGTTCGTGCCACCGAAGCCGAAGGCGCTCACACCGGCGACGCGCACGCCTCCGTTGGACCATTCGCGCAGCTCCGTGTTCACGCGGAACGGCGAAGCGGTCCAGTCGACGTTCGGGTTCGGACGCTCGAAGTTGAGGCTCGGCGGCAGCTGGCGGTGGTGGAGCGACAGCGCCGTCTTGAGCATGCCCGCCGCGCCCGCCGCCGCCTTCAGATGGCCGATGTTCGACTTCACCGAGCCGAGCGCAATCGAGCCGGGCGCGAGGTCCGAGGCCCCGAACGCCGCCGCCAGCGCCTCGAGCTCGACGACGTCGCCGACGCGCGTCGAGGTTCCGTGCCCCTCGATCATCGAGCACTCGGCTGGCGACAGGCCGGCGCGCGCCCAGGCCCGCTCGACCGCGAGCCGCTGGCCGGCGGGGTTCGGTGCCGTGATGCCCTTGCCCCTGCCGTCGCTCGCGCCGGCGATCCCGCGCACGACCGCGTAGATGCGATCACCGGCCGCCTCCGCGTCCTGCAGCCGTTTGAGCAGGAAGACGACCCCGCCCTCCCCCATCACGAAGCCGTCGGCACCGTCGGCGTAGGGTCGGGTGCCTGTCGCCGACAGCGCACCGATCGCGCAGAACTTGATGAAGCTCGACGCGCCCATGTTGCGGTCGATGCCGCCCGTCAGCACTGCGTCGTACTCGTGCTCGATGAGCCCGTCGATCGACGCCTCCATCGCGGCCATCGCGGACGCGCACGCCGCGTCGACGACGTAGTTCGGGCCGTGGAGGTTGAAGAGGTTCGCGACCCGACCCGCCATGCAGTTGCCGAGCTCGCCCGGCATCGTGTCCTCGGTCACCGAGGGAAGCCAGTGCTCGAAGCGGCCGCGAAGCTCCCGCTCGATCGCCGCGCGGACCTCGGGCTCCAGCGCGCCGAACGACGGCGAACGCTCGAGCTCCCGCGCGAGCTCGGGGAACATGACACGCAGCGACGTGAGGTAGTGCTTCTCGCCGCTCATCGCGTTGCCCAGCACGACCGCGGTGCGCTCGAGGTCGAGCGGGCGCTCCGGCCAGCCGGCGTCGAGCAGCGCCATCCGCGAGCAGGCCAGCGCCCACTTCTGCGCGTCGTCCATCCCGTCGGCGACCTTGGGCGGGATCGGCAGTCCCCAGCCGAACGGGTCCCACTCCCAATCGCGCACCCAGCCGCCGATCTTCGAGTACGTGCGCTCGGGCGCACGCGGGTCGGCGTCGTAGTAGAGCGCCGGATCCCAGCGGGCGGGGTCGACATCTGAGATCGCGTAGTGGCCGGCGGCGATGTTGTCCCAGAACGCGGCGGCGTCCGGCGCGCCCGGGAGGATCGCGCCGATCCCGCAGATCGCCACCGGCGGGGTCACGCCGCGGCCCTCCCGTAGATGGCGTCGGCGACGTGCTGGAGGTCGTCGAGGCGGCCCTCCTGCGCCCCCGCTATCGCGTCGAAGGCGCGCACGCGCAGGCCGGCCCAGCGCAGCGCTTCGGCGGCCACGTCGAGCGCGACCTCGCGCGCGTTCGCGCGGGTGATGGCCGCCAGCGCGGCAGGGTCGAAGCGTCGGTCGCACTTCTCCAGGAGCGTCCCCGAGGCGGCGCGCGCAGCGCGCCGCACGAGCGCGGCGGAGCCTTCGACCTCGGCCATCGTGCGGCCGAGGCGCAGCAGCACGTGCTGGTGGCGTGTCAGGCGATCCGTCCGGCACGCCTCGAGCAGCTCGGCGAGCGCGTCGTGCGCGAGGGCCGCGATCTCGGCCCCCGGCCCCTCGAGCGCCCGGCCGAGGTCGCGGTAGCGCTCGCCGTGCGTCTTGAGGTGCTCCTGCCAGCGGCCGCGGGAGATCGTCATCTCCATGATCTCCGAGGTGCCCTCGTAGATGCGCGTGATGCGCACGTCGCGCTTGATCTTCTCGACCATGTACTCGTGGGTGTAGCCGTAGCCGCCGTGGGCCTGGATGGCGGCGTCGGCGGCGGCGTCGCCGGCCTCGGTCGCGAGGTACTTGGCGATCGCGCCCTCGACGTTGAGCGAGCCCTCGCCGGCATCGATCCGCTCGGCCGTCTCCTCGGTGGCCGCGCGCGCGGCCTCCAGCGCGATCGCGTGCGGAACGATCAGCTTGTGGGTGTAGCCCTCCTTGGTGGCGAGCGGACCGCCGGCCTGCACGCGCTCCTGCGAGTACGCGATCGCGCGGTCGAGCGCCGCCCAGCCGGCCCCGAGGCCGAATGCCGCGACCATCAGCCGGGTGTAGCCGAAGACCTGCTGGGCCTGGACGAGGCCCTGCCCCTCGACGCCACCTACGAGCCGGTCGGGACCGACCTGCACCTCGTCGAGGAACAGCGCTGCCGTGTTCGACAGGCGGATGCCGTGCTTGTCCTCGCCCGCGCCGTGGGTGAAGCCGTCCATCCCGGCGTCAACGACGAACCAGCTCGGCCCGCCCGGGGCGAGCGCCAGGATCGTGGCGCGCTCGGCGACCCCGCCGTTGGAGATCCACTGCTTGGCGCCCGTGATCCGGTATCCGCCGCCGTCCGGCTTGGCGACCGTCTTCAGTGCGCCGAGGTCGCTTCCTGCGTCGGGCTCGGTGGCGCCGTACGCGAACAGGACCCCCTGCTCGGCGATCTCCGACATCCAGCGGCGCTTCTGCTCCTCGGTCCCCCCGACCGTGATCGGGTCCGAGCCGAGGAACGTCGCGAGCACCGCCGTCGCGATCCCGAGGTCGATCCGCCCCATCCGCTCGCACACCCGGTACACGTCGAACGCGCCCGCACCCATCCCGCCGTACTCGACGGGGACGAACAACAGCTGGACGCCGAGGTCCTCGCCGCACATGCGGCGCACGAGCTGCTCGGGGAACTCGTCACGCTCGTCGAGCGCGATCAGGAGTTCGTCCGGCAGCTCGCGCCTGGCGAATTCATCGATCGACTCCAGCGTGAACTCGAGGGTCTCGACATCGATCCCGGCCACTTCGGTGCTCGACATGACGGAACTCTAACGAAGCCGAATGCGCCCCGGCCCGCTGCCCGTTTCAGCGCTCGCCCATCGCCGCCATGGCGGACGTGGTGGGCGCCCGCCCGGCGGCCGACTGCCCCGCGATCCAGACCAGCGTCGGGCGCCCGGTCCGCGGGTCGAACGCCAGTGCCTCGCCGGCGACCGGCGCCGTGCCCGTGCCGAGCGCCTCGGGCGTCCCGAAGGCGCCCGCGGCTGACCCCAGCGCGACGAACGGGCCGGCCGCGGTCTCGACGGCGCCCGAGGTGAGCGCCAGCGCCGGCTGCCCGGCGGGACCGACGGCGAGGTCGCCCATGGCCCAGTCCTGCCCGGCGGGCGTCGCCTGCTGCGCGCCGCGGAAGCCGGCGCCGGTCGCCGTCGCCACCTGCACCCGCAGGTGGGCGCCGTCCCAGCTCGTCCACGACGCGATCGCGCCGCGGCGCAGGAGCGCGAGCCGCACGGCGAAGTGCGCCGGGAGCGTGAACAGGTGGTTCGGCCAGATGCCGTGGTCCAGCGTCCTCGTCGTGATTCGCGTCGAGCCGGCGGGCAGCACGGCCGCGCTCACGTCGCGCGTGTCGAGCGACGCACCCGCCGCGCGGCCCGTCCAGAGCAGGTACGAGGTCCCGTCCGGCGCCGTCGACAGCGCAAGCGAGGTGACCACCCCGGCCGAAACCCGGCGCACGCGATCCCAGACGCCCGAGGGCGATCGCATCTGCACGGCGATCGCGTGTCCGGTCCTCCAGGCGAGGACGATGCCGCCATGGGCGTCGACGGCTGAGGCGATCGACTGGGTGGAGACATGGTGGGCGAGCGTCGCGAGCGGTCCGAACGACGCTCCCGGGCGCCGCACCGCGACACGGACGGACGCGCTCACCGGGCGCTCGCATCGGCCCCGTGTGTCACGCTCGATCCCGAGCCAGGCGACGACGGTCAGTCCCCGCGCGTCGCCGGCGAGCGTGACCGCCGGCGGCTCGGTGTGCGAGTAGACCGTCCATGCAGTCTGCCCCGGCGCAAATGTGCCGTCCACCTTGCCGAAGCGCGGCGTCAGGGCGAAGCGGGTCGCGAGGCCGCAGGCCGGGCCGAGCCGCCGCTGCTGGATCGCGACCACGCCGCCCGCAGCATCGACGACCGGCGCCGGCGGCGCACCTTCGAGCACCTCCTCGCCGGTGTCGGGAGCGACGCGCTGCGGCCGGAATCTGCTCGCCGCCGGCGGGCGGCTCGCCGACCGGTGACCCCCCAGCCGGTCAGCCCACGCCGCGAACGCCCAGCCGCGGGCGTCGAAGGCGAGCGTCGGGGTCCCGGACGGGGCTCCGGACGCGGAGGAGAGCATCTGGGGTGCGGTCCATCCCGCGCCGCGCGCGGCGGCCGGCGCGAGCACCGCCACAGCGGCTACGGCGGCGATGGTCGCCGTGCGCACGGACATGGCGTGATGGTGACGGCGGCAGCAACGGGGCACATCGGTAGAAACGCGACGAGCACGCTGGAGTTGTGGGGCCCTCCCCCGTGACCGCGAAGCCGTCATCGTCAGGCGGCGTCGCGCTGCGTGACGGCGGGCTGCGGTACGCCGAGCCAGCGCGCGAGGTCGAGCGCGAGCCCGACCTCGACGCTGCGCCCCGCCAGCGGCGCGGGCAGCAGCGCCTGCGCGCGCTGCAGCCGGTGCAGGACGGTGTTGCGGTGGGCGAAGAGCGCCCGCGCGGCGCGCGTGGCGTTGCACTCCTCGCGCAGGTAGACGCGCAGCGTCTCGCGCAGCTGTTCGTCGGCCGCCGCCAGGTCACCGAGCGTGCGCGCCGCGAACTCCAGCGCGCGCTCCTCGTCGGCGGCGGCGAGCGCCACGGCGCGGACATCGCCGTAGCGGGCGATCCGCGGCGCGGGCCGCGCGCGATGCATGAGCCGCTGGGTCGCCAGGGCATCCAGGTACGCGCGCCGGAAGCCCTCGACCCCCGCCCCGACGGAGCCGACGGCGACCCGCACCGCGGGCACACCGGCCAGCGCCGCCTCGAGGTCCGCGGGGTCCGGATCGGCGCTCGCCGCGCACCACATCCACAGCGACGAGGCGCCGACGACGACCGTCAGCGCGCGCGGCGCTCCGGCGGCGCGCGCGAGGCGCTCGGCGAGCGTCCCGAGCTCCCCCTCGTCGGCGGCTCCGGGCGGGGCCCAGAGGATCGCCGCCAGATGGCGGCGTCCCAGGTCGTAGCCGAGCCGCGCGCTCGCGCGCTCTTCGGGGATCGGCGCGCCCTCCAGCAGCAGGTTCACCGTCGCGAGGCGCTCGGCGTGAGTGCCGCTCGTGAGCTGCTCGCGCTCGAGATCGACCTGCGCGTTGATGCCGGCGAGCGTCTCCTCGACGAAGGTGAAGATCGATCGCGCGCTGACGTCGAGCAGCTCACGCAGCTCCTCGGGGTCGGAGGTCAGCTCGAACGCGACCGCCATCCAGTGGCGCCAGACGACGTTCTGGCCCGCGCGATAGACGTCGACCCCGGCGCGGTCCAGGCCGCGGCGCACGAGATCCCGGGCGAGGCCGAGCGTCTCCGAGTCGACGTTGGGCGCGACGCGCGCTCCGGGGTCGCGCAGCGTGGAGGTCGCCCAGTGCAGGATGTTGGCCCGGTCGGTGGCGCGCATCGCCTCGGCAAGCGCGGGGTCCCGCTCTGCGAGCGGGGCCGCGGACGCCAGCACCGCCTCGTCGACCGCGCTGAAGATGTCGCCGCGGTCCATGAGCCGCCGCACTCCCGCGACGAGGAGCTCCGCGCAGCGCGGCGACGGGGGCTCCCAGGCGGTCATGGGCGCACGGTAGCGCGACCAGGTGCGACTTGCACACCGAAAGTGCACATATCGGTGCAGCTTGCCCTTGTGGCCCGGCCAGCGACCCGGGAGGATGGGTGCCCACCGTCCACCCAGGAGCCGCATCCGCCATGGCCACCGTCACAGCCCTTCGCCCGCAGACCCACGCCGAGCACGTCGACATGGTCATCGTGGGCGCCGGCATCTCCGGGATCGGCATGGCCTACTACCTGCAGCGCGACCTGCCGGGCAAGACGTACACGATCCTCGAGGGCCGCGACCGCGTGGGCGGCACGTGGGACCTGTTCCGCTACCCGGGCATCCGCTCGGACTCCGACCTGCACACCTACGGCTTCGCCTTCAAGCCGTGGACCGACGAGCAGTCGATCGCCGACGGCCCCGCGATCCTGCGCTACATCGACGAGACCGTCGCCGAGAACGGCATCGACCGCCGCATCCGCCTCGGCCACCACGTCGAGCGCGCGACCTGGTCGACCGAGGACGCGCGGTGGACCGTCGAGGCCACGCGCAAGGACACCGGCGAGCCGGTGACGCTCACCTGCTCGTGGCTGTTCTGCGCCGCCGGCTACTACCGCTACGAGCAGGGGTACCTCCCGCAGTTCGAGGGTGCCGAGCGCTTTGGGGGGAAGATCGTCCATCCGCAGCACTGGCCCCAGGACCTCGACTACAGCGGCAAGCGCGTCGTCGTCATCGGGAGCGGCGCGACGGCCGTCACGCTCGTGCCGGCGATGACGGACACGGCGGCGCACGTGACGATGCTCCAGCGCTCGCCCACATACGTCGTTTCGCTTCCCGAGAAGGACCCGGTCGCCAACGTCCTCAAGCGCATCCTTCCCCCGAAGCAGGCCTACGCGATCACCCGGCGCAAGAACATCTGGCTGCAGAAGACCGTCTACCGCCTCTCCCAGGATCGCCCGGAGCTCGTCAAGCGCATGATCCGCCGGGGCGTGCGGCGGCGCCTGCCCGAGGGCTACGACATCGACACGCACTTCACGCCCACCTACAAGCCGTGGGACCAGCGCATGTGCGCCGTGCCGGACGGCGACCTCTTCGAGGCGATCTCGAGCGGCCGCGCGTCGGTGGTGACCGACCACATCGACACGTTCACCGAGAACGGGATCCTGCTGAAGAGCGGTCGCGAGCTCGAGGCGGACATCATCGTCACCGCCACGGGCCTGGACCTGCAGCTGTTCGGCGGCATGCAGATCGCCGTCGACGGCGAGCCGCTCGTCCCGCACGACCACTTCGCCTACAAGGGCTTCATGCTCAGCGACGTCCCGAACCTCGCGTTCGCGGTCGGCTACACGAACTCGTCGTGGACGCTGAAGGTGGACCTCGTCTGCGAGTTCCTGTGTCGCCTCATCGTCCACATGGACGCCCGCGGGGCGACGATCGCCACGCCGGTCAACGACGACCCGCAGATGGGCGCCAGGCCACTGCTCGACTTCGGCGCGGGGTACGTGCAGCGCGCGATCGACCGGTTCCCCGTGCAGGGAACGAAGGCGCCCTGGACGGTGACGATGGCCTATGCGGCCGACGTCGAGCGCCTGCGCCACGGTGTCGTCGACGACGGCATCCTGCGCTTCAGCGGCGTGCGCGAGCGCGGCGCCCTCGCGGCCTGAGCGCGCGCGAGCCTCACTCGACGAGCGGGCCGGCGACCTGCACCGCGGCGAAGCCGCTCGCGCTCGCTGCCGCGCCGCGCGTGCCGAGGAAGGCGGCCTGGAAGCGGAAGCGCCCCACGGCCGGCGGCGTGAACGCGACGGACGCGTGGCCGGCCGACGCCGTCACGCGCCACTGGCGCACGTAGAGCCAGCCGAACAGCGGGTCGAAGCGCTCGGCGATCACCCGAACGGGCCCATTCGCTGCGGGCGCGACCTGGACGCTGACCGGCACCGTCGCCCCCGGGGCGGAGCTGCGCGGCACGCCGACGCGGGTCCGCGTTATCGCCCGTGAGACGCGCGTGAGCGTGTAGGGCTCCTGCTGGTTCTCGAAGGCGAGCACGGCCGCGAAGTAGCGGCCAGGGCGCAGCGTGCGGTCGACCCGGCCGTCCGACGAGGAGGCGACGATCCGGCCACGGTCGTTGCGCACCGTCAGCTCGAGGTCGTCCCCGGCGGCGAGCCTCAGCGACAGCTCGCTGCGCCGCTTGACGTCGAAGCGGTAGAGGTCCACGACGTCCAGGCGCCGGCCGTCGACCTTGCCGTGGGCCGTCGCGAAGTTGCGCAGGAAGACCCCGGGCGCACTGTCGTCGCCGAGCGCGCGACCGACCTGCAGGTGGTAGCGCTGCACGCCGCGCACGCCGTGGGGCGCGGTGACGAGCAGGCTGTAGCGACCGCCCTCCCCACTTGGGGGCGTGAACAGGCCGTAGCCGGAGCACCCGAGGCGGTCGGCGACCGGATCATCGAAGCTCCGCGCGCCGGGTCCGTACAGCTCGAGGCTCGCGCAGCCGGACCCGGCGAGCGCGAGGTTGATCCGGTAGGTCACGCCGGTGTGCAGGGTCACGCGGTAGGCGTCCTGGCGATCCTGGAGCACGTCGACCCCGGCGGCCACCCCCTTCGCCGGCAGCGGCGGGCCGGGGAACGTCGGCGGCGGCTCGGGCAGGAAGACGTCGAGCCGGAACGTGCCGCTCGCCGAGTTCGCCCGCTCGGCCACGCGGATCAGGTAGGACTCGCCGGCCTTCACGCGGAAGCTCACCTCGGACCGGCCCTTCGTGTCGGTCTCGTCGCACTCCAGCGCCGTCGTCTGGGAGCGCTGGCGCAGGTAGGTGTCGACCACCGCGTCGAGGTCGCCGCTCGCCTGCAGCCGCACGCTGATGCGCCCGTCGCGGGGTGCCTTGACGAGGTACCAGACCGAGTCCTTCGAGCCCGACGAGCACTGCGAGGCGGGCTCGGTGGGCTCGAGCGTCGCCCCCTGCGTCGTCCCGTCCACGCTGGCGGGGAGCGTCAGCACGCGGGCCGCAGCGCGGTCATCGTTCGACGGCGCGGCGGCCTGGGCGACGGGCGCGGTGATGAGCAGCATCAGGAGGGCCGCGGCCGTGGCCACCGGCGTGATGCGCAGGACCATGCGGCGATCCTACGCCGGAAAGCGGTCGGTGTCTGCCTCCTCAGCGGCGCCGGACGGTGAGGCTGACCTTCGTGCCCGCCGGGAGCACGCGTCCGGCGCGCCGGCTCTGGGCGACGACGACGGGCCTGCCGCTGCGCCGGCCGCGCCGGCGCACTGTGCCGACGCGGCAGCCCGCTCGCGTCAGCCGCGTCCGGGCGCTCGTCACGGTGCGCCCGACCAGCCTGGGTACGACGCAGCGTCGCGTCGCCGTGCCGCCACCCGGCGTGGCGGCGACCGGCGGCGTGACGGTCGCGGCCGCCGGCGCGTCGCTGGTGGCTGGTGCGCTGCCGGCGGGTGCGGCGCCGGCCCCCTTGGCCGGCGCAGCGGACACGGCTGGCGCGCCGAGGTTCCACAGGCTCGCGTGCGAGCTGCGGACCACGAGCACGAGGTCGTCGCCGCTCGTCGTGCGCGAGGCCACGCACGGGTCGGGCGCCGCTCCGGCGCCGGCGCAGCCCGCGACGCGCGCGCCGTCGCGGAACACCGCGACGTCCGCGGGCGCCGGCCCGACGGGCAGCAGCGAGCCGTCCACGCGGAACGTCAGGGTCAGCGGTTCGGCCGCGGTCGCCGGCGGTGCGCTGACCTGCAGCTCGCGGCCCAGGAACGTCCAGCCGTCCGGCGGCGGCGCGCTCACCGGAGCGGTCGTGATGCTGACGGCGCCGGCGCCGGGGGTGGCGACCGTCGCCGTGAGCGGGTCCTGCGGCGTGGCCTCGCCGCCCGCGGGGAGCGATGAGACGCTGCCGCCGGCC
>Ga0335069_10006074_pt1 | contig 17612 bp, 12 predicted proteins | sample Lox_Sample_11_FD_206714 | JGI IMG/M metagenome (GOLD analysis project Ga0335069, IMG submission 206714) | Soil microbial communities from Loxahatchee National Wildlife Refuge, Florida, United States - Lox_Sample_1.1 | ecosystem: Environmental > Terrestrial > Soil > Wetlands | place: USA... | reverse complement strand
CTGGGTCAGGCTTTCGCCCATTGCCCAATATTCCCCACTGCTGCCTCCCGTAGGAGTCTGGGCCGTGTCTCAGTCCCAGTGTGGCTGGTCGTCCTCTCAGACCAGCTACCCGTCATAGCCTTGGTGGGCTCTTACCCCGCCAACAAGCTGATAGGCCATAGGCTCATCCTCAAGTGATAGCTCAATCCGAAGAAAAAGCCACCTTTTACCCCGAAACCTAAGTCACGTGGTCTTATCCGGTATTAGCCCCACTTTCGCGGGGTTATCCCAATCTCGAAGGTAGATTACCTATGTATTACTCACCCGTCTGCCGCTTTACTCGCCCCCGAAGGGACTTTCACGCTCGACTTGCATGTGTTAGGCACGCCGCCAGCGTTCGTTCTGAGCCAGGATCAAACTCTCAAAACAAACTTACTAGCTTGAATTTTCAGTCCTTGACAAGGACCTGCTATTTTCTTACTTTTCAAAGAGCAAGTACTACCCAACCTCGAAGCATCATAAGTATACTTATTTTTCGGAGATTGTCAAGGGATTCAATGAAGAATTTTTAAGAAAAATTAGAGGGGGCTCTAAACCCCCTCCAGTGCTCATTTTACTTAAGGTTATGTCCTGGGTTGCTCGCCCATATTTGAAGGCGGCGCTGGTACCTCCTGCGTGCCGCCGGCGCCATTGTCGGAAGCGCCGCAGGCTGAATAGCAATTGTAGTATGAGCCGCCTTTACCCGTGCATGAGTCGATGCAGCCTACGTCTTTCGTCGGGTTTCCCGCCTCGTCCGTGGTCGAGCACAGGGCGTTGCATTCGCCGATGGTTTTACTTTTGGAAAGACAGTCGTTCTTGCAGATAAAATTCACTTGCTGCTGCCCATAAACGCCCGTACACAAACAAAAGATAAAGAGCGCCAGAGCGCCCACGACCACATATCTCATACCGTCACCTCCGTGTTTGACACGCAATAATCCAGTTCTATTGTAATGCAGATTGTGAGGGTTTTCTACGACTTTTGTCACACTTTTCAAAAAATCCCGGCATCAGCCGGTATACGCCTTGAATACGCGCAGAAAATTCCCGCCCATATAGGCCGCGATGTCCTCGCGGGTAAGCCCCACCTCTGTCATGGCTTGTGCGAGCTTTCTTAAGTCCCGCACATCCGAATACCCCTTAATCCTCGCCGGCAGGTGACCGCCTCCGTCCGTACCCAGGCCCACGTGCTCCATGCCGATACGTTTCTTCATCTCCAGGATTTCCTGTGCCCAATCGAGAAAACTCTCGCGCCGGTAATCTCCACGGCGATAGGCCATGGGCCAGGTACAGACGATCCCGTTGGTCTTGGCGATAATCTCCATCTCTCTTGAACCACGGAACCTGCCGGTTGCCCGGCCGTAGCCTGGAGAGGGGCTCGTATGAGAATCGATGATCGGTCTTTTTGTGATCTCGGCCATCTGCGCGAGGGAATCGGAGGATGCATGGGCCGCGTCGATGATGATGCCCAACCTGTCCATCCTTTCGATGGCCGATCTGCCGAGTAAGGAGAGTCCGCCGTGCCGCGGAGGTTCCCCCATCACGTCCGTAAAAGCGCTCGCCATGTAATGGCCGAGCGTAATGATGCGCACGCCCATGCGGTGTACCTCGTCGAAGCGGTCAAGCCCCTCTTGAAGCGGGTTCGCCCCTTCGATGCCGAGGATACAACCGGTAGGCTCGCCAGGGGCCACATGACTTGCGACATCCGATGTCTTAAGTATCAGCTTTGTCTTCCCCGATTCCACGTAGCGCATGGCGCGCCCGAGTTGGGCCATGAGTCCGGGGAACGATTCTTCCCAGAACCCTCCCGGCTGTTTTGAATCGCCGACCGCGCAGAAGGCGGTTGCGCTCATGCCGAGCTGTTTAATGCTTGACATAGACGAACTTGAGTCACCGCCGCTTCTCACGGTAAAGAATTCGTCCGGGTGGGAATGGGCGTCGATAATCGTAATACCTTTGAGCGGATCGGCTTCGTCCGCAGATTCGGCTGCGAAAACCGCACCTTTGCCGGCGAATGAGGCCGCCATGACCCCGAGACACAAAGATAAGAACTCACGTCTTCTCATAATGGCTTACCCCTTATCAAAGATGATAGCCGGCCCGTGCGCCGGACATGCCTTTCCTTATGGTTCACCCTCGTCAAGGGTTATCGGCTTTGTTTCAGAATTCTTGAGCAGGGCGGCAAAGAAGCTGGAGTTTTGGTTAGCCAGGCAGACGCTTAGGCCCCCGTGACCGCACGGATGCTCTCGTAGGTTACATCCACGAGTCTTTTGAGCGTCGCATCTTCGATGGCGAGCGGAGGCATAAGCACGATAACATCGCCGAGCGGACGTATGATGACGCCATGCCTTCTCGCCTCTTGAATGACCTTCTGCCCCATCTTCTCGCCGGGTGCGTATGCCCTTTTGGTCTTCTTGTTCTTCACCATCTCGATGCCGACCATGAAGCCCTGCTGCCTGACTTCCCCCACGTGGGTGAGGTCTAAGAACCTTTTGAGCCCTTTGGTAAGAAGCGCAATCTTAGCTTTCATCTTCTGCAGGGTCTTTTCCCTGGCAAACAGATCGATGTTCTCGATAGCCACGCTTGAGGCCAGAGGGTTACCCGTATATGTGTGGCCGTGGAAAAAGGTTTTGAAGGCGTCAAAAGGACCGAGGAAACCGTCAAAGACCTGCTCAGTGGTGAGCGTTGCCGCAAGGGGCAGGTATCCGCCGGTAATGCCCTTGGACAGGCAGAGGAAATCGGGTTCCACGCGTTCTTTGTCGCAGGCGAACATGTGGCCTGTCCTGCCGAAGCCCGTTGCCACCTCATCCGCGATAAAGAGAAGTCCGGCCTCTCTCGTAATGTCGGCAACCGCCTTTAGATATCCCGAAGGCTGAACGATCATACCGCCTGCCCCCTGGACGAGCGGCTCCAAGACAACGGCGCAGACTTCCTCTTTACGTTCTTTCACGATCTTTCTGAATGCCTGCACGCAGGCCATGTGGCATGAAGCCTTCTCCAGCTTGAGCGGGCATCGGTAGCAGTACGGCGAGGGCGCCTTATAGGTCTTAAAGAGGAGCGGCCCGTACACCTTGTGGAACAGGTCTATGCCGCCCACGCTCACCGATCCGATAGTGTCCCCGTGATACCCGTTCGTGAATGAGATGAACCTTTTTTTCTTCTTCTCGCCCCGCTGTTGCCAGTACTGGTAGGCCATCTTAAGCGCGATCTCCACCGACGTGGAGCCGTTATCGGAATAGAAGACTTTTGTGAGGCCCTTTGGGGTGATATCAACGAGCTTACGGGCAAGCACGATAGACTGGGTATTGGCAAGGCCGAGAAGCGTCGAATGGCAAAGCATCTTTGACTGTCTGTCGATAGCGTCGATGAGCTCCCTTTTGCCGTGACCGTGGACGAGCACCCAGAGCGACGACACCCCGTCTATATAGCGGTTTCCATCCACATCGATAAGATAGGAGCCCTCTCCCTCCTCAATGATCAGGGGTTTCTCATTGAGGTAGTCTCCCATTTGCGTAAACGGGTGCCAGATATATTTCTTGTCCCATTGGGTGAGCGTTTTTACATCCTGCATGCTCTCATTCCTCCAAAATTCAACTGTGGGTGAAGCCGTGAGGGCGGAAGGGCAAAACTTTTGACGTATGGGGTGCCCTTAAACGCCTCTAACGAACCCGTCTATATCAATTTCATCTTCCCGCCCGCATCGATGATCGCGCGGAGGGCGTAATTGAGTTCATCTTTTGTGAAGCCGCTCACTATGGTCAATCGCAGACGGGACGTGCCGCTCGGCACCGTAGGCGGACGCATGGCCGTGAGAAATATCCCCTTGCGCATGAGCGTCTGGTGCATGGCAAGCGCCGTTGCATCTTTTCCCACGAGGATCGGGATAATGGGCCCCGCGCTTTGTTTCAGGTCGAAGCCGGCCTCGCCAAGATGCTTTCTCATATAATCGATGTTACGCCACAAGGCCTCTTTGTGGGAGGTGTCTCTCTCAATGAGGTTGAGCGCAGCGAGCGAGGCCGCAAGCACGGAAGGAGGAAGGGCCGTGGTGTACATGAAGGTGCGGGCACGATTGATGAGGAATTCGATGACGATCGGATCGGACAGCACGAAAGCGCCAAAGGAACCGAGCGACTTGCCGAATGTGGCCATGTGTACGTCCATTGCCCCCTTTAGGCCGAACATCTCTTCCACGCCCGTGCCGCTCTCGCCGAATACGCCGGTGCCATGTGCATCGTCCACAAAGACATGGACCCCGTATTTTTCTTTGCAGGCGTAAATCTCATCGAGGGGCGCGATGTCCCCGTCCATGCTGAAGACCGACTCGGTTATAATGACCCGCTTGCCTTTAGTTTTGTTTCTTCTGATCTTGCCTTCGAGGTCGTTGACGTCCCTGTGTTTGTAGATCACCTTCTTAGCTCCGGAAAGGCGTATGGCGTCGATCAGGCTTGAATGGTTCAATTCATCACTGAAAATTACGTCATTTTCTCCGACGAGCGTGGATATCATACCGATATTGGCCATATAACCGTTCGGAAATATGAGGCCTCGCCTGTACCCCTTATACTGAGCGATCTGTTTCTCAAGACTCGCGTAAAGGTCGAGACTGCCGGAAACGCTCCGGGAAGAACACGTGCCGGCGCCGTATTCGTGAACAGCGTCCCGGGCAGCACGGAGTACATCGGGGTGGGTATGCAAAGAGAGATAGCTGTTGGAACAGAGGTTCAAGAACTCGCGGCCGTTGTGGCGCACCTTTGTGGGCGAGAGGGGCTGCACGTATTTGATCGTCCGGTAATTACCCCGCTGCCTTATCTCTTCCAGCGCCTTCGAGAGTATCTTTCTCATCACAGAACCCCTTGGGTACTTAGACTACCGTAAGATCAAAAAGTAGTCAACAGTCAAACATTATTGGTTAACGCGTGGGTCAAAAACAAAGGGTGGATGCCTTGATCCACCCTTTGAGCGTAATCGCGCTTAAGTTTCTCTAACCCTTGATGATCCGCGGAAGAATCATCTGGTGTTGAGGCGTGATCGACTTCGGGTTCTGATAGCAGCAGTTTGCAAAGGCCACGAAGTATTTTCTTAAGTCTTTCATGGCCACGATCTCATCCACAAGGCCTTCCTTGGCGCAGTAAGCGGGTCTCGATTTGTCGACGTACTCCTGCACAGTCTTGTTCATGGCCTCGATAACCGGCGCAAGGGGCTTGCCCGCGTCCTTTTCTTTGACGAGGCGTCTGGCAAAGCTTGCTACGGCAGCCGTTTCTCCGTGCATAACGTAGATTTCCGTGGTTGCCGTTCCGAGAGTGAAGGCGTTGTTGTTGTTCGCCTGAGGGCCTGCCATGATGTAGTGCGCAGCTGCGGTCCCTTTCCTCAGGACGATAGTCATCATGGGGAGGTCGCTCTGCTCGATGGAATAGATCAAGGCCTGGCCTAACCCCAAGAGCTCGGCCTTTTCTGCGATATCACCTACGTCGATGCCGGAGGTGTCCTGGATCCAGATCATGGGGATCCGGTCCCTGCCACAGAGGGTAACGAATTCGTTGATCTTGATGAGACCCTCCCGGTAGAACTTGCCGCCGATGCCTGGATACGGCGCATACTGTGGATATCCTTTGGGCATCATGCCCTGTCTGTTGGCCACGATACCGATCAGGAATCCATCGACCTTGACGAGGCCCGTGTAAAGCTCCGGACCATAGCCGGCCCTGAACTCCATGTGTTCGCTGTTATCCACGAGGCGGGCCATGAACTGCTCCGCGTCGTAGACCATCTTCTGGTTGAAGGCCACGATGCTGTAAAGATCTTCGGCCGGGAATGCCGGGTTTGCCGGAGGCGCTACCCGGAAAAAGCTCGCATCGTAAGCCGGCAGTTTGGTGACCCATGATTTCAGCGAATCGAGCAAGCTCTCTTCGCTCGGATGGACTTCGCGGAAGAACCCCGTATGGTCATAATGTATCTCAACCCTGCCCGGAGGCACGGACTTGAATTTTCGTGTGGCTTCGATAATCTGTTCCGCCATACCTTCATCGAAATACCCTTTAGGCGCCATACCGCTCACGATGCCAGCGCCGCCCACCGCGATATTACAGTCTTTGTGTGCGAGAAGCAGTGTGGGGGAGATACCCTGGTATCCGCCGCCGGCCGGGTTTGTCCCGTAGATAGCGGCAAGCACGGGGATGCCAAGTTTATTGAGTTCCGCATGCCTGAAGAATGTGGTGCCGTTCCCGCGTCTGTTCGCATAGACCTTTTCCTGCTCAGTGAGTTTCACGCCGCTGCAGTTGACAAGCCATACGAGAGGGCAGTGAAGCCTCTTTGCCGTATCTGTTACCCTGAGGATGTTATCGGACTGACCTGCTATCCACGCACCTGCCATGACTTTATTGTCGAAACCGATGATAACGCACCATCTTCCGTTTATTCTTCCAAGACCATCCACCACGCCTGTTGTGCCGGACTCTTCATCCATGGGGTCATAGAGCATATGAAGCGGTGCCCAGGTGCCGGGGTCTAAGATGTATTCGAGCCGCTGGTGGACTGTCCATTCGCCCCTCTTATTCAGGGTTTCCTTGGGCAAACCGGCGTTCTTCTTCTGTTCGACCAGCTCGGCGATGTGCTGTTCTACCTTTTTGATCTCCTCGGCATTTGCTTTATTCTCTTTTACCGGTTTTCCCCAGTCCTGCATCTTGGCGAAATAGGGTCTCATATACTACCTCCAATGGCTTTTAGAGTATTTGTAACTATTTTCACAATTTTAATTTTTTTGCCGCCTTCTTGTCAATATAAATAAGAAAAAAGTATTTGATTTTAATACATAATCATGAAAGACGGCGAAATGCTTGGTGTTCCATGCTGTGCGCGAAAATCGATGGGACGCGGGGCGCGATAAGGACAAGGCAAGAGCGGCTCGCGTCCGTATAGACCTAATAGTCTCCCCGCATATCAAGTGAGCATAAAAGCGGCTATTTTTCAAGCTTCTTATAGATCGCCTTACCGATTATGTAGGCGATGATAATGCCCCAGATGATGAAAAAATATACCAATGGTCCCTCTTAAGCCATTAAATCATAGCTCGCCCGTGCGGGCAGTGTCCGAAATCACACCATGCGCAATTTTACGGGGCTTGGACTCGCCCCCTCCACCAGCGTAAGCCGGCGGAGCCACCCCGTCTCGCCTGCTTCCGCAGACTAAGCGAGGGCTTAATGCTTAAACAACCTTTGACCCGCGAACACCATAGTCACATTGGATTCGTTACACGCCTCGATGACCTCGAAATCGCGCTCCGATCCGCCGGGTTGAATGATGCCCGTCGCTCCTTCTTTGATGGCCGCGTCAACTCCGTCCCTGAACGGGAAAAAACCGTCCGAAACCACAACCGAGCCTTTGAGCCCGCCTCTTTGGTCCCTGGTAAGCTTTTCGATTTCTATAAGATCTTCCATCTTCCTCTGGCCTTTTTCGGCTTCGAGTTTAAATACCGCATAGGGCACGCCGTATTTCTTGAAGACCTCTTTGTCCATGAATTTCGTGTACGCCTTGAATACAGCGATCTCAACCACGCCCACCCGGTCCTGCTCTCCCGTACCGATGGCCACGGTTGCACCGTCTTTTACAAAGAGCGCCGAGTTGGAGCTGACCCCCGATTCCACATTCCATCCAAAGAGCATGTCTTCGTATTCCTTGTCGGTGGGGGTTCTTTTGACCTTGTAGGCTTGGCCCTTGTACACGGTCTCAGCGGGTTTCAAGTCCTCTTTGCCTTTAATCTTTTTGGGCTGCGATTCCTGTAAGACGAGTCCGCCGTCCATGAGCGATTTGAATTCCACGATCCGCTTGGTCTTATATGCTTGCAGCCTCTCCATCTCGCGTATCTGCAGGAGGCGAAGGTTCTTCCATTTTTTAAGAACGTCGATGGCGCCGCCCTCGAAATCGGGGGCGCAGACCACTTCAAAATAATAGGGCACCATGGCCTTGGCTGTTTCCACATCAACCTTCTTCGTGAGCACCACGGCCCCGCCAAAGGCCGCAATCCTGTCGCACCAGAACGCCTTTTCGAAGGCCTCCGTTGTGGTAGACCCGTAGGCGGCGCCGCAGGGGTTATTATGCTTCATGATGGCGCAGGCGGGCATCCTGTCCAGGAACCTTAAGATGTTGAGCGCGTTATCCACATCGGTGAAATTGGTCTTGCTCGGATGTTTGCCCACCTGGAGCATGTCCTTCTCGGTGATCTTGCTCGCGAGACCGCCGTCAAAATCGAAGAACCGCACATCGCCGAGCACGATGTTGCCGTTTACCAGTTCGTATATGGCCGCCGGCTGATCAGGGTTTTCTCCATAGCGCAGGCCCCTCTCCACATCACACTTTTCATCCGCATCGAAGATATTCCACACCTTCTTTTTATAGAGCAGTACCTGGCCACCCATGTCGATCTTGATCGTGTCGGGGAAGTTGTCCTTGACTATCTTCTTGTACATCTCTTTAAGCTCGGCCATATCTCCTCCTTAAATTAGCGACAGCATTCATATCTTTGTCGCGCTGCGGTTCGTGTGTTCCCAATGTATTTCGGTAGTGAACATCTTCGAACGTAGTTCCGGATTTCATATTACTTTTATGTCTTCTTTGTTTTCTGCCTTGCATATATCTGCAGGATGGAATTACGTTGCCCGCGAGGGCATTGCGTAGCGGAGCTAAGAAAAGCCTCTGAGATCCCCGGCAAAGTAGAGAGCCCCCGTAGCGCAAGCGATGGGGGATGGGGGGAGCTTTTGCCGGAAGGGATAGAAGAGATGCTTTTCTCTCCGCGAAGCGTAAGACCGAGCGGGTAATGTAATTCCTTACAGTTCATAAGGTTTACTTCATCATCTTCAGTATCGAGGCTGTCATTGAGTCTGCATCGAGTCCCTGGGTCTGCATGACCTCTTCGGTCTCGCCCGAGGCACCGTATGTGGAGGCACCAAAGGAATCGAATTTCCCCTTAAAGCCTTTGCGCACGAGATAATTCGTAATGACCGGAGCGATGCCCGTCAAACGGTTATGATCTTCGTAGGTGATAACGCACGACAGATTTGCGAGGCCGGCCATGACCTTTTCGTCGATTTCGTTCACACAGGCCATATTCACTATGGCGAAATCCAAACCCTTTGCGGCAAGGTTCTGCCGGACGTTCAACGCCCGGTGCACCATGGCCCCGTAGGTGATAATTGCGCCATCTTTGCCCGCCTTAAGCACATCCATCTTGCCGTACTCAAACGCATAGCCCTCGCCAAAGAACTTCTGTCCGTCTTTACTGTACACGACAGGCCATCTGTTTCTGCCCATGGCAACGAGAAAATTGCCCTCGGTGGCTGCGGCATAGCGCACGGCCCTGTCTGTCTGGTTCGCATCGGCGGGCACGATTGTCTTGAAATGGTAGAGGTTACGCGTGAGTCCCACGTAATCGACGCACTGGTGGGTCTTGCCATCGGGCCCCACATCGAGACCCACATGGGTCAAAATTACCTTGAGGTTGGTCCTGTTAATGTCGTTAAGCCTTTCCTGGTTGTAGGTCTCATCGATGCCGAAGACACCGAAATCGGCAAAGAAGGTGAGCGCCCCGGTTGTGGACAGCGCTCCTGCCGCGGTCGCCGTATTGTGCTCCTGGATGCCTCCCTGATAGAAGTATTCGGGGTACGCCTTGGCGAAATCACCGGTCTTCACCGAGCTCGCAAGATCGCAATCAAACACGCAGACTGCCTGTCCCCTCCCAATGTTCTTGTCACCCAAATCTTTGAGCGCCTTGCCGAAAGCCGTCCGGTTATCGATTTTGTCCTCATCGCCATAGGTGAAAGGCGCCCCTGCATCTATTTTCGTCGTCGATGCATCATTCGAAGGTTGCCATGTCCACATGCCTTTTCTTTTCTCTTTGTAGAAGTCGAGTTTATCGTCTGCACCGATAACGCACATACCGTCTTTGCATTCCGCGTCGTTTAAGGGGCTGCCATGATATTTCTCTTTATTTTCCATAAAGGGGATGCCCTTGCCCATCACTGTCCGGGCCACGATGCACACAGGGTTTTCGGCGTCTCTTGCCCTCTTTAGGGCCTTATAAATCTCCTGATAGTCATGGCCGTCTATATCGATCACCTCCCAGCCGTCGGAAAGGTAGTTTTCAATGATGTTTTGAGGCATGACGCAGTCGATGGCGCCGCTGATTTGAAGACCGTTGTAGTCCACGACAGCGGTGATATTGGACAGGCCGTATTTCTTGGCAAAGCGTCTTGCCTCGCCTATCTGGCCCTTCTGCTGCTCGCCGTCACCCATGAGTACATATACATGGGCACCATCTTTTTTCCTCTTCGATGAGATCGCAAAGCCGCAGCCTGCGGACAATCCCTGGCCTAAATTCCCCGTGGACCAGTCTATAAAAGGGATGCCCTTGACCACGTGTCCTTCAAAGGGGCTCCCCGCCTTTCGAAAAAAGGCAATCACTTCATCTACAGGGAGATACCCAAGCCGTGCAAGGCTCGCATACACGCCGGGCGACGTATGGCCGTGACTCACCACAATCCTGTCGCGGTCTTTTCCCGTGAGGCGCGCGCAAGAAAAAAGCGTCAGATACATATCAAGCGAAGACATGGAGCCACCGGGATGTCCGGAGCCCGCAAGATGGGTCATAGTGATGATATCGCCTTTGGCGAGGCGCGACAATTCTTTCAGATTATCAAGTTCATTTTGTGTAAGCTCTTTGCTGTCAAACATCCTCAGCTTCCTCCTAAGTAGTAGTCGCAGTAATCGCGTAACAGACACTTCACGCATTCGGGCTTCCTTGCTTTGCAGATATATCTCCCGTGAAGCACAATGAGGAGTGAAAAGGCCGTCCACATGGATTGAGGAACGACTTTCTTAATATCCTTCTCGATCTTCTCAGGGTCCTCTTCTTTGGTGAGACCGATCCTACGGGTCACGCGGATCATGTGCGTATCCACTATGACAGCCGGTTTGTCGTAGGCCAGGCCCACAATCATATTGGCTGACTTTCTGCCGATGCCTTTCACCGTGGCGAAGGTATCGATGTCATCGGGGACCTTGGCGTGAAATCGCTCGATCAACTCATGGGCGATGTTCTTTAAGCTCTTGGCCTTGTTCCTGTAAAAACCTGTCGGCCTGATGTCCTCTTCCAGTTCTTCCTGGGGTGCATCGAGATAGGCCTTCCAGCTCCTGTACTTTTTAAAGAGGTCTTTCGTTACCTTGTTGACACGCTCATCCGTGCACTGCGCGGACAGAACGGTCGCTACGGTCAGTTCCAGGGCATTAGAATAATGGAGCTCACACCGTGGCTCACCGTGCATGCCCCTCAGTGCTTCCATGATTGAACCGATGTCTTTTTTCATCGTTGAAATGCCGGATGTACTTTTATACCACTTCTACACTTTTGTATTCAATCGGAAAAAATCGGGAAGGTCGATCAAGGCCCCTGTGGCTAAATTGGGCGAGCCGATGGACCGTTTTTGTGAATTTAAGACCTGATTTTTCGGGTGTAAATTTCAGGGCAAACAGGCGGCCCAAACGGGGCCGCCTGTGTCATGACAAGTTGCGAGACAAGTCCACCTTGCGTACGTTTCAGGCTTTCCTAAGCTCGGTGCGCGATATGATCTCATTCTGAATAGGTGGGGTCAGCTTCACAAAATAGGCGCTGTATCCGGCCACCCTCACGATAAGGTCTTTGTGTTTTTCCGGCTCCTTTTTGGCCGCAACGAGTGTGCCGCTATCGACCACGTTGAACTGTACGTGCTTTCCGCCCAGGTCGAAGTACGTTTTGATGAGGAAGGCGAGCTTCTTCATGTCCTCTTCGGAGGCGAGCGCCGACGGATGGAATTTCATGTTAAAAAGCGTTGCCTGCATAGGTGTATGGTCGATCTTTGCAGCACTCTTTATCATGGCAGTCGGTCCGTTCACATCCATCCCCTGCACGGGAGAGACCGCCCCGTCCGCCAGATACTCGCCCGCGAATCTGCCTTCCGCAGTGGCCCCGGTCTGCGCGCCGCCCGGCCCCTGTGCTGAGATAGAGATGCCCGAAGGTTTTTGAGTTCCCCCGAGCACGGTCCCGAAGGTGACGGAGGCGTCTGCGAGATGCCGGTAGATTTCCGCGGCCACGCCGTCCGCGTAATCCGAGTCATTGCCGTACTTGGGCGCGTTGAGAAATGCCTTTCTCATGTCCTCGTACCCGGCCCAGTTTGCCTTGAGGGCCGCGCTCACCTCTTTCATGCTCCAGCGTTTATCCTCAAAAACAAGCTTCTTAATGGCCGTAAGTGAATCGGCGGCGTTCATCATACCCACCATGTTGAGCACACACAGGTTATCAAAAAGATATGGCCTGTTTGCCAGACTCTTGCCTACCTTGACCGGATTATCCATGAGGGCTGTGCGCACAGGATCAGGAAAACCGTCGATGATGGCCTGCGCCCAGAGGTTGTTATATTCCGCGTTGAATTCAAGAAAATAGGTGAACTGCTTTTTGAAGGCTCCCATCAATTCATCAAAGGAGGTAAAGGTTTCAGGATCGCCTGTTTTGGGACCGAGCTGCGCCCCGGTCTTTGGGAAAATGCCGTTGTTAAGCGTAATTTCGAGTACCATAGGCACGATGAACATGGCCACCGCAACCATGCAGGACTTGCCAGGCAGGGCCGCGTCAATACAGCCCGCCATGCCGTAATTACGGGCCTCTTCCACCGGTACGCCATGACCGACAAAATACCCTATGTATGATTTATCTCCCACGAAAGCCGGCATGCCGATGCCCGATCTCACGAGTTGAACGGCCTTGAGCATCAGCGCATCGGGTGTGCCCTGATGGACCCTTAACGTGATGGTGTGATGGGGTGTTGGGCAGCGTGAGGCCGCCTCAAGGATGAGATAGGAGAGTTCGTTGGCGGCGTCCCCGCCGTCTCGCAACTGGCCTCCGATCGTGCAATTGTGCCACTTTGCCATTCCGGCGTTCTTTTGCCTGTTTGCCATGCCGGATATGCGATTGATTTCCATGTCTTTGATGCGAAGGCATTGGAGATATTCGAGGACCTCTTCCTCGGTGATAGCGCCTTGAGACATATCTTCTTTGTAAAAGGGATAGAGGAACTGGTCCATCCTGCCAAGGCCGGACGTAGGCGAGGGGCTCATCATGAGATAGCAGAACCAGAAAGACTGGATCGCCTCTTTGAAATTGCGGGCTGGCTCTGCCGGGACCCTGTTACAGATCTGAGCGATTTCTTCAAGTTCTTTCTTTCTATCGGGGTCACGCTCTTCCTTCGCCATCTTGCTTGCCAGGGCTGAAAATCTTCTGGCGAAACGGATTACGGCGTTGAGGGAGATGATCAGGGCATTGAGGAAATCCCCTTTTTCCACAGAGCCGGGAGATAAAAATCTCAGGGCGCTCAGTTCGCGCCCGGCGTCCGCGATAATAGGTGCAAACCCTCCGTTGAGCACTTTTTCGTATTCATATATGTTGTTGTAAAAGCCTGGTCCAAGACCCATGCCGCTCTCCGCGTATCCTCCTCCGCTTCCCTCCTCTTTGCTCTTCCAGGGCGCGTACACGATACCCGTTTGCATGAAGGGCCAGAGCCTCTCATCGTCGAAAGAGCGTCCTATTCGGGTCACGAGACCTCTGCCTCGCCAATATTCGTTCATCTGTTCAACTTCTTTGAGCTCGTTATCACCGATCAGCCATCCTTCACTTTTCAGCGCCTCGATTTCCGTCTTGGGCCATGGACCGTAATTGAATTCGATCTCCACGCCCATATAGGTGCTTGCGGCATTGCCCACAATGAGTTCCCCATCTCTTATAAAGATCGTGATGTTGTCGAGGCTGTGCGCTAACGCCTTGGCTCTCCTTAAGACCTCGGGCTCGCCCTGGGTCTGTCGGTAGCTCTCTGTCATGAGTCGAACCTTTTCCACGCAGATAGGATACTTCTCAATCCTGACTCCCTGCATCATCTTCTCAATTCTCTTGCTTTTCATAATCTCTTTACTCCTGTCGGTCTAAATTGTTGGAGGCTGCCCTTAAGTGCGGTCCTCTCGTGCCCTTGCCTGTTAATATCGAGACGCTTATCACAGGGGAAAACACCCATTGTTCATGAGCTAAGCCTTCTGTTATCTGCCGTTGTCTCATAACATTCCTCTCAGGCTGCGATCACGCTTGCGCTCCCCGAACGCAGCATGGTTGAGAACCGCAGAGCAACCTCGACAAGTTTTTTGCCATAGGTCGGGATTTCCGGTCCCTCCATAAACCCGATGATCTGGAGGGCGCCGAGAGGGCGGCCATCCGGTCCGAAAAACGGCGCTGCCAGTATCTTAACCATAGCATGTCCTGTCTTGTGATCCTGAGCAAACCCCGTACGCCTGCACTCCTCTAATTCCTTGAGCAGAAGCTTGCGATCGAGAAGCTGCGGGTCCTTGTGGAAATAAAGCGTGCTATCAGCGAGTATCTTTTTCTGCTCTTCTTGAGGGAGAGAACAAACGATGGCCTTGCCGTGTGCGCCATAGGTGAGCGGAAAAACTTTGTCAGGCCGAACACTGATTCGAAGCTGCCCGGTTGCCTCCTGCCGTGAGATTACGTACTGGCTCTCCCCCGCAATGAGACCCAGCGCGGCGGTGCTCCGTGTGGCCTCTGCCAGCCCTTTCAGCAAAGGACTTGCGAGATCGCCATAATCGATATTGTCGAGGACCTTCTGGCCCACCGACATCATATACAATCCCACAGAATATACCTTGGTGCTCAGATTCCGGGAGATAAAACCGAACTTTTGAAGGGTGTTGAGGATTGCGTACGCCTTGCTCTTGCTGATGCCCACACTTCTCGATATATCGGTCAAGTTTGACTGAAGATTGGGCATTGAGCAGAGATATATGATAATCTTGGCCGCCTGCTCAACGGCCGGAACCATTTGATTGTAGTCATTCTTCTCACCTTTGGAGCTTTTCTTCATGCGCCCTTAACCCCTAGAAAGGAATAATACATGAAGTTCAGTATACATAACTATATTTGGTATAGCATATTATTGGTTGTATGCGAAGAAAATACGTCAGCCTTTACCGGGCGGAGACGAGGGAGTTTCCTACAGTGACTTGTGCCGTTTCAGTGTGCTCACTATTTCGTCGGCCGTGCGCGTATTGAGGACGTCTCGGGACGTGAGCCACCCTTTGCGCGCTATGCCCACTCCGTAAAATATCTCGGTGAGTCCTTGAGCTGCATGCGCGTCTGGATTGATAGAGATCATGACGCCCTTATCCCGTGCGTATTTTAGATAACGCCAGTCGATATCAAGCCGGTATGGACTTGCGTTGAGCTCGATCATGGTGCGGGTTCTAGCCGCTGCATCGATTATGGTGTGCATATCCACATTGTATCCGTCGCGGGAAAGCAGAAGCCTTCCCGTCGGGTGGCCAAGCATGGTCATGTGGGGACTTTCCATGGCCCTGATTATCCGCGCTTCCTGGTCGTCCTTTTTCAGTTGAAAGCTCGAGTGTACGGACCCGATCACAAAATCAAACTGTTTCAAGATTTCTTCATCGTAGTCCAGGCTCCCGTCCGGCAGGATATCGCTTTCGATGCCTTTGAGTATACGAAACGTTTTTTCCCTGGCGTTACGTGCGTCGATGATCTCCCACTGGCGGCGCAGATCCTCGTATTTCAAACCTCCCGCGTAATATGCGCTCTTACTGTGGTCCGAAATACCGATATAGGTGAGTCCAAGGTGCTTGGCCGCCTCCACCATTTTCTCGATTGAATCTACGCCGTCACTGAACTCGGTGTGCACGTGGAAGGTGCCTTTTATATCCTTTATATCCACGAGCTCGGGGAGTTTTCCTTGCTCGGCAGCTTCTATCTCACCGGTATCCTCGCGAAGCTCGGGCTCGATATAGGCGAGCCCGAGCTTCTTATAAATTTCTTCTTCGTCCTTCAGGTGAAGAAGATCTTCACCCTTAAAGAGCCCATATTCGTTGAGTTTGAGACCTTTCTTTTTGGCAATGCCCCTCAATTTCACATTATGCTCTTTGTTCCCGGTGAAATACAAGAGGGCATAGGGAAACTGCTTTTCGCCGACCACTCTGAGATCCGCCTCGATACCGGACTTGAGGCGACAGGAGGTCTTGGTCTCACCCGAGACCAGTACATCTTCCACTTCAGGCAACGACGCAAAGAACGATGAGATACGCTCCGCATCGCCGCCACCCACAAGTATGTCAATGTCCCTCACGATCTCTTTCCGCCTTCTGATGCTCCCGCATACTTCTACGGCGCTGCCTTTGGCCTCCTTCTCGAGTTTTTCTTTAATACCGTGCGCAAGAGGATAGACGTCTCCAACAAGGTATTCACCCTTGTGACGTCCCACAAATTCTATGCCCTTAAGGATCTTTTCCTGTGTCTTCTCGCCGAAGCCGCTAAGGTTTACAAGCCGGTTTTCCTTACAGGCGTATTCGAGCTCCCCCACATTGGTGATTCCGAGATCGTCATAGAGGACTTTGATTTTCTTTGGTCCCAGATTGGGTATCTGCATAAGCTCCAGAAGCGATTCGGGCACTTCCTTTTTCAATTCCTCGAGATAGGACATTCTGCCTGTTTGTGAATACTCCTCGATCTTGGCAGCTATGGCTTCCCCAATCCCCTTGATGTCTTGAAGCTTTTTCTCTTTTATCACGCGATCGAGATCATCGACGCCCGATAGGATCTTTGCCGCGTTATAGTACGCCCTGGACTTGAAAGGGTTCTCACCCTTGATTTCGAGAAGCGAAGCGATCTCTTCGAGGATGTACGGGATCGATTTGACGGCCATCCTTTATTATCCTATAGGGTAAACAGCAAGTCAACGAGCAGGGAGGCCTGATTCCTCTTGCTTTCCCCCTCCCCATCGGGTATCCTTCACCTATAAGGATTCAATATGGCCGGCAGAGGCAAACTCAAATACTTCATAGAACCGCTCTTTGACGAGTTGAAGAAGGAGTATTGCTACGTATGCTGCCAACGCATCAAAGAGAATGACGGCATATACATCGGCCAAAACAAGTGGCGCCACAAAAAGTGCAAACCAGGCAGCACTCAATGGCTTAAAAGCCCTCTCAGCAGGGAAGAATCAACGAGCCTCATAATCAAGTAAACCCTTTGCGCAACGAGAGAGCCAGAGGTCTGCTTCACATTGGCCATATTCCGATAGCTCGCACCGCGGGGCAAGGGCATGGCCAGATATTATACGAATGAATGCGGTCTCATATTAGAAGAAAAAGGCGCTCCGAATGGAGCGCCTTTTTTGGGTTTCATTTTTTAGAGTTTCTCTTTTTAGAGTTTCTCTTCACCAACCCTCATCGTGTAGAACGAGCGGTATACAAAGACGATGGCGATGATGAAGAAGAGCACTCCGAGCCCAACTTTCAAGCCCTTATTTGACATTGTCACGGCGATCTCCGTGGCTAGCAGGCCGAAGAGGGTCGTAAACTTGATGACGGGGTTCATGGAGACCGAGGAGGTGTCCTTGAAAGGATCGCCCACGGTATCGCCGACGACGGTCGCGGCGTGCAATTCGGTTCCCTTTTTCTTCATGTCCACTTCCACAACTTTCTTGGCGTTGTCCCACGCGCCGCCC
>Ga0335069_10006073_pt1 | contig 17614 bp, 9 predicted proteins | sample Lox_Sample_11_FD_206714 | JGI IMG/M metagenome (GOLD analysis project Ga0335069, IMG submission 206714) | Soil microbial communities from Loxahatchee National Wildlife Refuge, Florida, United States - Lox_Sample_1.1 | ecosystem: Environmental > Terrestrial > Soil > Wetlands | place: USA: Florida... | reverse complement strand
GCGAACACATCCCCCTTTTTCACGCCACCCAAGTCCCCAATGTCGATGTAATTGCCATTTACATCAACGAAATCACTTCGATAATGCTTGGTCGGATTCTGTTTTATAGCGATGACCTGGCCGCCGATCACGGTCCTATCGTTAAACAAGCTCTTCAATAGGTTCCGCGTTTTCATCGAATAAGGAAGAGAAGTTCCAGTGGAAGCCGACAATTGATAGTTCGCAAGGGTTACACAGGGTAAGGCAAGTGAAAACAAAAGGAACGATATGAGGCGCACAGGTCTTTTAAAGTTCATGGATACCTCGGAAGGAAATATTCATCCCGGCGTCCAGGTATGATAATCAAAAAATAAAAAAAGAGGGGATTTTTTTGAAAAATCCCCCCTTTGAAGGGGCGTTAAATTTAAGTTGTTTTACAGGCGGGTGATCAACGAGATGTAGTGGATTCCACCGATGGAATTGGCGACAAAGGCATAGTCAATTTCAAACAGGTAAGCCCAGACGCCTACCCCGGCCGAGGGGGTAAAGGAATCGGTGTCGAATTGGAAGCCTTTGGACTCCAAACCACCGCGAACCGCCACGAATTGACGGTACCAGTATTCCACTCCCAAGTGGTAGTTGTTCAAGGACTTATCAACATACAAGCTGTCGAAATCAAAGTTGACGGAAAGAGTGCTCACAGGGACCGGGGCATCACCCTGATTCTGACGCTTCCCCAATTCCTCAGTCCAAGAAGCTCCCAAGGTGACGCTGGGTTGCAAAACGTCGGTGCGATTGGAGTTCGTATTAGACCAAGTAATATAGGACCCCCCTGTATAATCGCGGGCCACCAAGCCAAAAGACAACTCCTTGATGGGCTTAAAGAGGAATCCAATATCAGAACCAAAACCAAAAGCGGAGGCGGTATAGGCATCAGTCTTGAGGAACTTGACTGTTCCACCAACGGCAAATTGCTTGCCGATTTTCCAGCCACCGGAAATCAGCCCAGCTTGGTCGGAATAGGAGGCTTGCGTGATAACCGTGGGACTGTTCGCGTTCGTGATATTGATGCCATCCACTCCCAGGCGAAGATAGCTCAAAGCGTAGGAACCGGCGCTTTCGGTTTTAAAGGCGAGATTAAGGAAATCGTAGCTTTGCAGGTCGGATTGGGCCGAGTGCATGGTCGTGATCTCAATGTCATCGATCAAGGCCAAACCGGCGGGATTCCAATAAGCCGCCGTTGCATCGCTCGCGGCCGCCACAAAAGCCCCGCCCATCGCTAAGGGACGCGCCCCCGCCCCTTTGGTCAGAACCTCAGCGGCATAGCTGGTATCGTCGGCGTAAACCGCCACCGGAGCCAGGATTAACATGGCACCTACAAGTGCCCCCAACGTAAATTGTTTTAAGTTCACAACTTTCTCCTCTCTTCAAAGAAGGTCTTTTAGGCATTGTAAAATTGGGCGTGTGAGAAGTGTACCAACCTATGCAATAAATTGCAACTTGTTACACTTTCCCATAAAACAAGAAGGTTTCTTGTTAAACCGAAGCAACACTCCTAATAAAAAACTTGTCGCCCTATCCCGGGAACTTGAAAAAATGCAAGTCCAACAGCGAGAAGATAACGTCATAACTTTGGGCGGAGGATGGAATGACTTGCTCGAATGGAGGCGCTTTTTAAAGTTGCCATACCGGCACATGGAAATAGATTTCTTTATACCTTAAGCAGTTCAGGAAAGAACAATGCCCAAGTTCGATTCGAGAGAAATTTGTTTTACGGGAAACTTGATGATTTGAGGCCAATACCGAGGTGTCGTTTTGTTGACAAATGCTTTCAGCACTGGGTATAGTTTAGCGTCAATTTTCTTCAAATCCCGTCGGGATTCATCTTTCAGCATTAAATACCCTCATCATCTAAGGAGTTTTGAATGTCCGAAACCAAGGTATGCGGAAAATGTGGTGCTAAAAATCCCGGCTCCAACAATTTTTGTGAACAGTGCGGTACCAAATTGACGGTGGGCCCCGCACCAGAAAAGTCCTCCAAACCAACGAATGCTCCCAAACCCTTGAAAGGAACTTCCGGCGAATCCGAATACCGTGAAAAAACCCCCTCCGGCTCTTCCTCGGCCATCAACATTAATCTTTCATTCTCGTGGCGGGAGTTGGCATATGCCGCCCTGATTTTGATTACAATTTTCACCCGATTCCATCACCTGGGTGACAAACCCCACCATCACGACGAAAGTATGCATTCCTTTTATTCCTGGCAACTCTTTCATGACGGGGATTACGAATACAACCCCATGATGCACGGTCCCTTTCAGTTCCATGGAAACGCCTTCATGTATTACCTTTTCGGAGTTTCCAATGCGACCTCCCGTTATTTGGCCGCTTTCTTTGGGATTTTGACGGTAGTCTTGGCCATCTTCCTATCCCCGTTCTGGGGCCGAACGGGTGCCCTGCTGGCCACAGCCTTGATCGTTTTCTCTCCCAGTTTCATGTACTTTGACCGGTTCACCCGGGAAGACGCCTATATCGCGGGGGGAACTTTCCTGATGGTGGTCTTCTTGATCCGCTACTACCGTTCGAGAATTCCCATGGATCTCTGGCTGGCTTCCCTTGGCTTCGCGATCGCTTTTTGCACCAAGGAATCCATCTTCCTGACAGTGGCCGTCATCGGCACCTACCTCTTCATCCGTCTTTTGCCCTGGGCCGATGTTTTCATCGCGGGCGGCTTAACCGCCTTCGGCGTTTTGACTCAGTTGATTATCCCGAAGACCGAAAGCTACCGTTTACCCGTCTTCTTAGTGCTTTTGGGCTGCGCCTTCCTTTACACGGTGTACCAATTGATCGCCCGCTGGGAAGCCAATATCAAGCAAAAGGAACCCGAAAGCCAAATCTGGGAAGTCATCTGTGGTTTGGGCATCCAGAGGATTATTCCCGAATTATTGGGTTCTATCGCCTGGTGGTTGGTGGCCCTTATTGCCTTTGAAAATCCTTGGTATAACCTCAACCACGGGACTATTTTCTCGCTCATCCTCCTGCTTTCCTACTTCTACTTCGTTTTCCGCTTCTGCTGGTTGTGGTTGAAAAATGTCTCCCCCGCCCTAACCGGCGCCATCTCCATTTTCCTCATCGTCTTCACCCTGCTCTTCACGACTTTCTTCACGGTGGGAGCCACCCAACCGGATTTCCTGAGCCGCATTCACGGATTACTGAACAACGGCACGGAACGGGGCGGCGTTTATAACGGCGCGATCGGGGGACTGAAGTACTGGTGGGGTCAGCACGATGTCCATCGGGGGGACGAACCGCCTTATTACTACCTGGCCCAATTGCCCGCCAACGAATTGGTTTCCTTTCTCTTCTCCGGCGTTGCCATGCTTTATTATGGGCTTTTCCGGCGCCGGACCATCCCGCTGTTCCTCTCCTATTGGTATGTGGGTTCCTTGGCCCTTTTCTCATGGGCGGGTGAAAAGATGCCTTGGCTTATCCTCCATCCTCTTCTGCCCGCACTCTTGCTGACCGCCTATTTTGTGGGAGCCATCATCGACTCCCATCCCACGGAGCAAATTTGGAAATGCGCCAGGGGGGCGGCGATCCTCATATTCACCGTTTTGGCGACCTACTCCCTTCACTCGGCCATCCTTTTGAGTTTCTACCACGAGGCAAACCCCGTCGAACCCCTTGTTTACGTGCAATCCGGCCCGGATGTCCAGGAAGTGGAAAGGATCGTCCGACAGATTTCCTATGCGGAAACCGGGGGCCCCAATCCGAACGCCCCCGCGGGAGTAACCGACGCGGAAAAAGGCATGCATGATGGACTACCCCTCACGATCGAGGACAAATGTTCCTGGCCTTTCGCCTGGCAATTAAAGGATTTTTCACGCCGCAATCATCCGGCGACCATCACCACCGCCGACAATCCCATTATCATGACGGGGACCGAGTCTGACGCCCAGGCTTATCCCATCTTGAGCCAGGCGGGTTATGTGAACCGGAAATATAAACTTCGAATTTGGTGGGTACCTTCCTGGTACAAGAAAGGATTCCCAGGCTCGGAGATGACACCAAGCCTGTTCGTCGATTGGTTCTTTGGCAACTTCCTCCCAATTTTACCTTGGGTGTTTCCTCCCAAGCCGGATATGGTGGACTGGCATGACCTCAAGCAATGGCTGCTCTACCGCGAGGTTTGGTCGGATTTGGGAAGCTATAACATGAGGTTGTGGATCCGGCCTGATTTAGCCGCCAAGTATGGGTTTACCGGCACGGAAAGGGCCGATATCCCCTCGGATTATCCCAAGGCTATGCCCACCCCCGTTCCCACGCCGGAGAAGAAACACTCGCACAAGTCGGCGAATTCCGCCGGCCATTAACTCCACGTAAACAAAAAGGGCGCCCCGCGTCGCCGCGGGACGCCCTTTTTGTTGAGTCGTTCCCCAAGACGCGTTAGGCTTTCCCTGCCCAAGCCAAAAGTCGCAGTTTAAAGACGGTCCAACCGAATCCCAGCAACTCACCCACCGATAGTTTGCTCTCTCCCTCATGCCGGTTGACGAAAATGATGGGAATCTCGGTTACCCGCGCCCCCGCCCGGACGGCCCGGAAGAGGATTTCCACCTGGAAGGAATAGCCGGGGGAAAATATCTTTTCCAAACCGATCTTCCGGAGCAGCTCAGTTCGATAGCATTTAAACCCGCCTGAACAATCCGCCTGGGTCAAGCCCAGCAAAAATCGGCAATAAAGATTGGCCAACTGGCTGATGAGGAAGCGTCTCGCGTTCCAGTTGACCATTCCCCCATCCTTGACGTAACGGGAGCCGATCACAAGGTCATGAGTTTTAATTTCTTCCAACATTCGGGGCAGATTTTCCGGGTCATGGGACAAGTCGGCGTCCATGGCGATGACATTGCGGTAGCCCCTTTCAAGGGCGTATTTCATGCCGTGCACGTAGGCGGAACCCAGTCCCTGCTTCCCTTCCCGGTGCGCCACGAAAACCCGCCCGTCCTTCCGGGCGATCCGGTCCGCGATCCCGCCGGTTCCATCGGGGGAATTATCATCCACGATCAGCAAATGGCAGTTTTTGGCAGCCTTGAAAATTTTTTGGTAGATCATCCCAATATTCCCCTTCTCGTTGTAGGTGGGGACGATGATCAAGGTGGGATATCTTGGGTTGGCGGGCATATCGGCCTCCAGCTTCTCCTTCAAGTTCTGGCTCAGCGTCGATTTTGTTATGGATCGAGGATTATTTTTTAATGGCCGCGCAAAAAAGTGAAAGGCCGATCGGGCGCGGAAGCCACTTCTCAATGGGGACCACCCAGCGAAGGATCTTGTCATAGAGAAGAATCTGGCCCTTGGGCACAATTGTTTTTTTTAAGACCCGGCCATTCAACCACCAGCCGAAAATCCCCAAAAGATTCAAGTAGCGGCTTTGGAGAACCTCAAAACCCTCGTCCCTCATTTTCCCGTCCAAATCCCCAAGGGTGTACCGGCGAAAGTGGCCGTAGTGCCGATCCATGCTCCCATAAATGGACGGCATGGCGGGCACGAAATTGAGGAATCGGCCGCCTCTCGGGAGCCGTTGATAGCACTCCCGGATAAATCCCCTGTCTTCGCGGATATGCTCCAATACATTGCTACTGACGATGGTGTCCGGCCGGAATTTTTGAAAAAAAGGAAGTTTTTTCTCGAGATTCACCCTCTGGAAGTGAACGCTCCGGCGGCTACCCAGTCGTTTCCGGGCCAGGTTGAGGTAGCTATCCTGAAGGTCCACGGCCAATACTTCGCGTCCTTCGGCCAGGAATTCCGTCAAGTTTCCAATCCCGCAACCCACTTCCAGAACTTTGCGTCCCAAAAAGGGCTCCATCATCCCATATATCCATCGGTTGTAATGGACCGCCCCGGAGAGGTCGTCGAGGGTTTCCAACTGGCCGTCCCAAGCGTCCTTGGGAGGTTGTTTGGGCATTATTTGGCGGGCGAGACGGGGGGAATTGGGAACCGGGCTACCTTTCCCGCTCCTCTTTCCACCACATAAACGTGGCCCTGATGGTCCACCGCTATGCCGGTGGCCACGTAAAAGCCTTCTTTTTCCTTACGCCGGTAAATGGCCGTCAATTTCCCGGAAGGTTCAAAGCGCAGGACCGAATGCGCGCTGGCGTTCGTGGCGTAAAGGTTTCCTTGGGAATAGGCGAGATAAGGCGTCTCCTCGTTCTTTCCGCGCCAGGTGGAAACTTTGAAGCTATTGAGGAATTTTCCGTTGGAATCGAATTTTTGGATCCGGTTGTTGTCCGAATCGGCTACATAAAGGTTGCCATCGTCATCTACCGTGGCTCCGACTGGTTCCCTGAACTTGCCGTCTCCCGTCCCAAAGCCACCCCATTCCCGGAGGAAATTGCCGTCGGAATCGAAAGCTTTGATCTTGTGATTCCCGGTGTCCACCACATAAATCCGGTTTTTTCCATCCCCGGCAATGCCACGGGGTCCAAAAAAGTCATGGGTCCAAACTTTTAACAGCTTGCCGGCCGAGTCAAATTTCTCGACCCGGTGATTGAAGGTATCGTTGACGAAAATGTTCCCCAGGGAGTCGACGAAAATGCCGCTGGGCTGGTTGAATTCCCCGGGGTCTTTTCCATCCTTTCCGATGGAAAGGATCGGTTCCCCTTTAGGGTTGAATTTTTGGACCCGGTGGGAATTGAAATCCGTGACGTAAAAGTTATCCTGGGCGTCGGTCGCGATTCCCCAAGGCTCCCTCAACTGACCCGGCGCGTCGCCGGGGGCCCCAAATTCCAAATCCGGGGAGACTTGGACCACTTTGGCCTCGTTCAAGGCATTAGTCAACTGGTTGACGCCCAAGTAAAGAAGGATGGTGGCGACCCCCAGGCCGAGAAAGGCCAGGAAAGCCTTCGCGCCCTTGCCCAGGGAGCGTTTCTTTCCTTTTTTTGCGGTTTTTTTCCCTATTTTCGTTTTTTTCTTCGCCATGTCCCCAACCTTTCTCATGTTCGTCGCGCCAGCCATTTCCACTTGCTAAGTTTCGTGTGAGAAAATGACCTTTCCAAGATTCCTTGTTTTCGAAAAAAATCCATATTTTACCGAAGCGGCCCGAAGGGGCTTAAAACTGGCCCCTGATCTTGAATATTTTCCCCGCGCCCGCGTCCACCACATAGAGCGCGCCTTGTTTGTCCACGGCAACCCCAATCGGCACGCTGAAAAGAGGGCGTCCCTGGGCGTCATTCTCAATCGTTGACACCAGTGATCCATCCAACTTGAAGCAATAAACTTTGTGGCCCCGCCCGTCGGAGGCGTAAAGAAGCGAATGGGCCTGGTCAATGGCCAAGTGGGGTTCCATGTCGATCTGCTCCTTCGACCAACCTTTCACGGGCCATTCGCGGATATATTGGCCATCCCCGCTGAAAACCTGGATTCGGAAATTCAAGCGATCAGCCACATAGAGGTTTCCTGCCTGGTCCAAGGCCACGCCGATAGGCTCGTTGAACTCGCCGTTTTTATCGCCCTTCATTCCCCAGGACTTGATTTTCTGGCCCTTGGGATCGAACTTGACAATACGGTGCTTACCCGTGTCGGCGATGTAAATGAACCCGTTCGGGTCCACCACGATGCCGCGGGGCGCGAAAACCCCGTCATCCGAGGCGATGGCTCTCTTGGCTTTTCCCTTGGGGGTGAAGATTTGAACGCGTCCATTCCAGGTGTCCATGACATAAACCATGTCGTCAGGCCCGATCGCCACGTCGTTGGGCTCATTGAGCATCCCAAGCTGGTCGTTTTCCAGCTTCTTCTTGTCGCCGCCACCCACATTAAAGAACTTCCCGAACTGAAGGGTGAATTTGCCGTCAGCGCCCTTGATTTTTTGGATCCGGTGGTTGCGGCTGTCCGCCACATAAATATCACCGTTGCTGTCCACGGCGATGCCGCGGGGGTAGCTGAACTGGCCCTTTCCCGCGCCGGGAATTCCTCCCTGCAGGAGCACCGGGTCCGCCATTCCTTTCTGCAAGACCGTCGGATTCGGCTTGGCGCCCACCATGACCCAAAGCAGGGCGATCACCACCAGGACAAAAATGCCCGCCACCGCCAGGTCTTTCGAGGTTAGCTCGTGATCACCTATCTTCATATCGACTTCCTCCGTCGTGAATAATTTTTACCCTTACGGGTTTACTTTATAAAGGAACGAATTCCCGGACTGTTGGACCAGCGTCCCCAACGAGGAAAACTTTCCGAGGTTCTCGGGATGATCCTTGTATTTCGCCCTCTCGGCGTCCCCCACATAAACGTAATCCACTCGGTACCGCCTCAGGAGGTCCCGGGTTTTATTCAGGTCCGACGAGGTGTAAATCGCGTCAATATCGTCGCGGCGTCGGAAAAGGGTGTCTTCAACATCCCCGCCCCGGACCACGGGCTTGTCCCAGGAGCCCCGCCATTGCGCCTCGTGAAAATCCCAGCCTAAGACCGTGGGATACCCGGTCATCGTGGCCAAGGTCCCGTACTGCTGTTGGTAGGAACCACCCCAGGCTTCCAGGATCACCGGCACCTTGCTTCCAACCGGCTTTACGTTTTGCTTGATCCACTGGGCCATGGCGAAATCCGAGGGGTAATTATGCTCATAATAGACCTCGCCGTCCAGGGTCGCCGACTCGGGGGACGAACCCCGCATCTTGGCCGAAAAGGCCAACCCCGGGTAAAACAGGGCCCCCACCAGGGTGAAAATAGCTGCCCCGGCCCAGAGTCCCCTTTTCCAGCCAGCCCACTGGGAATAGAGATTTTCCACCAGCCACTTCAAGAGGGGTCCGGTGGAAAGGCTGAAAAGAATCCAAACCTGGTAATGGAACTTGAAGACCGTGTTCATCCGGTAGAGGGCGCCATCCGAGAAATGGTCCTTGATGAAAAGCACCTCGCATCCCGCGATGAGAAGGAAGCCGATCATCACCATCAGCAGGGTGAAAATCATCTCCTTGGTTTCCGGGGTGGAAGCCAGGGCCAGGAGGGTAAAAAACACGAACAGCGCCGCGGTTAAAAGGGTCGAAAGTTGGAGGGGGGCAAAATTAAAGCCGATCAAGAAAAGCAAAACCACGCCCAACGCCATCCAGCCCCGGCTGGGATCCCCCTCGGAGGAAAAAAGCCCACCGGCCTTGCGCAGCAAGTTCCGTGTGGAATCGTCCGGAAGGGCGGCGATATCCGCTCCCCCGGCCGGAGCCACTTCCCCGCCGCAATGCCCACAAAACTTCCTGTCTTTGGCCTCCTCCCCGCAAAGCACGCAAACCAGTTCGTCCCCCCGCTTCGTCCTGGACTTTTGTGATTTTGATCCGCGTGGATTAAGGGCCTTCCCCAGGATCGCCGGGATGAGGATGGAGAAAAAGAAGCCAAAGATGACGATTAAGTAATAGATGTCCGTGCGGTCCTTGACGAGCCCTAAACCCCTGGCCTGGGACTGGAACTTGACGTAAAAAGGCAGGTAAAAGGCGAAAGCTCCGATCACGAGGGGGACTCCGACCTTCACGACCGCTTTTGCCCAGGCATTAAAGTCGCCTTCATTCGTCCACCATTGCTGGAGAAAAAGGCATAAGCCCAACAACAACATCAACGTCGGAAAATCCCAACTATTGGAGAAGGAAAGGACCCCGAAGATGAGAACCATCACGATTCCTTGCGCCCATTTCCACAAGGAACTCCCGGCGTAGACCCCGGTGTCGAACGAACCGGCCTTCAGCAGGCTGTAGGCCGTGGCGATGGCCAGGAGCACGAAAGGAATGGCCATCAGGTGGGGGTGAAGGTCGGAAAGGAAGAAACTAAAGGCCGGGAACTCGTTGATGAGCTTATCCGAGGGAGGCACCGGAACGATGCGGGAAGCCTGGAAGTAATCCCACCCGTGCTGGAGGGGCGACAGGAGGTAGCTGATGGCCCCCGAGAGGCCTTTCTCAGCGTTCGGGTCGATGGGCTGGTTGTAGTAAGGATGGCTCAAATTGCCGACCTGAAAAGCCTGGACCGCCCGGTGCCAATAGTCGAGGTTTCCCAGGACGGTCAGGGCCGCGGCCGAGAGGACGGAATAACGGTAGCGGCGGGTCAGGGCGTAGGCGATGGAAAAAGCGCAGAGCGCCGAGAGCGACCAAACCAGGGCCACCATGAGGTTGAAAGCCACTCCCGATGGGACACCGGTGACTTTCGTGAGCATGGCCACCACGAAATAGCCGAAATAATAGTAGGAGATATTGCCGCCCGCTAACCAAGGATCCACCGGAGGCATGCTGGGCGAGGCCAGTATGCCGTTCAAAAAGGCGAAGTCCATTGGCTTTTCGCCGGGTCCCCCGATCTCGTAGGTCCTCATCTTGTAGGCGCCCGCCACGAGGAAAGCGGTCAGGAAGAGGCACTCCAAGACCAGGTATTGCGCCAGGTTTTTGGCGAAGAATTTTTTGAAGGCTTCCCCCAACCAGGTCACCAGGATGAGGACCGATAGGCCCGCCATGAGCAGAAAAGACAAAAGGATCGTGCCCGGGTTAAAGGAGGCGTAACCCAGGATCCAGGCGAAATAACCCGTCAGGAGAAGCGCCAGCACCTTGCTGAAGGCATAACCTTTGTCCGGGAAATGCCGGAGAAGGACGAAAGCGATCGGATAGGCGGCAAGGCCCATCACGAGGACGACGAACCACCAAAGGAATATCGGCGCGAAATCCATTTCAAGCCTTTCAAGTTGACTTCATTTTGACGTTTGCCATCGAATCAAGTTTCGCCGCCTCAACGGCCCGGAAGCGGCCCCAACGCCCGTTTTAGTCCACCGGCGGGGGATTATAGTAAATCTCAACCCCGGGGTTTTTATAAATAAGGGGCAAAAATGAGGAAAATTTATCGAGCCCTTCGGCTGGATAGCCCCGCTTCTCAGCCGCCCCATTCCGTTCCACCGTCCCCACCATGACCAGCCGCACCCCATACGCGTCCAGGTTTTTTTTGGCCAAAACCGGATCGGTCGTGGAAAAGGTTTCCTCGGTGGCATTGTAGCGGGACTGAATGTCGTTCCCCAACCGTTGCCCCACCCATTCGTTGACGTGGCCATTCCAGCCCATGAGGGCCGGTATCCCCGTGAAAATGGAGAAACGGGAACCCCAGGTATTGTAGCCCGCGCCCACGAATTCCATCAGGCAAGGCTGGTCGGGAATGTGCTCGTTGAGGAATCGGATGGCCGCCGCGTCATAGGGATTCGAGCGGCGCAGATAAGCCAACCCGTCCAGGGTTGGGCTTTCCACGGCGCCGCCCCACTGACGGCGGAAGACATCGAGAAAGCCGTGGGCCTTTCGGGTGCTGGCGGCGGCCGGATAAACGCAAATGAGGGTCAGCAGGGCTACCACCAAGGATTTCCAACTCAATTGCGCCAAGTAAAGTCCCAGGTTTTTCTTTCCTTCCCAAACGAGGTTTGCGGCGAAAACCGCCAAACTGGCTAAGAGGGCTGGAAATTGCCATTCGGCGGCGAATTGGGCGCAATGGTGTTGGATAAAGCCGAGGAAAGCCGACGAACTCGCGGGCATCCAGGCCAGGATGGGGATAAGAATCAAAACCGCCGCCATACCCATGAAGAGTTTGCGGGCGCCGTCCCCGGTGAACCACTCATCCACGAAAAGACCCCAACCCACGAGCCCCGCGGTCAGGACGATATCCAAGAGGTAAATGAACACGTTTTGCATATAGGGAAAATAAACGTCCAAGACGGCCCAAAGAAGCGCGTAAATGAATAATCCGGAAATCACCAGGAGCGTCGTTCGAGACCGGGCCGATTCCTTCTTGACGGCTTTGGAGGCTTCTTTAAAGAATGCAAGGATTTTGGGAAGGAAAATTCCAGCAGCAACGGAGGCCACCGTCCAGGCGTTGATGCCATACTTAAAAAGCGAGTTGTTGCGCATCCCGTCCCCGAACCCGAAATACTCGCTCATCACGAAAACTTCCAGGGTCGCCGTCAGGAGGAACAGGAAGGCCGTCAAGAGGTAGGAAAAGGATAGTTTCCGGTCGGCGAAGGTCTTCACCGCCAGACCCAGGTGGAAAAAGCCAACCAGCCAAAGCACCGAGAAGAAAAAAAGGTCGAGGGTAAAAGGCATTTCCTGGATCAGGTGGATACGGTGCGTGGCCATGAGTCCCATCCAAAGCAAGGCCACCCCGGAGGTGGCCAGCCACCATTCCCACCGGTCCTTAAAATGCAGGGCGGCCAACATCAAACCAACGGAAAGGGTGGCCAAGAGCAGGGAGAAAACCGAGTAGTTGGGCGGCTCGGTCCACTCAACCCAGGAGGCGCCCCAGATGACCACGAGAGAGCCGAGACCAAGGGCTATGGCCCCTTGAACGGCGTTTTTCGGGGCGAGGAGCGTCTCGGAACATTCGATGACCTTATCGGAAAGCTCCTCCAACTTGTGGTTCACCCGGTCCAGGAAATCTCCCTTGGGTTTGCGGGGAGCCTTCACGGCGGCGGCCAGCCAGCGGAAAATTTCGGCGCGGAAGGCGGCCAGGAAAGCGAGGGCGAGGACGCTCACGAAAAAACCGTAGATGTTGAAGTAATTCCGAACCGAGGTGCGGATCCAGGGCGCCACCCACATGATCGTGCTTTGTTGGGGGTAAAAAATCTTAAAAAAGGGGATCCACAGGACGCCGGTCGCCGCGAAAACCACCCCAAAGCTGCCGGCCACCGTCAGGAACTGGCGCGAGAGGATTTGAGTCGCTTTATCCTTGTTGAGCCAAAGCACCGCCGCGCCGGCCCCCAGGAACCCGAAAACCGCCAGGGTCAGTGTGGAGCCGCCCAGGGCGTGGGCCATCGAGCCCGGCTTCAAGAAATCCTTCCAGCCCAGGAGCAAAAGCGCCACCAGGACGGCCTGGAAAGTCCTCGTCAAACCCTTCTGGAGAACCTTTCCATTCGCGCCGGAAAGCCCGCGGGTCAGGAGGGCGATTCCAATCAACAGGACCCAGGTCGGCACTTCCCAGGTATTCAGGTAGGCGATTCCACCCAAAAGAAAACCGGCCGCCGCCAAACTCGGCAGGTCCCTGCCCCACTCGAAGGGTTTAACCGGTTGGGCGATATAAAGGGACGCCACGATCCCGATGAGGAGCATCGCGAAGGGTTGGGCGAGGGTATGGGCGTGCATGTCCCCGTAAAGGACGCTGAAGTAAGGGAACTCATTGATGGACAGGGGCGGGATGACACGGGTGGGCCCGAAAAAGTCGTAAGTGTGGTAGGCGAGGGCGGCGAAGTTACCCGTCGTGAAACATTGGTGCAGGATTTCCAGGTACTGCTTGGCCCCCGCCGGGTTCCCCGCCACCGCCGAGAGCAATCCGGCGATCCAGCCGCTAGGCAGGTTCCCGGTCAGGCCGAAAGCCAGGCCGAAGCATCCCGAGAAAATCATGGCGAAGAGGGTGATCAGGGCCAGATTATAGGTCACCGCCGGAACCAACCCGAGGGTCTTGGTCAAGATCCCCATCATCAGGTGCCCATAATAGAAGGTGTAGCCAATCGGGAGTCCCGCCATCCACATGTTTTGGGGTGGGAAATTCTCGCCCCGGACAACCGAGGCCAGGAATCCAAAATCCATTCCTGCTTCCCCTCCGCCGTTATAGCCTTCCCCCGAGGGGTCGTGGATATGGGGGATGTAAATTTTCACCAAAGTAAAAGCCGCAAAAGCGGCGACGAAGGCCCATTCCTGGTGTTTCCACGACTCACCCCATTTGGCGTAGGCGGATTTGACCCCGCCGAAGTCCTTCCGGAATCCCCACAAGGCGAGCCCCAAAAGGGCGAAAAACCAAAACCAACAGGAGCCAACCGTGAAATGGCAAATCTTGACGCTGGCGGAAAACCACACCACCCAGCAATAGGCGAAAAAACCGAGGATCTTGCTGAGGGAGTACGCGCCGGAAGGAAGGTTGGGGAGGACCTTAAGCGTCAGGGGCAGGGCCATCCAACCCAGGACGACAAGGATTAGGAGCCAACTGAACCAGGCCCGGAGTTGATAAAAAAAACCCTCCTCAGGGGGAGGGGGCGCCTGGCTGACATCGGTTTCGACGAAGGGATGGTCCGCGTAGCCCTTGAGAACCTGCAGGGTCTTGGCGTCCGGTAGGCCGGGCACGGTAGGAGGGGCGGTGACCTTGATCATCGGCGTGGGCGAGGGGGTGCCCTGCGCGTTTGCCGGGGCGGAAGCCTTCGTGGTTTCTTTTGCCGAAGCCTTGGGCTTGGCCTTGGGTGAAGGGGCCGCTTGGGGAGTGGCGGCGGGCGAAATCTCCTCCAGGGCTTTCAACAACCCCTTTTCCTCCAGGTACTTCCGCCGGTCCGCGATGAATTGGTCCACGTTATCCGGGGTGATGGTGCGCATGAGGTCCCGATCGATGCCCTTCACGTAGTCGTCCGAGTCGAGCATCTTCAGGATGCGCTCGGGCGGCACGTTTTCCACCTTCTTGAAGATATAAACCCGGGGATGGTCATACACCGAGAAGGATTCTTCCGCCATGTCGTCCGGGTGCTCCCATCCGAAAAGGCCGGGATAGTTGTGGAATTCCCCCACCATCTTGAAACCCAACAGGCCCGACCACAGGAGCCGGTAATAACGGGAGGTGACCGGATAGACGTTGTAGCCGTGGGGTTTAAACTCGGGCGTGCAGGCCGTCAAGGTATACCACATTTTCTTGGAGGCGATGCTGATGTAATCCCCCTGTTGGAGGACATTGGCGTAGTAATTTTTCTTCACCGGCGTGTCGTCCGTTGGGAACCCGTGCATCTCGTAGATCGTCAGGTCCACGTGGCCGAAATTCTGCGGCCCCATGGCGCCCTCCACGCGGGGGTCTTGGGAATGGTCCACGCCGGTGGGCAGGCCGTCATCCCAGGTTTCCGTCATGATCTTGGCGCCCAAGGGGATGTGCTTGAACATCCAAACTGAGGACTCAATCCAAGGGTGCGGGAAGCGGTACACATGCATGTAAGCCGCGGAATAAAAAAGGCTGGCGCCCAGCACCACCGTGAGGACAACGGGCTTGGCGATGGCCATCCAGGGAAAAGACTTGAACCGTTGGTAAAGGTCCGCGAGGAGGCGGGCCGCGAAAACGCAGAAAGCCGGGACCAGCGGCACCATGTAGCGGACGAACTTGGTATTCCAGGAGCCGATGAAACCGAAATAGGGGATGAACCAGCAGAGGATGAGCAGGTCCGGCAGGGAGAAGGTGAAGCCTTTCCCTTCCACGAGGGGGAGGGGCAACAGGGTCTTGCCCTTGGTGGGCCTGGCCAGTTGGAGCAGGAATCGGCCCAGGACCCAAAGCATTCCCGCCACCGCCGCGACCCCCAAGGGCCACCACAATTCCACGTGCATCAGGTTCCATAGTTGGTAAAGGTAGCGGGGGGTGTCCTTGAACTGGATGACATAACAGGCGTCCGAGATGGAGACGACGTGCCACTCGTAGTTCATCGAGTTCATGAAGCCGGTGTAATCGAGCAGGGACCAGGGGGAGAAGAGACAGAAGAGGAAAACCGCAAGGCCTCCCGTGGAGGCGATCTTGATCCACTCGGGGGCCTGCGCGGCCAAAACCCGGAAGCGGGTAAATTCCCAAATGAAGAAAACCAGGCCCAGCAAGGAAAGACCCGCGAAGAGGGCGACCCAAAGGTTATTGGCGAAGCCGGGATCGAGCGTGAAAAGATCCTGCAGGACACCCCTCAGTTTGAATCCCACCCCCGCGAAAACCCCGAGGGTCGCGGCCATGAGGCCGGCCGCCACGAGGGAATAGATTTCCTTGTAATCCTTGAGCTTTTTCCAATCCTTTTCCCAATCCTTGGCCGGGCGCTGGGCCAAGCGGACCAAATGGGCGGTCACGATGATCATCACGTAATAGAGCGAGCTGGTCTTGGCGGCCATGGCCAGGCCGAAGGCGGCCCCCGCCAGCAGGTATTCCCGCCAGCCGCCCTTCCGGACGATCTCGTGGGCGCAAAAGGCGATCACCACGAACATCAAGGTGATGAAGGATTCGGTAATGCAGTAATGCGCCTGTTCAATGCTCACCACGGCGAAGGCGAATCCCGCTGCGGCCAAAAGGGCCATCGGGGTGTTTTGATAGGCCCGGTTGACGAAATGGTAGATGGCGGCGATGGTCGCGGTGGAGAAAAGGGCGGCCCACCAGCGGCCGATGATCATGCATTCCCCATAACCCGTGTAAACATGGCCGGCGTGGGCCATGGAGGCGAGCCAAGTCCAAAACGCCAGGAGGGTTAGGACCAGCCTTCCCCACCGGGATACCCAGGCCCACCAGGAAGCGAGTCCGCACAAGAGCAGGGTAAAGGCCAATTCCCCGAATACCCGCGCCCAGGCGTTGGCCAGGAACCAAGGCAGAACTCCCATGAGGAAAAAAGCCCCTAATGAAGCCTGGAGGGGCAGCCCGGCCCATTCGATTTGGAGGAAATAGGAAATCAGCCCCGAGAGGCCCAGGGCCACCACCGCCACCAAAACGAGATTGGCCAGTTTGAGGGGGGTGTCATCGATTTGGCTGAACCAAATCGTGAAAATGCCGAAAAACTTGAGGAATATCGCGCAAGCGAACAGGAAAACCGACGCCCCAAAAGCGGGTATCTGGAACTTTTCCCGGCTGAAAAACCAGGACGCCCCAAGGACCAAGGCGGCCAGGAAAACCCAATAGACCCCCTGGGCCGCGTCATCGTGTCCCTTGAAAAGGTCAAAAACGAATTGGGGGGTTGAAACCAGCTCCCCGGTGGCCCGGTAGAGGTAAACCGGCAATTGGCCATAAGCGAAAAACTGCACCCGGTAGCCGGACCCGGCCTGGATGCTGGAGGTCTGGCCCAGGATATTGCGTTCATCCGGATGGAAGGAGTGCTTTAAGTCCCAATTGAGGTTGTAGAAGCGGAAGGCCCCGCCAAGGACGGTGATGACGAGAAGCCAGAAGAGGGGCTTTCGAAAGAGCCCGGCGTTGAGGGGAATTTTGTCTTTCTTGGCCACGACACTTCCTTTGATGAATAGACGGCTGTTTTGACGGATATATCAGGGAAATAGGCCCACGGTCTCAAACGGCGCATAGTATATCGTATGTTTTTCCCAATTAAAACTTGAGACTAAGGGGGCGGCCCAACCCGAAGGTCGGTCTTTCGACGTTTCGAGGCCGCAAAAACCCCAATAAATGGGGCCTCACCGGATAAGCATCCCCGATTTCGGCGGGAGACTTCCAAACTTACCGGCAATAAACCTTGTACTCGCTCAAGTTCAGGTTGTTGCAGAAAACCTTGAAAGAATAGGTGCCCGCCCCGGGAAACACGATCCGCCAGGCGGTGATCAGGTCGTGCATCGGCGCTTCCCCAAAAAGCAGTTTTCGGGGCAGGCTGTCCGAGACCTTCTCCCCCTTGTCGTTATAGAGGGAAATATCGATCTGGAACTCCCCGTTCTTGTCGTAAGCCATCCGGGTGAAAGTCATGAACTCCACGCCAAAGGGATAGCCCGGTGGCCCGAAGCCCTGGAAGACCCCCCTCAGCTCGTAATTTTTGCTCAGGACATCCTGCTGGATGTTGTTGCAGCAGAGAAACGAGGATACCTTCGGCAGGTCCAGTTCCATATTCGAGCTCATTTCTTCCTTCCCTTTCCCCACAAGGCCCGTGACGCCTCGAAGGACCGCTCCATGAGGAGGG
>Ga0335069_10006072_pt1 | contig 17624 bp, 14 predicted proteins | sample Lox_Sample_11_FD_206714 | JGI IMG/M metagenome (GOLD analysis project Ga0335069, IMG submission 206714) | Soil microbial communities from Loxahatchee National Wildlife Refuge, Florida, United States - Lox_Sample_1.1 | ecosystem: Environmental > Terrestrial > Soil > Wetlands | place: USA... | reverse complement strand
CCGATTCGCTTGCGGGCCTGCGCATCCCGGAGGTCCGTGAGGCGACCGACCTCGCCGATCTGGGCTCGGGGGGCGGGTTCCCCGGCCTCGTCCTGGCGGCCGCGCTGCCGCACACACGGGTGGTCCTAGTCGAGAGCGTTGGGAAGAAGGCCGCGTTCCTGGAGCAGGCGGCGCGAGAGCTCGCGCTCGCGAACGTCGAGGTGGTCGCGGGCCGCGTGGAGGACTGGGGCGCTGGCCTGCGGTCCGTCGGTCTCGTCACGGCCCGCGCCCTGGCGCCGCTGCCGGTCCTGCTGGAGTACGCCGCTCCGTTGCTGCGCAGCGCCGGCTCGCTGGTGGCCTGGAAGGGCGCGCGTGACCCCGGGGAGGAGGCGGCCGCGGCGAGTGCCGCGGCCACACTGGGCATGTCGACCCCGATCGCCCACACCGTCGAGCCGGGCCTCGTCCGCGGCGCTAGAGAGCGGCACCTGTACGTCAGCCTGAAGGTCGGGGAGACACCATCGATCTTTCCACGCCGTGCAGGAACGGCCCGCAAACGCCCACTTGGACGCTCAAGTCGAGGGTGAGCGTTGTTCGTCCCCGAACCATTGCGCTCATCCAGGGGCATCGACGAGGCACGGGCTCCGACCGGGGCCGGCGCTAGCGTCAGCGGGCGCATGGGCACCGTCTACGCCATCGCGAACCAGAAAGGCGGCGTCGGCAAGACGACCACCGCCGTGAACGTGGCCGCGTGCATCGCCGAGGCCGGGTACGCCGCGATCCTCGTGGACGTCGATCCGCAGGCCAACGCCACGGTGGGCCTGGGGCATCCGAAAGCCGCCTCGCCGAACCTGTACGAGGTCCTCGGCGGTCGGATCGGCGCTCGCGCGGCGCTCGTCGCGACCGACGTCCCGGGCCTGCGGCTGCTGCCGGCGCATCCGGACCTCGCCGCCGCGAACCTCGAGCTTCCCCGCGAGCCCGGATCCGAGGTGCGGCTGCGGGAAGCGCTCGCGGGGCTTCGCGAGGAGGCCGCGTACGTGCTGCTGGACTGCCCGCCGTCGCTCGGACCGCTGACGATCAACGCGCTCGTCGCCGCAGACCGCGTGATCGTCCCGGTGCAGACGGAGTACTTCGCGCTCGAGGGCCTCGCCGGGCTGCTCGACACGCTCGCGCTCGTGCAGCGTGAGCTGAATCCGCGCCTGTCGGTCGCCGGGATGCTCCTCACGATGCACGACGGGCGCACGCGCCTGGCGCGCGATGTCGAGCGCGAGGTGCGCGAGCACTTCCCCGACCTCGTCTTCGAGACGGTCATCCCCCGCAACGTGCGCATCGGGGAGGCCCCGAGCTTCGGGCGCGCGGTGATCCATCACGACCCGCACTGCGCGGGCGCCGATGCGTACTTCGAGCTGGCGAAGGAGGTGGCCGCACGTGGCTGAGCGAGGCATGGGCCGCGGTCTCGCGGCGATCCTGCAGGTCGCCGGCGAGCACGGCGAGCGCCCCGAGCTGCGCGACGTGGCCGTCGACCTGATCGCACCGAACCCGAACCAGCCGCGCAAGCGCTTCGACGAGGAGGCGCTCGCGTCGCTCGCGGGCTCGCTCGCCGAGCGCGGCGTCCTGCAGCCGGTGCTCGTGCGCCCGCTGCCGGGCGCACGCTACGAGCTCGTCGCGGGCGAGCGCCGCTGGCGCGCCGCCAAGCTCGCCGGGCTCGCTGTGATCCCCGCGGTCGTCGAGCGCCGCGACGACGCGGCCTCGCTCGAGGCGGCGATCGTCGAGAACATGGCACGCGAGGACCTCAATCCCGTCGAGGAGGCGCGCGCGGTCGCCGCGCTCGTCGAGGAGCTCGGCCTGACGCGCGAGGACGTGGGCCGCCGCGTCGGTCGCAGCCGCGTCGCCATCTCGAACCTCCTGCGGATCCTCGATCTCCCCGACGAGGTGCTGGGGCGCGTCGAGCGCGGGGAGCTGACCGAGGGCCACGCCCGGGCGCTGCTGCTGGCAAACGACCACGCGGCACGCCGCTCGCTCGCTCGCGCCGCCGTCGAGGGTGGCTGGTCCGTGCGGGTGCTGGAGGACCGCGCGCGCAAGGCCAACGAGGCTGATGGGCGCGGCTGGGACCGCATGGCCACGCGCCAGGGCTCCACGCTGCACCCCGATCAGGCCGCCGCCTGCGAGGCGATCGGCGAGCGCCTCGGCTTCGCCTTCGGCCGCGAGGTGCGCGTGCGCCCCCGCGGCACGGCGTACAAGGTCGAGCTGGCCGTGGAGAGCGAGGCCGACGCCGAGGCGCTCGTGCGCCGCCTGGGGGCGGTCGTGCGACCGCGGTCGCTGGGCGCGGCGAGCGACTAGACTGTTCGCCTGCAGCGGGCGATTAGCTCAGTCGGTTAGAGCGCTTCTCTGATAAGGAAGAGGTCCCAGGTTCGAGTCCTGGATCGCCCACTAAAAGGACAGGCCTGCAAATGCGGGCCTTTTTCTTTGCCGCAGAACGGCGGTCGCCGTTGGACACGACGCCGCCAGCGAGAAGACCGGAGCGGCCGACCTCGCCTGGGGCGTGACCTCGGACGGCTTCTCGATCGAGAAGGTCGGCACGATCACCCTGCGGCACCATGGCTTTGACCGGCTCGGCCGCATGCCCGGGACGGTTGAGTACGTCGCCGGCGGCCAGGGCCACGGCCTGCCGCTGACGATCGCGCGCCTCGAGGATGACGCCCAGACTCCCGCTCAGGTCGTGCTCGAGGCCTGCGAAGCGGCCGGGGGCGTGGGGCTGAGCCGCCGCAAGGTCCTCGGGCACATCAAGGGCCGCGGGCTCAAGGATGACGGCCGGTTGCGCCCGGTCTGGGAGAGCCTGATCGAGACCGGGAAGCTCCTCGAGGACGGCTCCAGCGGCGGCCACCCCACCTACAGGCTGGCGGCCGGGGTGTCACCCCTAACGATCGGATGAGGCCCGCAGGGGGGTGCGGGCAAGCGCTGCATGCACCCCCTGCACTCAGACTGCCGAGATGCCCGATAGCCAGTGGGGATTGGGGGTGCTGGCAGCACGGGGGACCCTGTAAGGGTCCCCGTGCGTGCACCCCCTCCCAGGCCGCCGCACCCATGGGGTCAGCAGGGCCAACCCCGGACGCCAGAAGAGAGAACAAGACCGGGCCCCGCCGGGTTTATGGTCTGGGGGTTAGTCCGGCGGCCCGCGATCCCCCGTCGGCACGGGTATCGCGCCTGAGTACAGATGTACTGGACGTGCAACGACGCGTGCGTGGTGGTGCTCGTTGGGTTAGGTTCGCTTCGTTGTGCGCTGCCCACCCGTACGCCGCGATCTGGCGCATTTCTTGTGCCCCCTGGGCGCCGTTGCCGCACTGTGCCTGGTGCCCGCTCGGGCGCAGGCGCAGGATCAGCTACCCGTTTGCCCGCCTGACGCCGGCCGCAGTTCGATCTTCGCTGGCCAACTCAGCAGCATCGTGCGCGGCCGGACAACCCACGTGACCATCTACGGGCCCAACCTTGTAGACCCCGCTTCGGTAATGACGTTGAGCTTGCAGCCCGCGCTCGACGGTGCCGGGCTCAGCCACCCGACGAGCGTCACTGGTGCAGGAGCTCTTGAGCTCAGCGTGCTTCTGACGGAAGCAGACGGCCCCGCCGTCTTCCAACTCGACTACCCGAGCTATTACTGGAACGACAGCCCGCCCGGAGAGCAGGACTGCCATGCCGTCGTTCGATCGCAGCCGCTGACTGTTATCCCCTCAAACCCTCGAGTGATCGCAAGGCCAAAAGTTGTTGGTTGGCCGGACTACTACGGAATGCTTGTCGCTGGCGACGAGGCCGCAGACTTCGCCGTGCTGGCACCCCACCGCTGTTCAGACGCAGCGGTTGTGTTGACGATTGGGCCTCTACGCCTCGCGTCAGGGCCCCGCTGCGTCTTCAAGTCCCGTTTCGCCGACGCACGGGGAGGGTGGTCGGCCAGCGTGAGCCCCGCCCGCATCATCGTGAGCCTTCGCGGGAAGCGAGCGGTCCGTCGTGTCGTGCACTGGGTACTAACTGACGCTGGTGCACCTGTGGAGGCTGGTCGTTTGGCCTTCCGACGCTACTTCCGCCCCGGGCGTCCCGACCGCCAGGTCTTTGCTGACCGAAACATCGACGAGTACATCAATTACTGCATCGATGAGTCCCAGAGGATCTACTCAGAGGGGGGCGGACATCTCTACTGCTGGCGGGACGGCTACCAGTCGCGCTGGCTCACTTCTGTAGAGCCGCTCTGAGCGACTCCCATCCGCTGCCATGGCCCCGGGGCGCCGTCTGCCGCCGCGGACCTCCGGCACCATCTCCACCGCGCTCAGACGGCCCCCAGCGGCCCTGGGGCGCCGGCTACGGGGTCGCCCGCGCGAGCTCGCGCAGGACCCCGGCGGCCCGAGCGTCGGCCGGGAGCACGTCGAGCGCAGCGACCGCGAGCCGTAGCTGCGCCATGGTGAGAGCCGGCCGCTCGGCCGCCAGCCGGCGCAGCCACCTCGCGCCCGCGCGCGGGTACATGGCCGCGTCCTGCTCGGCGATCAGCGCCAGCACATCGAGCGCGTCCTCGAGGCCGATCTGCGGGAGCTCGGCCGCGGACGCGAGGACGAGCGAGAGCTTGCCGATCTCGAGCGCCCGGCGAAACCGCGCGTATGACGAGCCTTTGATCGACACGAACACATGTTCGCACGGCGCACGAGGAACCTGTCGGCCGGTACCTTCCGCGTGTACGGGGGAGGGTGACGGTCCAGGCTCCGCGCTGAAACATCGCGCGGAGCCTTCTTACGTCCGGGCCTTGCGCCTGCTCGGCGAGCGCTGAGCAGGCTTCCGGGCCTGCGCGATCATCGCGTCGACGCTGCGCCGGTCGCCCGGCTTGAGCTCGGCGATGACGTGCGCGTAGTCCTTCAGGAGCACGGCGAGCGAGTGGCCCAACCACGACGCGACCGTCAACGGGTCGCGTCCCTCGCGCAGCCACAGCGAGGCGATGCTGTGCCGCAGCTCGTACGGGCGTCCGATCTCGACGCCGGCGGCCTCCACGGCGGGCCCGAACGTCCGCGTGCGCCAGCGGTCCCAATCGTCCTTGCGCCAGCGCTCGCCATCGCTGCGCGCGAACATCGGCCCCGTGGCCGGCCAGTCGATCGCGCCGAGGTCGGCCGCCAGCGCCTTGCAGAGCGGAACGGTGCGCGCAGCGCCGCCGGTGCCCTTGAGGCGCTTCAGGCTCCCGTCCGGGTTGCACGCGGCCTCGACCCGGATGGTGCGCTTGCCAACGTGGCGCAGCTCGAGCGCGCGGACCTCCTGGGGCCTCAGACCGGCGTAGGCGAGGATCGAGACGAGCGCGGCATCCCTGGGCCCCAGGCGGCCCCGGATCGCCTCCACGCCGGCGGGCGGGATGACCTGCACGTCCCTCGCGCGTGTACCTGACGGCCGCTTGACCCCGGCGGCCGGATTGGCCGCGATGAGTCCGTCGTCGGCCGCGTGCTCGAGCGCCCGCGAGATGAGTCCCAGGGCCTTGCGGATGCTGCCATCCGGGACCCCGCGGTCCTGGGCCTCGACCTTGAACCGCTGCACGTCGCTCTTGCGGATCGCACGGACCTGCATCCCCGCGAGCTCGGAATCGTGCACGTAGGCGTTCCACACGTACGCCAGGTTGCGGGCCGTTGACTGTGCCCACTCGCGCTTGTGCAGCGCGAAGAAGTCGGCTCCGACCTCGCGGAGCGTTTGGGTCCCGGCGTCGATCGCGTCGAGGCGGCCGGTCTGCTTCGCCCGCTCTACGTCGGTCGCGTGCTGTTCGGCGTCGGCCTTGAGCGTGAATTGACGCGATCGTGGGGCGCCCGTGTGGTCGCGCCAGCGCACCTGCCACGGCCGCGTGGAGCCCGGCCGCTTGACGACGGTCGCCACGGCTAGGCCTCCCAGCGCGTCGACGCGGGCCGGGACGGCGGCGCCTTGCGCCGGGGGCGCTTGCGACCGGCGCCCGGCTCGGAACCCCGGGGCGCTCGCAGCGCGTCGAGCGCGGCCGGGACGATCCGCCACGCGGTCCCGATCTTGTAGGCGCCCGGCGGGTCCAGCTCCGCGAGCTGCGGGAGCCTGCGGCGGATCGTCTTTTCCGAGACGCGCTCGCGGGCGGCCGCCTGCGCGACGGTCAACGGCCGGTCATCCGCTGGCGGCGCCTCGCCTCGCAGTCGGAGCCACATCGCCATGGGCGACGGCGCGCCCGCCTCTATCCAATCCTCCACGGCGGCCTGCTCTGCGAGATGCTGTGCCGCGGGGTCCACGGGGTCGGCCATGGCTGGACACTATCGCCGCCAGTACACGTCCAGTGCACACGGGATTGTCCAACGCGGTATTTCGAGGGATTAGGCCCCGGCTGGCCGTCTGCTCAGATTGCCCGATGGAATCGGGCAATCCTGCGGGGAAAGCCTGAGCCGGCGCGGCGGTCGCATGGGCTCCTCTGGACCCCGCGCGGCCCTGATAAGGAAGAGGTCCCAGGTTCGAGTCCTGGATCGCCCATCAGCTGTTTGCAGGGGTTTCGCCAGAGCCGCCTTCGGGCGGCTCTTCTGTGAGGTACGAAACGGGTACGTGCTCGCTCGCGCACGGCGGATCTGTTCCTCCGCTGGGACGCGGTCGTCGGAGCCGAACTCCGCGAACACGTGGGCGTAGGTGCTGAGCGTCATCGTCGGTGCGTGGCCGGCCTGCTGGGCGACCTCGACGACGCTGCGGCCCTCGTGGATCAGCAGCGAGACGAAGCTGTGGCGCAGGTCGTACGGGCGCGTCGTCGGCAGCCCCAGGTCCGCAGCCGTGGCGGCGTAGACGCGCCGGCGCCAGTTCTGCCAGCTGGCGCGGCTCCATGGGCGCCCGTCGGCGGCGGGGAAGACGAGCGCGTCGTCTGCGGGCCTGCCGCTCTCCTGCCACCACTCGGCCAGGTCGTCGGCAAGCGGCCCAAGCAGGGCGACCGAGCGCATGCGGCCGGTCTTGGTCGCGCTGACCTCGCCGAGCTGTACGGCGCCGTCGATGAGCAGCGCACGGCGCCCGACGTGACCCCACGTCAGCGCTAGCGCTTCGCCAGGTCGCAGGCCGGCGTAGGCCAAGACGGAGATCAGCGTCGCGTCTCGGATCCTGCCAGCAGTCAGGAGGTGGTTACGCAGCTGCTCGACGGCGCTTGGCGTCAGGGGCGTGACGGCTCGCCGGCGAGCGGGCGAGGGCTTGCGTACCGAGGCGGCCGGGTTGGCCGCCAGGCGCCCCCATTCCACGGCACGCTCAAGCACGCCGCCGAGCAGCAGCAGCGTCTTGCGCACCGACGCCGGGCCCACGCCCGCGGCCTCCAGGTCGGCGCGAAAGCGCTGAACGCCGGCAGCGTCCAGATCGCGCAGCTCGAGATGCCCGATCCGCGGCAGGACGTGCGTGTCCCACATCGACGCGTAGGTCTCCTGCGTGGTCGGCGCGAGGTTTGGTGCGGCGTGCAGCTTCCACCACTCCTCCCCGAACTCGGCGAGCGTCTGTCTGCCGGCGTCGAGTTGTCCGAGACTGCGGGTGCGCTTCATGCGCCGCACCTCGGCGTCGAACGCTTCGGCATCGCGTTTGCGGCCCAGGACCTTGGCGCGGTTGTGGCCCTGCTCGTCGCGCCAGCGCACACGCCACACGACGCCGCTGGACTGCTGCACGCGTTCGACGCTCACGGTTCCTCGCCGCTGCCCGTGTCTGCCATCAGGGCCCGAAAGCTACCGCGGGTTGCCGGCTGGCTGGGGCGGCTGCGCAGTTCCTTGACCTGCGGCGGACCCTGCGGCGCGACCCGGGCGGCGGTCAGCCACGACTCGAGGTCGTCGCTGCGGATCCGTAGGCGGCTGCACAGGCGCATCGCAGGCAGCTCACCGCGGCGGATCGCGTCATAGACCGCGCGGCGCGAAAGTCCGCACAACAGCGCGACCTCCCCAGGCGCCAAGAGCGGACCGCTCACCACGCCGTCTTGTCGACTTCCGGTATCAGGCGAGGTCACATTCCATAGTCGCACCAGACCCCGAACCACCCCCCGGGCAATCGCCCACTCACCCGGCGCCACGGTCCCCCTGACCGCGATCGAGATCCGACAGCAAGGGACGGGCACACCTCTGCACCCGCAGGGGGGTGGTTGGGGCGCTGGTGCGACTACGTAGTGTGCTGTCGCTCGCAAAGCTTGCTGGTGGCCTTGATGCGGGGCGGTATTACACGGACGCGGTCGCCCGGGGTCGTGAGGACTACTACGCCGGGGCGGGCGAGGCCAAGGGCCGCTGGGCGGGGGTTGGCTCTGGTTGGCTCGCCCTGAGCGGCGAGGTTGAGGAGGGTGACTTCGGGCAGCTGATGCGTGGCCTGGGCCCGCGGGACGGCCGACCGCTCAGACAGTCGCAGGGTCCGGGGGACACGGCGGGGTTCGATGTGACGTTCAGTGCTCCGAAGTCCGTCTCTGTCCTGTACGGCGTCGGCGATGAGGAGACGGTCGCCGCGGTCCGCGAGGCGCATGACGTCGCAGTCGGCCAGGCGCTCGGCTATCTGGAGCGCGAGGCTGCGTACACGCGCCGCGGCAAGGCAGGCCGCCTGCGCGTCAAGGCAGACGGCCTGGTCATCGCGACGTTCCGTCATCGCACCTCCAGAGCGGGGGATCCGCAGCTGCACACGCACGCCGTCGTCGCGAACACGGCCAGGGCGGATGGTCGCTGGTCGGCGCTTGATGCGCGTGGCTTGTATCGCCAGCAGAAGACCGCGGGCTACCTGTACAAAGCCGCCCTGCGGTACGAGCTCTCGCGGTCGCTGGGGGTCTCATGGGGGCCGGTGGAGAAGGGCTCAGCGGAGATCACCGGCGTCCCAACGGGGGTGCTCGAGCATTTCTCGCGCCGTCGGCGGGAGATCGTCGAGTACCTGGCCGAGGAGGGTCGCTGCTCACCGGCGGCGGCGGAGATCGCGGCGCTGGAGACCAGGAAGCGCAAGGACTACGCCGTCCCTGTCGACCGGATGCGGGAGCGGTGGCGGGCTCGTGCCGCAGAGCACGGCCTCAGCGCCCGAGCGCTTGGGCGAGTCAGGGATCGTCCGTGGCGTGAACGCATCCCGATCGACCTCCACCTAGCAGCGCCGACCGTCGCTGGCGTGACCGGCGTGACGCGCGAGCACGCCTCGTTCGATCGTCGTGACGCGATCCGCGCATGGTGCGAGCAGCATGCCCAGGGCGCGACGGTCGAGCGGATCGAGGAGCTCACCGACCGCTGGCTCGCATCGCGCTACACCGTCAAGCTCAGCGACGACGACGGTCTTCGCGGGGCGCGCTACTCAACACCGCAGATGCTCCGCGCCGAAACAGAGCTCCTGACCGACGCGCGTGAGCGAACCACCACCGCGGTCGCGGTCGCCGATGCAAGCGCGGTGGATGCCGCGCTTGCCGAGCGCCCGGAGCTCACGAGCGAGCAGCAGTACCTCGTGCGGGCGCTGACCACCGCCGGGGACGGTGTGCACGTCGTTCGCGCGCCGGCCGGGACGGGGAAGACCTACGCGCTGGAGGCCGCCCACGCCGCCTGGAAGCACTCCGGCCTGCGGACCCAGGGATGCGCGCTGTCGGCGCGCGCGGCGCGCGAGCTGCAGGAGCAGACCGCGATCCCATCTCAGACGATCCACCAGCTGCGCGCCGACATCAGCCAGTACGTCGACACCCCACCCGATGTGCTGATCGTCGACGAGGCCGGCATGGTCGGCACCCGCGACCTACACGCCCTGTCATCCCATGCGCGCGAGCATCGGATCAAGCTCGTCCTGGTCGGCGACGACAGACAGCTCCCCGAGATCGAGGCCGGCGGCGCCTACCACGCGCTCGCACGACAACAGGGCGCGCTCCAACTCAGCGAGGTCAAACGCCAACGCGAGGCCTGGGACCGTGAGGCCGTCACGCAGCTGCGCGACGGTGACCGCGACGCGTGGGCTACGGCTTACCGCGAGCACGACCGGATCGTCAGCGAACCGACCGCCGGACGGCTGCGCGCGCGCCTCGTCGCCGACTGGTGGCAAACGTCCAAGGACGGCTCCGATACCGTCATGATTGCTCACCGCCGCGCCGACGTCGCGGACCTCAACCAGCGAGCCCGCCGGCGCATGCGCGACCAGGGACGCCTGGGGCCGGTGGAGATCCACACGCCGCAAAGGTCGTTCGCGCAAGGTGACCAGGTGATCTGCCGGCGCAACGAGCGCCAGTTCGACCTCGTCAACGGAACACGAGGAGAGGTCACGGCGTTGGACGCCCCGACCGGGCGGCTCACGATCACCGATCCCAACGGCCACGAACACAACGTCGATCGCCGGTACCTTGACGCAGGACACCTGGACCACGCCTACGCCACCACCGCCCACGCCCTGCAAGGCGCAACGGTCGATCATGCCCTGGTTCTCGGCAGCGAGGACCTCTACCAGCAATGGGGATACACCGCGCTCAGCCGCCACCGCCACTCAGCCCGCTTCTACCTCCACGCGGACGCGCAGGACATCCGGCCGCTCCCCGGACTCGAACGCGACTACGACCCCGCCGCCGAGCACCTCAACAACCTTCTCAGCCGCGGCCGCGGCAAAGCCCTCGCCCTCGACGAGCGGGTCGGTCCCAACGACCGCCACCCAGCGCCGCGCACAGAATCCGAACTGACCGCTGCTCGTGAAGCCGAGCAGCGCGCCCAACGACCTCGACGTGAGCTCCCCCAGTCCGATCTCGGGCCGTGACATCCGAGGGTCGTGCTTTCGACCCAGCGCAGGGAGCCCCTGGATGAACGTCGCTTGGCGACTTGTCGCGAGGAGGTGACCTACGCAGTGATTGCGTCCCGCGGCTCTTGAAGGGTGTTGGTTAGGTTGCTCAGTCGCTCCAGTAGAGACCGATCAACGCTCGAGCCGCTATTGCCTTCCGGCAGGTGTTGTCAACAGGCCGTGCGCCGGACGTGATCCCCGTCCGCTAGCGGTCACCTTCAGATCGTGATCGCTGCCTCGACGAGAAGTCGTGTGAGCCAGCACGTCATAGTCTGTCGCTCGGTCCTGCCGCGTCACTCACTTTGCAGCGGCAGAGTTGCCAGTGCTCAACCCAAGCCCGGGCGCCGCGCAAGAGACGCTCGCAACGTTGCAGATAGTCGGTCTCACGTCTCGTCTGGAGCCTCGGATAGCGTCGCGCTATGCGCCTGTCAAAGCTGCCGGCTGCTCACCTCTGTCGGCTGATTCTCGCGTCCGCTGCTCTGTGCTTGCTGCTCTGCGTGACAGCCTCGGCGGCGCACGCCGCCAAGCCGGCCAACACCGCGTTGCCCGCCATCAGCGGTTCGCCGGTTGTCACGTTGACGCTCAGCACCACGAACGGGACGTGGAGTGGCGCCCCGACTTCCTACACGTACGCGTGGCGCAGGTGTACCAATGGGACGAGCACCACCACGTGCACAACGATCAGCGGGGCAACCTCCGCTACGTACCGCCTCATGCAGGCGGATAGCGGGAAGTTCATGCGCGTCAACGTCACGGCGAAGAACGCATCAGGCTCGACGACTGCGACTTCAGCCGCGACTGCAGTCGTGGCGCCTGGAGGTACGGGCGCCGAGCCGGGGCTCACCGGCGTGTGCGCGGGGCCAAGCTCGGGAACGGGTTATGCGGGGAAGATCATCTTCAGCCGCTTTGTCGACGCGATTGTCGAATACCAGTTGTACTCCCGGAATCTCGACGGCTCGCCCGCCAAGCGTCTGCTCGCAAGCACCGCCAGCAAGCGGCATCCGGCGTGGTCGCCGGACGGAACCCAGATCGTCTACGACTGTCGGGAGACCGCAAGCAACGACTACGAGTTGTGGAAGGTCAACACCGACGGGACAGGCGTGGTTCAGCTAACGAACGACACGGTGGACGAGACGGACCCGACCTGGTCGCCGGACGGCACCAAGATCGCGTACGTCCGCGGGGCTGGCTCGGGGCCGATCTACTCCATGAATGCCACTGGTCTCGGTACTCCCGTGGCGCTCACCACGGATCCCAGCGACGCGCAACCCTCGTGGGGTCCGACTGGGCGGATCGCGTTCACGAGATGCTTCTACTGGGGTCAGTGCTGGCAGAGCGTCTTTATCATGAATGGGGACGGCACGGGTCAGGCACAGTGGGTGAATGACCTGTCTTCCCCGCAGGGGCTGGCTATGACGAGCGACCCATCTTGGTCGCCGGACGGATCCTTCATCATCTACTCGCGGCAGGGTTGCCAGTCAGGCGGGTGCAGTTCGGGATATCAGTGGGATCTCTGGCAGACCGTCGCGGCGGGCAAAGGTGCTGAGTATCGGCTGAACTCGAGGTCGGATCGCGATGAGATCCAGGCGATCTACCCGAACAGCAGCTCAACGATCCTGTTCGGCGCCGGCAGCGGTCCCGCGCTGCGGCTATCAACACTCGGCGGGACACCAATCGACGAGGGCTACAACGACTTGTGGCCCGCAGCGAATCCTCCGGCAGGCAGCTGGCCAGGACTGGCCGACTTCCTCGGTCAGGTCTATCAGCCAGTGATCCTCTTCGACCAGGATGAGCAATGGCGCATTCTCGATGTAGACCACTTCTTCCAGGAGCGTGTTCCAGGAGATCCGGCGCAGACCCCGCTTCACAAGGTGTGCGATACCTCAACGGGAAGCCCGTCGCCGTGTAGCTATGCCGCGAGCGCTGCCGATCTGCAACTTCAGCCGGGCAGGAACGCGTATCTGGATATCGGGACGGTTGATGGGGTCTACAAGTCGCCCGACCTCGCGTGCGCCCCCATTGGGTCAATCGTCAAGGACTGCAACGGTGGGAGTTCTGCGAGCATCTACTACCAGCCGACGATTCGGAGCGCTGGCTACAATTACCTCGATTACTGGTGGTTCTATCGCTACAACGACCTCGTCCTTGACCACCATGAAGGCGACTGGGAGGGACTGACTCTGGCACTCTCATCGAACCTAACGACGTTCGATTGGGCCTCCTTCGCTCAGCACGCTATGAGGACGTCGTACCTGCGAAGCGTGCTCACATGTGAGGGAGGAAGCGCCTGCGGGACCGAACAGATCCACGCAGGACATCGAGTGTTCGCTTACGTGGCCGGTGGATCGCACGCGACATACCCCGACATCTGCGTCAACGCTTGCCTTCAGGCGAACCTCCTCCCTGAGGGCGACCATGGCGGCGAAGTGCCTTGGGGCAACAACGACACCACGTGGGACAGCGGAGTCGTCAAGCGGTTCGCTAGCGGCGACCCGACCAACTGGGTCAACTGGGCGGGGTCCTGGGGAGTTGAAGGCGGGGTCGGGAGCCCAGCCAACCAGCCCCGCTTCAAGTGCCCGTGGCAAAACAATCCTGACGACCAAACGGCGTGCACCGCTCGAGCGCACAGGGTCGCCGCGGGGGCGGCACAAGCGGACACGGCGGCCCGCCGGTGCGATTCATGGACAGGTGCGACGGTCGTCGCGGCCTATTGTTCGCCACAAGAACTCAACCGGGCTCTGCGTCATCGCGCGCTGAGTCGGCACGGCTCGGTCGTCCTGAAGCTCCCGAGGAAGCCGCTCAGAAAGACAGGATCCGCACCGGGACTCGCGCAAGCGCTCGGCCCTTACCTGGCCGCTGGTGAGTCCGTCCGATTCGCTGGAGCCTTGCGACAGTTCTCGCAGGCGGTTGTGCGAGCGCGACGCGGGCGGCTGATCTTCACCGCCAACCTCCAAGTCGGAAAGCGGACAAGGCATGGGCTCCGCATCACCGTGGTCCCCAGCGGTTATGGCCTTCGCTTTGTTGCCCGCGACGACGCAGGCCGGCCTGTGGCCGCTGCGATTAGCGTGGTCACGAGCGGCCGGCGGTAGCGGGCGCAGGGGGAATCAGCCTCGCGCCTGTAATCCGTTGAGGCACTTGTTCGGCTCGACCACCGGGGGAGGTACCTTCAAGGCATGTTGGTGATCGCTTCCTTGTGCTTGGCATTGTTGGCGCTGCTTGCGGGTTTGGCGCCATACATCAGCAAACGTGTGTCACTGGTGCCGGCGCTCATCTCAGGCGCGATCTGGGTCGTCGCATGGCTAGATGAGCGCCACGCCGTGAACGGCGAACCCGGGCTCGTTGGTGGCGTCGGCCTGCTCCTCACAGCCGTTGTCGCGGGGGCCGCCTTGGTCGGCTGGCTGTTCCGACCGGTGCCCCGCGGAGGGGAGGAGGAACCGCTGCCTCCTCCTCCGGCGAATCACACGACTTGAGACCCCAGCGCCGGGGTCCTTCTGTCCGTGACCCGCAGACCGGAACGCTCCGGCGCCGTCGGCCCTATGGTGGCCTAGCCTCAGGGAGTCTGCTCGATGTACTGATCGTGGTCGGGATAGACGGTTTGATCGTCGGGCACAAGGTCGGCGTCGGTCCGCGCCGCGTTCGCTGTGGGCACGAACAGGGCGGATTCACGCGGTCGTTGCAACACCTCGAGGTGAGGAGTTGCGATGGGCAGGCCGGCTGGGTGGATGAAGGCGTTGACGGGTCGTTCGGCGATGAAGTCGCCGGGGCATCCGTCGCACAGGCGCGAGGTCGAGCTGTGGTTCTGGCGGGAGGTCGCCAAGGGCCTGAGCAGCGAGGACGCCGCGGAGGTCGTCGGGGTCTCTCAAGCGGCTGGCAGCCGATGGTTCAGGGAGCGTGGCGGCATGGCGACGCTGCTGCGCGATCCGGAGACGTGTCGGTACTTGTGCTTCGCTGAGCGCGAGGAGATCGCGCTGCTGCGCGCCGAGGGCAAGGGCGTCCGCGAGATCGCGCGGGAGATCGGCCGGTCACCGTCGACGATCTCCCGCGAGCTGCGCCGCAATGCGGCGACTCGGTGCGGCAGGCTCGAGTACCGGGCGTCGGTGGCGCAGTGGAAGGCCGAGCTGGTCGCGCGTCGGCCCAAGACGGCCAAGTTCGCCGCTGATGCGCGGCTGCGCGAGTACGTGCAGGAGCGTCTTGCCGGCACGGTGCGCCGGCCCGACGGGACCGCGGTCGGCCCGGCCGCCAAGGCCTGGACGGGCCGGGGCAAGCCTCACCGTCAGGACCGCCGGTGGGCGCAGGCGTGGAGCCCGGAGCAGATTTCGGCCCGGCTGCGCGTCGACTTCCCGGATGATCCAAGCATGCGGATCTCGCATGAGGCGATCTACCAGTCGTTGTTTGTGCAGGGCCGTGGCGCGTTGGCCCGGGAGCTGACGGCGTGCCTGCGCACTGGACGCGCGCTCAGGGTCCCGCGGGCCCGGGTCGGCCAGCGCGGCAAGGGCCACATCAGCGAGGAGGTGATGATCAGCCAGCGGCCCGCCGAAGCGAAGGATCGTGCCGTCCCCGGGCACTGGGAGGGCGACTTGATCATCGGGACCGGCCGGTCGGCGATCGGGACACTCGTCGAGCGCACAAGCCGCTTCACGATGCTGCTGCACCTGCCCGCGCCTGACGGCGGCGGGCCGCGCGTCAAGCACGGGCCGGCGGTCACCGGCGCGGGAGCCGAGTCGGTCCGTGACGCGATCACCGCGCAGCTCGGCCAGTTGCCTGATCACCTGCGTCGCTCGCTGACCTGGGACCAAGGCAAGGAACTGGCGCAGCACGCGCAGCTTCGGATCGACACTGGCCTTGAGGTGTACTTCTGCGACCCGCAGAGCCCGTGGCAGCGCGGCACGAACGAGAACACCAACGGGCTGCTCAGACAGTACTTCCCGCGCGGCACCGACCTGGCCCGTCACAGCGCACAGGACCTCGCCGCGGTCGCCGACGCGCTCAACAGCCGCCCGCGCAAGACACTCGGCTGGCGCACCCCCGCCGAGGTCTTGGACGAGTACCTCGCGGCAGCAGCCTGAGCCGACCTCGAGAACGCGTCGATCGCGACCCCCGCCGACGGTCGCGCGCGTGGTTGTCACCGCTCCGGCTCGCCCTCCGGGCGAGCCTCCACGGCGACAACCACGCAGCAACAGCCCAGCCTCCCAGCCGCGAGCTTCACCCGTTACCGTTCGCCGACCAACAACCCGGTGTTGCGACGACCCCTTGAGCCCGGGCAATACACCAGCTTCGCCTTCCAGCAGGTCCTCGACGACCACCACGTCCTCGGGTCGATCGGCACGGTCGGCGACGCCTACGACAACGCGCTCGCCGAGAGCTTCGTCGACAGCCTCAAGACCGAGCTCATCCGCGACCGCGTCTGGCGCACCCGCTCGCAGCTCGAGCTGGCGATCGTCGAGTACGTCAGCTGGTTCAACCACGAGCGCCTGCACGAATCGCTCGGCGACATCCCGCCCGCCGAGTTCGAGACTCTCGGCCACCCGATAGCTTCCAATCTCTCCCTCTCATGATCGAGAGGAAACCAATCAATCCGGTCTCCGCGAAACCCAGCCCGGCTCAGGAGGCCTCGGCTGCTGCAGCGCGGCTGCCGCTTGAACCAATCAGTCCTGACGGCGACTCGTGGATTCTGACACCACTCTGACGCTCCTTAAGCGCCTCGCGAGCGATCCGAGTCCCGAGGCCGTCGAGCGGATCGCAATGGAACTCAAGAACAGCGATCCGACTGTGAGGTTGTACGCGACCTTCTGCCTCGAACGGGCAGGTGATCCAAATGCAGCTGGTTACCTTCGGATGGTGCTAGGCGACTCCGATCAACGCGTAGCGGCAGCAGCTGCACGAACGCTAGGCGAGATGGGAGACCGCGAGGCCATCCCTGGCCTGGTCGCGCTCACAGAACATTCGGCGGCGGTCGTCAGGCTGCAGGCGTGCGGAGCGCTCGGCCGGGTCCCCAACCGGGCCTCAGTCCCAGCGCTCGAGAAGTCGCTCTACGATTCCGACCGCCGTGTCTGCGACATGGCCGCCCGCGCCCTGTCGATGATTGAAACCCCGGCGAGTCTCGATGCTCTGCGACGAGCTGCTCACCAGCTACCGCGCACTCGGCGTTGGAGGGCGCGGCGTGCTATTCGCTGGCTGCTCACGCGTAGGCCAGACTTAAATTAGTGCCAACGCGGGTTGAATCCCTCCCGCCTGCTGGTTCGCGGTCGGCGCCCGGAACGCGACGCCCATGGTGAGCAGCGACGCTCCCCGAGCCTGGCGCGCCCGGGCGCTCAAGGTCCACTGTCGCGGCGGCGTTGTGTGGGCCTGCGCGAGAGCCCCCAAGAGGTCAGTCAGCGTGGTTTGGGCATCTGGCCAACCGGGTCGGGTTAGGACGCTTCGGCGTGTAGGCGACCGGAAATCACCCCAGTGAAGCTATCAACGCGTCGCTTGGGTGGCGGCGCGAGACACTGCGGCGCCTCAAGCAGGTAGTTATCGGCGACGGTCGGCTGTCTGTGCGAGCAATCAGCACCCAGGACGTACCGTCGCGCCGTTGCGAATTGTCCCCAACCGCGAGGTACGAAACGGGTACATCAGCCCGGAATCGGCGCTCCTACTCGGTCCACAGTCTCAGCTGCTGATCTGGCCGATCTGCAGGCGGTTCGTACACGTTCGTGTCGTCATGCGCACGCTCGTCTCGTTGCTCGCGCTCCCTGATAAGGAAGAGGTCCCAGGTTCGAATCCTGGATCGCCCACTCGCAAAGGCCCCGCTCCGGCGGGGTTTCTTCGTGGAGGGGCGCCTGTGCTGGAGTGCCGTTCGCCTGTCGTGGGCCGGAAATGGGCCGGATCTGGGCGCGGGCGCGGCGGATCTCCTCCTCGGCCGAGACGCCGGCCTCGCCGTC
>Ga0335069_10006071_pt1 | contig 17626 bp, 16 predicted proteins | sample Lox_Sample_11_FD_206714 | JGI IMG/M metagenome (GOLD analysis project Ga0335069, IMG submission 206714) | Soil microbial communities from Loxahatchee National Wildlife Refuge, Florida, United States - Lox_Sample_1.1 | ecosystem: Environmental > Terrestrial > Soil > Wetlands | place: USA... | reverse complement strand
GTTCAACGACACGATCCGGGCCAACCTGACCTACGCGCGGCCTGAGGCCACCGAGCTCGAGCTGATCGGAGCGTGTGAGGCCGCCCAGATCTGGGACCTGATCTCCAGCCTGCCGGACGGGCTGGACACCGTGGTGGGCGACCGGGGTTACCGGCTGTCCGGCGGGGAGAAGCAGCGGGTGGCCATCGCCCGGCTGCTGCTGAAGGCCCCCTCGGTGGTGGTGCTGGATGAGGCCACCGCGCACCTGGACTCCGAATCGGAGGCCGCGGTGCAGCGGGCGCTGAAGACCGCGCTGGCGGGGCGGACCTCGCTGGTGATCGCGCACCGGCTGTCCACCATCCGGGAGGCCGACCAGATCCTGGTGGTGGACCAGGGCCGGATCACCCAGCGCGGCACCCACGAGGAGCTCCTGGCGGCCGGCGGGCTGTACGCCGACCTGTACCACACCCAGTTCGCCAGCCAGGCGGCCTAGGGGATGTAACCGAGGCGGCGGAGTTCCTCGCCGGCGATTTTCTCTATCTCGATGATGTCCTCGGTGGTGAGGGACATCTCATAGCCGGGGGAGCGGCGGCTGCGGCTGCGCGCACGGGAGATGCGGGCCTGGTTGCGGATCTCGGCGGCTTGCACGGTGGTGCCCGCGAAGCGGGACAGGTCGGCCAGGGCCTCGTCCGGCTTGCTCAGCAGGTGCTCGTAGCGGATGGTCTTGAGCTGGCCGGACGGCAGGCTGTGATGCAGCCTGGCAGCCAGGCGCACCGACCAGCGCCAGCGCAGCGCGCATCGCCCGGCCGGCGACAGCCGGGGCCACAGATCACGGTCCTCGGCGGATTCGATGCCGAAGAAGGGGTTGGGGAACTCCGTGTCCACGTTCACGAAACTGGGCCGGAACCACGACATCACCACCGGGTCGGCGAGCATGCTGGCCACCACGTCGCGGCCGTCCCTGACGACCTGGACGATCCGCGCGTCGGGGAACGCGTAGGTAAGCGCCTCCGCGCAGTAGATAAGGTCCGGGCTGGCGTCACCGAACGTCTCGAGCCCCCGGAGTTCCACGCATGGCCCCACGGCGTCCGCCGCCAGCCCGGCGGCCGCCCGGCACTCGCGGGTGCACTCCAGGCAGCTGTGCGGGCTGACCTGCCAGCCCTGCGCGAATGCGTCCCTGATGACGGTGGCGGCGGCCTGCGTCCGGCCCTGGTGCATGGACGGCCGCCGGGCGAAGGCGTATACGGTACGCAGCACGCTGGGCTGGCCGATCGTGACGTGAAAGCCCGCGGACGCCTTCAGGGCGCGGCCGATCAGGTCCGCGCCCGAGTGCGGCGCGCCGACCACGAAGACCGGCTGGTGCACGCTGCGGGAGTTGACAATGAGTATGTGACGAGCAGAAAGCATGGTCGCCTAGCAGTCCGGGGATACATAGCCTAGCTGTCTGGTCGCCCTAGCCTGGCACGATCCGGCCGTCCTGCCTGGCCTGTTTCGGGAAGGCCCTGCCCGACACCGTACCAGGCGCCGGATGCCCGTAGGCTGGCATCATGCGGGTACTACCCGATGTAGTGGATGCGGGATGGCGCCGTCGGGTGGCCGGCGCGGGCCTGGCGCTCGCGGCCGCGGCCGCGCTGGCGGGCTGCGCGCAGTTCGACGCGGCGCTCGGGCAGCGGCAGGCCGTCGTCTCGTTCCGCGCGGGCACGCCGGTGTCGCAGCGGCTGGCCGTGCGTTCGGCCTGCGCCAAGGCCCCGGCCGTGACCCCGCAGCCGCTGCCGTCTGACCTCAATTCCCCCTACGCGCTCCAGCAACTGACCTTCCAGATCACCCATGCCTCCGGCGCGGACGTGGCCCAGCTGGAGAAATGCCTGGCCAAGTTCCCTGGGGTGGCCGGCATTACGCTGCAGGACGCGAGCGACACCGGCGGCTGAAATCCCCGGCGCCGGGCAATTGTATACCGGAACCAGCTGATCCCGGCCGGGTCCGGCCCGGGCCTATTTCCCACATTGCCGGCTTCATGTATAGTGAACCGGGCGCCCTTTCCTATATAAACGATAGAAATTAGGTACTATATGCGACGTGTCACGAGTGCCGCGATGATCGGCGCGGCCCTGTTGCTGGCAGGCTGCTCTTCGTCTTCGTCTTCCTCCGCCGGCTCGGGCTCGACGGCTACCTCAACCGCCGCCGCGGCGGGTTCGCCGGTGACGGTCAGGCTCGGCTTCCTCAGCAACATCACCCATGCCTCTGCCCTGGTCGCCCTGAAGGAGGGCTTCTTCGCCAAGAACCTTGGCTCCGCGGGCACGGTGAAGGCCACCGCGTTCAGCAGCGGGACCGAGGAGACCACGGCGATCCTGGCCGGCCAGCTCGACGCCGCCTACGTGGGGCCGAACCCGGCCATCAACGCCTGGCAGAAGTCCGGCGGCTCCGCCATCAAGATCATCTCCGGTGCCGCGACCGGCGGTGCCTCCATCGTGGTCACGAAGGGCATCACGGCGCCTTCTCAGCTCAAGGGCAAGACGCTGGCCACGCCGTCGCTCGGCAACACGCAGGACGTGGCGCTGCGCTACTGGCTCAAGCAGCACGGGGTGACGACCACCGCGACCGGCGGCGGTGACGCCTTCGTGAAGCCGACCAAGCCCAACTCGGCGGCGGTGCTCGAATTCAAGTCCGGGCAGATCGCCGGCGGCTCCGAGCCGGCTCCCTACGACGTCGAGATGGTCAGCGACGGCGGCACGGTGCTGCTCAGCGAGCCCGGCGTCACCACGCTGCTCGTCGTGACGCAGAGTTTCCTCTCGGCGCACCCCGCGAGCGTGACGGACCTGCTCAAGGCCCAGGTCGAGGCCAACGACTTCATCAGGTCCAGCCCGGCCGCCGCGCAGGCGGACGCCAATGCCGAGCTGGCCTCCTACACCGGCAAGCCGCTCAAGGCGAGCGTCATCGCGGCGTCGTTCAAGGAGATCACCTTCACCAACGACCCGGACGCGGCCTCGCTGAAGACCGACGCCGATCAGGCCGTCTCGCTCGGCCTGCTCAAGCCGGTCGACCTGAGCGGGATCTACGATCTCGGCCCGCTCAACCAGGTGCTGGCCGCGGCCGGTGAATCGCAAATCAGCTCCTAGCCATGGTGAGGCAGGTGAATTCCGTGACGGTCACCGATCGCCGCGCGGCGCCCCCCGTCGGGGGTTCCGTCCGGCTGACGGGCGTCTCCAAGGTGTTCGGGCGCGGCAAATCGGCCGTACGCGCGCTCGACCAGGTGTCGCTTGAGGTCGCGCCGGGGGAATTCACCTGCCTCATCGGCGCGTCGGGCTGCGGCAAGTCCACGCTGCTCTCCCTGGTCGCCGGGCTCGAGGAGCCCACGGCCGGCCAGGTCTCTACCGGCGGGGGCCGGGTGGCGTTCATGTTCCAGGAGCCAGCGCTGTTGCCCTGGCTTACCGCCACGGGCAACGTGGAGCTGGCGCTGCGCGCCCGCGGTATCGGCAAGGCCGAGCGCCGTGAGCGCACCGCGGAACTGCTGGAGACGGTGCACCTGGGCGGGTTCGGCGGCAAGCGGCCGCACCAGCTGTCGGGCGGCATGCGGCAGCGGGTCGCGCTGGCCCGCGCGCTGGCGCAGGACGCGGACGTGCTGCTGATGGACGAGCCGTTCGGCGCGCTCGATGCGATGACCAGGGACGTCCTTCACGACGAGCTCGACCGGATCTGCGCCGCCCGGCGGCTGACCGTCCTGTTCGTCACCCACAACGTGCGGGAGGCGGTCCGCCTCGGCGACCGGGTGGTGGTGCTGAGCAGCCGCCCCGGCCGGGTCATCGCCGAGTTCGACGTGCCCATCGAGCGGCCCCGCCGGATCGACTCGGCGCCGGTGGCGGAGCTGGCCGCGCGGGTCACCGACCGGCTGCGTGAGGAGATGAGCCGCGATGACCATTCCTGACGTTCCTAACCCCGCCAGGAATCTGCCCAAGTACGCGGAGAAGCTCACCTATCTGGAATCCCTTGAGGCTCCGTCGCCGGAGGAGCTGCGCGGACGCTGGCTCGCCACGCGTGCCTGGGCCAGCCTGTGGCCGGCCGCGCTGGCCATCCTCATCGTGCTCGCGGTCTGGCAGCTGATCCACATCAGCGGCTGGAAGAAGGACATCTTCCCCGGCCCCGGCGCGACCCTGTCCAACCTCTCGGACCAGCTGCAGACCGGCTTGCTGTGGCACGCGATCGCCACCACGGCACAGCGCGCGGTCATCGGGTTCGGCCTCGCCGTGCTGATCGGCGCCGTCGTCGGCGCGCTGGTGTCCAGGATCCGGCCGCTGCGGGCGGCCGTCGGGTCGCTGATCACCGGGCTGCAGACAATGCCGTCGATCGCCTGGTTCCCGTTCGCGATCATCCTGTTCGGCATCTCCGCCACCGCCATCTTGTTCGTGATCGTCCTCGGCGCCGCCCCGTCGATCGCCAACGGCCTGATCGCGGGCGTGGACTACACCCCGCCGCTGCTGCTCAAGGCGGGCAAGATGATGGGCCTGCGCCGGTTCTCGCTGTGGCGGTACCTGATCCTGCCTGCCTCGCTGCCCGCGTTCGTGGCCGGGCTGAAGCAGGGCTGGGCGTTCGCCTGGCGCAGCCTGATGGCCGGCGAGCTGCTGGTGATCATCGCCAACCAGCCGTCGCTCGGCGTACTGCTCTCCACCGACCAGGATCAGTCCGACATGGTCAGCGCCACCGCGATCATCATCGTGATCCTGATCCTCGGCATCATCGTGGACCAGCTGTTCGGCCTGGCCGACCGCGGCATCCGCCGCCGCTGGGGCCTGTCCGGCAGCAGCTGACGCCAACTCGTTTCATGATCGTGGCCAGTTTCGAACAGATATTGCCAAAAGCTGGCCATGATCATGGTTCACCGGCGAGAGCGTAAGGCTAGGAGGGTTCGGGCGGCGGTCGCTATGTGAGTGGCGTCGATCCCGGCAGCGGCTAGCAGTTCCGCGGTGGTGCCCGAGCCGGGCATCTCGCGCACCGCGAGATGGGCGATGGCCAGCTCGGTGCGCCCGGCTCCGGTCAGCGCGTCGACGACGGCGGATCCGAGGCCGCCCTCGGGGTGGTGATCCTCGGCGATCACCAGCCGTCCCCCGGTAGCCGCGGCTGCCTCGGCAAGCGTCGTGGCGTCGGCCGGCTTGACCGAGTACAGGTCGATCACCCGGGCGCTGATGCCGTCGCGCGCCAGCTGGTCGGCCGCGGCCAGGCACTCGTGCAGGGTCACGCCCGCGCCGACCAGCGTGACCTGGTCCTCACCGGACGACCGCACCACCTTGGAACCGCCGACCGGGAACGACTCACCGGCGTCGTACAGCACCGGGTAGGCGCCCCGGGTGGTCCGCACGTACGAGATGCCGTCCAGGTCGGCCATGGCCGCCACCAGCGCGGCGGCGCTGGTAGCGTCGCTCGGATACAGCACGGTGGAGCCGTGCACCGCGCGCAGCATGGCCAGGTCTTCCAGCGCCATCTGGGACGGGCCGTCGGGGCCGATCTCCACGCCCGCGTGCGAGCCGGACAGGCAGATGTTGGCCTGGGAGATGGCGGCCATCCGGATGAAGTCGTAGGCCCGGGTGAGGAACGCGGCGAAGGTCGAGGCGAACGGCCGGTAGCCGCGCACGCCGAAGCCCACCGCCGCGGCGACCATCTGCTGCTCGGCGATGAACATCTCGAAGTACCGCCTGGGATGAGCCTTGGCGAACTCGTCGGCGAAGGTCGAGTTGCTGACCTCGCCGTCCATGGCCACGACGTCGGGACGAGCCCCGAGCGCGGCCAGCGCGTCGCCGTAGGCCTTGCGGGTGGCCACCTTCTGGCCGCGGTCGTAGGCCGGCAGCTTGACCTCGGCGTGGCCATCTGCCGCGCGACGCGGGGTGGCTTCGCCGGGCACCGGGCCCCGGACGAGCAGGTGGCGTTCGCCGCCGAGTTCGACGACGGCCCGCTCGGCCATCTCCGCCGGGAGCGGCTTGCCGTGCCAGTCCTCGCGGTCCTCGACCTCGGAGAAGCCGCGGCCCTTGATGGTCCGGGCGATGATGACCGTCGGCTGCTCGCCGCTGAGGTTCCCGGCCTGAGCGAGGGCCCGGTCGATCGCGGCCATGTCATGCCCGTCGATGACGATGGCCCGGGCCCCGAACGCGGTCACCCGGCGGCGGTAGGTCTCCGTGTCCCAGCCATGCTCAGTGGGGCCGCGCTGGCCGAGCCGGTTGACGTCGACGATGGCGATCAGGTTGGCCAGCTTGTAATACGAGGCTTTGCCGAAGGCCTCCCAGATCGACCCCTCGGCCAGCTCGCTGTCCCCGCACAGGACCCACACCCGGTACGGCAGTTCGTCCAGGTACTTCCCGGCCAGCGCCACGCCGACGCCGTCGGGCAGGCCCTGGCCGAGCGATCCGGTGGCCACGTCGACCCAGGGCAGGACCGGCGTGGGATGCCCTTCCAGCCGCGACCCGAACCGCCGGTAGCCGGTCATCAGCTCCTCGTCGGAGACGATCCCGACCGCCTTGTAGACCGAGTAGAGCAGCGGCGAGGCGTGCCCCTTGGAGAAGATGAGGTGGTCGTTGCCGGGGTGACCGGGGTTGTCCCAGTCGTAGCGCAGGTGCCGGCTGACCAGTACGGCGAGCAGGTCGGCGGCGGACATGCTCGAGGTCGGGTGCCCGGACCCGGCCGATGTGCTCGATCGGACGGAGTCCACGCGCAGCTGCTGGCCGAGTTCGGCGGCGAAGGCGAGGTCGGCGTCGGTGACCGGGGTCGGCATGAGACCTCCTGGTGTTCAGCGCGGATGGCTAGGGCAGCCGGTCCAGTACCCGTCTGGTCCCAGTCAACACCACCCGGGAACGCCAGGTTCCGGTCCCCCCGTCGATAGCGCCCGCCGGGCCGGGCGCGTCAGGTTCAGCGATACGGGATTCCCAGTTCGTTCAGGATGGATTTGAGAGCCCGGGAGGCCCGCGTGAATCCCTCGGGACCGCTGAAGCCGCCGTAGCGGCCCGCCCGGGCCAGGTGCGGTTCCAGCGACATGAAGCCCTCGAAGCCCGAGTCCCGCAGCGCGGCCAGCGTCTCGCGGACCTGACCGTCGCCCTGGCCGGCGGGCACGACCTCGCCCGTCGCCGCGAGCGCGTCCTTGACCTGGAGGTAGACCAGGTGCGGCCGGAGCAGCCCGTAGGCCTCGCCGAAGGGCCTGACGCCGCACTGCACGAAGTTCGCCGCGTCGAACGTCGCGCGCAAGGCGGGGGAGTTCACCGAGGTGATCAGGTCGGCGCAGCGGCCGGGGGTGTCGCCGAAGGTCTCCTTCTCGTTCTCGTGCGCCAGCACCAGGCCCTGCCCGGCCGCGATCTGGGCCAGCGCCGCCATCCGGTCGATGAACTGCGCCCGGTGACGCTCCGGCGGATCGCCGGGCGGGATGAAGAACGAGAACACCCGGACGATCGTGGTGCCGAGCTGCCGGGCGGCGGCGGCGACCCGGCGCATCCGGTCGAGTTCCGGTGCGAACGGCGCGCCGACCGGGATCTTCCCGACGGGCGAGCCGACGCTGCCCTCGACAGCGCCGCCCCCGGCCTGCGGGCCGAGCGCGCGGCGGACGATCTGGCCGTCCTCGACGATCACGGTGCCGTCCGTCCCGGTGACCTCCAGCCGCTGCGGGAAGCCGGGGTAGGCGGCGGTGCTCGACAGGATCGTGCCGACGGCACCGGAACGGAACCTGACGATGGCCAGGGCGGTGTCCTCGACCTCGATCTGGTGCGCCTGCGTGGCGCAGACGGCGGTGACCTCGGTGACCGGCCCCATGCACCACCGCAGCAGGTCGACGTAGTGGACGCCCTGGTTCATCAGCGACCCGCCGTCCATCGCCCAGGTGCCGCGCCATCCGGCACTGTCGTAGTAGCCCTGTGTGCGGTACCACTTGGTGCTGGCCTCACCGAGCACGAGCCGCCCCAGGGCGCCCTCGCCGAGCAGGCGCTTCAGCTCGATCAGGCCGGGATCGAAGCGGTGCTGGGAGATCACGGTCAGGACCACGCCTGCCGCGCGCGCCGCCTCGATGAGCCGGTCGGCGGCGGCCAGGGTGACGTCGATCGGCTTTTCCACCACCAGGTGCTTGCCCGCCCCGGCCGCGCGGACGCCGACCTCGGCGTGCAGGCCGCTCGGCACGCAGACGCACACCACGTCCACGTCGTCGCGGGCGAGCAGCGCGTCCAGGCCGGGTTCGGCCGCGCAGCCGCGCGCGGCGGCGAACGCGCTCGCGGCCCCGGCGGCCACATCGGTGACGGCCACCAGCCGGGCGCCGGGCAAGGTGGTGATCGCCGCGGCGTGCATGGCCGCGATCACCCCGGTGCCGACGATCCCGAAGCCGCTCATCATCCAGACTCTAGCCAGCAGCCCGAGCATCTCCCTGACCGGTACCTCGCCCTGATGCGCGGCGGCACGCTCCTTCTTCGGGCACAAGCCGGGCTGATGTCACAGCGGGATCTTGGGGGAGGAGGCCCGCCCCCGGTGGGGGGGTTGCCAGGGGCGGGCCAGCTTGAGTGCCGCGGAGATCCTAGGGGATCAGCCCCGCGGGACTAGGTGAAGGATAACCACCTCGTCGGTGCCAGAGCCGGGACCGTTGTTCGTCCCGGACGGCTGACCGGTCTCGTAGGGGTTGTCCTGGGTCGGCCAGCCAGTGTAGTTCTGCGAGTTGTACTCGAACCACTGGGAGGCGGTGGTGGTCGGGATGATCGGCAGGTTCGCCGCGACGTACTTCGCGATCGGCTCCAGCGCCGCGGTCTGCTGCGCGGTGCTCTCGGCTCCGGCCAGGGTGGCCAGCATCGCGTTGACCGAGGGGTCGTTCAGCCGCTCGTAGTCGCCGGTGGCGGCGTTGCCGGTGGCCAGCGAGCTGTCCAGCCAGCCGTCGTACATGTTGTACGGGGTGATGCCGCCGTTGGACCAGTGCGAGGTCAGCTGGAAGTTGCCGGAGGCGACGTTGCTGTTCCAGGCGTCCACGGACTGGCCCTGGAACGTGGCGTCGATGCCGGCCGCCCGCAGTTCCTGCGCGACGATGGAGTCGACGGCGGCGTAGTCGGTGTACGCCGACGGATCGATAATCGTGAGCGAGACGGTCTTGCCGCCCTTCTGGAAGAAGCCGTTGCTGCCCATGGTATATCCGGCCTTCTGCAGCGGTGGTCGGCTCGTCCATGATGACGACCTCGGGCTCGGTGGCCAGCGCCATCGCGATCATCACCCGCTGGCGCATCCCGCCGGACAGCTCGTGCGGACGTCGCCGCCCGGCGTGCGGTACACGACCGATCCCCGGTCTCCCGGGCGGCCGAGATGAAGTCGCGGTTGCGGATGGCCAGGGTCTGCGCGCGGATCACCCGGGCTCCCCACGGCCAGCTGAGCAGGCTGAGCACCAGGATGGTCGCGCTCTGGCCCTTGCTCTGCAGGTAGCCGAGCAGGACGATGAGCAGCGGCAGCGCCGGGATGACCAGGAACACGTTGGTGAGCAGCGACAGCACCTCGTCCCACACGCCGCCGAGGAAGGCGGCGGTGACCCCGACGATCACGGACAGCGCCGTGGCCACCACGCCGACGAAGAACGCGAGCTCGAGAGTGAGCCGGATCCCGACCAGGAGCTGGGACAGCACGTCCTGGCCGGTCTGCGTGGTGCCGAGCAGGTGCGCGCCGTACGGCGCGTGCAGCGACAGGGACGGCAGCGGGTTCCGGTACGAGGGGTCGTACGGCGTGACCATCGGCCCGATGATCGCGGCCAGCACGAACACGCCCAGCAGGACGGCCCCGGCCTTGGCCTTGGCCGGCATCCGGCGCCAGCGGCCGGGCCTGGCGTCTTCCTGGGGCAGCGCGGCGGGCTCGGCGCTGATCGGCAGGACGGCGGTCATCGCGTCGCCTCCCTGGCTCGGGCTCGGGGATCGGCGACGACGATGATGAGGTCGATGATCAGGTTGGCCAGCAGCACGGCGAAGGTGATCACCAGGAAGATCGCCTGCATCAGCGGGTAGTCGTTCGAGGTGACCGCGTTGAGCAGCAGCAGGCCGATGCCCGGGTAGGAGAAGACGATCTCCATGACCAGGGCGCCCGACACCACGAAGCCGACCGCCAGGCCGAACCCCTGCAGCTGGGGCAGCAGCGCGTTGCGGGCCGCGTAGGTGAAGATGACCCGGCGGTTGGGCAGGCCCTTGGCCTGGGCCGCGATCACGTAATCCTCGCCGATCGTGGTGATCATGACGTTGCGCATCGTCAGCATCCAGCCGGCGATCGAGTGGCCTCGCGCACCCGGTCCTGGCCGTGTACCACCCGCGAGACCGTCGCGGTGGAGACGCCGGCCAGGCGCGCCACGTCGAACAGGGTTACCACATTTTCCCGATCAGCGGCATTGCTGTTTCCTCAGCTACCAGGTCTTACGGGCTCGACGTCCAGGTTTCACATAAACGACATGTAAACGTTTACACCAGAAATCTAAGCGCTTACACTAACCCTCAGCACACGGCCGGTCAAGGTTCGTGTCCGCGTCGTAATAAGGAGAGGTTGATGACGGGACTGGCGGCAGGTGACGACGGCGCCCTCGGCTTCCCAGAAGGCTTCACCTGGGGAGCGTCGACGGCGGCCTACCAGATCGAGGGAGCGGCGGGCGCGGACGGCAAGGGCCCCTCGGTATGGGACACCTTCAGCCACACCCCGGGAAAGGTCCGAGGCGGCGACACCGGCGACGTCGCCTGCGACTCCTACCACCGGTACCGCGAGGACGTCGCGCTGATCGCCTCCCTGGGCCTGACCTCCTACCGCTTCTCCATCTCCTGGCCGCGGGTCCAGCCCGGCGGCCGGGGCGCCGCCAACCAGCGGGGGCTGGACTACTACCGCGCGCTGCTCGACGAGCTCGGCGAGCACGGCATCACGGCCACGGCCACGCTCTACCACTGGGACCTGCCGCAGGAACTCCAGGATCAGGGCGGCTGGGCGGCCCGCGATACGGCCGGACGGTTCGCTGAGTACGCCTCGCTGACCGCGGGGGCGCTCGGTGACCGGGTCGCCCGCTGGATCACGCTGAACGAGCCGCAGGTAGTCTCGACCAACGGCTACCGCAACGGCGACCACGCGCCCGGGCTGCGTGACCCTGCCGCCGCGTCGGCCGCCACTCATCACCTGCTGCTCGGCCACGGGCTGGCCACCCGGGCGCTGCGCGCCGCGGGCGCGGCCAGCGTGGGCATCACCCTGGACCTGCACCCGGTCCGGGTGCTCGGCGACGGCGGATCCGCCGGGCTCGAGCGCGGCCGGCTGATCACCGACGCCGCGGCGAACGGCATCTACCTGGGGCCGGTGCTGCACGGCCGGTACCCGGAGCACGCGCCCGAGGCGCTGCTCCCGCCGCCCGCGCTGATCGCCGGCGGCGACCTGGAGACGATAAGCGCGCCGCTGGACTTCCTCGGCGTGAACTACTACTCCCCGATATTCCTCCGCGCCGGGGACCCTGCCGACCTCAGGCGCAACGAGCAGCCCGCCCGCTGCCGGGTGCCGGGCGTCGTCGAGTACCTGCCCGACGACCTGGAACGGACGCCGATGGGCTGGCTCGTCGACGCCAGCGGGCTGCACCAGATACTGGTGGACGTGTCCAGGCAGGCTCCCGGCCTGCCGCTCTACGTCACCGAGAACGGCTGTGCGGCCGAGGACTACGTGAACCCGGACGGCGAGGTGAACGACGTCGAGCGGGTCAGGTACCTGCACACCCACCTGGAGGCGGCCGCGCGGGCCATCAAGGACGGCGCCAGCCTGGCCGGGTACTTCGTCTGGTCGCTGCTGGACAACTTCGAGTGGGGCTGGGGTTACCAGAAGCGGTTCGGGATCGTGTTCGTGGACTTCGGGACCCAGCGCCGGATTCCCAAGGCCAGTGCCGCCTTCTACTCGAACGTGGTCCGGGCCAACGCGATCCCCCTGCTGCCTGCCGCCTGGCCCCGATAGGGCTCAGCCGGGGATCACGGCGACATCAAGGCACCCTGCAGGCCCTGCCCGACGTCGGCGCGGAAGTGGACCAGGAGGTCAAGGACGTGGACGGCGGTCGGCTGATCACCTCGGTTAAGGACGTGGGCGGGAACCTCATCGGCCTCCTTCAGGAGGCCCGACCCCGCGGTAGCCGGGCCCGCCTCGGCGGGCCCGGCTTGGCGTGCGAAGCCACGCACCCGGCCCGCGGCCAGTCCCCGGGCCGACTCGGCAGGATCAGGTAAAGCACTGAACGAGGAGGCTGAGCCTATGACCGCGTGCGCCGATAACGCCTGTTTGGGCTGCGAGGCGGGGCAGTGGCTTCCACCACCCCGCTAGTGATGAGGTCGTCCATTCCGGCTCGCCGTCTCGATGAGACGAGTCACAGCCCTCCGGTCGAGATCCTTCTCCGCCGTCGCCTGGGGACTGGCTCTTCGTCCCACCGCGGTTGCCCGGAGTTCTCCCGTAGCCGGTCGATCTCATAGGGCGTCAAGCGCCGGTCCCCATCGCCTACCGCACAAACGCGCCGTTGTACAGGCCCCTGGCGGTGACATAGCACGGGCGCTGCACCGGGGGTAGCGCCTCGATCTCCGCCAGCACGAGGATTGCACCCTGGAATGGCACGGTGTCAATGATCGGCGCAAGCGCGGGGGTGAGCTTGGCGTGAGCGACCCCGGCCAGCTCGTCCCGCAGGGCTGCCGGGTCACTCACTCCTACTGGGACGAATCCAGATCGTTCGTCGAGACCGAGGATGATGATTCCGCGCGTCACAGTGAGTAGGTGGCTTCGATCCTGCGTCGGCATGTCGGGTGGCCTGGGCTGATGTGGGACTTGGGGCTGCCGCGCTTAGTCAGTGTGAGGCGACGCGGGTTTTGTGCCCGCCTCGTCACGTGTGTCTGAGCCGTCAGTTGCGACATCGGCTTCCATCGTCTCCGGGGTCGTCTGCGTCAGCAGGACGACCCCGGCACACATCACGGCGAAGGCGATCACCGCCACGGCCAGCACGCCAGCATCCGACGTGAACCTCTCGTCGAACAGCCACACGCTGAGGGCGATACTGACGATCGGGTCTACGATCACCAGGAAGGGCTGGGAGGCCCGCAGCGGCCCGGCGTGAAGCGCCGCCTGCATCAGGAACAGGGCCGCCACGCTTCCCGCGGCCAGGGCGTACACGGGCCAGTGCGTGAACATTCCGGCCACGCCGGACTGGGTCAGCGTGTCCGTCGTCGCCTTGATGAACGTCGCCACCAGCGCCCACATGACCGCCGAGGCCGAGGCGTACAGAGCGGCGCGCCTGCCCGGCGATCCCCATCGCGCCGGGACCGCCAGGGCCGCGGCCACGGCGCAGCAGGCCAGACCGGCAGTCAGCCAGTGATGACTGACCGCATTGGGCTGGCCGCCCCGGGGCTCCCCCGCGACGACGAACACGGTCAGGCTCACGCAGGTCAAGGCGGCGGCGCCCCACGTGATCAGGCGGATCGACTGGTGTATCCAGAACTGGCGCAGTACGAGCATGAAGACGAGCTCGGTGGCCAGGAGCGGCTGCACGACAGAGATCAGGCCATTGTGCAGGGCGAGCGCCTGGAACACGAACGCCCCTGCCAGGGCCACCCAGCCGAACAGCCACAGCGGACTGCGGAACAGGTACAGGACCAGCCGCCAGCCCGAGCCCCGGCCCGGATCGGCGGTGCTGGCGATGTGCTGAGTAGCCTCATTGACGGCGTTGCAGAGAGCGGCCAGCAACGCGAACACGATCACCACGGACGCCACAATACGAACCGCCGGGCCGGCTAACCACCCCCGGCTGGCAACGGGAAGATTGACGGCATGGGTAACGAGGCGGGACGCCAGCCGCAGCACGAGGCGGGACGCCAGCCCCAGTACGGGGTGGGACGCCTGCCGCAGTACGACGCGTTCGCCGGGGAGTTCCTCGCGCACGCCGAGGACGGGTTCTACAACGCGCACTACGACCGGCCCGCCTGCCTGTCGCTGCTGGGAGACGTCGCGGGCAAGCGGGTCCTCGACGCGGCCTGCGGCCCCGGCCGCTCGAGGCCACCTGCGAGGCGATCTTCCGGGCCGGCTTCCTCATCGAGCGCCTGCTCGAGCCGCGCCCCGCCCCCGGGGCCGCCGCCCTCGACACCGAGAAGTACGACCGGCTGACCCGCGAGCCCCGGGGATTCATGGCGTTCCGGCTGATCCCCCGCCCGGCGCCGCGATAAACGCCGCTAACAGGCATTTCGCCCATCGGGGCTCGCCCGCTACCCTCACCCCTATGCCCCCGGATACCGCCCGGCTGGCCTTCCGCGATATGACCCCTGACGACCTGGACGACATGGCCTCGCTCCTCGGCGACCCGGAGGTCATGACCTACTACCCGAGGCCGAAGACCCGGCGGGAAGCCGCCCACTGGATCGACTGGAACCGCGGCCTGTACCGTACGCGCGGTTACGGCCTGTGGCTGCTGACCACCGTCGACGGCGACTTCGTGGGCGACTGCGGCCTCACGCCGCAGCTGGTCGACGGCGTGACCGAGCTCGAGGTCGGCTACCACGTCATGCCCGCCATGCAGGGCCGCGGTTACGCTACCGAGGCCGCGGCGGCCTGCCGTGATTTCGCCCGCACGGTCCTCGGGGCCGCGAGGCTGATCGCGATCATCCACCCGGACAACCGGCCGTCGCAACGCGTCGCCGAGAAGATCGGCCTCCGCCCGGAGAAGCGCGCCACGGTGCATGGCGGCCGGGACGCCGTCATCTACGCCGCCGCCCTCGGCGAGGTGGCAGCCGGAATCTAGCACGCAGCCCGGGGCACCTGGCGTGCTGGGGATAATGGCCGGTATGCGGCAGGAAACAGCGATTGACGGATTCCGGCTGGCCTACGAGCGGACCGGGGCCGGGCCCGCGGTGCTGTTGCTGCACGGGCTGGCCGGGGGACCGGACCGACTACCGCGAGGTCGCCCCGCTGGTGTCGGCGGCCGCCGACGTGATCGTGCCCGACCTGCGGGGGTTCGGCGGATCGGACAAGCACGAGGCCGACCCGGCCAGCCAGTACAACGCCACGGCCCAGGCCCGCAGGGTCATCGGGCTGATCGGTGAGCTGGCCCTCGGCCCGGCGGTGGTCGCCGGCTACGACATCGGCAGCCGGATCGCCCAGGCCATCGCCAGGGACCGGCCCGATCTGGTCCGCGCCCTGATCGTCGCGCCGCCGCTGCCCGGGATCGGGGACCGGATCCTCGTCCCTCCCGGCCCGGGCGGCCGGATCGCGGTACCGACCACCGTGCTGTGGCCGGAACACGACCCGCTGTTCCCCCGCGAATGGTCCGACCGGGTCGGCGAGTTCTTCAGCGCCGCCCGGCTGACCTGGCTCGACGGCGCCGGTCACTTCTCACCGCTCGAGGCGCCGGAGGACTTCGCCGCGGCCGTCATCACCGCGGTCACGGGCTGACCACGGCATCGGCTAAGTCCCCGGCCACCCCGTTCCTGGCGTCCCCGTTCTTGGCGTCCGACCAGCAGCGGACGATCGTGGTGTCGGAAATGAAGCGGACGCCGCAGCCGGGCGCCCAGCGCCGGGCTGCTTCCCGCAGGCAGTCATCAACCAGCCGGGACACCGTCTCCGCGTGCTCGCGCGGGCAGTGGACCAGCAGCTCGTCGTGCAGGCAGAGCACGATGCGCGCGCCCAGGGGCCCGCACCGGGCCCGCACGGTGACCGCCCACATCTTGAACAGCTCCGCCGCGGCGCCCTGGATCATCGCGTTGCGCGCGTACCGCCCGTAGGCCGCGGCCCGGCTGCTGCTCCGGGGTTCGGCCCCGGGCGCGGGTGCCAGCACGATCAGGCGGCCGCCATAGGTGCGCAGGTCGCGGCCGGCCCGCCCGGCGCGGTCAGCGCTGTCGAGGTAGGCCATGGCCACCGGGTAGGCCGCGTTGAGGCGGCGCAGGGCCTGGGCCCCGTGGCCGGTGGTCTGCCCGTACATCGCGCCGAGCACCGCCACCTTGGCAACCGGCCGGTCCACGCCGAGCTGCGCCGCCACCGGCGCGTACAGATCGTCGGACCCGGTCGCGACCGTCAGTGCCTGGTCGCCCGTCACGGCGGCCAGCACCCGCGGCTCGATCTGGCCCAGGTCGGCCCGGACGAACACGTGCCCGTCGGCGGCCACCACCGCCGGGCGCAGCGCGGCCGGCATGTTGTGCAGGCCCGCCGAGGCGGTCATCCGGCCCGCCGCGCCGTCCGATCCGGTCCACGCGCCGCGCAGCCGGCCGTCGGCGCCGAGGTGCTGGTCCAGCCACGCGTACCCGTAGGTGGTCGCGATCCGCTCCGCCTTCCGCCACTCGAGCAGCGCGCCGACCAGCGGATGCGCGTCCCGCATGTCCCGCAGCCGCCAGGCCCGGGTGTCCGGCACGTCCACGCCAGCCCGGGCCAGCAGGGTGCGCACCTGCGCCGGGCTGCGCAGGTCGGCGGTGACGCCCGCGGGGGCGTGCCGCAGCACCTCGGCGTCGCGAGCCGCCCGCAGCGCCCCCGCCTCGGCCTCGCTGCGCGGCCTGGGGCCGATGATGGGCGCCAGGACCTGCTCCGCGGCCGCCCGGTCCATCGGCAGCCCGTCCGCGGACAGCTCGGCGCACAGCAGCTCGGCAGCGGACTCACAGCGGGCCGTGGGCAGGGCCATCGGCCGGTCCTCCAGGCCGGTCAGGGCCGCCTGCTGCTGCCCGGCCACATCCAGGGCCAGTGCCGCCCACCGGGCGATCCGCTCGGGACTGTCCGACCAGCCGCCGCTGACCCATTCCGGGCGCAGGTGCCCGTCCGGCGCCACCGGATCGCTGGGGTCACCCTGGTCCCTGCCGACCACATCGGGGCCGAACAGATCGGGGCCGAACAGATCGAGCGGGCCGCCGGCCGGCATCGGGTCCGTGGCCAGCCCGTGCAGCCGGGCCCACGCCCAGCCGGGATCGGCCCGCCAGCCGCCGAACAGCAGGCGGTGCGCCGCGGTGATGTCCCAGCACGTCGCCACCCGTACCCCGTCGGCGGCCAGCCGCGTCGCCGTCTGGCCCGACCACACCACCCACCGCGGCCGCAGCGCCTCATCCGCCCGCCCGACCTCGGCCGCGGTGCCCGCGACCGCCGCCCATGAGCTGGCCGCTGAGCCAGCCGCCGCACTGGCCGCCGTAGCCAGCCCGAACTCGAGCGCAGGCGAGATGACCAGCGCCACGAGATCGCCGCGCTGCACGCCCGCCCGCCGCAGCGACGTCACGAGGTCCGCACCTGCCACGGACCCAACCATGCCACGAACCCGCCAGTGGCATCAGGCAGCCCCGGCGACAGGGGAGTTCCACGGCACGCACGCGGACGGGGAGCTGATAGCCAGCCCGTTCGGCGTAATAAGACGGCCTCAGCGCATGACTACGGACCCCAGGCTGCGCATGACCTGCTTGCGCATCACGATGAACAGCACCACCAGGGGCAGGACGGATAGCAGGACAGCCGCCATCACGGCCGGGACGTTGATGGCGTACTGGCCCTCGAGCTTGGGCAGGCCGAGCGGCAGCACAGCCACGCTGTTGCCCTGGGTGAGCACGAGAGGCAGGATGAAGTTGTTCCACACGTTCAGGCCGTCGTAGATGGCCAGGGTGGCCAGCACCGGCTTGGACAGCGGCACGATCAGGCGGCGGAAGACCGTCCACTCGGTGCCGCCGTCGACCAGCAT
>Ga0335069_10006070_pt1 | contig 17629 bp, 15 predicted proteins | sample Lox_Sample_11_FD_206714 | JGI IMG/M metagenome (GOLD analysis project Ga0335069, IMG submission 206714) | Soil microbial communities from Loxahatchee National Wildlife Refuge, Florida, United States - Lox_Sample_1.1 | ecosystem: Environmental > Terrestrial > Soil > Wetlands | place: USA... | reverse complement strand
CCCGGCCGCTTGGCATGCGCACCGAGCGCGATGGCCGTGTCGGGTCCCAGGCGAAAGCGCAGGTAGTTGGATTGCTCGGGATTCATGCCGCCGAACACACGCGCCGGGGGCGGCCGCAGATCCACGGTCACCTCCGTCGCAGTCACGGGAAGTGACTTGCCCGCGCGCAGGTAGAACGGCACGCCGCTCCACCGCCACGACTCGATGTGCAGTTCCAGCGCCGCGAACGTCTCGACGCGCGAATCCGGGGCGACTCCCGCTTCCTGGCGGTAGCCCGCGAACTGACCCCGCACCACATCTTCCGATGACAGTGGGCGGATCGCTTTCAACACCTTGACCTTCTCGTCGCGCAGCGCCTCACCGCCGCTGTTGACCGGTGGCTCCATCGTCAACAGCGTGACGACCTCGAGCAGATGGTTCTGCACGACATCGCGGATCGCTCCCACCTCTTCATAGAACTTGCCGCGACCGGCCACGCCGAATGTCTCCGCCATGGTGATCTGCACGCTGGCGACGAAATTGCGATTCCACACCGGCTCCAGGAACGAGTTGGCGAAGCGGAAGAACAGCAGGTTCTGCACCGGCTCCTTGCCCAGGTAGTGATCGATGCGGAACACGTTGGATTCGGGGAAATTCTCCAGCAGGCAGGCGTTGAGCTTGCGCGCTGAAGGTAAGTCGCGTCCGAAGGGCTTCTCCACGACGACGCGGGCGTCGGGGATGCGCCCCGTTTTTCCCAGGTGCGAAACCACGACGGGAAACACACTGGGTGGAATCGCCAGGTAGTGCAGGGGCCGCTGCGCATCACCCATCGCCTCGCGCAGTGTTTCGAAAGTCGCGACCTGAGTGTAGTCGCCGTCCACGTAGCGAAGCAGCCCGATCAGTTTTCCCAGCACCCCCTCGTCGGGCTCCTGCACGGACGCCTTCACGCTGTCACGGACCCGTTGCGCGAGCTGGTCGAGATTCCAGCCCGCCCGCGCCACGCCGATGACGGGAATCCGCGTCAGGTGTCCGCGGCGCACGAGGTGATAGAGCGCCGGATAGATTTTCTTGAAGCACAGGTCGCCGGTGGCGCCAAACACCACCAGCGCATCAGCGTCGCGCCGCTCAGCCATGCGACCCGCCAGTACCGCGTGGCTTGTTTTCCGAGGCACCGGCCTCGGCGGGCTTCTCCACGTGACCGCCGAATCCCAGCCGCATGGCCGAGAGCACCTTGCCGGCGAATTCGCCGCGATCCCGCGACTCGAAACGCGCATACAGCGCCGAGCTGAGAACGCTCGCCGGTACGCCGATGTCGATCGCCGCCTGCACGGTCCAGCGACCTTCGCCCGAATCCGACACCCGTCCACCGAAATTCCCGAGTTCGGGACTCGCTGCCAGGGCATCCGCGGTCAGATCGAGCAGTCGGGAGGAGATGATGCTGCCGTGGCGCCACACTTCCGTGATGGCCGCGAGATCCAGCTGGTACTGGTACAAGCGCGGATTTCCCAGCGGAGCCGTTTCAGCGTCCGCTTCACGCGTGTGCATTCCGGCATCGGCGTGTTTGAGGATGTTGAGACCTTCAGCGTAGGCGGCCATCAACCCATACTCGATTCCGTTGTGCACCATCTTGACGAAGTGGCCGGCACCGATGGGCCCGCAGTGCAGATATCCCTGACCGGCGGTCCCCTGCGCCGGAGTTCGCGCAGCCCCGCCCGAAGCAGCGGCTGGCGGATGACCGCCGGGCGAGAGTGTCGCGAAGATCGGCTCGAGTCGCGTCACGACGTCCTTCTCACCGCCGATCATCAGGCTGAAGCCCGCTTCCAGTCCCAGCACGCCACCACTGGTTCCCACATCGACGTAATGAATGCCGGAGGACTGCAGCTCTTCAGCCCGGCGGATGTCGTCGTGATAGTGGGAATTGCCGCCGTCGATGATGACATCGCCGGACTTCAGCAGCGGTCGCAGCTGACTGATGACCTTGTCCACCACGCTGGCGGGAACCATGATCCAGACGACGCGCGGTGCTGATAACCCCGCCACCAGCTCGGCGAGCGTGCCCGCACCTCGCGCACCTTCGGCAACCAGCGCCTTCACCGCGTCGGCCGAATTGTCGAAGGCGACGCACTCGTGCCCGCCCTTCAACAGCCGACGCACCATGTTAGCGCCCATCCGTCCCAGACCGACCATTCCAATGCGCATACACACTCCCGGCAGCGTTACGCGTACTTTACGCGTACCACATGACCCCAAGCTGTCAGAATCGTCTGATGGTTCGCAGCCGGCAAAGACCCCGCTTTGCAGCGGCCGGGCCCGATGTCCGCGGGATGGCCGCACCGCGGCCGGCAAAAACCGCGTTTTTTGCCCGCGGTCCAGCCCGATGTCCGCGGGATTTGCCGCAGGCAAATCCCGCCAATGTACTAATTCGGGACGCGGCGGATCTGGGCGCCCAGCTGCGCCAGCTTTTCCTCGATGGCCTCGTAGCCCCGGTCGATGTGGTAGATCCGCTCGATATCGGTGCGCCCTTCCGCGATGAGTCCCGCCAGGACGAGGCTGGCCGAGGCGCGCAGATCCGTGGCCATGACCGGAGCGGCCGTCAGCCGTTCCACTCCGCGAATAATGGCCGTGTTGCCCTCGAGGCGGATCTCCGCGCCGAGGCGCCGCATCTCGAGCATATGCATGAAGCGGTTCTCGAAGATGGTCTCGATGATCGTACCGACGCCTGATGCCACCGTGTTCAAAGCGGCGAACTGCGCCTGCATGTCCGTGGGGAAGGCGGGATAGGGAGCCGTGCGCACATCCACGGCCTTGGGACGACGCTTGCGCATGTCCACTTCGATCCAGTTCTCACCCACGCCCACGGAGGCGCCGGATTCCTCGAGCTTGGCCAGCACCGCATCCAGATGGTCCGGGCGGGTATTCTTGATCCGCACCTGGCCGCCGGTAATCGCGCCCGCTACCAGGTACGTCCCGCCCTCGATGCGATCCGGGAGGACCTCGTAACTGGTTCCCCGCAGCCGCTTGACGCCCGTCACCACGATCTTGTCGGTACCCGCTCCCTGGATGCGCGCGCCCATGGCGATGAGGAAATTCGCCAGGTCCACGACTTCAGGCTCGCGCGCGGCGTTCTCTATGATGGTTTCGCCATCGGCCAGGGTGGCCGCCATCATCAGGTTTTCGGTTCCCGTCACGGTCACGGTGTCGAGCACGAGGCGCGCACCGTGCAGGCGCTCCGCGCGCGCGCGGATATAGCCCCCGTCGATCGTGATGTCTGCTCCCATCGCCTGTAGCCCGGCGACGTGGATGTTCACCGGCCGGGCTCCGATGGCGCAGCCCCCGGGCAGGGACACGTCCGCCTTGCCGAAGCGGGCCACCAACGGACCGAGCACCAGGATGGACGCTCGCATCGTCTTGACCAGGTCATACGGCGCGAAGCACTCCTTGACCGTCGAGCCGTCGACTTCAATCCGCATCCGCTCGTCGATCGTGACGGTGGCTCCCATGCGGCCCAGCAGCTCAACCGTCGTGGTGACGTCCTTCAGGTGCGGGACGTTCGCCACCGTCACCGGATCGTCCGCGAGCAATGCACCCGCCAGGATGGGCAGGGTGGCGTTCTTGGCTCCGGAGATGCGCACCTCGCCCTCTAGGGGGACACCCCCCTGGATCTGCAGCTTGTCCACGGCTACCTCTGTCCCGACTCTTCGGGAGTCAGCGCCTCGATGGACAGCGCGTGGATCTCATTCCCCACGCACTCCCCGAGCGCCCGGTAGACGAGCTGATGGCGCGCCAGGGGGCGTTTGCCCGCGAATTCCCGCGACACGACCCGCGCGGCGAAGTGGGTGTTGTCGTCGGATTCGACGCGGACTTCGGCCCCCGGGAGGCCGGTGCGGATGAGCTGTGCGACTTGTTCGGGATTCATGGGGTGCGGATCTTAAATGGGTGCGGGCATGCCTGCGCAGGCGGCCGCGAAGCGGACCGCTATGGGAGTCTAGCGCGGCCGCCCCGATCGCCGCTGACCCCGATCGCCGCTGGCCCCGATCGCCGCTGACCCCGATCGCCGCTGATCCCGATCGCCGCTGGCCCCGATCGCGGGTGGTCACGGCACGGCCGACGCCTATAATCGACGGGCCATGCAGTCCCCTGCCCCGATCGCTCCCGCCTCCAGCCAGGATGACCAGCTGCTTGCCTCAGCACGACGTGCCCTGACGATTGAAGCCGATGCCGTCGCCGCATTGGTGCCGCGTCTGGACTCGGCCTTCGCCGCCGCCTGCAGGCTCTGCCTGACGTGTACCGGGCGCGTCGTGGTCACCGGTATGGGTAAATCCGGACATGTGGCGCGCAAGATCGCCGCGACCCTGGCCAGCACCGGGACCCCCGCCTTCTTCCTGCACCCGGCCGAGGCCGGGCACGGCGACCTGGGCATGATCACCCGCTCGGACGTGGTGCTCGCCTTGTCGAACTCCGGCGAAACACCCGAGCTCGTGCTCCTGCTTCCGCACCTCAAGCGACTGGGCGTGCCCCTCATGGTCATGGTGGGGAAGTTGCAGTCCACCCTGGGCCGCGGCGCCGCCGTGGCAATGGATGCCAGCGTGCCCGAAGAGGCCTGCCCCCTGAACCTGGCTCCGACAGCCAGTACCACCGCGACCCTGGCGCTGGGCGATGCGCTGGCGGTAGCCGTGCTGGAAGCACGAGGATTCACCAAGCAGGATTTCGCCCTCTCGCACCCTGGCGGCAGCCTGGGACGACAACTGCTGCTGCATGTCGAGGACGTCATGCGCACCGGCACCGCGCTGCCGCGCATCGGACCCGATGAGCCGCTGGGAGCGGGCTTACTGGAGATGTCGCGCAAGGGCCTGGGGATGACTGTCGTGGTCGACCGCGACGATCGCATCCTCGGCGTGTTCACGGACGGCGACCTGCGGCGCGCGATCGACCGCCAGATCGACGTCCACAAGACGACCATGCGCACCATCATGACGGCGAACTGCAAGACCATCGGTGCACGTGCACTGGCTGCCGAAGCCATCCACATCATGGAGACCAGTCGCATCACCGCCCTTCCGGTGGCCGATGCTCAGGGACGGCTGATCGGCGCCCTCAACGTCCACGACCTTTTCAAGGCGGGTGTGGTCTGAACGGTTCAGACGCTCACTATCCCGCCTCGCCCGCATGACGCACAAAGACGCTGCCGCTATCCGACTCCTGGTTCTCGACGTGGACGGTGTCATGACGGATGGCCGGCTCTACTTCGGCCCGGAAGGCGAGACCCTGAAGGCGTTCCACGTGCGTGACGGTCTGGGAATTCAGCGGCTTGCGGCCGCGGGCATAGGCGTCGCGGTGATTTCCGGCAGACGATCCCCAATGGTGGAGGTCCGTTGCCGCGAACTTGGCGTGGAGCATGTTGTCCAGGGCGCGCAGGACAAGGTTGGCGCCTTTACTGCGTTGTGCGCGCGGCTTGGGGTGAGTGCTGCGGCGTGCGCCTGCGTCGGCGACGATTCCACTGACGTGCCGCTGATGGGCTCCGTCAAGCTTGCCTTCGCCGTCGCTGACGCGCACCGCGACGCGATTCGCGCGGCCCATGTTGTTACTTCGCTCCCCGGGGGACACGGCGCCGTGCGCGAGGTGTGTGACTATCTGCTCAGCGCGCGGCGGCCTGCAGCTGCACGGGCGTCTGTACCTGCACGTGCGTCTGCACCTGCGCGGGCGCGCGCGAAGCGGCGTGCACGATGATTTTCCGCATCTTTGCTACGGCGCTGTTCATCGCCATCATCGTGGGCTCCTTCTGGCTGGGCGGGCAACAGCGAGAACTGACCTCGCCCACTACCGTGGACAATTCGGGCGCCGAGCTGGGATATTCCGCTCGCAACGCCACGCTGATCGAGACGGGTGAAGATGGCCGTCCGCTGTATACCCTGTATGCCGACGTGATCCGTCAAAGTCCGGGTGATGGCGTCAACTTCGACAAGGTCCGCCTGATCTTCCGCGACGCACAGGGCCAGGACTGGAATGCTCACGCCGACAGCGGCCAGCTCATGACTGAAACCGGTAAGGTCGACCTGCTTGGCGATGTGCACATCAATGGTGTGTTGCCGGGATCAGACGAGGCCGCCGATCTGGCCACGGAGAGACTCACGGTGGCCACGCGCGAAAACATCATCAGCACCACCGAGCCAGTGGTGTTGACAGCCGCGGGGCGCCTGCTGAAGTCCCGCGGCCTGATCGTGGAGCTGAAGGACAATCATCTGCAACTGGAATCGAATGTGCATGGCATGTTCTCGCCCTGATCGCACGTCGAGGCGCCGGGCGGATGCTTCCATGGGGAAGGTCCGCGCACGCCTTTGCGGCGTGCTGCTGCTGGTTTGCTGCTGCGCCACTGCAGGCGGTGCGGAACAGCAGACCTTGCGAATTGCCGCGGTGACCAAGGATGCGCTGCCCGCCGTGTCGAAGGACGCGCGCAAACTGCCCATCGAAGTGGCTTCCTCTCATGTTGATTACAAAGGCAACTCGGTGTCCATCAAGGACGTGGTGATCACACAGGGAGACACCCGGGTTCAGGCCGATCGTGCGCATGCCACCGGACTGGACTTCGAAAACAGCCACTGGACGTTCGAAGGTAACGTGCGCATCGTCGGCGAACAGCATGGCAGCCTGCGCTCTGACGAAGCCGTGGTGGAGTTTCGTGACAATCACATCGAGAAAGCCACTATCACGGGCAATCCCGCGGAGTTCGAACAGAAGCGAGCGGACACGAACGCCACCGCGCGCGGTCACGCGCAGCAGATCATCTACGACGTGAGCGAGGGGACGGTGCATTTGTCGAATGACGCGTGGCTGTCTGATGGCCGCAATGAAATCAGCGGTCCGGAACTCGTGTACAGCATCCGTGAGCAGCGCGTGCAGGCCGCGGCCACCGGCGACAGCCAGGTGCACATCACCATCACGCCCCAGTCCGGCGACGAGTCCAGCAAGAAACCATGACCTCCTTGCGCGCCACGGGCCTGGCCAAGAGCTACAAGTCGCGCCAGGTCGTCCGGGATCTGTCTGTCGAGGTAGCCAATGGCGAGGTGGTGGGACTGCTGGGTCCGAACGGTGCCGGCAAGACCACGGCCTTCTACATGATCGTCGGACTCGTGCCCTGCGATGCCGGGCGCATCTACCTGGGCGACAGGGACCTGACCACGCTGCCGATGCACCGCCGGGCGCAGCTCGGACTGGGCTATCTGCCGCAGGAAGCCTCGGTGTTCCGCAAGCTCTCGGTGGAGAACAACGTGCTCGCGATCCTGGAGGCACGCGAGGACCTGGATCGCGCCGGCCGCGAACAAAGGCTCGAGGAGCTCCTGGAGGAGCTGCGCATCGGTCACGTGCGCCGCAGTCTCGGCCTGTCGTTGTCCGGCGGCGAGAGGCGCCGCGTGGAGATCGCCCGCGCGCTCGCTGCCGAGCCCCGCTTCATGCTGCTGGATGAGCCCTTCGCTGGCGTGGATCCCCTCTCCGTATTGGACATCCAGCGCATCATCCGCGAGCTCACCAGCCGCGACATCGGGGTGCTCATTACGGACCATAACGTGCGCGAGACTCTGGGCGTGTGTGGCAGGGCTTACATCGTCAATCAGGGCACGGTCATCGCCTCCGGAAGTGCGGAAGAAATCCTTGCCAACCCCCAAGTGCGTGAGGTGTACTTGGGCCAGTCGTTCCGGCTCTAGCGGCCCCCTTCCGACGGGTCGCGCCGGCTCGAAGAACTTTCGTACTTTCAAGTGGTTACGAATGGAAGGCTAGCCCGCCCCGTGTCACCATGATGAAACCTTCCCTGCAGCTCAAGCTGGGTCAGCAACTGACCATGACCCCGCAGCTGCAGCAGGCGATTCGGCTCCTGCAGCTGCCGGCGCTGGAGCTCCAGGCGCACATCCGCGAGCTCCTCGAGACCAATGTGATGCTGGAGCCCACGGAGGAGGCCGATCTGACCGGCACCTTCGAGGCCGTCGAGACTCAGGAAGGTCCGGCGGAGGCCGCCGAGCGGACCCAGGAAGAAAGCACCGTCGAGGTGGTCGACGAGGGCTGGGGCGAACAGAGCGTCGGGGCGGCCGAAACTCCCTGGAGCAGCGATGACGACGAGCGCCAGCAGGAGTTCGCCGATGCCTCCGGGCAATCCCTGCAGGAACATCTGCTGTGGCAGCTGGAGCTGGCACGGCTCGAGCCGCGCGAGTTCGCCATCGCGCGCGCCATCATTGACTCCATCAGCGACGATGGCTACCTGACCGAACCGCTGGATGAGATCGCCAGCACGCTGCGTCCGGAGATCGAATGCGACGCCGCCGAGGTGGAGGCGGTGCTCGGCGGCGTGCAGGCACTGGATCCGCCCGGAGTCGGTGCGCGCTCCGTGGGCGAATGCATCGAGCTGCAGCTGCGCCAGCTGGATCCGGCCACACCGGGATTCGCGACCGCCATCGAGATTGCCCGCCATCACCTCGAGCTCGTGGCCGAGCGCGAGCTGTCGCTGCTCAAACGCGAGCTGCGCGCCACCGAGGAAGAGATTGCCTGCGCCCTGGCCCTGGTGCGCTCATGTCATCCGCGTCCCGGCTCGACCGTCAGCACCGGTGCGGCGGAATATGTCGTACCGGATGTGTTTGTGCGTCGCACTGACCACGGCTGGTCGGTTGAAATCAACGCCGCGACCCTGCCGCGCGTGCGTCTCAACAGCAGCTATGCGAGCATGATCGGGCGCAATGCGAGCCATGCGACCATGCGCGCCCAGCTGCAGGAGGCGCGCTGGCTGCTGAAGAGCCTGGAGATTCGCCACGAGACACTCATCAAGGTGGCCCGCTCGATCGTCGAACGCCAGCAGGCGTTCCTGGAACACGGCGACGAGCACATGCGGCCGATGATCCTCAAGGACATCGCCGAGGCGGTCGGCATGCACGAGTCCACCATCTCGCGCGTCACCTCGGGCAAGTACATGCACACGCCGCGCGGCGTGTTCGAGCTGCGTTATTTCTTCTCGAGCCAGGTCGAGGGCGCCGACGGCTCGGGCACCTCCTCCACCGCCATTCGCGCCAAGATCAGAAAGCTCGTCAAGGAAGAAGACGCGGAGAACCCCCTGAGCGACGGCCGCATCGCCGAGCTGCTCTCCGGGGAAGGCATTCCGGTCGCGCGCCGCACGGTCGCGAAGTACCGCGAAGCCATGGGAATCGCGCCCTCGAACGAGCGCCGCCGGGCAGGATTGAAGCAGATGTAAGCCATGCTGAAGTGCACAACTCAAAGGAGACGGCTATGCAGCTCAACGTCACCGGCCACCACATCGAGGTCACCGCGGCGCTCCGCGGCTATGTCGAGAAGAAGCTCGAGCGCATCGCCAGGCACTTCGACCAGGTCATCGACGTTCACTGCGTACTCACTGTGGAGAAACTCAGACAGAAAGCGGAAGCCACCGTGCATGTCAGCGGCAACGCGATCCACGCGGATGCGACCGAAGAAGACATGTACGCCGCCATCGATCTGCTGACCGACAAGCTGGATCGTTGCGTCAAGAAGCACAAGGAAAAGCTCACCGACCACCACGCGGCCGAAGTGCGCCGCACGGCCAAGGCACTCTCGGCACTCTAGGAACGCGTTCGGACCGGCGCTCGGGTGGGCGCCGGTCCGTTCCCCGGGACACCCTGTCCGGGGGGCCCGTTCCGACCGACCCTGCGGCATGTCGCCGCAGCCGCGTTCCGGCCAGCGGAGCGGAGCGGGCGCGATCGGAGCGGCGCCGGGCGCGCCGGCGAGACATAACCTGAGCCTTCGGCGTGCATCGCCGGTCCCGCGCTTGCAGCGGCAATGCCGGTGGCGCTAACTTCGCCCCGCGTGCGCATCATCATCCTCAGCGGCCTGTCCGGTTCCGGCAAGAGCGTGGCTCTGCACATGCTCGAGGACCTGGGTTTCTACTGCATCGACAACATACCGGCCGCGTTGCTCAAGTCGTTCATCTCGCACACCGTGCGCAGTCCGGAGCCGACCTATGAGCGCACCGCCATCGGGCTGGATGCGCGCAACACGGCCGCCGAGATCGCCACGGTGCCGCAGCTGATCGATGAGTTGCGACGCAGCGGCATCCAGTGCGAGGTCATCTTCCTGGTAACCAGCGACGAGGAACTGCTGCGCCGCTTCGCCGAAACGCGCCGCAAGCACCCGATGAGTCGCAACAACATCGACCTGCGCGAGGCGATGGCTCTGGAACGCCAGCTGCTCGAGCCGATCGTGTATGCCGCCGACCTGGTCATCGACACCTCCAAGATGGGCGTCCACGCGCTGCGCGAGATCGTGCACCAGCGCGTCGAGCAGCGCGCTGTGGGCCGACTGTCCATCACGTTCGAATCCTTCGGTTTCAAACACGGTATCCCCGGCGATGCCGATTTCGTCTTCGATGCGCGCTCGCTGCCCAATCCCTACTGGGAGCCGAATCTGCGCAACCTCACGGGTCGCGACCCGGAGGTCATCCACTTCCTCGAGGCACAGACGAACGTGGCCGCCCTGATCGCGGACATCGCGCAGTTCATGACGGCGCGCATTCCCGAGTATCAGGGCAGCAACCGCGGATACCTGACGGTGGCGGTGGGCTGCACGGGTGGCCAGCACCGATCGGTCTACATCGTGGACCGGCTGGCCGAGATCTTCGCGCGCCAGTTCGAGAACGTCACTGTGCGGCACAGCTCCCTGCCCGCCGCGCGCCTCTTCAACGCCGGCCGGCCGGCGATCGTCAACGGCTGAGCCAACCGCTGCCTGGCCGGGCCGACTGCTGCCCTGACCGGCGGTGGCCGCCCTGATCAGGTCGCGTGCTCGACGACAGCGGGAGCGGTGACGACCTGGGGAGTGCGTTCGCCGCTCATGAAAGCCGCGAGCGCGCTGCGCGCCTGCATGGCGTCGCGGTAGCCGAGCTCGATGAGTTCGCGTGTGTAACCCGCCTCGAACGTGAGATAGCTCGCGAGCTGGTAGCCCGAGGCATCGCGGCCGCCAATCACCCGTAACAGCGCCCGCAGACCGCGCGGCACTTCGGCGGAGTGGCGCGCCGCCACTTCGCGCGGATCCACGCTCGGCGCCAGCATCATGGTCTCCACGCGCCGCGAACCCGAGGCGACCTCGGGTGCGCTCTCGACCAGCTGGTTGATCCGCTCGAGCTGCTCGAGATCGCCGTAGATCTGGTCCGTGAACAGCGTGTCGAGCATGTAACCGAAGATCTCGCCAGGGCTGGGCATCGTCGGCTCGGTCCGCGTGACAGCCACGCCGGCGGCACGGCGGGCGCGCACTCCGATGATCAACAATCGGTCCGCTCCCAGGTGAATCGCGGGGCTGAGCGGATTGAGCTGGCGCATGGCGCCGTCGCCGAAGTACTCGTCGCCGAGCTTCATCGGGGGAAACAACAATGGAATTGCCGCGCTCGCCATGAGGTGATCGAGGGTAAGGCTCGTGCGGCGGCCCATCCTCTGCACTCGCGACCACTCGGGGCAGTTCTCCACGGCATCGTAGAACGCCACCGAATGGCCGGTCAGGTAGCTGGTGGCGCAGAGCGCGACGGCACGCAGATGCCCGCGTGAGATGCTGCGCCGGATACCGGCGAAATCAACGTGCACCCCCAGGAGCTGACGCAGCGGAGAGTTGTCCAGCATCGACTTCGGCGCTGACAGCACGAGCCCGCCGGACACCAGGGCGAGACCCCAGTGCAGACCGGCCCGCAGCATGTGCACCGGATCGACGTGAAACACCTGCTCGGAGCGGAAGTTGGCCCAGACGCGCTCCAGGCCCGCCACGGCGCGGCGCCATTGGTGGGCTTCCGCCGCCAGCACGCCGGCGGCGACAGCGCCCGCCGAGGTTCCGACGATGACCTGGAAGGGGTTGCGCGCCCTGGGCATGATTTCCGAGAGCGCCAGGAGCACACCGATCTGGTAGGCGGAGCGGGAGCCTCCACCCGTGAGCACCAGGCCGACCGTGGGCCGGCCGGCGGAGCGGTGTGCTGGGACGGGGAAATCCGTCATGACATGTAGATTATGGCGCTCCCCGCCCGCTCCGGATGTGAGCGACGTCGCGCACGCGGGTCAGTAGATCGTCGGGCGAACCTCGCCCGAGGGATTGGGGTCCGCGACGGGCGCGGGCGGGCGGGTCAGCGGGCGCCGCAACTGCGCAATTGCCGCATCCAGGCCCTGGATCGTGATCGGAAACATCCGCTCGCTGACGAGCTCACGCGCGATGCGCACGGAGGCGGTGTACTCCCAGCGCTCGGTCTTCTCCGGATTCAGCCAGACCAGCCGCGGCCAGGTCGCGGCCACGCGCTGCATCCACGTGCTGCCCGATTCTCGGTTCCAGTGCTCGATACTGCCGCCGGGCTGCGTGATCTCGTAGGGGCTCATGGTGGCATCGCCGACGAATATCACCCGATAGTCGCGTCCATAAGTACGCAAGACCTGTGCCGTCGGCGTCAGCGCCGAGAAACGCCGCCGGTTGTCCTTCCACACATTCTCGTACAGGAAGTTGTGGAAATAAAAATGCTCCAGGTGCTTGAACTCGCTGCGCGCGGCCGAGAACAGCTCCTCGCACAGCCGGATGTGATCGTCCATCGAGCCGCCGACGTCCAGGAACAGCAGAACCTTCACGGCGTTGCGTCGCTCGGGCACGAGCTTCAGATCCAGCAGGCCCGCGTTGCGCGCGGTGGCATCGATGGTGCCATCCAGATCCAGCTGGTCGGCCGCGCCCTCGCGGGCGAATTTGCGCAGCTTGCGCAGCGCCAGTTTCAGGTTGCGCGTGCCGAGCTCGACGCTGTCATCGAAATTGCGGTACTCGCGCTGGTCCCAGATCTTGACGGCGCTGCGGTTGCGCGAGCCCTGCTGACCGATCCGGATGCCTTCGGGGTTGTAGCCGTAGGCGCCGAAGGGCGAGGTACCGCGCGTGCCGATCCACTTGTTGCCGCCTTCGTGGCGCTCCTTCTGCTCACGCAGGCGCTCGCGCAGCGTCTCCAGCAGCTTCTCCCAGCCACCGAGCGACTGCACCTTGCGCTTCTCCTCCTCGCTCAGCGTGCGCTCGCCGAGCGCCCGCAGCCAGTCGGCCGGCAGTTCGGCGACCAGCTGCGCGAACAACTTCTCGGCACCGTTGAATACTTCTGCGAATACGCGATCGAAGCGGTCATAGTGCCGTTCGTCCTTGACCAGACAGACTCGCGCCAGGTGATAGAACTCGTGAGCAGAGGCCCAGGCGACCCGTGCGCGCAACGCCTCGAGGAGGCTGAGGAACTCCGTGATGGTCACGGGGACCCCACCCTTGCGCAGCTCGAAGAAGAAGTTGACCAGCATCGGTGGCGCCCTGGCGCGGCTAGCGTACCCGCCGGTTGAGAAACACCAGCTGCTCGAACAGGTGCACGTCCTGCTCGTTCTTCAGCAGGGCGCCGTGGAGGATGGGCAGCGTCTTCTTCGGATCCTGCGAGCGCAGCACGGCCGGATCGATGTCCTCGGCCACGAGCAGCTTGATCCAGTCGAGCAGCTCGGAGGTCGAGGGCTTCTTCTTCAACCCCGGCATCTCACGCACCTGGAAGAACGTGCCGAGCGCCTCCGCCAGCAGTTCCTTCTTCAGCCCCGGGTGATGCACTTCGACGATGCGCGCCATCGTCGCCTCGTCGGGGAACCGGATGTAGTGGAAGAAGCAGCGCCGCAGGAAGGCATCCGGGAGCTCCTTCTCGTTGTTGCTGGTGATGAGGATGATCGGCCGGTGGCGCGCCTTGATGAGCTGGCGGGTCTCGTAGACGTAGAACTCCATCCGGTCCAGTTCGCGCAGCAGGTCGTTGGGAAATTCGATGTCGGCCTTGTCGATCTCGTCGATCACCAGTACGGGCTGCACTTCCGACTCGAACGCCTCCCACAGGCTCCCCTTCATGATGTAGTTGGCGATGTCGTGCACGCGCTGCTCGCCGAGTTGCGAATCGCGCAGCCGCGAGACGGCGTCGTACTCGTACAGCCCCTGCTGCGCCTTGCTGGTTGACTTGATGTGCCACTCGAACAGCGGCCGCCGCAGCGAGCGCGCGATCTCCTGGGCGAGCTGGGTCTTGCCGGTACCCGGCTCCCCCTTGATGAGCAGCGGCCGGGCGAGCGTGACGGCCGCGTTGACGGCCATCATCAGATCGTCGGTGGCGATGTAGCGGTCGGTGCCGGCAAATCGTTCGGTCATGGGATTCCCGTGTGTTCAGTTCGGCTGCAGTGTCAGCCGGTGCGTGGCGACGCCCGGCAGGAACGGCGTGGCGGTGCCGTTGGCCCAGTCCATGAATCCCGCCCTGTAGAACGGGGACAGCGGGTGGCCGCTCTGGCCCCCCGGCATGTGGAAGTAGCCCTGGTCCTCGTGGCCGGGCGAGACGGCGAAGCGCTCGGAGGCGCCGGTGGAGCCCTCCTGCACGCGGGGCATGTCGTGATCTCCCGGCAGCTCGAGCACCGGCATGTCCAGCAGGCCTGCAAGGAAGGGCAGTGCGCGCGACAGGGGATGCCGGATCCGCACCGGCTCGTGGGTGCCCCAGCGGCAGCGGCTGAGTTCCTGGCAGCTCGATTGCAAACTCAGGATCGTGCCGTCGAGTTGCGCCATCAGGAACTGACGCCAGTCGCTGTAGCGGGCGGCCAGCATGTGCATCGGGCGCTGATTCACCAGGGCCCAGAGAGCCGGCTCGAATTGGGAGGGCACGGTCGTATCCTCACCGGACTGCACACCGACCGCGCCGAGAATCATCTCCCACACCGCTGCCTGCGTGCGCTCGTGGTACTCACGCACCAGGCGGTAGCCGACCGAGTCGACGCTGGCGCGCGCATTCCAGTCCGCGATGAGCCGCCGGAATTCGGCGCGCTGCGGGTGGCCGGCAAGACTGTCCGCATCGAGCAGCTCCACCAGCAGATGCTGCCAGCGATCCAGGAACAGCGCCCGGTCATCGAGCTGGATCCGCAGCATGTCGGCCGGCGTGGCGGGTGCGCGCAGCGCCAGCAGATCGTCACGGATCTGCCGGGCACGCGCGCCCAGATCGTAATCGGCACCGATGGAGGCGGTGGCACCGCCGATGATCTGCTCCTGGCCGGAATCATCCGTGGCACGCGCATTGGCGGTCCAGATCCGGCCCGCCGGCGGATCGACGAGCCGCGGATGGGCATCGGGGCCAGTCCACGGCGAAGCGCCGTTGGCGCGCGTCGTCCCCCTGTCGGTGGGAATCCGGCCGGCGATGGTCCAGGCGATGTGTCCATCACGATCGCCCATGACGAAGTTCTGATGAGGGATGCCCAGCTCCGGCGCCACCGCCAGCGCCTCCTCGATGCCGGTGACGCGCTCCAGGTTCAGCAGGTTCATGTTGGTCGCGCCAGGGACCTGTGCGAGCCAGGTGGCGAACCAGCACTGGTGCTCCTCGGGATGGCTCTCGAAGAGGACACCCGCGGGCCCGGTTCTGACGGCCAGCCTCACGTCCGGCTTGCCACGGACGCGGATTTCCTCCTGCTGCACCGCGAGAGTCACGGTGCCGGCGGCCGTCTGCAGCGTGGATCCGTCATCGGCCGTGCACGCGACCGGTTCGATGTTGAGCCACTGCCCGTAGCTGTTGGTGAAGCCCCAGGCGAGGTGGCCGTTGGAGCCCGCGACGAGCACCGGCGCGCCCGGCAAGGTCACGCCCATCAGCTCGGTGGGTGGCGCGTCCCCCTGCGCCCGGATGCGCAGTCGCGCCCGATACCAGACGATCGGTACCCGGGCAGTCAGATGCATGTCATTCGCCATGAGCGCGGCGCCCGTGGATGTCAGACTGCCTGACACCACCCAGTTGTTGCTGCCGATACCACGCGGTGGCGTATCAAAGCCGGTCATGCCCGGCGGGCCCGGGTTGGCGGGGCGGGCGCTCGCCGCCGTCATCGTGGCCGCCCGCACGTTGAGTACTTCGGGCGGCGGTATGTTGACCGTTACGTCCGGAGACTCCGCGGGATTGGCGCCGCCGTTGGCTGCATCCCACGAACTCCGCGCCGGATAGAGGAACTGCATACCGCACTTCCAGTGGGCATCGCACAGGGCGCCACCCAGGCGGGCGTTGATCCGCTGGCGGACGATGTCGCGCTCGAAATCCGAGTATTGCAGGTCCCACCACATCGAGTGGCTGACCAGTATCGTGTCCTCGGCGCGCCAGGCAACGGGCCTGGAGCCGAGCAGCCAGTATTCCCACGGCCGGCTGGTCAAGCTTGCCAGTCCGGCGTTGACACCGCGCGTGTAGGCATCGAGGACGGCGCGCTGAGTGTCACTGGCCTGGGCGACGGCCTCTCGGGCAACCTGCCTGAAGCGGAAGATCCGCGCCTTGCGGTCCTGTTCCACCGCCACTTCGCCGAACAGCTCCGACAGTTCACCGGCGGCGAGGCGGCGCGACAGGTCCATCTGGAAAAAGCGGTCCTGGCCGTGCACGAAGCCTGTGCCGAAGGCCAGATCCGCGCGATTCGCGGCTTCGATGGTCGGCACACCCTGCGCATCGCGATCGACACTCACGGGCGCAGTCAGGCCGGTTGCCGCGATCGAGCCATCGAGACGGGGAAGCGAACCGCGCAGCAGTCCATGCAACACCGCGACCGGCGCCAGGATCAGGGCCCCGCAGACGATCGCGATGGTTCGTTTTCTCATGCCATGCGCGGCGGAGGCTGCCGGATCACTCCTCCAGCGCCACCTTGAGGATCAGCATGGCGTTGGTGCCACCTTGCACGCCCGACAGCTCGCCCTTGGTCAGGATCACCAGGTCGTTCTTCTTCACCAGCTGTAACTCGAGCAACCGCGTGAACAGTTCGCGGTAGAGCACGTCCATCGAGTTGGGACTGGTCACGTCGAAGATGACCGGGTACACGCCGCGGAAGATCGTCACGCGCCGTCTGGTCGCCTCGTGCCGTGTAAAGGCGTAGATGGGAATGTCCGACCGGATACGCGACATCCACAACGGCGTGGCGCCTGTTTCGGTCAGGGCGACGATCGCGCGCACCTTCATGTGATTGGCCGTGTACATCACGGCCATCGCGATGGCTTCTTCCGTTCCCTGGAACTGCCCTTCGACCCGGTGCCGGGTGCGGACGTGGGTCAGCTGATACTTCTCGGCGCCCTCGATGACCTGGGCCATCGACTGCACGGCCTTGACCGGATAGCGGCCCGTCGCCGTCTCGGCAGAGAGCATCACGGCATCCGTTCCGTCCATGACCGCGTTCGCCACGTCGCTGACTTCAGCGCGCGTGGGCACGGGGTTCTGGATCATCGACTCCATCATCTGCGTCGCGGTGATGACCACCCGGTTCCGGGCGCGAGTCTGCTGGATGATCGTCTTCTGCAGACCGGTCAGCTCGGCGTATCCCATTTCAACACCGAGGTCACCGCGCGCCACCATGACGACATCGGATGCCTCGATGATGGCAGAGAGGTTATCCACGGCCTCGTGCCGTTCGATCTTGGCGACGATACGGCCATCACCGCCGGCCTCGCGCAGCAGACGCCTGGCCTGTTCGATGTCGGCCGCGTCCCGGGCAAACGATACGGCAACGTAATCGATGCCATGCTCGGCAGCGAAGCGGATGTCCTCGATGTCGCGCTCGGAGATTGCGGGAGCCGAGATGCCGCCGCCCTGGCGGTTGAGTCCCTTTCGATCGGACAGTTCGCCGCCGACCCG
>Ga0335069_10006069_pt1 | contig 17629 bp, 14 predicted proteins | sample Lox_Sample_11_FD_206714 | JGI IMG/M metagenome (GOLD analysis project Ga0335069, IMG submission 206714) | Soil microbial communities from Loxahatchee National Wildlife Refuge, Florida, United States - Lox_Sample_1.1 | ecosystem: Environmental > Terrestrial > Soil > Wetlands | place: USA... | reverse complement strand
GGCCTGGAAATGGGGCGCACGGGGACCGCGGCGGTCAGTTCGCGATTCAGCTAGTCTTCACGAACAGTTCGGCAGGATGCGGAGTGCGGAGGGTCTTATTGCCGCAGCGAAGGCCGGAGGTTTTGAGCTATCCTTGTCTTCATCGATTGGGCCCAACTAGCTGTATTGCAGAAGCCGCCTTTCTCCTTCCAGTGCGCGGAGCGCAGCAATATCCTGAGTCAGTTCGACGGTTCCGAGATAGCGTCGTTGCGCGTCGCGGACCGCAAAATAGCGAATATGAACGAACGTTCCATGAAAGTCGATCCAGAATTCGGCGACATCCTGGCGCCCGTTGCGGAAATCGTCAAGAATGCGGTCGACCACGTCGACACTGCTGGGCGGATGGCAGTGTTGCACTTTGCGCCCAATGATCGCCTTGCTGCGCGCGAAGATTCGGTCGGGCCCTTCGGTGAAGAAGGCGACACGATCGTCGGCGTCCACGAATGTAATATCCAGGGGAAGAGTGGAGAGCACCGCAGTTAGCTGCTCCACGGTCACGTGCCCCGACGGCATCATGATGGAGCCATTGCCCGGAACAACAGGTGTCGAGACGCCGGCGCTCATCGGCGGCAGATAACCGGTTTGAGGCTCTACCAGGCACCATCCATATTGCGGCGACGAAGCCCAGACCTCTCCCCACTCGTTTTCGGTGAGCATTTGTTGCGCCATCGGAAGCAGGATGTTCTCTTCCTTGAAGATCATCTCTTCCACCGCCGCCAGCGCCGGCTGAACGACTTCGAAGCAAATCCGTTTGCAATCCATCGCCACCGAATTGCAATCGCGCACGGCGCCGTTCATTTTCTTGAGCGCCGCGCGGATGTCATCGTCTTTTGCCCACATGACCTTGGAGGGCCCCGATATGCCGTGCCGTTCAAGGAACGAAAAAAGAACGTGCTCCTTCCTCTGGTAGTGCTTTTCGACATCCATCAGTTCGTTCGCGCCACGGCGCAATTCCAGCAGCAGAGACTTACAACCCTCGGAATCGAGAAGCGCAGAGATCTCCGCCGCCGCCAAACGCAACTTCCTGATGACCTCGCGCAGCGCCGTGTTCTCCCGTCGAAAGGTGTCGAAGGGATGACCCGGCGTGAGCGGCTTCGCGGGGAACTGAACCATGACTTCGCGCGTCACCTGCGAGTGCAAGTCGCACATCGACCGCACTTCATCCACCGGCATGCCGCCGGCGATCAGTTCCTGCTCCATGGCCATGATTTCGCAGGCATCGGTCTGTTTGACCATCTCGCGAAGCTGGCCCTTCACCGCCTCCGGACCTTCGCCCTCATGAAGGTGCTGGATGATCTCTTTGAGCGTGGTAAGGCGCCGGGCGCGATTGTCGATAAGTTCGCTCATGGCCGTTAGCGCCCTTTCTCCATCGCGATTGCCCGCGGGAACAAGATGTTGTTTTCCAGATGAATGTGCTGGTGCAGATCGGCCTCGAACTCGGCCAGCGCGTTATAGAGAGTCTTATAGCTGGCACACGCTTCCTCCGGAGGTGCATAGTCATTGCTTGTCTGGCGCATGGCGCGCAGAGCGTTGCCTGCCGAGTCATGCTCGTGCTCCATCATCGCGACCGGATTCGCCACGGTCCCAAACGGCGCGGGAACGACCGGTTCCTTTTCGGTCACAGCCTCTTCCATCCTGATGACGTAGGGAAATAGCACCATCTCCTCTTTCATTAAGTGGGTCGAGAGTTCCTGGGCCAAGGCGGCGAAGGTCGTCTGAAGATCGAAAAGCTCCGGATGATTCCTGCCGTGGACCGAGACGACTTTCTGAAGCAGCGCCGCGAGGCGAACGGTTTCTTCACGCACAAACTTGTGATGAGTATTCCGGATGTGCGAAATGAGTTCGCTCAGGGGCTCTCTCTGCCAGTCATGGGCGCTCTGGCTCGAGCGCGCGGCTGCGCCATCCATTTCAAGCGAGTCGAGAACCTTGTCAACGGAGACGCCCGCGGAGTTGCAGGCTTCATCCAGCTGCCGATTGCCGCCGCAGCAGTAGTCGATTCCAAATTTTTCAAAGGTACGCGTCGCGGCGGGATTCTCCACCGCCCATTGGCCCACCGTCTTCCCCGTCAAAACTGCCATGGCCGTCTCTCCTGATGGCTCGTTGCGAACCACGACCCTGAGATTAGCGAAGCAAGGGAAGCCTGCCGATGACTTATGTCACGGCAGCGCAAAACGATCGAATTATGCAGTATTGGGCTTAATCGGCGGATCGCAGCTCAGCTTCAAGGGCTTTGAGGTTCGACACAGTCACAGTACGGCCTTCGATCTTCAGCATCCCTTCGGACTGAAAATATGACAGGTTGCGCGAGACCAGCTCTCTTACCGTTCCAATTTGCGCCGCCAACTCCTGATTGTTTGCCGGCAGCGCGATCTCAATTCCTTCGCTCACGGATTTGCCAGACGTCTTTGCCAGGCGCACCAGGAAGGCCGCCAAGCGATGGCGAACTGTCGTAAACGACAGCTCTTCGATGATGCCGACCAGGTGTCTGAGACGGCTGCCAACAGCTCGAAGCACCTTGAGGGCGACCTGCGGATGGGCCAGACAAAGCGAGTGAAAATCCTGCTTGCTGACAAAAAGAAGCGTCGCGTCGTCGACAGCGGTTACCGAGGCGGGATAATTGCCGCCGTCGAAAACCGGCAACTCGGCGACGGAACTGCCGGGTCCCTCGATGCTCAGCACTTGCTCCCGGCCACCGGCTGAGCTCTTGAAGATGCGGACGTGGCCCGACTCGACCACGTAGAGTCCGGCACACGGCTCGCCTTCGGCAAAAACGGTTTCGCCAGCCGAAAAATGGCGGGGCACGACGTGCCTGGCAAGGTATGCGATCTCGGACTCGTTCAACCCGGAAAAAATCGCGACCCGCGATAGAGTCTGGCTGGGATTATTCCTTGAGTCCGGCACCGCGTTATTGTAACGGCAGGCGCCGCGGGTAACCAACGCCGGCCATAGATCAACGGTCAAGCAAAATGACTTCGAATGCCGGCTACCGCGGCTGCAGCGCCTGCGCTGCCTTGCGCGCAATCAGAGGAAAGCCCCGAGCATTGGCATCGGATTGCAACTGCGTGAGCACGCCGCGGCCGGCCGAGTGGTTGCCGGATTTAAGCTGAGCCCTGCCAATTTGGAGCCGCGATTCGAGATCGAACGAGGCGTAACCAAACTTGCTCGCTTGCCCACGGACGCTCTCCAGTATCTTCAAAGCGCCGTTGTAGTCTGCCGACTGGCTGCGGACCGCTGCCTCGGCCAGAGCCGACTGAAACTTCGCGCTTCGGTCCGACCCCTGCCGGCAGAGCTGTGTGGAACGGGCGGCCGCTTCTCGAGCCTCGACAATGGCATTTTCCGCAACCAGGGCGAGAGTCAGTACCGCTTGCGCCTGGCAGCCAGCGTCTTCCATGTTCTGCTTAGCGAACGCACGGATAGCCTCGTTCGTCAGCTTGACCGCTTCGTCCGGCTTTCCCTCCTCGATCGCAAGCTGCGCGAGCTGCACCTGGCTGTAAGCGATGTCGGTGGCGCTGCCGAGCTCCTTGCGCAGGGCGAGCGCTTGTTCCGCTTCGCTTCGCGCCTCCGCCAGCCGGTCCTGATAGCGCAGGATCTCGGAGATGCCATATTCAGAATACGATTCGTCCCTGCGATGGCCCGTTTGTTGCACGACCTTTATCGACTCGTCATAGCGAGCTCTCGCTTCCGCGAACTGGCCCTGCTCGCGCAACACATCCGCGAGGTTCACGAGCGTGGTCGCTTCGCCGCGCTTGTTCCCCCATTTGCGGAAACCCTCGAGAGATAGCTCCTGCATTTTCACCGCGCCTGCCAGATCGCCCATGCTATCCATCACATTGGCGAGACTGCCCAGGTCGCTCGCCGTGTTCGGACTGCCGATGTTCTGATCGATTTCGAGCGCCTCCTGATAATGGCGCCGCGCCTCCTCCATCTTGCCGCGCTCGTAGTAGACGTTGCCGACATTGCTGGTGAAGGCCGCCATGCGGTGCTGAGCTCCCAGGCGCCGCGAGATCTCCAGACCGCGATTCCAGGCCAGGAGCGCGCCGTCGAACTCCCCTTTGTCATAATGGACGACGCCGATCCCGTTCCACGCCTGCGCCTCGGTCATCGGATCATCCATTTTCAGCGATAAATCCTTGAGTTCCACGAACTCTGCCGAAGCCTTATCCAGTTGTCCGAGCCGGTCCCAATCCCATGCCTCATGAGATTTTGCTTGCATCATCATGGTGCGGCTTCCCAGCCGCGACGCCGCTTCGACGGCCGCGCCCGCGGTCTGTTGCGCCCGGCGAAAATCGCCTTGTGACTCGCTTGCTACGGAGTCAGCCAGATCGATGCGAGGGTCGTGGTTGGCAGGCTCCGGCAGTTTGCGCATTTGATCTACCGTAGCCAGCGCATCCTTGCCCTTGCCCGCTGAGGTTTGCACTGCAGCGAGCCTTAGACCGCTGTCGACATCGTCGGGGAAGAACTCCCACAAGGTGCGGTAGGCTTCAATCGCGGCCGGGAAATCGTTTTGTTGCTCGTGATAGTTGCCCTCTACGAGCAGCCGGTCCCGCTTGGGCAAGTTCTGCGAAAGTTCGAAAGCCTTGGTGGCCTCGACCTTTGCCTGAGCCTCATAGCCGAGACTGTGAAGACTCCGCGCCAGAAAGGAATGCGAGAGCGCGTGATTTGGATCAGCAGCGATTGCCTTCTGGAACAAATCACGAGCCGCCTTCGCATCCAGCGTGCGAAGCTTGGCGAGACCCTCCGAGTAAAGGCGCACTGCCTCGGGGTTGCCTGGTAGCGAGGTGCCAACCTGATGGAGTTCTTCCTCCGGCACATTGCCGATTCCCAATTTCTCCCGGAGATTCGAACCGGTGCGCGAGACCAGGTCTGCCAGTTCGCTTTCAGAGCCGCTCTGGGAAACGGCCGCGACCGTCTCCCCTTTGTTCACTTCCTGGACGCGCAGATCGATGCGCAGTGCTCCGCCCTTGGCCATTGCCAGATAGGAACCCACCACTACTTCGTCGGCACCGAGATTCTGCCGAATTTTCGAAAGAGTGTCGCGCGAATAGCTGTCGGTGGCAGGCAACAACAGGTCCCGCTTCATACGCGCGACATTCTCCCCAGAGATGACGCGTAGTTCATTGCCGGAGGCAAGCTCCGTGTCCAGCATCTCGGAGAGCGCGGTTGAGACCCACTCCTGATCCGCGTTTCCGGAGAGATTGCGGAATCCGAGCACGGCCACGGAGCGCCGAGCTTTGACTGCGGGCCGGTCGTTTGCGGGCCGCGCAACAGGACGTAGCTTAACCGCCACGATGGCGGCGGCCCCAACAAGCAATAGCAAGGTGAGAGCCGCAACCAGGAACCACAACGGTCGCCTTGGGCCGCTTGAAGGGAGTGCCCGATCTGCGGAGGAACCCGACGCGAAAGGAGCAATCGCAAGCGACCGAAATACACCCGCCGTTGCGCTACTTCCCTCCGCGAGATTGGCGAGATCGGAATACATTTCCGCCGCCGACCGGTAACGGAGCGCCCGGTCTTTTTCCATGGCTTTGCCGATGACGGTTTCGAGCGTCGCGGGCAAGTCGGGATTGAGCTCGCGGGGCGGGACGGGCTGCTTGTGCAACACCGCGTCCATGGTCATGGCGCTGTTTTTTTGCACGAAGGGACGCTCTCCCGTCACCATCTCGTAGAGCATCACGCCGAGCGAGAAAATGTCTGTCCGCCCATCGAGATCATCGCCGCGAATCTGCTCCGGGGACATGTAGGCGCTCGTCCCGGGAATCACGCCCATGGTCGTGAGCGACTCTTCGTGAGAGCCGGAGCTGTCGGAAGCGGCCGTCAGCTTCGCCAGACCGAAATCAAGAACCTTGATACTGCCGCGTCGAGTAATAAAGACATTGGCCGGCTTGATATCGCGGTGGACGAGGCCGGCCGCATGCGCCGCTTCAAGAGCGTCAGCAACCTCCATGCCCCACTGGCGCACCTGCGGCAGCGGCACGCGCCCGGCGCGCAGGCGGTCCATCAGTGTCTCGCCTTCCAGAAGCTCCATTACGATGATGGGCTTCCCATCGTGCTCTTCGATTTCATAGACCGTGCAGATATGGGGATGATTCAAGGTCGAGATGGCGCGGGCTTCCTGCTGGAAACGGACCAGCGATTTGCCCTCGCGTGCGTGCGACTCGAGCAGAAGCTTGAGCGCGACGTGGCGACCTAGACGGATGTCTTGGCCTTCAAACACCACGCCCATACCCCCGCTGCCGAGGCGGTGCAGCACGCGATAGTGCGCAATGGTCTTGCCGATCAGCGCTTCCGGAGAGTCCGGAAATCCAGAGAGACTAGCGACCGTAACAGGAGGTTCTTCGAGAAAACTTCCGAGCTTACCGTGCGAACTGATCAGGGATAGGACTTCCTGTTCCAACGCGGAGTCTCCTGCGCAAGCAATACGCAGGTAGTCCTTCTGCCGATCGGCTGGCAGGCGAAGAGCCGATTGCAGCAAATCGTCAATGCGTTTCCAGCGTTCGCCATCCATCACGAAGCACGATTCATGGCGCGGTGCAGCCAGGCGCGGGCGGTGCTCCAGTCGCGCGATACGGTCACAGGCGAGACCTTAAGCACTTCCGCCGTCTCCTCAAAATTAAGCCCGCCAAAGAACCTGAGCTCGACAACCTGCGCCTTTCGCGGATCGATCTCAGCCAAAGTCTTCAAGGCGTCATCCAGAGCGACTACGTCGACATCTTTGCTGCGCGCAACCATGTCTGCAGCCTCGATCGGCAATGTGCCTTGGCCCGCGCCGCGCTTCTCAGCCCGGTGACGACGGGCATAGTCAACCAGAATCTGCCGCATGAGTTGCGCCGCGATCGCAAAAAAATGCGTGCGGCTCTCCCACTGCGGGGCATTAATTCCTAACAACCGCAAATATGCTTCATTGACGAGGGCGGCGCTCTGCAGCGTGTGATCGGGACGTTCCTGGCGCAACTGCCGGTGAGCTAAACGTCTCAGCTCCTTGTAGACGACAGGCAGCAATGCATCGAGAGCCTTGTCGTCGCCCCCGCGCCAGTCGCGCAGCATCTGGGTGATTTCATTGGTTGGGTTTTGCCCCATGAGCCTGCCTCCACGCCGGGGAAGCATTTTGGCAGTTTAGCCTAGCATGCCCGTTTTGAATGTCAATAAAAGGTAGTGATGAAATGTTGGAGAGTGTTTCAAAGGGCGTGCGGCGGACCGACGCTACTAATTTCCGAGCTCGATCCGCATGTTACGGCTGTGCTTATCGAAAGCGATCGCGAGAATTCTCTCCCCACCGGCGAGGAATTCGCCGGCCACACTCTTGGTCTCGTCATATTGCTCTGAGGCGGATCGCACCTCGATCCGCAACTCATGATTGCCCGCGGGAAGAGGAATCGTGAGCGTCTCCTTGGTTGCCCCGCCCAGCAAACCGAGTCTTTTCTTATGGCCATCATGCAAAGGGTGAGAGTAAGCCAGGTTATTGTCGATCCAGACCTTCAAGGTCGCATCGGCGAAGCGATTTTCAATGTGAATTTCGACATTGGAATCGGCAACCGGCGGCGCGGCTGGCAGAGCCGCGGCTTGTCCGGACAGCTTCAGGTCACCGGAATGGGCGACCACGCTCAGAGCCGGTGGTGCGACTGCAACCGTCTTCCTTGTGGCGCTCTTCGCGGAATGTCCGGCAACCGCAGTTACGGGTTTGCGAGCTTTGGCCGGAACCGAATTGCGACCAGCCGCTGCTGTGTTGCCTGCGATCGCCGACTGAGCGGCAGGGGCGCGATCGTCGTTCGCAGTTAGGGGCCGTTGGCCGGTTGGTTGAGGAAGAGCCTGATCTTGAATTTCAGCCGCCGCGGCCGGTGCCCCGGCGTTGCCGGGATTTTGCGTTGCCCAGGGAGCAGACTCCCGATTCAAACTCGCAACGGGAACCTTCGACTCGCTGCCCTGCAAGTGAATTTCGCGCCAGGCAAAAAGGCTGACCACGAGTGTGGCCGCAAAAAGCGGGACCCCGATCGCCGTCTGCACTTGCCAGGACGAGAACATGGCGCCAAAGCTATTCTCCCGGCGCGGCGCCGCCCTGAGAGGCTTCACTTCCTTCACGAACGTTTTTGGCCGTGAAGCCGCGCGCGACGGCTTCCCATCCGGCGTGGCTCCCGCCGTAGAAGGCGAGAACCAAATTGTGGGTTTGCGGACTGGCCGCTTCTCGCGCAGAGCCTGCAAGTCATCCGCGAACTCCTTCCCGCGCTGATACCGTTCCGCGGGATTCTTGGCCAGCGCGCGCGCGATGACCGTATCAAGCTCGTGGGGCAGGTCGGCGCAAAGCGAAGTGGGCTGCATCGGTTCATGATTTGCCACCTTGTAGCAAACCGTGGTCGCGCTGTTTCCCTGAAATGGACGGTATCCGGTAAGCGAGGTGTAGAGAATCGCGCCCAGCGAGAACAAATCCGACCGCCCATCTACCTGCTTGCCCTCCAGTTGCTCGGGGGACATGTAGGCAGGAGTGCCGAGCACCCGGCCCGGCAGCGTCATCTGGGTAAGGTCCAATTGCGCGATGCCGAAATCGCTGATTTTGACCTGACCATCCCGCGTGATCAGAATATTGGCCGGCTTGATATCGCGGTGCACGACTCCTTGCGAGTGCGCATAATCGAGCGCTTCGGCGAGATCCTGAACAATTCGCAGCGACTCTTCGACCGAAAGCTTTTTGCCTTTACTGGCGAGCAACTCACGCAGGGTCAGGCCTTCAATGAACTCCATGACGATGTAGGGATCGGAGGTTTCCGGGTCCTCGCCGACATCGAAGACGGCGACGATTCCCGGATGAAGCAGCCGGCCGGCGGCCTTCGCTTCGACAAAAAATCTGCGGCGAAATTCCTGTTGTTCCTGAACGACCGCCTGGTGCAGGAGAACCGTCTTGATAGCTACAAACCGATCGATTTTGGGATCGCGGGCCTTAAAGACAGCGCCCATTGCACCGCGGCCCACTTCCGCCACGATCTCGTATCTACCCAGCAGTTTGCCGCGAGGGCTTTCCATGAAGTCTATCGAGACCCGTGTGTGAGTGTTCTATTAGCTCAGGGTACCCCGATTGGAATGGCGGCCATGCGGATATTCGAAGCCGCGGTATTACCCCCGTAATCGGGAGTAACGCGTAGGAGACCGGGCAATTCCGGGCTAGAAATGGGGCGGTACCGCGAGGTTGGAGGGATCTGGAAGAACAGGGTTTTTCTCGGCCGATTTAACCGGAATCCCTTCATTTCCGGCAGTGATCCGATAATCCGAATAGGTGATGTTCAGCACTGCCTTTCCGCCCCAGCGCACGTTTGTGACGGAATGGTTGCTGACCGGCAGCCAGTATCCGCTAAACTTCGCCCACTGATATTGCACCTCAACATTCTTGACCCAGAATGAAGGATTGCTGGCGGGAGCGCCCTCCATCCGAGTGACAGCGAAATCCTTCGCATCGACCCAGATTGTCCCGTTATACACAAACTTGCTTTTGCTCTTCGGCTTCACCGTCAGCACATAGAAGTCGCCGTCCGCCGTATGTTCCGTGTTCGCCAGGTTGAAGATGTAGTTCGCCGGGCTGATCTCGAGCGCCTTGCGGTTCTTTTCTTCCTGCGCCTCGCGTTCGCTTTGCAACAACTTCAAGAGAACTTGCCGGATGAGGAGTTTCGACCCGGTTTCCGAGACAATGCGAAAGTTTTTCTCGTTCGGAGCGCGGTAGCTGGCTTCCACCTGCAATTCAGCGTGTCCGCCAAAGAGTCCTGTGTAATCCAGCCTGTAAAACCGTTTGCCCTGATAGGATCGCAACGCGGCGGCGCGGCGGGCGTTCGCCTGCATAAGGTTTTTGACGACGAAATCGGTCGACGGTTGGCGTTGCGGAGCGCCGTCCTGCGCCGAACTCGCCAGCGCAAGCGCAAGAACCAGCACGGTCGAGGCCGCCACGGACAGAACTCTTCTCGGGCTGGCTCGCCAGACTTTTCGCATTCCCTCAACCCGTTCGATGCATCGGTTAGATGCGGGGCCGAATGCGCCGGGTGCTTCGTCCTCGCGTCGATTGTGCAAGTAGCGTTATGCGTCTGCTACGTTTGGCTGCCCCACTTCTTTCATGAAGACGGCGGGAGGACATCGGTAAGAATGGGTAAAGTTTAGAAGAACCGCGTATGGAAGCCAAGTCCTGCCCGCCCGTATGCCTCGATATTTATTAACGATTAGTGTCATTCTCCCCGAACCACGGTCGTAGACTTTGCCGCGTGCGCGAGATGCTAAGATTCGGGTCATGGCGGCTCGAACCGAACTCCGGCAATCTCGTCGCAAGCATTCGGGCCCCTCCGCGAATAGACGCCACGATGCGGGCAATGCGGGAAGGCAATCCGCCGGCTCCGAGTTAGTCGTCATCACCGGGATGAGCGGATCGGGTAAGGCCTCCGCGCTTAAGGCCTTCGAAGATCTCGGTTATTATTGCGTCGATAACCTGCCCGTCGAACTGATCCCGCGCTTCGCCGAGATCGCGCTGAGATCGGAGGAGGTTCCGCGGACCGCGCTGGTCGTCGACGTCCGCGAAGGCGCCCAGCTTGAAAAACTCCCGGCGATCCTCAAGTCCGTCAAGCGTCTCATCCCCACACGCGTCATTTTTCTCGAGGCCAGCGATCCCATCCTGCTTCGCCGGTTCAGCGAGACACGCCGCCCTCACCCGCTCGGAACCAGCACCACCGTCCGCGCATCCCTAACGGCCGAACGCCGCCACCTGCGCGCTATCCGCCGGCTTGCCGACCTTGTCATCGACACTTCGAAGTTCAACGTGCACGAGTTGCGCGCCCATCTGACTGACCAGTTCCAGCACGCCTCGGGCGCACAACAGAAGATGCTGGTCTCCTGCGTCAGCTTTGGATTCAAGCATGGAGTCCCCGATGACGCCGACCTGATGTTCGACGTGCGCTTCTTGCCCAACCCTCATTTTGTGGCCGAGTTCCGGCCGCTGACGGGGCGTCACCCGCGCGTCGCGAAATACATTCGCTCGTTTCCGCAGACCCAGGAATTCATCAGCCGGATTTCCGAATTGCTCGTTTATCTGCTGCCTCACTATATCCATGAGGGCAAAAGTTATCTGACTATCAGCTTCGGGTGCACCGGCGGCCAACACCGCTCCGTCATGATCGCGGAAGACGTGGGCAAGCGCTTACGCAAAGCGGGATATAAAGTGAAGATCGTGCACCGCGATAGCCCGCGATAGCTGCAGCAGTATTGGGATTAAGCTGGTAACGAATCCGAGTAGCGTTGGCCGCAGTCAAACCCCCGCCAGCACTGTAGAATTGAGCCTACACGCATGGGAACGACCACATTGGCGGGCGCCAACACCTCCGAAGCTCCGGCCAAGCCGCGCCAACTGCGTCGCGTTCTCCGCTATCTTTTCCCTTATTCGTTACCGTTCGTCGCCTCCGTTCTCCTGATGGCTTTGGTCGGATTGCTGGAGGCGTTTCGCCTTCTGCTTATCGGTCCGATTTTCGACAGCGTGCTCAATCCGGCCTCGCAGGGAAGGAACCTGCAGCTATTTCGAATTCCCGGCACAGACCGCGTCTTCGAACTGCAGCGGGTTATTCCTTCGCACTTTCAAAATCCGTGGACGGTCGTGGCCTTCGCCCTCGTCGCCTCCACTGTATTGAAGGGAATTTTCGACTACACGGGAACTTATCTCGTGAACTATGCCGGATACGGCATGATCACCGACCTGCGCGACGATCTCTACAACGCCTTTCTTCGCCGGTCTGCCGCATTCTTCTCGAAGCACACCACGGGCACTCTGCTTTCGACCATCATCAACGACATCGAACGTGTGCAGTTCGCGATGTCAACCGTACTCGCCGAATTCCTGCAGCAGTTCTTTACCCTCATTTTCACTGTCGTCGTAGTCGTTTTGCTGGGGGGCTGGCTGGCCCTGGTCTTGCTTGGCTTCGTACCGGTCATTATTTATTCGTCTCTGAAGACAGGACGCCGTGTGCGCACCACGACGCGCAGCGGCCAGGACAAACTCGCGGAAATTCAGAATATTCTTCACGAAACCATCACCGGCAATCGCATCGTGAAAGCCTTCAGCATGGAACACTGGGAGATGCAGCGCTTCCGTGCTGCCGCGCGCCGATTGTTCCGCGCCAATCTGCGCCTGGTGGCTGCATTCGCGATCAGCTCGCCTTTGATGGACATCCTCGGCTCAATCGCAATCGCTCTTCTCCTGCTTCTCGGCCGCAATCAGATCAATCACCACGTCTTTAAGGAAGGCACGTTCCTCGCCTTCATCATCGCCGTGTTCAAGCTTTATGAGCCGGTCCGAAAGTTCGCTCAGTTCAACAACAACTTCCAGCAGGCAGTCGGCGCATCCTCCGAGATCTTCCGCTTCATGGATATGGAAGACGAGGTCCGGGAAAAGCCGGGAGCAAAACGGTTGGCAAAGTTTTCACGGAGCATTCGGTTCGACAAGGTCGCCTTCTCCTATCGCAACGATGATGCCTGCCGCGACGTGCTCCATGGCATCAACCTGGAAGTAAAGATGGGCGAGGTGTTGGCGGTGGTGGGGTCGAGCGGCGCGGGCAAGAGCACCCTTGTTCACCTGATTCCACGGTTTTTCGACGTCACGGGCGGCCACATTCTCATTGACGATAACGACGTCCGCGACGTGACGCTGGCGTCGCTCCGGTCACAAATTGGCATCGTCACACAGGAAACCGTCCTCTTTAACGACACGCTGCGCAACAATATCGCCTACGGGCAGCCTCATGTCTCCGCAAAGCAGGTGGAAGACGCCGCGCGCGCAGCTCACGCGCACGAATTCATCTCTGCGCTTTCCGACGGTTACAACACAATGATTGGAGAGCGTGGCGTGCGTCTTTCGGGCGGCGAGCGCCAGCGCATCGCCATCGCGCGCGCGATCCTTAAGAATGCTCCTATCCTGATCCTCGACGAAGCGACCTCGGCGCTCGACAGCGAGTCCGAAGCTCTTGTTCAGGCGGCACTGCAAAATTTGATGAGCGGGCGTACTGTGTTTGTGATCGCGCATCGGCTCTCGACGGTCCGGCGGGCCGATCGTATCGTGGTGCTGGAGAATGGAACGGTCGGCGAGAGCGGTGGCCATGAGGAACTGATTCGAAATGGCGGCACTTACCGGCGCTTGTACGAATTGCAGTTTGCCCAAACGGATATTTCGAAAGATGTGCCGAAGGTGGTCAATACATAACTTTGGCCGCTGCTTTACTGAGAACTGAAAGCTGAGAGCCGATCTTCATGCCCCTTCGCTCCATGACGGGATACGCGCAGGTTCGAGGCCAGGCGAATGGTCGTCTGGCCTTTGCCCTGTCCCTCAAGTCAGTTAATCATCGCTTCCTCGACCTTCATTTCCGTCTGCCGTCCGACACGGACGCGCTCGAAATGAAACTGCGGCGTCTTCTGAAAGAAAAGCTCATCCGCGGCCACGTTGAAGTGACGCTGACTCTCGATTACGCGAGTTCCAACGGAATTGCCCTGAACCGCCAGTTGATCGGCGGTTACGTGCAGGCGTTTCGCTCGGCGGCCGAGGAGTTCGGCATCTCCGGCGATCCTGACCTCAACGTCGTGCTGCGCATGCCTGGAGCGATGGACTCTTCGAGCGAGCGCTCCAGCGAGGAACTGGAAGGCGCTGTCATGGCATCGGTCGAAGAGGTCCTGTCGCGCCTTAATCAGATGCGAGAAGAAGAAGGCCGAGGCATCGAGCGTGAACTGCGCGAGCGCATGAAGCACCTGCGCGAGGCTGCAGCAGGCATCGAGGTGCATCGTAGCGCTGTTCTTCGTACTTATGCGGATCGCCTGCAGTCGCGCATGCGCGAGATGTTTGGCGCGCAGATCGACAAGGACCGCATTCTGCAGGAAGCAGCAGTTCTCGTCGATCGCAGCGACATCCAGGAAGAGCTTGTTCGCCTCAATACTCACGTCGATCATTTCGTCGCATTGCTGGGCCAGAGCGGAGAGGTCGGCAAGAAGATGGATTTCTTGCTTCAGGAGATGAACCGCGAAGCCAACACGCTGCTTTCCAAGACTTCCGGTTTGGCCGGCGAAGCGCTCAAGATTACCGAAGCAGGCTTGCTGATGAAGTCGGAGATCGAGAAATCACGTGAGCAGGTGCAGAACCTCGAATGAGCATCGTCTTCATCGTTTCGGCGCCGTCGGGATCGGGCAAGTCGACGCTCGTCAACGAGCTGTTCAAGATGGTGCGCGGCCTTGACTTCTCCATCTCCTACACGACGCGTCCCGCGCGCGGCAGCGAGCAGAACGCCAAAGAGTATTACTTCGTCTCCAACGAGGAATTCGAGTCCATGATCGCAGCGAACGAGTTCCTCGAGCACGCCTGTGTCTTCGGCTATTACTATGGAACGGCGCGGCGCTTCCTGCGCGAGAGCGAGCAGCGCGGCACAGACCTTCTGCTCGATATCGACGTGCAAGGCGCGGCGCAGGTCAAAGAGAATCTTCCGGATGCGGTCAGCATTTTCATTCTCCCTCCTGACCGCGAGAAGCTCGAGTGGAGGCTGCGTTCGCGCGGCACGGATCCTGAACCTGTGATTCGCCGGCGCCTCGACACGGCTCGCCGGGAGATTGAGAATTATTCCAAATACGACTACATTCTTGTGAACAACCTGCTCGAAGAATCCGCCGACGAACTGAAGGCCATCGTGCTCGCGGAGCGGATCAAGAGGAGCGGGAAGAGCCCAACACTGCAAGAGAGACGATTGCTCGAGACCGCGCGTGAATGCGAACTCGAACAGGCGCGAGATCGAGTGCAACCGATTCTGGCTTCTTTTGGAGCGGTACACAGTGGTAACTAGGGCTGATATTCGAATCAAGGTAAGATGGTTGTTAGGGGAGAGCTTATGAAGTTGATCGAAGGGTTCGACAGCAACTATCGCTACATTCTTGTGGCTGCACGGCGCGCGCGGCAACTGCAAGGCGGCGCTCCACCGGTAATCGAAACCATTTCGCGGAAACCTTGCCGCATCGCGCAGGACGAAATCAAGGCCGGCAAAGTGAAATGGATCATTCCCGAATTGCCCGCGATCGCTTCCCAGGCGACCGTTGAGGCGAAGGCTTTCGCTGAAGACGCGTAGGCACTTCGAGCATCTATATAACCGATGAAGATTGCGCTGGGCGTCAGCGGCGGAATTGCGGCCTACAAAGCGGCGGAGATCGTGCGCCTCTTGCAGGATCGCGGAATCCGCGTGCAGGTGGTGATGACGCGAGCGGCGCAAGAGTTTGTTCGTCCTCTCACCTTTGCGGCGCTCTCCGGCGAGAAGGTCATCACTGACCTCTTTGGATCGGATGAGTCGCAGGCCAACGTCGAGTCGGCCATCGAACACATCGCGATTGCGCAGTCGATCGATGCGCTGCTGGTTGCGCCTGCAACCGCAGACGTGATCGCCAAGTTCGCGCAAGGCATTGCCAACGATTTCCTCTCTACTCTTTATCTCGCTACAACTGCTTCTGTCGTTGTCGCTCCGGCGATGAACGTCAATATGTGGAATCACGCGGCGACGCAGGCGAATCTCGACATCCTGCGCAAACGCGGAGTTCGCATCGTCGATCCTGGAAGCGGTTATCTCGCCTGCGGAATGACTGGAGCGGGACGACTTGCGGAGAACGAGACAATTGTTGCTGCGGCGCTTGAAGCGTTGGGTGCTTCGCAGGATTTGGCTGGTGAGACATTGCTGATTACTGCTGGACCGACGCGCGAGAAGATCGATCCGGTTCGTTATCTGACCAATCGTTCGAGCGGACGAATGGGATATGCAATCGCGGAAGCCGCTTTGCGGCGCGGCGCGCGCGTTCTGCTGGTCAGCGGTCCAACTGCGATCAATCCTCCAAGTGCGGCGGAACTCATTCGCGTTGAGACGGCTGACGAGATGCGCGATGCTGTGCTCAAGCTGTTGCCTGAGAGCTCGATTGTCATCAAGAGCGCGGCTGTCGCGGATTTCCGCGTGGCGAATCTGGCTGACGAGAAGATCAAGCGCAAGGGCGCGATGACGCTTGAGCTTGAGCCGACTACTGACATTCTTGCCGAGCTCGTTCGTCATAAGAAGCCTTGGCAGATCGTCATTGGCTTTGCTGCCGAGACTGACAACGTTCTCGAGAATGCGCGCAAGAAGCTGGCTGCGAAGTCGCTGGATGCGATTGTCGCCAACGACGTTTCGCGCGAGGGCGTTGGATTCGATTCGGATCGCAATGCGGTCACAATCATCTCGCACGATGAGGTCGTTGAGGTCCCTGAGACCTCGAAGTGGGAAGTCGCGCAACGCGTGCTGGATCAGGTCGTGAAACTCCGCAAGCGCAGCGCGGTTTCGAGCCGCTGATTTCCTCAAACCCTTTTCACCGCCGAGACGCCGAGAAAAACCAATTCCCTTTCTCGTTTGCTCGCATGCTTTCGATACGCTTGCGGCGAAGTGCAGATCCCTCGTCCACTCGCTGCGCTCGGGCTCGGGATGACAACGCTTAAAGCGTGACTTCAGACCGCAAACAGAGGAATGTTATTCTGATTCGCGATGCCTCATGCTTTGAATCCTGATCTTCGACGGGCGCTTGCTGCTCGCATTCGGTTTTATCACGATCTTGGGATTTACGATTTCTATCGACAGCCTGTTCACGAAGTTGCGATCGCGCCAAATGCCGCTTCTGTCGCGGAGATTCACACGGAAGAAAATTTTGGAGACGAAATGAGTCCACGCAAGTCTGCTGCTGCGCGCGCGACTGTGGTTGAGGAAGATGTTTTTGAGGGGCTCGACGCGAAGCCCGAATCCTCTCTTGGCGATCCCGTTGCCGCGCTTAAGATCATTCGCGAGGACCTGGGCGACTGCACCCGGTGTCCACTGCACAAGCAGGGACGAAAGCAGATCGTCTTCGGCGTCGGCGATCCTGCCGCCGAACTGATGTTCGTCGGCGAAGGGCCTGGCGCCGATGAAGATGAGCAGGGTGAACCGTTTGTCGGCCGCGCCGGACAACTGCTCAACAACATGATCAAGGCGATGGGCATCACGCGCGAACAGGTCTACATCGCGAACATCGTGAAATGCCGTCCGCCGGGAAACCGTACGCCCGAACGTGAGGAGTGCGAAACCTGCTCCCCGTTCCTGATGCGCCAGATTGCCGTGATCAAACCCAAAGTCATCGTCGCTCTTGGCGCGACTGCGGCGAAAACTTTGCTGGCCATGAATTCGTCCATGGCTTCGCTGCGCGGCCGCTTTTACGATTTCAAACCTGCGGGATTTCGCAATGACGCCCGGAGCAACGATCCCGAATGGCAGGGGTGCAAGCTTGCCGTCACCTACCACCCGGCATTTCTCCTACGCGATCCTCGGCAGAAGGGCGAGGCCTGGAAGGATCTGCAGATGGTGATGAAAGAGTTGGGATTGAAGGTGCCTGCGACACGTTGATCCGGGCCTTGGACCCTTTTCACCGCCGAGACGCCGAGAAAACCATTTTCTTTTTGGCTTGTTCGTACAGGCTCGATCACGGCGACCGGCCCGCGTGTTAGCGCAGCTCGAAAACGACTTTTCTTTCGCCCCTTCGGGGCTTCAAACATCTGGCGTTGGCTTCCCACGGC